>Ga0116137_1000239_pt1 | contig 51667 bp, 58 predicted proteins | sample June2015DPH_20_1_3_FD_88973 | JGI IMG/M metagenome (GOLD analysis project Ga0116137, IMG submission 88973) | Peatland microbial communities from SPRUCE experiment site at the Marcell Experimental Forest, Minnesota, USA - June2015DPH_20_100 | ecosystem: Environmental > Terrestrial > Soil >...
CGCGAATAGTAAACACTTTTGACGAACGCTTTGAGGCTTTGGAGTCGAAGCTCCTTATGGAAGCAGGAAAGCTACTCTTCGGGGAATGAGCGCGCCCCAGCGAGCTAAAAGTAGACATGACAGCAGCTGGAAGGTACGCCGAGCTAGCGGCCGCTGTCCGTTCCTTCAAAGCTGAACTCATACGTCCAAGCCAAATCGATCGGCTTATGGAAGCTGGTTCCCTTTCCGAAACCGTTAACGTGCTTACCCGCGGGAATGTGACGAGTGCCGACACCTCTGACCTAACCTCAATAGAGTCTTACCTAATTCAGAACATCATCGAAATTACGCATAGGTTGACGGCGTACGCCCCTCACGACTCGCGCGGCCTAATCAAATTATTCGCGGCTTCACACGAATTAACTTGCGTCAAGGACATACTCAAGTCGATTGCTGATCAAATTGACCCTGAAGAGGCAATTCGACATATTGTGCCTGCGGGAAAGTTCACACTTGATAAGTGCAAAGAGCTCATCGAATCACATAACCCAAGCAGGGTCATCGAAACTCTTGATGACGAAGGCCTCAAACGCTTCATAATCCCAAAGCTAACAGGCGAAAGGGGAGGAATGCTCGCAGTAGCGACAGTGGACCAATATTACTACAGCAGATTGTGGGCGGCATCAAATCTACCCGACCCATTGGACGCCCAATCTGCGAGAGGATTGGTGGGAGAAGTGATTGACCATCTGAACATTCTCCTGTCCTTTCGGGCTCGATTGATAGGTCTCGATGCGAGGTCCACTTTAGATATGATGATCCCTGTGAACTACGGACTGGGCCACGCATATGCCGAACTTAGCGAGGCCACGAATGCACAGAACTTGATCCGGGTGCTTGACAAGACGCCGTACGCCCATTCCGCACAGGGGCTAGGGCCCATGGATGGTGCTGCTGTGGGTGTTGAACGCGCACTTAATCGAAGCCACGCAAATACCTGCCTAAACGCTTTCGCGGGGTCACCTTTCAACGTTGGACTAGCATTGGCCTTTCTCTTTCTCAAAAATTACGAGCTGCACGACTTCTTTAGCATACTAAACGGCAAAGCAAACAATGTGCCCGCGGATCGAGTGTTGGAATCCTTGATTCTACGTACTGGTTGAGTTAAGCAAAGGATTATAATGCGATGCAAGTTCTTAGCGGAATCGATAGGTGCTGAGCAGTAGTGAAGCCCAAACGCCAACTTATGTTGAGCTTCCTGTTGATGTTAGTGGGTGTAATTGCGATTTCCTCGATGGTAGTTGTAGCATTCTCCCAAAGCCCCGCACAGACTGACCAAGCACTCGCGAGCGAGAAAGGACTATTCCTAGTCGGCGCGGGGATTGCTGCTGGCTTAGCGTCCTGCGGTGCAGGAATTGGCCTAGGTACCGCAAGCGCAGCAGCTATTGGAGCCATAGCAGAGAAACCGGAAATGCTCGGCAGAACCCTATTGTTCGTCGTCTTGATTGAAGCAATCGCGATATACGGCCTCGCGATGTTCTTCATCATCTATTCGAGGATCTAGGCCTCGACGTTATGCAGGGCGTCACGGAATTCAAGGAAGCCCTGGAAAGCAAATCTCTTACAGCCTTAACTACGGCTCTAAGGGATATTGCGGACCAACTGGCTTACCAGCTGAAGCCACCTTACACTGAAATCCTTGATTTCAGAGCGAGGGAACAGTCCGGTCGTTTCAGCGTCCACTTCCGTGCGAAACTGTATCTCCATTACAGCCTCGCAAGCCAAGTGGGGGGTCTCCTTTTCATAATCCAGTTCGGTGGAGACGCCCTATCAGATACTCCCACACCGCCATCCGACGAACTTTTCTACGCTGGGATGGTGGAATCCTTCAGAGTTCACGCATACGGTTCCAAGTGGATTGGCCCGACCATAACCGTGAGCCAGGAAGTCGCGAAGAACCTGGAAGTCCCGTCGAAAGTGCTCGCCGATATCGACGTTGACCGATTCGTTCAGCAGTTGCAAAGGATGTAGTCTAATGCGGTATGGACTGGATGGCGGGAAGAATTACACCAAGCAGCGGTGCCGGGTAGAGTCCAAGAAATATCAAGGGAATGAGGAATGCGGCTAGGGTTATCAGAGTATAGTACGGAGCCTCCCTTGATCCCATAGGCTTGGCTAGCGGCGCAAACAGAACCCGCCGCAGCATCCACACAAAGTAACCTGCCGTAATTCCTGGAACAAGCACTGCTATCGCGTAAAAGGGGTTAACGGAAATGCCAGCCATGATTATTGTGTATTCACTGATGAAGTTGCTGAAGCTCGGAAAGCCCATAGCACCTAGGGAAGCGAGTACAAGCAGAAAACTCGTCTTAGGCATCGCGCTTCCGAGGCCACCCAATTCCTTGATAGTACGTGTTCCCATGTGTTCGTGAATTACTCCCGACATCAGGAACAATGCTCCGATCGCCAAGGCATGGTTGAACATTTGGAAGACAGCGCCGCTAATTCCCGCCGTGGTCAGCGTGAAAGCTCCGAGGAGGACGTAGCCCATGTGATTTATGCTCGTCAAAGCGACCATTCGCTTGAAGTCCTGCTGAACCAGCGCTACGATAGCCCCATAGAACATCGTGAGAAGTGCGAAACCGATGAATACCGGGGCGAGGAACTTGGAGGCTTCGGGCATAAGGAAGAGATTCATCCGGATGAAACCATACGCTCCCATTTTCAGGAGCAAACCTGCGAGTAGGACACTAATGGGGGCAGGGGCTTCGACGTGGGCGTCAGGTAACCAAGTGTGAAACGGAACTATGGGGAGCTTGACGCCGAACCCAATGAAAAAGCCAAGCGAAATCAGGATTTGCATAGGTAGAGGAAGATGCAGATTCATGAGATCCATGAAGTTGAAAGTGTGGGGGGTTGAGACAACATAGAGTGCTATGAAGCTCAGGAGTAGCAAAATGCTTCCCACATGTGTCATTATGAGGAATTTCATTGCGGCATATTTCTTGCGTGGCCCACCCCACACGCCGATGAAGAAGAACATCGGGATTAGAACAAGTTCCCAGAATACGTAGAAGGCCACAAGATTCAGGGACGTAAACACCCCGATTATTGCGCCTTGAAAGAGAAGGAGTAATGCGTTGTACTCTTTCACCTTTGAAGTGATCTGCTCCCACGACCCGGCAGCGGACAAGGTCGTCAGGAGTGTTGAGATAATCAGGAGGGGTAGGCTGATGCCGTCTATTCCTACAACGTAGGTCAGGCCGAAACTCTGCGCCCAATCGTAGGTTTCGACAAGTTGGAACCCTGGCTTGCTCCAATTGAATGCAAAGTAGATGAATAGCACTACTGCAATCGTGGTAGCGGAAATCAGAATCGTCAGGGCTTTGGAGACTTTATCCCCTATATATCCCGCTAGGTATACGACAATTGCGCCGATGAAGGGCATGAAGATTAGTAGGGAGAGTAAGTACAAGTTTTCGCCCTCATGTTAAGAAGAACAGGATCGCCACAACTAAAGCGAATAATCCGAGGGCGAAGACTGCTACGTACTCTTGCGGTATTCCGGTTTGGAGTCTTCTCAGTGCGGAGGAGAACTTCCGGCCTGTTAAAGCAATTCCGTTGATATAACCGTCAATAAAACGCAGGTCAATTCCTTGTCCGCCTCTGGATACGTCGATGGAAGCTAGGGCCACAACGCCGCTGATCTTGTCGAAGAACCCGGTCTCAATCGTATCCTTCACGGCCGTTGCAGCTGATATGGTTCCGTAAACGAATGCGCGGTAGTATAACGGGTTGATGTACCAGCGGTTCCAGAGAAAGTTATAGACCGTGCGCCCGAAACCCGTCTCACCCACAATCGCTGCGGGCTTCAGCCGGCCTGAAATATAGATTAGGTAACCCAACGTCCCACCTATGGCGAGCATGATCAGGGACCCGATCGTTGCTGTTAATGCGGCAGTCTGTTCAACAGCAGGGTTAAGCTCAGGGCCCGACGCCGCCAAGGGGGTCGTCGTTAAGTCCAGGGCGTGGGTAAATGCGGATTCCACAAAAGGCCCAGCCAAACCGATGGCGACAGTTGCGAGCGCTAGAATTAGGTATGGCACCCACATTAACTTCGGCGCCTCATGAATCTGATGCCCCTCTTCCTCCAACTTTTTGACATTCTCACTCTTTGGCGCCATGAAGACTAACCCGATTACTTTCAGGCTATAAAGGAAAGTCAGCGCTACGGTACCCCAGGCCAGTAGCATGAGTGGCAATTGCCCGGTCAAGACGGTTACTGCGATTACTGCGTCTTTGCTCCAGAATCCGCTCAGCGGGGGCACTCCCGAAAGTGCAAGCAAGGCAATCAGCATTGAAGCAAAGGTGATTTTCATCGATTTCCGTAGCCCGCCCATATCATACATGTACCTTGATTCCACGGCGTGAAGTATTGCTCCCGCTGCGAGAAATGCGGCGGCTTTGAAGAGCGCGTGGGTCATAAGGTGGAAGATTCCGGCCGTTAGCCCTGTGACAAATTCTGATGCCAGGCCTCCCGCTCCAATGCCGAGCATCATATAGCCGATTTGGGAGATTGTGGAGTATGCGAGGAGCTTCTTCAATTCCTTCGATACCAATGCTTGAGTTGCCGCCATGAAACATGTGAAGGCGCCAACCCAGGCAACTGCCTCAAAGAAGAACGTGGGCTGAGCGTATTGCAAAACTGAGTTGTAGAACATGGGACCCGCCCTTCCAGCCAAATAGACACCTGCCGTGACCATGGTTGCCGCATGAATGAGTGCTGAAACTGAGGTTGGGCCTGCCATCGCGTCCGGAAGCCATTCATGAAGTGGGAACTGCGCCGACTTACCGATTGGCCCCCAGAAGAAGAGCAGGGCCACGGGAATCAGCAAACCTACTCGGCTGAGTGGTAGCGCCCAAGAGACATTCTGGGATAGGTCGACGAAGTTCAAAGTGCCCGAGTAGCTATAGATCATGAAAATTGCAATTAGAAGGCCAATGTCCCCGATTCTTGTTACAATAAGGGCCTTCATGCCTGCATGGCTTGGTGAGTAGGCCATCGGTACGTTAAGCGATTTGTCCCCTATGGTTCCGACCCATTTGTCAAGTGGATCCTTGTACCAGTGTCCTATGAGCGCGTACGAGCAGAGGCCTACCCCTTCCCACCCGAAGAAGAGCTGGAGAAGGTTGTCGGACATTACTAGGAGTAACATGCTGCCTATGAAGAAGTTCATGAAGAACCAATATCGGGTTAAGCCGTCGTCGCCTTTCATGTAGGCGAGGCTGTAGACCATTATGAGAAAGCTAACCCACGAGACAACGTTCGCTAGGATTATGCTAAGTGGGTCAAGAAGGACTCCTGCTTTGATGTTCAAGCTCGTTATCCAATTAACTTGAACATCTTGCACCGACCCGGACATGACTGAGGGAATCAATAGTGCCGCCGAGATTGCTCCAAGTAATGCGAATGCGACCGAATTGAAGTCTCTGACCTTGGGATGTATGCGAGCCATTACTGGGGTTAAGAGCGCGCCAACGAATGGCAGTATCCAAGTTAGCCAACCAAAGATTTCGTTCACGTTCTAACCTCCCAAGATCATTTTCACGACGGGTAAGAGCAGTTTCTCAACGAGGTCTGGGTATATGCCGAGGACAAGTGATATTGCGGCGAGTACAAGGAGCGGCCCGGTAACGGTCCAGGGAGCCTCGGTAACATTGCTCAGCTCATCAGGCAATTTGCCAAAGAAAATGCGCTTCACAGCCCAAAGTGAGTAGCCTGCAGTTAGCGCTGTTGAGACCACACCCAAGAACGAAAGCCCAATCCGCAACATTGAGTTTAACGCGAATGCTTCGTTGAAGCTCCCCGCAAAGATCAGGAATTCAGAAATAAAGCCAGTTGTTGGCGGGATGCCCATTATCGTGAGGAAACCAATTATCGCAGCGGTAGTTGTGATGGGCATCTTGGAGGCGAGCCCGCCCATTTTACCGATGCTTCGCAGGCCGTGAGCCTGCAGGATTATCGCCCCGGCCACCATGAAGAGAATCCCCTTTCCAAGCCCATGGGTGACATATTGAAACATGCTACCAGATACTCCTAGAACTTGAACCGATGAAATGCCGAGCAGAATGTATCCCATCTGACTTACACTCGAATAGGCCAGGAGACGCTTGATGTCGTCTTGCACCAGCGCCATGGCTCCGCCGTAAAACATCGTAACTACAGCCCAGATGGCGAGGGCTGTGGAAATTTCAAAGAATGCGGTAGGAAGAATTGTCATGACTAGCCGTACGATCGCGTAACCGCCTATCCCGATCATTGCCGGTGATAGGAGAGCGCTGATAGGTGTCGGTGCTTCTGCGTGGGCGTGGGGCAACCAAATGTGCAACCCAAATGCAGCCATCTTGACCAAGAGTCCCACAACCATTAAGCTGACAATCCAAATCCGAAGGTTCGCTGGGATAGCTGAGGCCACGATTTTTGCTAGGTCGAATTGAAATCCACTCAGATAGCCGACCGAGAGGATTCCAGCAAGGAAAGACAATGCGCCGATATGCGTCCACATGAAGTACATGAAAGAGATTCTATCCCTGTCGCCGTACCCCCATTTTGCTATCAAGAAATAAGATGGTATGAGCATAAGCTCGAAGAACAAGTAGAATTCTATGAGGTTCGTTGCCAGTACTGCTCCCATCATTCCCACTGAATACAGCATGAAGAGGACGTAGAAGAGGCCGAACTGTTTCTTATCGTCGCCAATGATGTGCTGCATGTAGGGTATTGAGTAGATGGACATCAAGGTGCACAGTAGTGCGATTGTGAAGAGAATTGGGACACTCAATCCGTCGGCGTTGAAGCCGAATAGCCCGATGGGGCTCCAGTTATAGTATTCTTGAACCCCACCCTGCGAGCCCGCGAGAAGAGTCAAGAAAGTCGAGTAGGCGAGCGCTGCGAAGGCGAGCCAACCCGCTTTCGCTCCCCATCTAATGCCAGCTGCATAAGTGATGAAAACGAAGAGAAGTGGGACTAGAAGAATTTGGAGGAGCTGCATGTACAATGTGGTTCATCCCTTCAGTTTGTTCAGTTTCCTAACGTCTATGCTGCCGTTAAGTCTGAAAGCGACGAGAATGAGGGCTAAACCGACCGCCGCCTCCATGGCAGCAGCTGCGATAGAGTAGAATACGATAACCTGTCCGGATACCTGGGGGGGACTCATGTACCGTGTGAATGCTGCGAAGTTCAGGTTAGCTGCGTTAACGATGATTTCAATAGCGAACAGGAGGCGCATCGCATTTTTCTTCACGCTAAGCCCATAGACACCAATTCCGAGTAGCGCAGCTGAGACTATGATGTAACTGGTTAAGGCGACCATTTACTGTTCCCTCTCCAGTTTCGCTAAGACCAGTGCTCCGAGAAGTGCGGCGGACAGGAGTAACGCAAGTATGACGAGCGGAACGGGGTAGCTTATGGCAAGCACAGGCCCCAATTCGGAAACCGGCAAATTAGCAGGTGGAGCCGTTTCCGGGAGGTTAGAACCTGCTAGGGCCGCGACGCCAGCGATTGAGACCGCGAGTAGGCCTGCGATCCACAGGCCCATTGAACCCTCGCCGCCTTCTTCACGCTCTGCTATCTCTCCCACAACTTCGCGTCGTACAAGCATGATCGTAAAGAGAATTAGGACTACGACAGCGCCAACGTAAACCGCGATTTGAAGCATCGCGAGATAAGGTGCGTCCAGAAAAACGAAGAAGCCTGCAACCCCGATGAAACTGATCGCGAGTGAGATGGCTCCATAGATGAGCTCCTTTGCTTGAAGAGCCATAATCGCAGCAACGACGGTTACTGTGGCAAGTATGATAAACGGAACGTCAGGTGGAATGCCCAAGTCCACTAGTTCAAAGCCCCCACGTAGAGAGTATTCCTGAGCTAAGCATAAGGACGGTCAGGAAGACGTTAGCTATGGCGATGATGAGCAACCGCGTCCACCCAATTCTGATGAGCATGTCAACCCTAATCCTCGGGTAGACTCCACGAGGCATGATTATGAACGTTGCAACGAGTAAGGTCTTCATTATGAACCAGACCGGTTGGGGAAGGAACGCAGGCCCATACCAACCACCAAGAAAAAGGACAGTGATGAGAGAAGACATCAAATACAGTTTCATGTAGAGCGCCAAGAATAACACCATGAAAATTGCTCCGCTCGATTCTGTGTACCACCCCGCAACGAGTTCAGGCTCGGCTTCCGGCAAATCGAATGGAAGCCTTTCGAGCTCAGCCATGACAGCTATGAAGAAAACGACAAAGGACAGAAACGCGGGAACGATGAACCAGATCTTCTGTTGAGCGTTGACTATGTCAACCAAGCTAAGTGAACCCGCTAACATGACAACGCTAAGGGCGGAGATCCACATCGGAATCTCATAGGCGACCTGCTGAAATAGTGAACGCAAGCCCCCCAAGAATGGGTACTTGCTATTGCTCGCCCACGCAAAAATCAGAATCATGCTAGGAAATAGCGAGGTCATCGCGAAGACAAACACCAATCCTACATCCAAGTTCGCGATTACCCAATGTTGCCCAAAGGGGATCACTGCGAACGGTACAGCGGCAGAGAAGACCATCGCAAGTGGCATCCAAATGAAAAGAGGCTTGTTCGCTTTGTACGGGATCATGACTTCTTTGAAGATCAACTTCACGCCGTCTGCAATCGGCTGCAGTATTCCTCCTGGCCCGCCGGCGTATAGCGGGCCGATCCTGAGCTGAATTCTCGCCAAGACTTTTCGCTCATACCAAGTCAGGAACATGACAACTAACATCAGGTGTATGAAGCCTGGAAAGAAGACGATTGTGATGAAAGTATGCGATGTGATTACGGCGATAATGAAGGGGATTAGGTCGGCAGGTGTAGCGGGGAGATTTACCAAACTACCAATTCTCCCTGTGAAGCGCCAGATGGAGCGCATAGCCTAAGGGCGCCGCTAGCAGAAACAGAAAGAGTAACACCAGAAACGAAGCATTCAGAGGGATCGTCCTGTAGCTTATTCCCCATGCAAACAGGAACATCCCGACGACGTCAAAAACAACAAACATTAGCAAGTATGGATAGTATTGCATGACCAATCGAGTTCTCGCCTCGCCTTGCGGAACCTGTCCTGATTCGAACGGCATGTCTCGAAAAGGGTCAGGCTTTCGACGGGACCAAAACATTGGCAATGTCAACAACGGGCCGGTGAGGAGAACGATGAGGACGGCCCAGATGATAATTGCCAGCCAGGGGTTTAGCGCCATTGTTGGTACCCGCACGAGAGGTGAACGGGTTCCTGACTAAACCAACCGAATATAAATAATGCTAATACTTCGCGCGGAATCGCGCTCGCTCAGCTAATTTCAGCGTAGGTATTTTCTTAAGCAACCAGAAATATTACTCGGCGTCTCGAATCTTCGACCATAAGAGACCCGCCTGAAACGCAACGACACGAAGGAATTGAAAAATGGCTTGGCATTCTGCAGGAACTACTCATTTCTGGTGTGCCAAATGCATGAAACAGGTTCCCGCACAGTCTGAATTGGTCTTCAAAGAAGGGAAAGTTTTGTGGAAATGGAAATGCAGTTCATGCGGGACCGACTACCTGACTGAAGCATAAGCTAAGGCTAGAAAGACCTCTCAAGCGAGTAGTCAGCGAAATCTTCCAGTAGCTTGCTCTTGCCCGGATCGCGAAGTCCCTTTAATTCTTTTTTTGCTTTCTCGACTTGTTCACGTGATTTCTTTAGAGCAAACTGCATAGCCTTTTCGTACAGTGCTGCAATCGCAACTTTGTCGGACTTATCCTTGTCGTCTAGAAGGTTGCTTACTCGCTCCCGCTTCATCGCTTCGTCCAGATAGTGCATGACTACTAGGTTTACGCGCTCCTGCCTCTCGGGATCGCCCGACTGGTCTAGGATGTCATCTTTGATTTGGAAGGCTATTCCCACAGCTCTACCGTAATTATACAAACAGTTAACCTCATCCGCATTCGCACCGCCAAGCACTCCGCCAATTCCAGCAGCAGCGCTGAATAGTGAACCTGTCTTGAGGTCAGCGATGTTTAGGTAATGGTCGATGTCAATTGCAAGCTCCGTTAGGGTATCCAAGATTTCTCCCTTGCTAAGGTCAACAAGCCCCCAACCCACGAGCCGAGTTATCTTAGGTTCCTTGTACTCGGAGAGAATTTGCACGCCTTTGGATGCGAGAAACAGCCCAGAGCTAATCGCCTTATCATCAGCGAAGGCATGCTGGGTCGTGGGAAGACTCCGCCGTAACCTGTGCTTATCGATAAGGTCATCAAAAATCAACGATGCCGCATGGAGAAATTCCATCGCGACAGCGGCGTCGAGAGCATGTTCCGTCTTTCCGCCAACACTCTCGGAAGCCAATAAGACCAATATTGGTCGGAGCCTTTTGCCGCCGGTTCTAAAGGTATACTTCACAAGCTCATTTGCTTCGCTTTGCTCAAAACCAGTTGAGAGCAGCTCGTCGAGTCGCTTGTTGACGACAGCCCGCTTTTCATCGAGCAGTCTTTGGAAGTCGTTCATCCGGCTCCACGAGTCTGTTTTTGCGCGAGAGAGTGCGGTACCCGTTATAAATGCTAGCTATGAATGCTAGCTAAGGATCAAACACCTTGGAGTGCGACCTCTAAAGGTACTTCTGAACGGCCTCGCAGAAATCACGCAACACACGTTCTGGCGCAGGTGCCTTAACTATGCCACTCGCAACTAGAACGCCCTGTGTCCCAAGCTTCAACGCCGCGTGAACGTCTTCCCCCGTCGTTATTCCAGCACCGCACAAGATCTTGACTTTGCCATTCACGGTGCGGATTCTCCTCACGGATTCGATGATGATCTCAGGTCTCTCTTTTGAAACAGCACGTCCTGAACCGATCAGTTCGGGTGGTTCGATGGCCACCATATCCGGTTCCAAAAGTGCGACTGCAGCACCCAACCTAGCAGTTCCAGCACAGACCACTGTTGTCAACCCAACTTCTCGAGCGTGTTCAACTGATTTCTCGATTTCCGGAAGTTTCAAGTTTCTTTCAGAATGATTGATGAGCGTTCCTGACGCTCCTGCCGCACTAACAGACTCTGCGAGTACGTGGCCGGTGAAAGCGCCAGGGGGGACTGGGTCTATGTGCTGCGCGAAGACAGGCATCTCAACATTGGCTGCAACCTGCTCGATGTCACAAAATTGAGGGGCCACTCCTACTTTGACGCCCGTCTCTGCTCCGACTTTCTCCAATTTGAGGGCGAGTTCAATCGCCTTCTTCCCGGTCGCCTCAAGATAGGTCTTGAAGTTGACGAGCAAGAAAGGTTCGATCCGAGTTGTCATGCTGTGTCGCTTGTCTAATGGTAAGGCACATGTAAGAAACTTTGGGAGTCAACCTGGAGAGGGTGGCACGAGATGAAGAGCACGAGGGTATTGCTGCGGCATAGTTGAATAATGGCCTGATGAGGTGCCTTATTCACTTGGTTCAGCCTAGTTGAGAGAGGGCGATTAATCTCTAAGTTTTCATTGACTGTTCGAATTCGTTAATTAGATCACGATTGCCTACGTATGTTGGGACTCTCTCGTCATTGCTTGTTGGTTCAACATCAAGGATAGATGCTCTGCCAGTGCTTCCTTTGCCGCCGGCCTTTTCAGTTATGAAAGCAACTGGATTCGATTCGAACTGCAGCCTAAGTTTACCATTAGGTGCGTCGACGAGCTCAGGATAAGCAAAGACTCCTCCGTAGTAGAGTACCTGATTGAAATCACCCACGAACGACCCGCCGTACCGGAGTTTCAGTGCCCGCTTTTCGAGCGAATGAACGAAATCCTGAACTTTGGGCGTCCATTTCTGCTTTAGGCCTCCGATTCCGTAGACGCTTCCCTTCTCAGGAAGTATATGGGGTGTCCCGTTGGAAACGTATCGCCTAGATGCGGATGCTTTTCCGGAAGGCACGAAGATGTAGACTCCGTCTTTGAGTGCGACGACTGCCTGCGTGTATGGTCCATAGAGGAAGTACATTGCCGCGATTTGATCTCTACCCTTCGCTGGAAGACTGGTCTCGCGGTAAATACCGACTATAGTTCCCATCAGGTTGTTGCTTGTTATATTTGAGGAACCATCCAGAGGATCTAGCGTTACGGAGAACTCGCCTTGTTTGAAATTTAGTGGCTCCGGGGTTTCTTCTGATGCGACCTGTCTCACTAAGTGGCTTTTGGCTAGTTTCTTGGTAACTAGGTCGTTAGTCCGGACGTCCATTTCTGCTTGTTTCTCACCGTATACATTGTATTGATTGGTCCCGCCTAAGCTCTTTGGGATTTGTGCTGCAATCGACAGGCTGAGCTCAGCAAGAAGAAGGACAAGTTTGCGAAGGCTTCGGTCCTCCTTCTGCAGTAGTTCGAGCATGCTCGTTTGGGGCATTGGTTCGCTACCGGGCAAGTTTCCCAAGTGCTGTCTCAACGCTTTGGCCGTTGAATATTATCTCTCTCAATGCTGCCGCCATTTCTAGAGGACGTTCGTGTTGCCAAACATTTCTCCCAACTGCCAGACCGGAGGCACCTGCATCGACAGCACCCTTCACTTGCCTCAGGAACGCTTCATCAGTTGGAGCTTTTGGTCCCCCCGACATGAAGACTCTAGCCGCGCCAGCCGATCTCACGGCCCACCTGAAGCTATCGGAATCGCCTGTGTATTTGATCTTCACCGCGTCGGCGCCGGCCTCTAGGCCAGCTCTAGCCGCGTATGCAACTATTTCAGGTGCTGTGTCGTTAGTCACCGCTTCGCCTCTTGGGTAGATCCATGCAATTGCAGCCAAGCCCAATTCGTGCGCTTCCTGTTGAATCCTTCCAAACTCACTTAACATGAGATTCTCGTGGGCACTTCCCAAGTAAATCGTGTACCCTACGGCTTTGGCTCCTAGAGCTCTTGCCTGCTTGACACTACAAATCTGACTTGCCATAGGTTCTCCTTTCGGTAGACTTGTTTTGCCGTTGACCTTGATAACGAGCGGTACCTTTCCATCGTAGTATTTCTCAGCGACTCCTTTCTGGAAGATGATGCCCGTGAACTTTCCCTTCTCAGCAATCTCTAGAATGTAAGCGGGATCGACACTTTTCTCGTTGAAGTCTTTGGATGGCCCGTGCTCCAAACCTTGGTCATAAGCTAGTAGGATGCCTTTTCCCTTCCGTAAGAAAGGCAGCATTGAAGGCTTCATCTGCAATCAACGAATTCATCTCATGCCTTTGAATAAAAACTTCCCTTCAAATTACCTTAAACCGATTTTTGATTCACAAAACTGCGTGGGTAAAGGCCTTCGGCTCCGATGCCTACCTCACAAAACTTCTTGGATCTTTGTGTAACTAGCGGCGTGGATCAAGAACGATATCAAGTAGGAAGCGGGTGTAACCGCATCCGCTTAGGAGGGCAACTCAGCGAGCCGTGCGTGCTCGATCTTCATACAGCGATCCATGACCACACTCAGGCCTGCCTCTTTCGCCTTTGAGGCGGCCTCCTCGTTCACAATCCCGAGCTGCATCCACACAGCGCTTGGTCTGCCTAAGCTCTTGTAGAGCTGAATCGCCTCATCCACTATCGGTGGCACATCTTCCGTGCGCCTAAAGATGTCGACAATATCAATCTCGAGTTTCAGTTGCTCTGGAAGGTCGAGTAAGGACTTGTACGATCTTTCGCCAAGGACCTCGTTCACCATAGGATTGACAGGCACAATCCTGTAACCATGAGACTTCAAGTAGCTGGCAACGTCGTGGCTTGGCCTCGATGGGTCTTTCGATAGGCCTACAACAGCGATTGTCTTCAATTTCAGAATCTTAGCGATTAGTCCGACGGTTTCGGGTGACATGGGCCCCTGGGGCAAGGGTGAGACCTGACTGATTAATTCATCGTTGAACCGACTGACGAGTGAGGAAACTTGTGGTACTGAATATCCTAGCGCCTTCATAGAAGTTCATATTAGTGTTCAACACGAAGCCCTTTCGATTTCCGATGCCAAGAGTACTCGTCTGCGACCCCATTGCTCAAGACGGTCTTGCCATGCTGAAGAAGGCTGGTTTTACTGTTGAGGAGAACCCTAACCTGACGAATGATCAATTGGAGAAGAGAATAGTCGAATTTGATGCTGTGATTGTGCGCGGCCGAACCAAGATTACGAGTGCAGTTCTGAATGCCGGCGTCAAGCTGAAAGCCGTTGCGCGCTCCGGAGTGGGATTGGATAATATAGACTTGGAGACGGCCAAAAAGAAATCGATCCAAGTGATCTCGACACCGGCAGCACCTACAACGAGCGTGACGGAATTAGCAATTGCTCTTATGCTGGCGGTGCTTCGGAAGATATCATTTGCTGACCGAGCGATGAAAGAAGGACGGTGGGCTAAAGCGGAGTTGATCGGCTCCGAGTTGAAATCGCAAACGGTCGGAGTGGTCGGCGCAGCCGGGCGCATCGGCCTAGAAGTGGCCCGGATTGTAGTGGAAGGGTTCGGCGCCAAAGCGATCGGTTACGATGTGATCGATGTTACCGAGAAAGCTCGTCAAGTGGGGTTTCGCGCGGTCGGTCAACTGTCAGAGCTTCTCTCGCAATCCGACATTGTCTCCATCCACGTCCCATACCTACCATCGACGCATCATCTGATTGACCAAAAGGCAATCAGCAGCATGAAGAAAGGCTCCATACTGATCAACACTTCTCGAGGAGATATTGTCGATGGGCAGTCTCTGCTTGCAGCCCTGAAATCAGGAAATCTTGGAGGTGCTGGATTAGATGTGTTTCACAAGGAGCCCCCGGTTGATGATTGGGAGAAGGAATTAGTCCGACTACCGAATGTCGTTTGCACATCGCATGTAGGTGCTCAGACAGTGGAAACTCAACGACTGGAGAGCACCATCGTCGCTGAAGAACTAATACGTACATTCAGAGGCAAGTAACGACTTCTAAATGGAAGCTGCACAAAGGCCCAGTCATATGAGCGTATCATTCAAAGACTTCGAGAAACTTGCCTTGAAAGTCGGAAAGATTACCGCCGCGGAAAGAATCCCTGGAATGAGGAAAATTCTCAAAGTGCAGGTGGACATAGGTGATAGCGTTGCACAGGCAATTGCAGGCGGAGCCGAGTTCTACGAACCAAGCAGCTTCATCGGAAAGCGAGTCATCGTTCTAACCAACATGGAGCCAAAGACTATAGCCGGTATAAAATCCGAGGTCATGTTACTAGCAGCAGATTTGCAAGGCAAACCAATTTGGGCGACGGTGGAGGCCGATGTTCCGGCTGGAACAAAAGTTCGCTAAGAACTAGTCCTATTTCTCGCGGCCAGAACTCTCATTACCTGAGAGAATCTTCTTTGCCTCACAAGAAGGGCACACATTAATCTCGCTACTCTATGAACTAAGGCTCCATATTCCCCTCGTCCGCCCTTTGGCCACAGAGGTACCATAGGTGGACTTTAACTTCAGCCCGGAGCACGAGTTATTCCGGAAAACCGTCAGGGAATTTTGTCGCAGAGAAATTGCGCCATACTCCAGAGAGATGGAACGTAAAGCCCACATGCCAGATTCCATAATTCAAGGCCTGGGTAAGATGGGTCTGTTTGGGCTCTCGATTCCTCTTGAGTACGGTGGTTCCGATGCGGATGCTGTTTCAGCAGGTATCGCAGGGGAAGAAATAGGCCGCGCTGACCTAAGTTGCGCGACAGCCGTGTTGTACTTGGTTCCGGTTTCCTGGAGCCACGTCTTAACAAAGTACGGTTCAACAAGTTTGAAGAAAGAGACGCTACCACGGATTGCTGCAGGACAAGGCTTTCTCGGCATCGCCACAACTGAAGCCGGAGTGGGGTCAGACCTAGCCAACATGACTACCACCGCGAAGCGGGTGGGTAACGATTATGTTTTGAACGGCGAGAAGATGTACATTAGCGGCATTCGCGAGGCTGCAGAACAGATGCCGGACAAGAGCGGATACTTGGTGCTGGCTAAAACGGATCCTGCAAAGGGAACTAGGGGAATGTCGTTCTTCTATGTGCCGTTCAATAACACAAAAGGTCTCACACCGAGCTACTTGGAGGAAATGGGGAGGAGAGGCATGTCAGCTGGCGGCTTCCTAATGAAGGATGTTCACGTCCCTGCTGAGTATTTGCTAGGGGAAGAGAACAAGGGATTCTACTACGCGATGGAAGGGTTTGATTATGCTCGTGCAATAATCGCCGTGGTCTGCATGGGAGCAGCCCAAGCATCGCTCGAAACAGGCATTGAGTACATAAAGCAACGCAAAGCGTTCACCCAACCAATCGGCCGATACGAGGGGGTGCAATTCAAACTCGCAGAAGATTACGCACGAGTTGACGCGGTCCGGTTATTGTCTTACAAGGCACTTTGGATGTACGAACAGGAGCAACGAAACCACGCAATCAATCGATTTGAAGTTAGTAGAACAATTGCAGAAGCAAAAATGCTGGCACCAGTGGTTGCATTCGAAACAATAAATGACGTATTACAATGGTTTGGAGCCTTCGGCTACACCTTAGATTGCCCGATCGAAATGGGCCTACGCGGCGTGCGCTCATATATGCTGGCAGAAGGATCTACTGAAATAATGAAGATCATCGTTGCACGAGAATTGCTAGGGAAGGACTTCATAGCCCACCACTAATGCTCCCGCGCGCCAAATCTATTTGCGAAGGCGTCTTACCTTTCTTTGAGATGATTCGGAGCCGTTTCGATAAACGCTAAAGGCCTTCAACCACTTCTCGAATTGCTTTCTTTTTGTCGGTTCTTCAATTTTGTAGTCGAAGAAATCTATCAGGGTGACGAGGTCATCAAGATTAGCGACTTGCCATATCCAGCAAGGGTATTTTGGATTATTGTTCGGATACACTGCTCCTATTTGTAGCTGATCACGAATCGTAAACAAGATTTTCGGAGACTTTTGCACGGCTACAAATCTAGGGTAACCGCCATCATTACGTGAAACACAAAAAGAACCTTCGCCTTCGAGAAACCCCCTGATCCAATCAGGTCTCAGTCGTTTCTTCTAGGCTTTTGCCTTCCTGAATTGTGTAGCTTAGTCACCAGCATTATGTCAGTAATTCTGGAGACTTAAATAGTGAGGGTAGTTCTGGTTTCGCCAACGCGTAATAATGAGACGAGCAGTGCTGAATATTGCGGCCCGCGGCAATCCTAATCTTATTCGTAATAATGGCTTCCCTGTTCGTTGTCCCAGCCTATGCGTCTGATGTTACGATAACCATCGAGAACCAACAAGTGCAGGCAAGGCTCTCACTTTCACTTCAGCAGAACATTACGCAGCTACCCGTCCAGTCAAACACATTGAGCACGGGCTCGAACGACGAGCTGTCATCTGCCTTCACAAAAGCTTTGACGGACGCCTTTCCAGGTGCCGCCCCAGCCGGCCTGACGCTGAACCTTAACTCAGCTGGAATGTGGTTAAACATTAGCGCAACAATGACAGTCTCAGGCGTTTCAGTGCGAAAAGGGGACGTATTGTCGGCCAATATGACATGGAAAGATTTCGACATCTCTTCAAACCTGCGCGCTGGCAACCTCAGCTACAACGCTGTAGGAAACCAGTACCTCAGGCCCGTTGCAGCAATCTACTCAAACGCCAGCAGGTTCGTGGGTCGACCAAACTCAACAATTACTGGCGTGAATTTTCTCGTTAACAATACAAGCGTCAGCGGACCAGTGGCGGAAAACTATCTGGGGAACTTTACAGTTTTCGATTTCAGGGCTCTAAGCGTCCCCATTGAAGATTGGACACGTACATATACATTGAACAACAACACGACAACATGGCAATATACCCCGCCTCAGCTCCTAGACATTTCAATCGGCGTTCAGCGGTTGAATGTGACCACGAACTTTTTCGCACGTTATGGGTACGATGCTGAAATTACTGTTCAAGGGATAGCACGAGCCCACGGGGATACTCTGCTTCTGGACGTAGGCACAGGCCAAAAGGAATGGGTTATGGCGGGCCTAATTGCCTTAACAATCGTTCTCGCCATTGTTACGCAATTGTCGTTTAGAGCAAAGAAGAAGAGCGTCAAGTTAGGGCGATGGTAGTCTTCAACCTCGAATTCTTTCCTTCGCCATCTTCTCTAGTTCAGCGGAATCAAAAATCCCCTTGAAATGTTCTTTCAGTATTCCTGAATATAACGCAACTTCATCGTCACTCATGTATTGGAACATGTAGTCGCCGCGATAGGGAGACGCTTCGCCTTCCCTTGTTATGTATTCGATGTGCATCAAGGGGTCCCCGCGTTTGATGGTTATAGTCTGCCGTGTGTTGTTCAAGTTGACAAGTTCCAACGCAAGCCGCCCCACAAAGCCGCTGTGGACCTTAGCAGCGTTCAGAAAAGATAGGCCCATTCTCCCATACTTACTCTTCGCGGTCAGATGTGAAACGTAGTTTGGAGGCGTGAACACTACTTCGTATGATACGACGTTTCGATGCTCAAGATAATGGAGAGTCGTTTCATCCCGCACAGTAAGGACGTAGCCATCACCGTCCAGAAATGCGTAATCAAATGGATGTATGCATTTGTAAGCGGAGATCAATTTGGTGATTTGATCTCTTCCAGCGACTGCCAATATTCAATCCCAACACTCTAACGCTACGCTCACTATTTTTGAGTTGGCATTCCTATGGTTAGGAGACTTCGGTTACTGTTACGGTCATGGTGGCTTGGAAAAACTTCGATGCCCCAATCACTTCTTGGTGACCCCCAAGAAGGATGGTGATCGTTAGCTGTCTGCCGGCCACCAGCGTGAATTCGAGGTTCGCATCCAAGTTAGACGAAGCGATTAGCAAGCTGGTAGTTGTCTTGTTGAACACCCAGGTAACGTTCGATAGGCTGAGGCGGACAGAATCATAACGTGCTACGGAAATCTGACTTGTTGCCAGTGGCTTTGTTAAATTCTCAAGGGAGATTAGGTCGACGGTTTGTGACTGGTTGGACACTGACTCCCATCCGGTCGCATTTGACTGGCCTCTCTCGTGAACCCATACTCCGCCAACTGTAACGTAGACATGATCTGCCTTATCGATCTTTAGCCCACCCATAGTTACTGAAATATTTCCACTTGCGACCGCAGGATAGATCAGAATGACCAATAAGAGAACCACAGAAAGCGCGGCAACGACCTGTTTCGAATTCACAGCCTATCAGCGCCGCGCTATACCCAACGTTTCCTTAAAAGCCTCATGACTGAAGGGAAAGTATATTGCCATTTTAGGTGCCCAACTTGAACCTAAAGGAAATAGCTTCGGGACTCGAGAGGACCGAGCTCACCTACTTGAGGGAGATGGATAAGGGTCGCGACGACGCTCAGATGATTAAGATTGTCCCCGAAAAAGGCACCCACGTGTATCTGATTCTCGACCGAACTATTTTTCACCCTAAAGGTGGTGGACAGCCGTCAGACCGCGGCACCATTCGCTCCGACAGTTTTGAACTAAACGTAAAGAAAGCGCTCTACTACCAGGGTGTCGTTGTCCATTGGGCGAAGATCATTAGCGGAGAACCCTTGATCGGACCAGTCACCTGCGAGATAGACTGGCCGTTCAGGCAGCTGGTTATGCGGAGGCATACTGCAGCTCATTTGCTCGACCACTGCTTGGCATTAGAAACCTCGAGCCGAGTTGAAACCACAGACTCTTGGCTGGACGAACCCTGTTACGTTGGTTACGGCGGAAATGCCCCCAACGAAGACACCCTGCGCCGGGTTGAGACTCACGCAAATAGGATGGTTTCGCTCGGAGGCGAAGTGAGAATCGATTACCTAACAGCAGAACAAGGAAGAGCGCTTCTTCAAGAGGCGCCGAATTTTGAAAGACTTCCTGAACTCGATGAGATCAGGACGGTGACGATAAGAGGGTGTGCCCCAATCCCATGTGGTGGCACGCACGTCGCGGACATCGCACAGATTGGCAGAATTTCGATAATTCGGGCGGAACCGATGCCAAGCCTCACTTTCCGCTTACACTTTTCAGTCTAGTGTCTACGTTTACGTAATTTGGCGCGGCGATGACGAACGGGGAATCGCCCAAACCGCCTTAGAACTGCAGTAGGCGCCCGTTCGAGTACTAGCCTCTTACCGGCGACTCTCACGTACAGCTTCAATGAACCCTTCGCGAACGGAAAGTTCGAGTCCGTTGTCAGCTTCGTGGGCAGGTAAATTCGCGGCGACTCGTAAATTCGCCCATTCTGCATCCTTTTTTTCGTTACGACGAAACTTGCTACAGCTTCTTTCACTTGCGACCACTTCGGGTTCAAATTCGGATGTGTTTTCTGACGGAAAGTACCTATAGTAGTTACAGGCATCAACCAGTCAATTTTGGCCGCGCGTGTGACACGTTCTACGGCCTTCTGGTGACAATGTTTAAAGAGGAAATGACAGTCCGAATGAAATTTGTCGTGCTCGAACCTTGATACATGTTACCATTTTTGTGACGAGTATGTCGGCGGAACGTTTCTGGGAGATTGATAGACCAATGCCCCCTCAGGTCCAGATTGGGGTCAACATAAACATGCTAGACATTGACCAACGCCCCGATGGCACACTTGATGCCCCTTTCCTTTTTACCATAAGTTTCACCCCTTCAATCGCGCAAATCAGCATCAAGGGAAAAGCGAGAATTTCGGGTGGCACCGAGGATACGAAGAAGATCATTGAGGATCATAAGGCGCAGAAACCGCCTCCCGTTCAATTAGTACAAGCAGTTTCAAACGCAGCAATTGCGGATGCAATTCTGATTTCGAGGAGCCTGAATATTCCACCGCCGTTACCGCCGATTCCGCAGCCACAAGTTGCGCCCCCTCAACCGAGCAAGGGAGACACGAGGTACACAGCGTAATCCAAAAAATTGGAGCATCACGAGACCCTCCAGAAAACTGGAGGGCCTAGTTCGCTTGTTTCGCGACCAAGTAATTGTCCCAGTATGAGGCAAGGTCCCGTAGTCGATTTGCGAATTGCACACTGAGTTTTGTCGGTTCATTCCGGTATTTCTTCTCAAGGAGACCGCTTCTGAGCATCGCCTTGTAGGTGTCGCTAAGCGTCTGAGCGCTGATCTTGATTCGTTCCAATACTTTATGGTGCAGATCTCTCAGGTACATCGCCCTTTTCTCTTCAATTAGGATCTGAATTATCGCTTTTGCAACGCCTTGCTTTTTGATGCTGTGGGGGAAGAGTATTGTGCAGAAGCTGTCGAGGTCGACAATTTGGTTTAACGTAGAATGCTTATCGATCTTGGGGAAGATCCATACCCAACGCTTTTGCCGTTCAGCATAGTAATCCTCCCTAGCGATTCTTCCAATTCGCGGGCGCTCGAGAACATCGAATTGTTTTAGGCGATTGGCCATGGGAAATCAAAGTGCCCACGTCCCCCGGAGAAGAAAGCAGTTCAGAACACAAAGCGTGGCAGAAGCAGGATGATTGATCTATGGAATTCGCTCAAACGGCTCAATTCTGATACATATTGGGTTAGGCGAATTTCTCGCCGCCCTAACCAATCTCTGAACCCTCTCAGAATTGGCACCTCCCTGCGGTAAAGAATCAAGGTTGCGCACGGAATAGCTTTGACAAGAGCTGAATTCTACATAGCATAAGAATTAGGAGAAAATTCGCCTCTACGATTCATTGAAACGGATTTTCGTCCTGTTGGTTTTCCCTAGACGCCTTTTCGCAAACCACTCCAAGGTAGGAGATGAGGGAAAACAACGGCGTAGATGATGAACAAAAGTATGAGACCGTTGCCCCCACCAACACGGTATACAGTGGCGTGACTTACACAACAAGAAACCTAAACCCAGCATGTCGAACATGCCGACGAATAAAGAACCAACCTTCTCATGCCAATCAGCGACGAAATCCGTGATCGAGGAGGGGTAATGCGAGGACTAAAACGAAAGGATAGCCCAATCCGAATTGGTGTTCAAATCTACCAATACTTTGTAAAACGCACAAGGCTCTGAGCAAGTCCAGCAGAAGCCGCAGGAATCGAGGTTCAAGGCAGCAGCAAATGGATGGGCACAATACAAACGCATCTCGGAATGAAGTTAGCATAATTGCAAATTATGACCTGTTGCAGACGTGGCCCGAAAATAAGCAACCAGTATAGGTTCTGTACGAATCGTCAGCTCTTCTTGATGAAAGAAAATCGCACCGCGAAACAGTCTGGGAGGTTCAACAGGAAAAGAAAACTCAGAAAAGGGTACAATAACCGCGGTAATTACCACCGGACAGAGGCGCTCTTGCTACAACACTCATGTGGGATTGCCAGTTCCCTTTGCCACAATTCCTGCCTAAAAACTTCGTAGAGATCTTGGTGCGCCATATGCGTTGGCCCCAGTGAAAAATGCGAGGTCGCTCAGACTTCTTTGATTTCGGGCCGCGTGAATTCTCTTCACATTATTCATCCAAGAAGTATCGAAGGTGTTCTTCGTCAGGTTACTCTCCAATAAATCGAAGGATGTAGAGTTGCCACATAGAGGTGAATGTCCAAATCACTTGGTTCAGTTGCGAGAAATCTATGGTGACGTAAATTCGGGTTCAAATTCCTTTGGAAATTGGGACGGAATTGAATTTGCACGGCATGAAATTTGAGAAATTTGAGAAATTAGGAAAAGAAGACGAAATGATGGGCGGCGGCTGAAAAGCGTCCGCCGAGAAGGAATGGCGAAAGAGCCTTGGAAGAGCCGCTTGGAGAGCCAAACGGCCGGTTGGCCGTCGGTGCCCAGGAGGGGCACCTTTCAGTCCCCAGTGTGCCTACTGAAAGCCTCTAAGGGATTTAGGGGTGAGAGCTAGCTGCTAGGAAAAGCGGGCAAGGAATATTACGTTGGGCGGCAGTAAGCTTGAAGAAGTCGCTTAGCAAGAGTGACAGATGAAAAAACTGACGAGAGAATAAGACCGGAGTCAGGATTCTTGGAGCAAACCAGCCGCTGCATCATCTGTGGCCAGCAGATGCAGTATCTCTTCGGAAGGCCTCGCAAGCTTTGTGGAAACAAATCTTGCTACTTGGAATGGAAGAGACGCCGATATTCGAACCTCCAACTGATTGCCCATAGCCGTCGCCTTTCGAGCGCTGACTTCGAGTACGCCGAACCTATATGCACCTGCGGGAGCGACCACTTCGCATGGACCATGGAGGGCGTTTTCTGCCTAAAGTGCGGGCAGCAGGAAGTCCTGTTCTCGTTAGAAACGTGGGTCCCCGCCGAATTTGCCCCGAAACCAGTCTGCACTTGCACCCGGATCTGCAAGCAGTCACCTGCGTACAAGCTATGGGCGTATGTGTAGTAGGGACTTTCTGCCCACCAAAGCGTGTATTATGTGAAGTTCTAGGCAGGGTTTCTGCGGCAGTGAGTTTTCTGAACTAGCTCGTTTGTTCAAAGAATTTTGAATTCTCTTTGAGGGGCTTATTGGAGCAGACGGCCCTCGCGGTCTATACGCCCACGACGAATTCGCGTCGATGATATCGGGCGCCTGTCCTCCGCCATAATCAAATCGATCGGATCGAGGATTAGTGGTTTCAGGCCGTGGGCTTTCCTTCGAGCATTTATCTCGTACGCTGTTTGGAGCGTACGTCGACTCACAACAAGCGCTTGGATTTTTGATTCACGAACCGTAGGCCCATAACGATCGGTTAACGGAACAATTTCCGCTCTTGACAACACGCCCCACCGCGAGAGTAGACGCTCAACGTCTCTCTTCCTTTTCGCGTAGGCGTCAAATCTGTGAGGCTTATGCAGTGTCCTCGCAAACTCATCGCTAGTGATTCCGATCATAACCCTCCGCCCGATACTGAAGGCTTGCTTTAGGAGCCTCCTGTGACCTCTGTGCAGGACATCAAAGGTACCGCCCATAGCGACGACGCGGTATCTCTCCTGCGGCTTTGATCCGACTTGCTTACGCTTTTGACTTACCTGCCGCACCATCGCAATGCAACGCTCTCGGTGCTGGTGGTAGAACGCATTTAGTGCTTTGGATTGGCTCGCTCTACCAGGCGAACGCCCCTCGTATCTAGATTGCTAACAAATATCGTAGCTGAGGGGAATTCTTTTCGAAGTTTGACGAGCGCCCGGTTAGCTTTGTCACTATGAATCACCCCGTGGACTGCTTCGCCGATCATATTCTGTGCTGCGCCAACAGCCCCTGCCGAGACCGTTGCTTCAATCAGACGTGCAACATTGGGGGATTGGAAACCGACCGTTTCACCGAATTGCCGTGCCTCGCTCAGAAACGTGTGCAATTCCGGTTTCTGGCGGATACTGGCCATCGCTCTGCGCGCCGCAGGATTGACCCTGTTGGCCAAGTCCGACCGAGAGAGGACATCGCGGGTTGAGATAGGGCCTAGGTAAGCACACAGTACCACATGGTCTTCAGGGTACAACAACCGATCCACTGAACCGATGCCGGGCGCCCCAGGTTCTGTAACTAGAACAAAACCGCCGGTCAACATCGCCGACGCAGTTCCCAGGCCCGTCTTGTTTACAACTTCAGCGATATGCGTTATCCGCCCCAAATCGTTCAGGGTCATCGGAAAATTAAGCGCGTCCGCCAAGGCTAAGCAGCTTGCTAAAGTGCCTGCGGCACTAGTTCCGAAACCGGCTCCGATTGGTACTCTGAGCCTCAAATCCACATGAACCTCCACGACGGCTCCTCCTGTTCTCAGGATTTTATTAATGGCCCATCGAGTGGTTTGTGCCTCTGGTGCAGGTTTTGAATTGATACGGATGTTGACCCGGGACTTCGATGCCTTTCTAGTTGTTACCTTTGATGTTACTCCGTTGGCGATTGCGAAGCCTCCGCCCCTGGCACCGATTCGAGCGGGATCGATGATCGAGTTTCCGGCGTGGTCCGTTTCACATACTTCGAAGAAACTCGAAATGCCAGCCGGGCATGTTGCTTCGGAGGCTGGCAATGATTAGAGCCCGTTATTTCTTTGGCGGGTTAGGAACGAGGCCGCGCAAACTCGGAAAGGCTGCCCGACATGCCGCCACAACAGGTGGAGTAAGTATGACCATGAAAGGAATCTCCGAAAAATAATTTGATGACGCCACGACGTAGACGAAAATGTTACTCAGCGGTTTCGTGCCAAGCCCAACGGCTAAAGGCAGACCGAAAATCGCGCTGTACACAACAATTCCTACTCCAATAATCCCAGTCCCAATCGCAAGGCCGATCGACGCTGCAACTTCAAAATCAGCCCACTTGTTGCGAAGGAGGAATAAGGCAAGTAAGACAAATACGACGAATAATCCCGCTAATCCCAGGTAAGAGTTGGGTGAGCCAAGACTGGCGGCTCCAAGGAGCACGTATAGGCCATAAGCTAACGCCAATGCATAGACTGGTTGAACGACCAGACTGGCGGTGATGAGAAGGCGTTTTGCTATTCCTCGATAACTCCTCCGAGTTAACCAACCGATGACGAAAAATCCAATGAAATTTGATGGAACCCCAACTAGGAAACTTAGGAGGGCGTCGTGATGACCATAGATCACGTCTGCGAGGAAAATACCGATTGCCGCGCCGACCCCGCCTACCCAAGGGCCAAAGAGCACGCTGAAAGTGGCGGGCACGAACACTTGGGGCCAGAATCTCACTCCGAAGATTAGCAGGGGGAAAGCGGTCCATAGGGCTCCAATGCCAGCGTAAACGGCCGCGTTCATGGCGGTCATTACAAGCTGAAGGGACATTGGGGACCCCTTACGGCTCAAGGTTACTCTCTCTTCATTCAAACAGGTCTACCTATTCTAAGTTATCTTCAATGCAGTTTGGACATGCTACGCTTTGCTTAATCCAACGAAATCTTAAGATAAGCCAATTCAGCTGGGTGGCACCCGGTAGCCCGGTGGTGTAGTGGTCAATCCACACACGTGGGACTATGCATAGCATTGGCGCCAGATATCAGCCAATAGAAGGCTCTGGATCCCTCCACCAGAGGAGAGACCTGCCGACGGGAGAGGTGGACACAACCCCGAATTCGAATCTCCCCCGGGCTACCAACGGTCCTTGTTAATTACTTGGACTTGGTTACCCGCGTGGGATAACGAACATGTCCCAGCCTGCTTCGTTGCGTCTTGTGCGGCGTGTGGGGGGCGGGTTCCTGAGGATCCTGTGGGGTTTTGGCTTGGTCGTTTGGATATTGATACGCGGAAGGTGAACCGGTCCCACTTCAACCGGTGAATGTGGTGGCAGCATAAACAGCAGGGGTGGGAGCGGGTTACGCCCAGGGAGCTGCCTGTCCGACACCTAATATTTGGATGTCTGACACCCCCCCTGGGGGGGTAGGGCCTCCCGGCCGTCATGCCTCCTGACCATGTAGTTAGTCGCCGGGGACCAACTACATGGTCGTTGACCTCTGCAACGAGTTGAACGTGGAACACTTCGAATGCACCTGCGTGTGATCGCCCTCCTGTCACGCGTGACATCCCCATACCATTGTTTGTGAACCATGCCTGTAAGACAAGAATGTCAGAGGCGCCTGGATGATGCGAAGTTGAAGATCAGGAACGCTAACTCGGAACTTGCAAATTTGGCGCGGAAGAGGATGAGGCGATCGCTGCCGGGCAATGCTGAGGATGCGATTCGCTTTAAGGATCAGTTGAAGTCGACGCAGGAGCAGGTGGAAGATTGGACGATCACCAAGCTCGCCCTAGAGGCCAAGGTGAGAGCCTACGAACGGAACGAACCTGAAACAGCAAAACCCGCAGTTACCACCACACTTGCATCCGGGCGCCGCTTCAACCAGGAGTAGCAACTTCCCAGCAACCGTCAACATAGAATCCAACACAGTATCCTCATCAGGCCTCAAACTCAAACCACACAAGAAATTCACACATCCAATGCAACCATAAAACCACGCAGACGAAAACCAGCCACTCCGAGAGCTCAAAGAAAGTAAAATACTAGTTGGGGTAAAATACTAGTTGTGGAACTTGTTCATGCTCGTGTCGCCAAGGTGTTTACTACGAGTCTTCGCGACGTTGGAATGAGGGTCCGTCTCAATGTTGAAGGACTAAAGTCACAGTTCGACCCTGCAGCGCGACAGATAGCTCTAGATCTAGGAATCGACACCGAAACGTTAGAACTCGCTAAGAAAGAGTATGAAGGTCAAGCAGACTTCTTCTTTAGAGCTTCTGGAACCTCCCCTTCAGGGCCAAGCTTCATCTTCAACGTTGATTTAGAATATGAAGGCTCGGCAGCAAGGATCAATCCAGAGGTTCATGCGTATCTGGAAATCACATACGAAGAGTATGCACCACCATTTCATTTTGAGCAAGATATCGCGTCGATGTGTGGGCACCCGAAATTCTTGGAGCGGTGGGCGGCGTGGGCTGTTTACACATTCCATCTGCGGCATAAGCCAATAAACCTTGAGAATTTGTTTGGAGACGATTACATCCGCGTTTGGGGAGCGCCTCTCGAACCTTGGCCCACTATGAGCGAGTTCAAATTACTGATGAGAGGTCTTCAAAATTCAGGGCCAGTCACGATTCTAAAGCTCAGACACGTAAGCGATGACTTCTGGGATAGATCATATAGTTATGCAATCCTTGCGGATAGTATAGCGTCCCAGGGATTATGGATATTCTTTTGCGATTCATCGGGGTTAGACAGTGGTGGAGCTTACAAACACTATAGACGCATCGAGCAATTGATTGTCGATCTTGGCGAGAAGACCACTGTCAAGACTTATGACGTAGAATACGCTGCCTTGGAGAGTTTCTTGCTTCGAAAGGCTAGAAACTTCAATACAGATGATGATAATTTCGGCTTGGAAGCATTACACCGATTAGAGCTGACCTCCCTTGGCGAAATTTTCGGTCCGAAGGTATCAGACTCATTTGGTAAGTCCGAACAATCTTTTTGGAATAGAGACTACGCTGGAGCGCTTAGAGATCTGCGTGCTGTTGTGCAGGATTCCCTGGTAGTTGTAGCGAAAGCACGGTCAATTGACCTTACAAGGCTTGAGAAACCAAATATCAACAATATAGCCAAGAAGCTTTGTGACGAAAAAGTCCTCGACAATCGACTTCGCGCGTGGTTTGAAGCGTTCACTTCTTTTGCCAATATTGCATCGCACGGCAACTTCCCAAGTGATGAAGATTGGAAGAATATCAATACTAGAGCCCGAGTGCTATCTACGTTCGCAATAGGACGACAGCTTCTCTTAGAAATGGTGTACTGTCTTATGGAGACAAGTTCAGATGAAGCGAAGCGTGCTTGACAAGGACCTTGAGGAACTTGCTAATAGAGTTGGCAGGTCAGTCCACGAAATACAACACGCGCTCAAGCTTCAAAGCTTAGGATTGGGCTATCGCCGATTTGTGATGTTTAGGCTATTGACGCCGCGCATAGCAAAGGATAGCGGGAGGGCCCCCTCGCATTCAACGCTTTCAACGCGGGAAAGCCTCTTCATTTCCGGATTGCAGCTTCTGCTGCGACTTCGAAATCGACGTCCAGTAGAGAGGGGTTTTGGGGGAGTGAATTGAGTAACGAAGAAGACATTGGATCAGATTCAGACCCCTGGATACATCCACGTGACATTTTAACACCAGTCGCGACGCTCATAGGTTTCGTCGCAGCAGCAATAGGACTATCTGCAACTGTTGCAGGAGTCTCAGATGTATTGCGAACACTTTCGTTGGGATTGCTGTCAATCGTAATATTATTCGTCGGAGCAGCTTTTGTAACATGCGTTGCTTCTTTACGACATAGTCGAGGAATTTTCAAAGCTGCACAGTTTCTCTATATGATGGGGTGGGTTTCTGCGGGATTGTTCTTGTGTCTTCTCCTGTTAGGCTTCGCCTGGGGTACTCAAATTCTGAAATTCAAAATCCCGAATTTTCCAAGTCTGGATATTCAGACAGTGTTTTCTTGGGTCATGGGTCTCATTGGCTTTCTCTTTACAGTTGTGATTGTCCAGAAATCAAGAATAAACATAGGCAAACTCTCCAAGGAAATTAAGGAAATACCTGCGAACCGAGCCAAGGTAGATTCCATAGTTGAATCGGCTCTGTCGCTCGATGACCCCAAAATGGCTTTCCTGCGAGTGATGATTGATTTGGAACAAACCCTGCGTGATTTAGCCATGAGGCATGGGTACTCACAACAAAGGGTCAGTGTGCTTGACCTAGACCGCTTTCTAGAGTCAAAGACAATTATAGACCCCATGACAGCGGATTCGCTAGCTTTTGTCTGGCGAATCAGAAACATGGTCGCACACGGTTCAGGTGACGTCTCCTCACGAGATGCTAGGGTTGCACTTGATCTCGCTGCAACGATTCTTGCCAAACTGCAGGATGAGAGTCAAGCGAGGGGAGACGTCACCTAGGTGTCAGGCGTGTGTATGCGCGGACCACTAACCACCAAACCACTACTAAACTAACCACCTAACAGCAAAACCGCGAATCGCCAAACCGTCAACCGTTCGTGTTTTTTCTTGGGAGGTGGATATGCTGATGCAAGCAGTCAAAAGGTATCCGTCATTCTTGTGCATAATACCTGGGGTATCTGAGCTGATAGGCATATGTACCCTCAGCGCGGATTATGGGGCGGTTGGGGCTCTCTGTCCCTCTTTTTGGAAATGGACACACCTGACGCTTGGGTGTGTCCAATCTAGTCAACCAGAATATGTTTAACTACCCACCAAAAATCACACCGTGAAACCCACGGTACACAACAGTTTTTCCCTCGGCCTACCAACTGCATCCGAAGAACGGAAGGCGATTGAACATGAAGAATGTAGTTTGGTTTGCTTCTATTCTACTGACTGGCCTTCTTTTGGGCCTCCTGGTAAGTTCAAGCGTAGCAGCAGCGCGCTGCCAGATCAGTAACGTATCATATGCGTACCCTCGCCAAGCTAACCCTAACGAGGAGATTCAGGTGGATACAACCGTGGCCGGTTCATGTGCCTCAACTGGACTTGACTACTACTCAGTTCGAGTCGACCTAGTAGATATGAATTCCAACTACGTATCATCTAGCAGCACGCCTATAGGCTACAGCGCTACGAACTTCACCGTCGTGGCAATCAATTCTGTAACAACCCCTTCATCCAACGGAACATGGCCACTAGGGATTCACGTGTATGTTATCCGCGCAGGAGGAACAAACGGATTTTACTTGTTCGATTACCAGAGGGTAAGTAATGCGACCATTCAAGTAGGTAGCGCTACGCCAGTGCCAGAGTTCAATCTTGGCTTGGGAATCATCGTTTTCGCCGCGTTGAGTGCGGGAATCATAATCGTACGCACTCGACGTCGTGTCATCATTTGAAATGTGTGAAAAGAGTTCTTTGTCAAAGCCGTTCGGCGAAGCTCGCTAGAGTCGAAAGAAAAGTGTGCTAAGGTGACTTTCATGTTGCTTAAGAGGCCGCTCGATCGATGCTAATTGAGCGAAATTGCCGCTCGCACGCACGGACAAGAATCAAAGAAATGATTGTCGGCGATATTGGATGCGTATACAGATACTCGCAATGTTGATCATTTCGGGAATTCTCGTTCCATTGGCTTACCAACCGGCTAGTAGCCAGCTAGTTTCGATGACACAGACCATAACCGAGTACTACACATCTACAATCGTCACGACTGTATCATCAACGGCCTATTCTACAGCAACCAATACAGGAATGATAGCCTACCTGCAGAGGCCATATGACTACGATTACCGAACAGGCTCATTCACCCTCGGGCAGTATGAAGAGATAAGTGGGCTCATGATACTTCCTTCATTTGAAGCGCCGGAACACATATGCCTCTATTACGATTACTTTGTGTTCAACGCGATGGCGTCACAGGAAATCAGAGTCCATCTTGCGACTGCAAGCCCGGTTAATTTCTATCTCTTAGACTTGAACCAGCTGAATACGTTCAACGGTTACTTTTGTGGAAATAACTTTGGGCCTTCGATCGTGAAGGAATTCGCCTCCTCGTACGACTTCGAATGGACCCCGCCCAAGACAGGAGTGTACGCATTCCTGTTTACTACACAAAGACCCTACGGTGCATACAACCCCATTTCCTTCATCGCATACACCTACAATACAACAGTCCAGAGCACAACCCTCTCATACACGACGACATCATTCCAAAGGCTTCAGAATATTGGGACGGTCGTTTCGAGTCTGACTACTACAGGGTCAACCCAGAATACATCCGAAGCATTCCTGCCCGTATTTCTATCGATCTTCGGCCTCGTTATCGTGTTCACTGTAATAGTAGCCATGAAGAAACGGTACAGCAAGCCTTGAGAGAAGCGTCCGCGAGCACGCTCTCGTTTCAGGTCGAGCTGTCCGCTTCAAGGTGAAAGTGGTGAATGAAACGATGAATTATTGGGGCAAGCAGGATTCCCGCGACGACCAGGAATATCACGCCACAGTAAATTGCGTAGAATGAAGCGAACAACTTTCCAGAAGTTGTATGCAATTCATTCACCGGACCCATACCTCCAAGCAGCATCGCAGCATTAAGAAGCGAATCAACCCAACTAAGGCCTTCGAAGACATGGTAGCCTATTACGCCGACCGCCAAGGAACCGGCATCGATTGCAAAGGCGATTAGCGCATAGCGAACTACGCGTTTCAAGAACGCTGCCCGTGAGATTAGTGGGTCTTTACGATGCTCGAACATAGTCATTCCTTCACTGGATTTGCTATCTCATTTGTCATTTCTTAAGGAATAGCCTGTAGCCTTCGCGTAGCAGCGTTTATCATTCCGTGGCAGCACACGCAAAGTGAGAGCCCATGCTACTATTAGTAAACCTCTCTTCGAAGGGCGAAGCTTTCCCGATTCAAGCTCTAAAGGAAGTCGACACAGCATTGGCCACCGCTGGGTTCAAAAAAGAAGTTCACTCGGTCGTAGTACCTGGAAAAGAGTTCTCGCTCACCTATGAGGGCCCTAGCATGCAGAGGAATCGAATTGAAGAAATATTGAAGCCCGTGGCAGAACAAAACCAAATTGGCTTTTCTGTTGAGGTAGAGGAATCTGTAAGATTCCCTTGATCCGCTTAATCAGCCATGACTCTCATATCTTCAAGATGAAACGTCGAGCGGTCTTCACTGAGGATCCATGCTGCCACGCCCTTTGGTTCTCCGTTTTCCACACATACAACCAAATAGGTATACCATGGCCACGCGTTCTCTAGATCGACCTGCGAAGGCTGAGGAGGTCCGTCAGGGTGTGAGTGATAGATTCCTATCAAATCGAGGTTGGCCCTATGTGCTTCTTCGTCCGCCCGTACGAGTTCCATCGGATCAATGTTGAATCGATTTTTGCGCGAACCTCGATTGGTGTTCTGGGCCGATAGCGCGCGCCCTATTATTCGAGGGTCAGAATCACTGCCCAAGAGAAAGCCGCAGCACTCCTCAGGATACGTCGAACGAGCATGGTTCATTATGAATTGCAGTTGGTCCCGCGTTATGTAGGTGACCATTTAGGTGGGCCCTCATCCAACGTTCCTATCCTAGGAGTGCGCTTTAGTTTTACTCGACTCACTACCCCCAGCCTTCCCTGGCGCCGTTAAATCTCCAACTCAAGGGCAGCTAGTTTGCATTGTTGATTGCATGGTGAAATACCTGATGCTCGAAGGCTATGCAAAAATGATCCTACCAACCCGCAGCAATCGAAGTAAAACAGGGATTCTGTACATCCCAGCCGATATTGTCAAAGATTCATCATTCCCGTTCAGCCCAGATCAAGAGGTCGTAGTGCGGATCGATGGCAATCGCTTGGTTGTAGAGGAGTCGAGAGCATGACCGCAGAAACCGACTATCGAAGCCACTACACTTTCGCTATGGACTTCGGGACAAGCGACTTCAAGTTTGGTCCAATAACATGCGGCGAGACGCCGAGAATCGTCAACAACCGAGGTTACTTTCCCGACAAGAACTCTGTTGTGTACAAGGCTTTTGAATCGACAGATGAAATCATTGTGGGAGAAGACGTTCCACTCTACCTACAGTCAGCCGATGACCTATCAAGTCGCTTAGTTTATCCCATGCGTAACGGCATGATCGACAGGGCCGATGACACTGCATGGCGAGTGGTAAGCGCCCTAACTAACTTCGGGTTGAATAGCTTCAAACCCGAACCAAACAATGGCTTCCAAGGATACTACGTCGTAGCGTCACTCTCGTCAGTATCACCACGCTACATGTACGAACGGCTCCTAGAACTCTTCGGACAAAACAACGCTAATGGAAATGTCAAGGCGATAACAGTCATACCTCAGCCGTTCGCCGTCGCAATCGGTCATGGTGTGACAACTTGCGTCGTGATCGAATCCGGGCATGGCAATAGTCAAGTCTGCCCTATCTCTAAGTACCCCATCCGCGCAGCGCAAGTTGTTCTCAACCGAGGCGGTGGCGACGCAAACGCAATTACGTCTGAGATATTGAAAGACGCGGGATACGGAGACCTTGCCAACGAAGAGGCTTTTGTTCGTAAAGTCAAGGAAAACATAGGGCTTGTACCGGCAGACCTCGACGCTGCCGTAGATGAAGCGAAGAGGTCGCCACGAAAATTCAGGGCCAAGTACAAAGTACCAGGAACCAGGGTCGAGATTGACTTAGAAAAAGACTCGTGGAGTAGGTTCCTGATTGGCGAATACGTGTTTAACCCGAACCACGAAATTTTCGAGAGCTACTTCGGGCGCGGCATGCCGAGACCTAGGGACGTTAAGATGGGCGATACCATATTCCGCGGGATGCTAGACTTCGGCGATGCCATTGTTGCCTCAGTAGAGCGCTGCCCAGTTGAACTCCAACCGATGCTCTACCGTGAGGTGTTGTTGTCTGGCGGGAACTTCAGCTGGATCGTTCCTGAACGCCTCGAAGATACTGCGGTCGACGCCCCCACAAAAATCAAGTTGCTACTTCGACAGAAGGGAATCAAGAATGTCTCCGTCAAGATGACAAAATCACCTCAATTTTCGGTCTGGCATGGCTGCATAATCTATGGCTTCGCTGTCCCTGATAACTACGGGTGGGATTGGCAACGCCTCGAGGGGTGGATGAAGCTCAGTGGCTGACTTACCTATCGAGGACAGGTTGCTTCACTACTTTCTAGCAATGGGCATGCATCAGACCGAAAAGTCCGAAATACCGCAAAATAACCTCGCATTCATTTCAGGTTCCGAGAAAGTTCATGTCGTCATTTTGAGGAGCGAGGATTTCGTTGAGAGAAACAGGGTTATTGAGGCCATACTCAGCCTGACGTCCCTTCGGAATTCATCTCAATTCCTCTATTTGGCCGCACCACGATTACTGGGAGCTTCCATTGACGCCGCAGTCTTCAAGCCTTATGGAATAGGCTTGCTCCTTTTCGACGAACGCAGGATCGACGAAGTCGTTGCTCCGCAACTAGTGCAACCCACAAAGCTGATGGCACAAACATCTCAGACTCCCGACCCAGGTCTATTCACTGAACTGGCCAGCTTGAAATCAATGTACACGGAAATGGAGAGAACCATAGCCACACTTCGCGACGACCTGAAAACCTTAAGGCGCAATTCCGAGACGCAAACAGATACAAGAGAACCCACGCTTTCTCGGATTGCTCGACACGAACCTATATTTCCCAGCCCCAGTATTTCTGGGTCACAACTTCCGGCTTTCTTTTCGAATAACCCCTGGTTAGATGTTCTTTCCAAACGCGGCAGATCTGGAGACGAGCCTATTGCCGGTTGAAGTAGTCGTGAAAGTACCAATCAGAAGGATCCCAGTGGTCATTGACATGAAGGATCCGCTGTCACCTGAACTCGCCCTCGACGATTTCCGAAAGCTGTTCGGCAAAGATCCGGAACAGAACCGTTTTAGAGTCTTGAATATCGAAGTCATCACATCCCCCGACGACTTGCAACCCATGCTCGTATCGGAATGTGGAAGGTACGCACGTTTCTTGCGTAGAGAATCTGATCACGTATACTTCCGGAAGGCGCTTGATTGAATTCTGGCTTTAAATCACCCCAAATGGGCTCGTGAAGCAACATTAAAGGCCATTATCAAATGATAAAGCATTAATCCACATAACTTGACACATATTGCGTGAAAACGTGGCGAAATTCAACGACTGGAGTAGAAACAGCGAAATTCGACACAAGCTTTAAATAGTGTGCAGGCGTGGTTATTATAGCTTTCGGGCCGGATGACGAAGTTCTGAAGCAGAACGACGCCGCGTTGTTCTACTAAGGAGAGATGGTCCGAGCGTAAAGCATCGAAAAGGTTGAAAGAAATTGAGTGCGAGCACGACAACGAAGAAAGTTGGAAAACTAACCAACTGCCCCGAATGTGGGAGCACGAACTTAGTAGAGGACTATGATCAAGGCGAGATAATCTGCCAGAATTGCGGTTTGGTTATCAGCGAACATTCCCTGAACCAAGGGCCCGAATGGCGTGCCTTCACGAAGGAAGAGAAGGATGAACGCGGGCGCGTGGGTATCCCAACGTCATTCTCTATTCATGATAAGGGCCTTTCAACGGTCATCGACCGCGTCAACCGAGACGCGTACGGTCGTCAACTTCCGCTAGCAACCAGGCTTGAAATGCTTCGCCTAAGGAAGTGGCAAATCAGAACACGTGTACACTCCTCGGCCGATAGGAATCTTGCTCAAGCAATGGCCGAACTTGACCGCCTAACAGACATGTTGCACATACCAGCCTCCATAAAGGAACGAGCTGCCATAGTCTACAGAAAAGCCCTCGACAACGGACTTGTCAGAGGTCGTTCGATAGCTGCAATTGCCGCAGCATCACTCTATGCAGCTTGTAGGATTTCCGAAACCCCGAGAACACTGAAAGACGTGTCCGCTGCGAGTAGGATTCGAAAGAAAGATGTTGCAAGGTGTTATAGACTACTCGTCCGCGAATTAGACCTCCGAATGCCAGTCGAAGATCCGGTTAAATGCATTTCGAAGATTGCCACGAAAGTCGAAATTTCAATGCCCACACAGCAACGTGCGATTAAGATAATCAACGAGGCAAAGATGAAGGGAATTGTTGCCGGAAAAGACCCCATGGGGCTTGCGGCAGCGTCACTCTACGTAGCGTGCGTCCTAGAAGGGGAAAAGAAGACCCAGAAGGAGATAGCTGAGGTAGCTAACGTTACTGAAGTTACTGTCCGGAACAGGTACAAGGGCCTCAAAGAATCACTGAAACTGGATATCTAAGCCCGCTGAGTTAGCATCGCAGCTGTCTCGTACCTTTCTTTTATCTCTCCAATCAATCCCTGTTCGCTAACACCGAACACAACTTCCAAGCATTCTGCTACGTTACGTATAGGATGAACGCAAACCCCCTCTTCTTGCAGAATCCTCATTTCATCTCTCGCCGCTTCGAAGTTTGCAATGGGCAACACCAAATCTGTGACACGTATACGTCTCGACTTCAGGATTCCAACAATCTTCCCAGTCTGAGTTCCGTACCCTCCTAGTCCGCCTACGGGGCCAACGTCATGCTTAACTCCGATTGTTCCTGTAGCAACAATTGAAGGCGAAATCGGAACGCCTGAAAGTTCCGAGAAAAGTGCTAGGACCATCGCCAAACCGGCACTCGGCCCTGATACTCCCTGCCCCGGGGCACCTTCTAATAGGCTTCTAACTTGGAAATGCACATGCAAACGGCTGAGGTCCATGTTGCACGCCGTCCAAAGCCAGGACCTAACCGCTTCTACGGCGTTTTGCGCGCTCTGTAGAACCGATTCGTCCGGAACGACGGACTGACCTACAATCATCGAAGTGGAATTGCCTGTTATGGAGACGAGTCTCTCTCCCGGGATTATCGGTCTACTTGAACATTCTACGGTGATTATTCCACCGGTTCCATCATCAGCAGCGTAGAGGCCGAATGAAGCTCCAGGTGTGGGCGTGGTCAGAATGAGGGCTTCTTCCATTTCTCTTCGCTGTTTGTCTTGGCTAGACTCCAGCGCTTGAATTGCCCTTTCGAAGTGGTACAGGCGGATTGGGTAACAAGTCTCGTCGACTTTTTCCATCGATAACTTGTGGCCTTCCATTTCAATCACGGATTGGAGCCGTTTCAGGTCCGCTTCGTATCGCTTCTTGACGAAGAGCTTCTCCTGCTCATCCTTAGCTGTCCGAATCTCATCCACCGCACTCAATTCTGAAGCCCATAACCTGTGTGCCTCGGAGATGGTTTCGGCTGCAGCTCTCGGGCTCAAGATTCGTTGCATTCTAAATAGCCGTGTGATTTTTGCCGGGTCAATCTCCTGATGTAGAAACCTTCTGAACTTTCTGAGGTGGATCTCCACAACCTCGTTCCATTCACCATCGTTCAACGGTGGATGTACGTAGTATACGTTTGGTTCGAACCGATCCCTAGTAGCTTGGTCAATCAGATTTTCCTTGTTGGATGCGGCGATAACCACAATTCCTTCGTCAGGTTTAATCTCGCTCAACTCGGCCTTTATTTGCGCAAGAATCTTGTTACCTGTTGGGTCAGCTCCCCAGAAAATCGCGTCGGCTTCGTCGAGGAAAAGAATGCACGGAGTTCTCTGCCTGGCCAGTGCAAATAGATCCTTAATCCGTTTCTCGGGTTCACCTATGTAACTTGCACCGCTCATCAGTTCACCTCCCCTGACTTTGATGAAGGCAACTCGATTCTCAGCTGCAGCAACCAATGCGAGGAGCGTCTTCCCGGTACCTGGCGGCCCAAACAGCAAGAACCTACAATTGGAGGCGTATCCGAGCTCCGACATTTTCCGGTTGAAGGCGAGCGATATGTGGTTCAGTACTTTGTCCCTAAGGTCATGAAGGCCGCCGATGTCTTCTCTGGAATCCTTCGGGGTGACGATGTAAACCGCGTCCCTAATTTCCTGCGACTTTTCACGCTCAGAATAGAACTTCATCGTGTGCGCTGCCTGAGCAAAATCCTCGAGGCTTACCCTGTACCTAGGTTTGGTCCACTTGGACAACGGACCAGGCACAGACCTTCGAATTGCCTCGAGCAGTGGAACCTCTTTCGCGCGTTTCACTTCTCTAAAAACGCTTAGGACATCATTTGGGGTGATGGAACCGTGCCGGCGCATTGACGCTTCTCTTTCCAAGACCTCTAATATCTCACCTGATGAAATTCCGCGCCAACTTTCGCTTGACAATCTGTCCTTTATGATCGCCAGCAGCATCTCGTGGGTGACTCCTGAGTCAAGGTCGACCCGCGATAGTCGGCGGCGAATGTCTTCTCGCGTTTGTTCATAGGAATTTGTAGCGACAATTACCAAGGTGCGTGCGTCGTTGCTTAGGATCTTATCGAGCCATCTGTTTATCTCGTCCTGAACTCGTGTGTCTTCCAGTTCTGTGCCAGAATCACCTCTCACCTTCTTTCCAAAACTCTGGAACTCATCTATGTAGATCACTGAAGGGGCTGAAGCAGCACGCTCCAATAATCGACTCAATTGCTTGGTGCTCCGCCCGTAGTATTCTGAGAAGACATCGGATCCTTTGATGATTATTGGTGAGAGCAGTACGCCATTTGAGTGGGCTTCAAGTAGCATCTGCTTTAGAGAAACCATCGTGAGGAAAGTCTTACCGGTTCCACTTTCCCCGGTTAGGCAGATGGCCTTCGGAAGTTCGTCTTTATCGAACCATTTTCGAAGCATTGGGTGCTTTAGGACGTGGAGCCTGAAAGAATCCAACAGGAGGTTGTATTCTTTTTCGCGCCCGATGAGTTTGACTGAGGAGAATTTGTCTGGCGGGTAGAGCTTATCCAAGCGCTGCTGTATTTTTCTGAACTTCCTCGGCGATATTCGCGATTTCCGCCATTTCGCGTAATCCTTATCGACAGCACGAAGCGGTACGTAGTTCAACCAACGCAATATTCTGAACCTGCGCCACCACTCCAGGTTCTCTTCAGGTTCTGAAGGCGCCTGCACATATCGTTCCAAATCATCAAGTTGACTTGACATAACTACTCACCTTCCACAGGTTTGAGGTCGAAAACCTTCTCAAGGCTAAACCGAATTAGGTAGACCATTATGATCGCTCCTGCCGCAAAGCCAACGACAAAAAGATCCCACAAAGACAGAAGGTCTAGAGAGGCAAGGAACATGAAACGAAGTACAAACAGTAAGAGAAGTTCACCGCCCATAATGGCAATGATTGCAGCAAAAGAGACCACCAGGAACTTGTAGACGACACCTAACCAGAGGTATGCCTTATCGCCCAGGTCAAGTCGCTGCCCTGCTGTTTCCTTCCTCTTGGACTCACGCGCGATCCATAAGCCACCCACACCAAAGAATTGGAGGCCGAGCGCAAGATAGAGCCCCTTCACCCATAACGGAAACGCCTCCCCAAACTTTCCAATCCACTGAAGAAAGCTGTCCCAAGGCGACAGGGATGGGACGGCAATTGGGGGAGTGTTAGGCCGCGCGTTGAAGATCGCAGTTACGTCAAGCTCAAACGAACCGCCCGACAAGTAGTAAGTTGTACTATTCCCGGGCGAACTTGAATTTGAGGACCTAGTGAGCAAGTTGATCTGATACTCACTAGGGTAATCGAAAATGAATCTCAACTCGAAACTGCCTGGATTGAATGCTTGAATCTCGTAGTCGCCCGCAGGATAATGGGCGAGTCGTGTCATGTTGGTCGCTGAGAAGTTGCCCTGAACGAACACCTGCTGTATGCTTGCCCTATCACTTTGAACCACCAAGTAGTCGCCTGTGCTTAGCTGCACGCTCAGTGTGCGCGTGAGAATTTGATCGGCCGATGCGGTTTGCAACCCACCGAATGTGAGAGAAACCAGAAGAACTACGGCGACCCACGGAATGAGGTGAAGTTCGTTTCTTGAGTCCAGTGAGTCCAGCCGCTCCAATTAGGTCTACGGCTCGTCCTCAGGCGTGAGCGGTATATTAATGTACCGTTAATGGAACATTAACGTCTCATGTTTTCTTTTGGTCATCGTTCTCTTCATCAAGCTCAAGAACAATGCCGCCAACATAACCGCATTCCTCACATGCATAGACTGCCGGCATCAACCAGCCATTCAACGAGCCCTGCTGCTTCACCTTCATGCTCCCACACTCTGGGCAGATCTTCGGCGCAGGCCCAGAATGTTTGAGGTTCTTCATGGTGTCGAAGAAAGCGCCCATTACAAATACCCTGGTCTAATAGGGTCAATGAATTTCAATTGAGCCTTCCGGAAAGCCAGTTTGAACAAGCAGTTTCTTGACTTTATTCCTGTGATCGCCTTGAAGGATTATGAGGCCATCTTTGGTGGTGCCACCACAGGCACAATTAGTCTTCAACTTGGCACCGAGGTCCCCGAGGTTAACACTCTTCGAGTTTATGCCCTCGATAATTGTTGTTGCTTTACCCCATTTCCTCGTTTCTAAGCGGACCTTTACAAGCTGCTGTTCCATGCTAATGGTTCCGCAGACGCAGAGATCTTTAGGAAGCCCACAAGTGGGGCACACTTCCGGCATTATTCCGTTCGATTGCTCCTTTTTGATAAATGGATTTACTCTTCGGATTGTATTTAAGCGTATGTCTGAACCCATGAATTTTCATCAACCGAAAATTGTCCCACAGCAGGCCTTACTAACAAGTCAAGATCGACAGGGTATAGATGACAATGTCTCATCAGCACGAGCACGAAGAAATTAGCATCGAGACATTATCAACACCTCCAATTCGAATTTACCCAGCGCCGTTAACGAGGCGAATCGCGGCTGGAGCAATCGACTCATTCGTCGTTTTCTTGATATGGCTCACCTTCATTGGTGGATGGAACAAATTCCTCTCTTCTTGGACGACGGCGGGTGTCGGGTCAGTGCCCCCGACAACTCTGGCTTCCCTCGTCGGTACTACGTTCGTCTACTACTTTGTGCTAGAATGGATCTTCGCTTCGACGATCGGAAAGTGGCTTTTGAGATTGCGTGTGGTGGGGAAAGACGGGGACCCATGTTCACTAGGCGCTTCACTCAAACGGAACCTGTTTCGATTTCTAGATTGGTTGCCACTGTTCTACATCGTTGCTGCTCTTTGCATACTCGCATCTCATGATCGCCAGCGGCTCGGCGATAGGGTTGCGTCAACCATGGTGACGAAGGTTCCAGAAAAGGACATAAATCCGCCTTCTGCACCGTTCCTCTTCCACTAAACGCTAAGCAGACGAGAGGCGTTGCCAGCAAACCTCACAGCTGAAGCACAGGCGAAGTGGCAGGAAGCTCAGCTAGCAAAGAACCTCAGAGAGAAACTCCAGGCCTATCAAGAATTTTATTCGGCCATACCTAAACATAAGGGGAACGAGCGACTTAGGGCGCAGATCAAAACTAAAATCGCCGATCTCAAAGAGGACCTCACAACTCAGCGGGGCAAACGTGGCAGTAGCCATTCGGCCTGGTTTGTTGAGCGCGAGGGAGCCGCCCAGCTCACTTTGATTGGCCCGACCAAAGCAGGACGTAGCAGCCTGCTCCGGTCACTTACTCATGCCCAGGTGGCAGTAGCTTCGTACGATTATGCAACTCAACGACCAATTCCAGGAATGCTGCAATACGAAGATATTCAACTTCAATTAGTTGAGTTACCCGCTCTTCAGCTCGGTCGCGACAACAAATATCACATACAGCCGGAGGCCCTGGACCTGATTAGATCTTCAGACGGCCTTGTGCTTGTTGTGGATCTCGCATCCGATCCCTCAAGCCATCTGCTCTCCATTATGACTTCCCTCGAAGAGATTCACGTTTCTTCTCAGAAAACGCTGTCGAAAGTAGATATAATCCAAGAGAAAGGTTCAGGCGAAATCCGCATTGCTTCCTCCGCCCAACAAAAGTCCTGTACCCCAGCAGAAATTCGGGGAATACTACACAGCTACGGAATTAGGAATGCACTTGTCAGAATATACGGCGATGCATCGGTGGAAGATGTGGAGGACGCGATATTTGAAAACGTGACTTTGTATAAGCCAACGATTGTAGTCGGGAACAAATTTGACCTCCCGGAGGCGCGTCAGGCTTCTCTTGACTTTCCACGAACTCTTCCTCAATCCTTGCCTTACATCTTTACTTCATGCCTGACCGGGCAAGGTTTGAAAGATGTAGCCGACAACTTCTTTCGCACCTTGGGGATAATCAGGGTGTACACTAAGGAACCCAACGAGGCCAGAGCCTCGCAGTTCCCTTTTGTCATCCAGGCCGGGACAACGGTCAGGGAGTTAGCTCGAAGCATCCATTCAGATTTGGCGAATAAGTATCGGTACTCACGAATTTGGGGTCCGACTAGCAAGTTCGCGGGCGAGCGTGTGGGCCCCGATCATGTACTCGACGACAAAGACATAGTGGAAATTCACACGGCCTAAGCGAAAGGCATCGGCCGGTGAAGAATTAGATTCTAGCGCGCCGGCGTCTTCGGAAGTTTTTGATTCGCCAGAATCCACTTGAATCGCGATAATATTCCATGACTTCCATTTTGCATTGCACCACAACCCAGATTGTGGTGCCATTTGTGACATAGGGATTTCACCATGACTCACGTGCAGATTCTGGCTCGAAAGCAAGAAAATGATACCGCGAGCTGCAAAATCCACGCAAGACATTGAGCTCGGCAAGCTGGCGATTGATTCGAGGAACTAAAGATTACGGGGCGGGATGACCAACTTCAACAATAGGCATTGTGTTGTTCAAGTAAATTCTGACATGGAAACTAACTCTAGAAAGGCAGGCACATTACCGAAAGCTAGGTGCCGTGGCCAGGATTAGAAAATTCGTGACAAGCGTCGAAATATTTCGTCATGAATTACGTCTCAAGGCCCCAAGGATCCCGCCAACTACTCCGAGCACAAAACCGGCGACAAAACCTCCACCGATTATGATGCTAAAGACTGCAAACGGAAATATGACGACATCCGCGATCGCTCCGTGTCCCATGACCATGATTATCGAGCCCATGATGAGCGTAAGGCCGATGATGACGCCCAGCGCGAAGGCATAGCTTTGTCCTATCGCCGGTAACCAGAAGAAGATTGTCGACCAGTTTACTGGAGGCCCGTAGAATGAGGGTACTAGGAGGACGGCGCTGTTGAGGAGAACGAGGATTCCGGAGACAAGGCAAAGTGCAAATCCGATAACACTCCTCCCGCGCCTACCCGAGACCACTCTAGGAGGCCGTCGCGCGAGGATCACTTGGGTTCTTCCGCAGAAGGGGCAGTATACGGCCTGCATAGGCATGACCCTTCCACAATAACGGCAACGAATGGTCGGAAGAGGCAAAACGTAGCGCGCTCGCGGCCGAAGCAACCTTCTTGGACCTTTTCTCGAGAGGTAAAAAGCGAGCAAGCCTAAACCAATGGATAGGAGAAGAAGCGCTAGCACGATCAGGTAGATGAGGGAATTAAACGATGGTTGCGGAACATCTATGATAACGTCGACCGTGTGAACCTGTGACCCGCTCGTCCCGACAACCGTCATCGTGTAGTTGTTAGGGGTCAAGGAAGAGTCTGGGCATAATTTCAGAGCGGAGACCGCTGTGCCGCCCGGTGGTGGGGTAGGGGCAGCGGTGGGTATGAAACTTGCTGAAACATGCGCGGGAAGGTTCGTGAGAGTCAAGGCAACGGGTGAGCTGAAGTTACCAATTGAGCTAACGGTGATGGTGATGTTTCCACACTGGCCCTGGTTAACTACGAGGGGGATTGGCGCTTGGGGGCTGGCTGTGATCGTAAAGTCTGATGCCGCTGGTTGAATAGTAAGAGTCACGACTACGCTTCGAGTGGTGAGTGGGAGAGTTGAGGTTCCTGTAATCGTGAGGTTATACGTCCCAGTGGGCGTAGTCAAAGATGTCGGAATCGTAAGGGTAGAAGTTACTGTCCCTCCTGAACTCGGTGTAACAGAGGAGGGCACGATGCTTGCTTGTACCCCCGGGGGTAAGCCAGCAGTCACTTGAAGAGAAATGCCTGAACTAAAACTGCCCACCGAAGTCACAGCCAAACTGTAACTTGCGGTTTGACCTTGGGATACCGTTTCTGCCGTAGGCGTTGCTGTGATGAAGAAGTCGGATTGTGGACCCTCGACGAATTTGTTCCCGTAAATTTCGTAGGTTGCATAGTATCCGTTCTGGTCAGCATAGTTCGGGTAAAGTTGCTGGTAGGGTTGGAATGCCAAGCCTTCGACTATTCCGTTACCGTACGGGAAGTAGAATGCGAGAATCGCGTAGGGGATCTGTGGGGCTGGGTAGCCGTAGTTAGTTGTATCCATAATTACTCTAACATCGCCAGCGTGCGCCGCTGGAACAGCGGTGGGCACCCATTGCCCCGCTCCCTCCTCGGTCAAGATCTTCGCTTTGTTCGGGGTTGGCCCTGAATTATAGTACTGACCTGGGAACTCAGGAGTGAACCCTCCTCTTGATGGATTATAGACAGTCACAGTTGGGGTAGATGCTTCTCCACCTTGTCCCAATTTAATATAGCCTGGGAAAGTCGAGTTCAAATCCAACAGTGCAGCGTCAGTAAACATTACCTCGTTTCCAGCCTGGACGCGAGCTTGAATTGTGTTATAGACAGCTTGGATCTGGGCTCGGCGAGCAGGCACGTAGGCTGACGGATTTCCGTACCAACCCGGGCTGTCGAGTACGATTAGTGTGTATTGGTTGATCAATGATGGGTTGGCCAATATTTGGTCAGTCGTCACCCGATCGAAGCTTATCCCCATCCTCAAAAGTGTGAGATATGTTTCACCCCAATAACCATCACCGATTACGAGAATCTTAGTTGGCTGTCTTACGAAGAAAATTCTGTTCGACGTAAAGGAGGCGGTGAGACGCGTAACTGTCACTTTAGAGAAAGTCGAGTTGCCCAACAAAGTATTGATGGCCGCGGCGTATGAAGAATCGATAAGGAACGGCCCACCCTGATAGACGTCCCCGCTCGGAGTTAATTGCGTCTGTAACGTGACATCAGGGGGCTCAATAACGCGGGCAATCTGTGAGTTTGGAGTAGACTTCAGAAACTCGTGAACTAGGCCGTAAACATGAATCCTGTCATTTTGCTTTCCGTCCATTGGGACAACAATTGTCCCGGAAGGAAAAATACCTGTACTCAGAGGAGTAATTACTGCCTCCGCAGGACTCAATGCAGGTGCAAGAATCACTAACGCTAAGATGAGGCAAAGTACTAGATTTCGGGCAATTTTCATTACAGTGCCTCAGTTTGATTCATATTCAGGCAGTTTTTTCATTCGGCGGATGGTACGTAACGTGCGGATACATTACTTAAGACTTCAGTGTGCTCCGCCTATTCAGACTAATAACTGACGTATATCTTGAGATGAAAGCAGTGAAACGTGTCAACTTAATTGTCTAAATTACGCCTGGGTCCACGCAGGTTCTTTGTCACATAAATGCGCTGAACTGAATGAGTCACATGAAAAGGAGGCGAGCTTACTACCCATTTAAGCTAACGGCGGCACTTTGAGCAAGTCCGTTCGGCTACGAACCATCGCTATTTAGCATCCGCATCCTCCGACGGACCTAGGTTGTTTCCGCAATGAATACAGTGTACCCATTCTTTCTCTACGTCCTCACCGCAATTTGGGCATGTGGGTCTTTCGGTTGATGGACCAAGAGTTGTCTTGGTTCTTTTCCGACGTTTTAGGGCTAAGAGGATAATCTCACCGATGATGCCTAAAGCTACGATTATTGGAAATATCAAAAGGCCATAATCAATGGAAAAGTTAGCGTAGATTGTCTTTGGCGAATTCATTGTGAAAGAGATTTCACTGGAACGAGAATTGACATCTCCAGACCAGCCTGAAAAGACGTACTTCCCACCGAAGAGCGCCAACGGCCATGATGTGGGAACGAAATTAACCTCTTGAAGGGTCGCATTCGAACCCGCGTCATACCACTTCTGGTAAGAATAGCCTGACTGAGACGAGGTTACTTTGAGCAAGTATTGTGTTCGATAGTAACCGATTAGTTGCGTATCTCCGGTCAGAGAGATGAGTCTCTGGGTTTGATTGGTTCCATCCTGCCATCCGCTGAAGATGATTCGTGTTGAGTTCTGATACTCCTGATCGGACGGAACTGATAATTGGTATGGCATCCCGACGAGTAAAGTGGCATTTAGGTCTCCGGCTTGGGTTGTCATCTCGGACGAGTTTCCTAGAGTAACGGCGAGTCCAGGTACTCCTAGGTCAACTTTGAGAGTCGCATATCGCGAAACCTTGATCGTGACTTGCCCATATCCTGGACCCAGAACAGTATCATTGTAAAACTTCCACACCCCGTTGTCAAGATAATATGCATACGCAGAAAACTGAATGGTGCCTTCGACGGACGGAGCGGTAAGATTGAGTGTCCAGACCTTGTCACCGCCTCCAGCAACGCTTGCATTATCACTCTGCCAAAGGGGAGCACCCACACTCAGCAAACCTTCGAATATGGCTGCACGTATAGTTGTTGCCGCACGGACTTCATACTCGACATCTAGGCTGAGCGAGAAGGCGGTGTCCGGTGCGACCTGTCTTGGTCCGACGAAGCTCGCAATCCGCACTCTTCCCAGACTCTGGTCTTCCGCAAAGACTCCAACTGTGAAAAAAGAGAACACCATAATGAATACGATGAGAGTGCCTTTCCATGCGGGTAACAAGGTCATTTATGCTCCACGGCGAGAATCCTTCACCCAAATGCCTCAATGCCGATTTAGCGAACATCACTCTAAATTGTTGTTCCGGATAACTGTGAATTTCCATAGCAGGTCTTAACCAAGATTAATGGAACCACGCCAAGATTACACGACCTAGTACCCAAAAGAAACACTTCGACTTTTGTAAAGGTTCCAAGACATGCCAGGAGTTCTGCCTCAGATTACTCGGGCAATTCGTGCCATGCGGGTCATTTTGAACGTGTGCACTCCGGATCGGCCGATCTCCACGTTTGTGGAGGTATCATTATGAGGCCAAGTTGGGCCTTGATCATTCTTCGAAGTATCGAAGGAATCCCAGAACGCTGGTCTTAACCAAGCTGCGAAAATAGTCTGGCGCATCGCTTCCGGCCCGACCCAACTTGCTACACACATCGTCGGTGAGGGCGTTAGATATCTGCTCGGCACTAAATCCCTTCATCATCATTTCTTTGATGCTCGACTTCCAGCGGTGCAACGATTCGACATTCTCATTGATCCATTGCGTGGCATTTCCAACGAAGCCATAATGAGGGGTATAGAAGTCTAAAGGAGAACTTGCCCTTATGAGCTCAAGCGACTGTAACGTCTGCTCTAAGTTGAAACTTGTTGGGGGCGTTGTGGGAGTCAATAATGGGAAACCAGGGAAGCAAACCCCCACAGCGTCACCTGTGAAGAAAGCTCGGTGCCCTTCCAGTTCATAGCTTAAGTGATGTGATGCATGGCCCGGTGTCCAAATAGTCCGAAGGCGAATCCCGTCCCCTAAATCAATCACGTCACCATCAGCCGCACTCTTCAAGCGCTTCCGATCGACAGGTTGGGGTCGCCCAAATTTACGCATTAGTTCTTCGCCGAAAAGTTCTCCTGCTCCTTTCCAAAGAGTCGAAGGATCAGCTAGGTGGCGTTCACCTTTAGGGTGGACACGAATTGAGGCGTTTGTGAATGTTTTGGCAAGAGTCCCCAGGGAGCCGCTATGGTCCAGATGAACGTGCGTAGGGAGAAGGTAATCCAAGTGATCCGGATCAAATCCATCCTTAGCCAAGTCTCCCATGATTGTTTCAGCCGAGGATTGGTAGCCCATGTCAACCAATGCTGTCTCCTTCCCTGTAACAAGAAACGCGGCAACAACCATCGGCGTACCCAGTGCTCGGGTGTCAATTATTGAGACCATGTTCTTGAGGTGTGTGAGCAATTGGTGACTTCTCTCTGTGGGTCAGCGGCCGAAACTAGTATATGGGTAAGATTAAAGCCTGATGAGTCCAACGTGAGAATCCATCATGAGCAGGCCAGAACTTCCCGAGGACCTTGAGGTTTCCATTGAAAAATTGGACGAACAGGGACGCGTGACCTACATCTCCGGCCATTTCGTAATCAAGAAGACCAAACTGAAGTTCGATGCGATAGGAATGGAGGGCTACGGCGGCCCCAATATTGGAGCAACCCTCTCTGATGAAACTCTCTCATCACTTAGCCAACTTGGTCTCGATAATGTCGCAATTGACGAACTAATCACTGCACTCCAGCGAAAGATTATGGAAGGCCAAGCGCATATTGAACTCTCCGAAGAAAAACCAACCGACACGCAGGAAAAGCCGAGCAGTGGACAACCGACAGCTTAGTCGACCGCGTCGTGCTGAGGAAGGCTGCAGCTGGGGCATTCTTTCGCGTCTTTGGGAATCTGTGTCATGCAATACCAACAGAACTTCTTTCCCTGCTCCGGTTCTATTCCTAACGGTTCTGGTCGAAAGGTCCCCAGAACCAACATAAGAACTCCAACAATCGCGATGGGCAGGCCGAAGATCGACACGCCAAGGGGAACGTAAAGGTCCGTGAAAACCAGAAAGCCACCGAATAAGGCCAAAATAACTCCTGATGCGACAAGCCCTCTATACATTCGGACCACACAAGATTGAATATAGGGCAGAATATGGGCTTTTTCGCTTTAATGGGATAAATCATGATCACGAAAACCTCGAAAGCCTCATCCGACATCTTAGGTCAAACAGCGGAATTCATTTTTGAAAATGGAGCATCCACGAAAGAAGCTTTTCCCCAATGCTCTACCAAAGAAGAATTGCTGTCAGAACTGCGGAAAACCCATGAGCAATGGAATATCCTACACACGGATAGACCGGTCGCACTTTTCACCTTGCAGCTTTCGGATGTGGATGCGATTGTTGACAAAATCTACCCTGCACCCCCCACCTCTTACGAATCGTTTGTCTCTAACCTTCGACTCGATCTTAAGAAAGCAAAGATTCAATCGCTCACCCTACGGGTTCCGGAAGAAATGGCTGAAGGGCTGGAGAAGAACGGATTTGAAAAACGGAGGGTTATAGTCAAATTCGTAGGGCCAGTTATTGAAACACAGCTTATGCCTATACTTCCGCTCGTCAGCCCAACTGATCGAGACATTCCTGCCCTTGCCAAGTTGATGCATGAATCCTACGAGAAAGGTGCCGAACCAAGGTTGCCTACCGTTTCCTCCGCGGAACGAAAGTTACATGAGATTATGAGTGGTCTGCACGGCGCTTACGCGGCTGAGGCCTCGTTGATTAGTGGTACAACCCTAAATGTGGTAAGTGCCTGTTTCATAGCACTTCGTTCCCCTCGAGAGGCACTGGTTGCAGAACTATTCACGGACCCGCTCTACCGGGCACGAGGGCTTGCCACGATTGAGTTGGCGACTGCCATGAACAGGTTGCTTAAGCGGGGCGTCCAAACCTTGACCGTTCGGTTCGGTGAGAAAAACGAAATTGCTGGGCGGCTTTTCGCGAAGCTTGGTTTCAAACAGGAGAGGAAGCTAGCAGAAATGGTTACGGTTATTCAGTAGGTTCGCCGAAAGATCTAGGCCTTGAACCACCGGAAGACAAGGTAGTCTACTTTTTTTCCGCGACTCTTAGGTACCGCAATCGTGAACTGTTTGCGGACGGTTGTTGCGAGGCGGCCTGCAAGGACAACCTCGAAGGGGCCCATCGTCTCCTCCTCCTTCTTTACGGTAACAATGAATGGGGCGTGGTCGATTCCCGGACCGTGCTCGTATATTGCAAAGTCCGCCCCGAATCTTATCCCCGGGGTAACTATCAGCCCTTTCGCACGCAGGTTCTCGTAGGCGCTGTATCCAAGATTGAACTGCTTGTAGGTCTTGTTCGCTAGGGCGAGGAGCATAGCACGGCTTACGGGTTTAGAGGACTTGACGTTAACTACTCGAATTATCTTTTTGTCGAGGAGGTACAAGGCCTCCATCAGGTCGAGCACCAGAGGCGCTTTGAACTCCTGCTCAGGCTTAGGTTTTGGAATACCTACGGGCTTACCGAAGAAACCCATCCTGTAAATTGCCAGTCCGTCTTTATGGTCCCATACTATGAGCCTAGTTCCGATCAATTCAGCGGTGATGGTTTTCTTCATTTGCCGCGACACTATGCCGTAAGGGCGAGTACTCTTATGTGGTCGACTACGTCGACCCCAATGTCGGCTATTTTTTCGGCTCGGTCTACCAAGTCGCGAAAGAATAGCAAGGTTTGTAATGGCATTTTGCTCGAAATCAGGTCTAGATCGAGTTGCCGTGATTCAGCGTCAATCTGGCGCTCCAAATCCTCCACAGCCTTACCGGTCTCGACTGCTTTGTCGGCATCAAATGATAGTGAGTGAAGAGTCTCTCTTACCTTCGAGATTTCTTTGAGTACCGAACTCATCAGGTGGGATATTTCTTCGAGGCGTTTGTTGTCTAGCTTCCATTTCAGGTCAACGACTCCCATCAGCCGGAAGCCCATAGCTTCGCAGTAATTTGCCACTTCGCCAAGTCGAAATAGCAGGCGCAGGAAGTCTTCCCTGCTTATGAGTAAGCTACCTACTGATGCTACTTCATTAAGGAACGTTGCTTTGTTCTTTTCATTCTCCACCAGAGTCTTGAGCATGTTCTCGTAGTTCTCTTTCGCAAGTTTGGGCTTCTTGTCTGCCAGGTTGTCTAGGAGGACAACCAATTGCCTAGTGATTTCTACAACGTTCCTCGCATGAGTTTGGCACAGCTCCAGCATTCTGCGCCTGATGTTCGCTTCATTCTCTATTGGAAAGGTCAAGCTAATTGCATCTCCGCGAGGTTCCTATGACCAATAGAGTGGTTGAGGAATTAAACCATAGCCCAATCTTCATCGCCTGGGGGCGGATTACTCGTAAGCGACCTTTACAGGCGTCCCGAGCTCCGTGAAAGTCAGCTTCCCTCGGAGGAACTGTCGTCCGAGTTCAGGTATTGCTCTCCACTCGATTCGGACCTGTTGCCAGCTATCTCTATCTCTAAGCGTAACTGTCCCGTTTTCCTTGGTCTGATAATCAACTGTAATTGATAATGGGACGCCGACTTCGTCGGCCCGGGCGTAACGCCTTCCAATAGTTCCGCTTTCATCATACTCAACTTCGAATCCCTGCCCGAGTAGGAACTCCCTTATGCTTTGGGAGAGTTCTGCGAGGCCATCTTTCGCCATCAATGGGAATACGGTCATTTGCGTGGGAGCAAGGTCGACTGGAAGCTTCAGAACCACGCGATCTTTCACGCGGTTGTATGAATATTCCAAAGCTGAGTATACTACTCTCTCCGCGCCAAAACTTGGTTCGACAACGTGCGGCAAGAATCTCCTACCCGCTTCGCGTAATGAACGTTCTTCGAAGCGCACATGTGACGGCAGGATTTTGAAGCCTTGTACATCAAAGTGGCCGGACTTTTCGAAGGCCGCCTTCACTTCTTCTGGTTTGCTCGAAATCAAGGCGCTAATCACCGCCTTCGCTTTCTCCCGCAACAACGGGCCTAGAACTGATTCGAGAGGAACAATCACTGTTGCTTTTTTCTCGACGGGGGCCGCGTAAGGCTTGAAAATTGACAAGTCAACGCCTGAGGACTTCGTGTGTGCGGACAAGTCAAAGTCTGTTCGGTATGCGTGGCCAGCTATTTCCACCCAGCCCCACCTGTCGAGCCAGATCTGATGGTCAAAGGTTTGACTTGAGTAGTGAGAACGTTCTGCTGGTAA
>Ga0116137_1000252_pt1 | contig 50293 bp, 44 predicted proteins | sample June2015DPH_20_1_3_FD_88973 | JGI IMG/M metagenome (GOLD analysis project Ga0116137, IMG submission 88973) | Peatland microbial communities from SPRUCE experiment site at the Marcell Experimental Forest, Minnesota, USA - June2015DPH_20_100 | ecosystem: Environmental > Terrestrial > Soil >...
AGGCAACTCGCCCGCCTGGGCGTGGACGTGATGGAGGCGGGCTTTCCCATCGCCTCGGACGACGATTTCGAAGCGGTCAAGACCATCGCCCAGCACCTGAAGGGCGGGCCCATCATCGCCGGGTTAGCCCGCGCCAAAGACATCGACATCGATCGCGCCTGGGAGGCGCTGAAGCACGCCGAGCGCCCGCGCATCCACACCTTCATCGCCACATCCGAGGTCCACATCAAGTACAAGCTGAAGTCCACGCAGGAGGAGGTGCTGGAAGCCACCGTGGCGGCCGTGAAGCGGGCCAAGCGGTACACCGAGGACGTGGAGTTCTCGGCCGAGGACGCCCACCGGACCGACCAGGACTTCCTGTGCAAGGTGGTGGAGGCGGCCATCAAGGCGGGGGCCATGACGATCAACATCCCGGACACGGTGGGCTACGGCATCCCCTGGGAGTTTGGCCAGCGCGTCCGCGACCTCATGAACCGGGTGCCCAATATCGACCGGGTCGTGGTGAGCGCCCACTGCCACGACGACCTGGGGCTGGCGGTGGCTAACTCTCTGGAGGCCGTCCGCGCCGGGGCGCGGCAGGTGGAGTGCACCATCAACGGGATCGGCGAGCGGGCCGGGAACGCTTCGCTGGAAGAGATCGTGATGAGCCTCCGGACCCGCAAGGACTTCCTAGGGTACGAGGTGGGGATCCGGACGGAGGAGATCTATCGGACGTCCAAGCTGCTCCAGTCCATCACCGGGATCAGCGTGCAGCCCAACAAGGCCATCGTGGGCGCCAACGCCTTCGCCCACGAGGCGGGCATCCACCAGCACGGCGTCCTGGCGAAGCCGCTGACGTACGAGATCATGACACCGGAGTCGGTGGGCGTTCCCAAGAGCAAACTGGTCCTGGGCAAACACTCGGGACGCCACGCCTTCAAGAAGCGGCTGGAGGAGCTGGGCGTCGAGCTCGGCGACGACGACCTGAACAAGGCCTTCGTCCGGTTCAAGGCCCTCTGCGACCGGAAGAAAGAAGTGTTCGACGAGGACCTGCTCACTCTGGTGGAAGAGGAGGTCATGACGCCGGTCGAGACCTACACCCTGGAGCATCTCCAGTTCACCAGCGGGACCAACATCGTGCCCACGGCCACGGTCCGGCTCAAGATGCACGAAGAGGTGTACCAGGAGTCGGGCTGGGGCGACGGGCCGGTGGACGCGGCCTACAAGGCCATCGATCTGATCACCAAGATCCCGGGGAAGCTCCTGGAATACCAGCTCCGGGCGATCACCGGCGGGAAGGATGCTGTGGGGGAGGTGACGGTGGCGGTGGAGATGGACGGCCAGCGGGTCGTGGGCCGGGGCAGCTCGACCGACGTCATCGAAGCCAGCGTGCGCGCCTACCTGCACGCCATCAACAAGGTGGTGGCGGCCGGGGGAAAGAAGACGGTCAGCGAACTGGAAAGGGCGCGGAGAGCGATTTAGGACCTCCTTCCGGAAATTCGGGCCATTTGGCGATGCCCCCGGGGGCGCCCCGAGGCGACGGGCCCGCGGGGTGGCCGGGTCCGGCCCGGAGGCCACCGTTTTGTGGTGGCCGACTCGGAGCAAGGCCACCCGGTTCTCGACGAGCCCCGGCGCTCGGAGGGGTGGCCCCGGGGGCAATCGCAAGCGGACTTCTGCAAGTTAGTAGTTGAGGAAAGGCAGGATCATGCGACGGGACGGCTATGTGGTTGCCGTGGTGGGGGCCACGGGCGCAGTCGGGGAAGTGATGGTCCAGGTCCTGGAGGAGCGGAAGTTTCCGGTCCGCCGGGTGAAGCTTTTGGCGTCGGAGCGATCCGTCGGCAAGATTCTGAAGTTTCAGGGCGAGGAGGTCAAGGTCGAGCAGCTCACCAGCAGCGCTTTCCAGGGGGTGGACATCGCCCTCTTCTCGGCTGGGGCCAGCCGGAGCAAGGAGTTTGCGCCGGTCGCCTGGAAGTCCGGCGCGGTGGTGGTGGACAACAGCTCCGCCTTCCGGATGGAGCCGGATGTCCCCCTGGTCGTTCCCGAGATCAACCCGCACGCCATCGCCCAGTACACGAATCGGGGGATCATCGCCAACCCGAACTGCACCAGCATCGTGACGCTGATGGCCCTGGCGCCCCTGCACCGCTATAGCCGCATCCAGCGGGTCGTCGCCTCCAGCTACCAGGCGGTCTCTGGCGCGGGCGCCAAGGCCCTGGAGGAGCTGAAGCGTCAGGTGCGGGCCTGGGCGAACGGCGAGCCGCTCCCGGTGGAGGTGTTTCCCTACCAGATCGCGTTCAACATCTTGCCGCACATCGATGCCTTCCAGGACAACGGGTACACCAAGGAAGAGATGAAACTCGTCAACGAGACCCGCAAAATCCTGGAGGATGAGGCCATCCGGGTCTCGCCGACCACGGTCCGAGTCCCGGTCTTCACCGCCCACTCGGTGTCGGTCCATGTGGAAACGGAACGGAAGATCTCGGCCGCCAAGGCCCGGGAGCTGTTCGCCGCCTTTCCCGGCCTTCAGGTCCTGGACGATCCGGCGAACCGGAAGTACCCGATGCCTCTGTTTGCCGCCGGCCAGGACGACTGCTTCGTGGGACGCATCCGCCAGGACCTGGCCGTTGAGAACGGCCTGAACTTCTGGGTGGTGGGCGATCAGCTCCGGAAGGGGGCCGCCCTGAACGCAGTGCAGATCGCCGAGGTCTTGATCGAGAAGTATCTGTAGCCGACTGGTGGCGGCAGGAACAAGAAGAGGATGAGGCCTTCGCGTCGCTGGCGAAGGCCTCTTTTTTCTGGCGACGAGCATCGCATCGCGGACGGCATGAGGGGCCGAGGTGGCCATGCGTCGGTTCAAGCTGGTCCTCGAGTACGAGGGGACGGCCTATCACGGCTGGCAGGTCCAGCCCGGCCTCCCGACGATCCAGGGGATCCTCCAGGAGGCGCTGGCTCGCCTCGCGGGAACCCCCGTGCAGGTGACCGGGGCGGGGCGCACGGATGCGGGCGTCCACGCGCTCGGGCAGGTGGCCAGCTTTGCCGCCGATCTGACCCTGGATCCCTCGACTCTGCGCAGGGCGCTCAACGCCAACCTGCCTCCGGACATCGTGGCCTGTCGGGTCGAGGAGGCGCCGCCGGAGTTCGACGCGCGCCGCTCGGCCTGCTCCAAGACGTACCGCTACACGCTCCTGCGTCGCGACTACCCCTCGGCCTGGCTGGCCCGCCACAGCCTGCACGTCCCCTGGCCCCTGGAGGCTGGGGCGATGGCCGAGGCGGCCCGGGCGGTGATCGGCACTCACGACTTTTCGGCGTTTCGCGCCGGGACCTGCACGGCGCGGACGCCCGTGCGGACGGTTCTGGATGCCTCGTGGCGAACCGCGGGTGACCTCTGGCACTTCGAGATCACGGGCAATGCGTTCCTCCAGCACATGGTGCGGATCCTGGTCGGCACCTTCCTGGAGGTCGGTCGGGGGAAGCGCGCCCCCGCGGAGATCGCGGAGATCCTGGCCTCCCGCGACCGGCGGCGCGCCGGCAAGACGATCCCCCCGCAGGGGTTGTGCCTGGTCCAGGTGTACTACTGACCCCCCGCGGGGCAATCGTTCCCGGCCCGGCCGGGCCCTCGACGGTGGACGCCGAGGGAACCGGGGCGCCGGAGCCCCCGGACAGATTTCGCTTGCCACTCGCTGGCGGCCACGTAGAATAGGGCTCAAGTTTGCGCAAGGGGGGGTCCCATGGCATCCGTTCTAGTTGTGGATGACGAGCCCCAGAATCTGGAGCTGCTGGAGGGTGTCCTGGCCCCGACTGGCCACACGATCCGCACCGCGGGGGGAGGGCGGGAGGCCCTCCAGGCGGTGGAGGCCGACCCCCCCGACTTGATCCTCCTCGATCTCATGATGCCGGGCGTGGGCGGCTTCGAGGTCTGCGAGATGCTGCGGGCGGATCCCCGGACGGCTCGCATCCCGGTCATCATCGTGACCGCCTTGGCCCAACTGGGCGTCAAGGAGCGGGCCCTGACCCTGGGCGCCGACGATTACCTGACCAAGCCGATCCATCCCGCCGACGTGCTGACCCGGGTGGAAGCGATGCTGCGCGTTCGCCACCTGCGACAAGATCTGGATCGGACGCTGGCGTACCTGCACGAGCTGGAGCTCGCGCGCCACCAGCGGAAGCGCCAGACCCTGGCGGAGATGAGCGTGCGCCTGGGGGCGCCATCGCACGAGGCGCAAGGGTCGTCTGCGTCCGCGGTGCTCCTGGTGGACGACGAGGAGCTCGCGCGCCAGTTCTACACCGACCTGCTGGTCGAGAGTGGGTTTCGCGTCGTGACGGTGGCCAGCGGGCGCGAGGCGCTGGCAGCGCTGTCCCAGCATGCCTTCGAAGCCGTCGTCCTGGACATCATGATGCCGGGGTTGTCCGGCCTGGAGGCGCTGGAACAGATCCGGCAAATCAGCCCGGACCTTCCCGTCGTCATCCTCACCGCCCACCCCAGCTCGCAGAACGCCATTGCGGCACTCAAGCTGGGCGCCTTCGACTTCATCGTGAAGGGCCTCCAGCACGAGCTGCTGGTTCTGGCAGTCCGTCGGGCCGTCCAGCATCTCGCCCAACTCCGCGAGAACCGGGAGGCCACCGGGGCCCTTCAAGCCCGCATCCGGGAGTTGGAGGCCCCCTCCGCGCGCTAGCGCCTTCCCAAGAGTGTTCGACGGTTCGAGGGTTCGGTTGTTCGGCTGTTCTGGAATGACCGAACCGTGGAACTCCCGAACTGTGGAACCGCCGAACGCCTTTCGCCCCAAGACACACACGCTCTTGCCAAGGCGGATGTCTCGTGCTACATAAGGCCGGTTGACGACCGGAGGATTGCATGGCACGCGGCTATGATTTCGCCCGCATCGAACGGAAATGGCAGCAAATCTGGGAGGCGCAAGGCGCCTTTGCCGTCACGGAGGACGGGACGCGCCCGAAGTACTACTGCCTTGAGATGTATCCCTACCCCTCGGGCAAGATCCACATGGGGCATGTGCGCAACTACTCCATCGGTGACGTGGCGGCCCGGTACCTCGGCATGCGGGGCTACAACGTCCTGCACCCCATGGGCTGGGACGCCTTCGGCTTCCCGGCGGAAAATGCGGCCTTCGAGCACGGCGTGCATCCCGCCAAGTGGACCGGCGACAACATCGCCTACATGAAGTCGCAGCTCCGCCGCATGGGCTTCTCCTACGACTGGGCGCGCGAGGTCACCTGTTGCGACCCATCCTACTACCGCTGGAACCAGTGGTTCTTCCTGAAGATGCTGGAGCGGGGCTTGGCCTACCGGGGGCGCGCCCCGGTGAACTGGTGCGAGCGGTGCCAATCGGTCCTGAGCAACGAGCAGGCCGAGGGGGGCGTCTGCTGGCGACACACCGACACGCCGGTGATCCAGAAGGAGCTGGAGCAGTGGTTCCTCAAGATCACCGCCTACGTGGAAGAGCTGCTGGGCGACATCGACACCCTGTCCGGCTGGCCCGAGCGGGTGCGCGTGATGCAGCGCAACTGGATCGGGAAGAGCGTGGGGGCCGAGGTCGATTTCGCCCTGGCGGAGGGGGGGAGCGTTCGCATCTTCACCACGCGGCCCGACACCCTGTTCGGCGCGACCTTCATGGTGCTGGCGCCCGAGCATCCGCTGGCGCGCTCTCTGGCGGAAGGCACCTCGCAGGAGGCGGTCGTGGAGACCTTCGTGGCGCGGATGCGGCGCACGGACAAGATCGTCCGGACCGACGCCGCGACCGAGAAGGAGGGTGTGTTCACGGGCGCCTATGCCGTCAACCCCATGACGCGGGAGCGAATCCCCATCTGGGTGGCCAACTTCGTCCTCATGGAATATGGGACGGGGGCGATCATGGCGGTGCCAGCCCACGACCAGCGGGACTTCGACTTCGCCAAGAAGTACGGCCTGCCGATCCGGGTCGTGATCCAGCCCTCGGGGGAGACCATGGCCGGCGAGACGCTGGAGGCCGCCTACGAGGGTGAGGGGACCATGGTCCGGTCCGGTGCCTTCAACGGCATGGACAGCGGTGAGGGCAAGCTGGCGGTCTGCCAGTTCCTGGAAGAGCAGGGAATCGGGAAGCGGGCGGTGAACTACCGGATCCGCGATTGGCTGATCTCGCGCCAGCGCTATTGGGGGACGCCCATCCCCATCATCTACTGCGACGCCTGTGGGGTCGTGCCCGTGTCCGAATCCGACCTTCCCGTGATCCTGCCTCCCGACGTGCAGATTACCATGGCGGGAGGCTCACCCCTGACGCGGGTCGACGCCTTCGTGCGCACCACGTGTCCCGCCTGCCGGCGTCCGGCGCGGCGCGAGACCGACACCATGGACACGTTCGTGGACTCGTCCTGGTACTTCCTCCGCTTCGCCAGCCCCCTGGAGATGTCGCGTCCCCTGGAACCGGCCAAGGTGCAGTACTGGCTGCCGGTGGACCAGTATATCGGTGGGATCGAGCACGCGGTCCTGCATCTTCTCTACGCGCGCTTCTTCACCAAGGTGTGCCGCGATCTCGGCCTCACCACCATCAGCGAGCCCTTCACCAACCTGCTGACCCAGGGGATGGTCTGCAAGGAGAGCTATCGGTGCCCCGAGCACGGCTACCGCCTTCCCGCCGAAGTGGACAAACAGGGACGCTGCACCGAGTGCCAGCGCCCGCTGGAGATCGGCCGGACCGAGAAGATGTCGAAGTCCAAGCGAAACGTGGTGGACCCCGACGATCTCCTGGAGCGGTACGGGGCCGACACCATCCGGCTCTTCTCGCTGTTCGCGGCACCCCCGGAGAAGGACCTGGAGTGGTCGGACGAGGGGGTGCAGGGATCGTTCCGATTCCTGACCCGTATCTTCAGGTTGGTGGAGGATCAGGCCGTGCGGATTCGGGCCGCCCGGGATCTGGCCTGGGGCGGCGGCCCCCAGGGGGAGGAGGTCCGGACTCTCCGGCGCGCGACCCATCAGACCATCGCCAAGGTCAGCCGCGACCTCGAGGATGCGTTCCATTTCAACACAGCGCTGGCGTCCCTGATGGAGCTGCAGAACGCCCTGACCCGGTTCCAGGACGACCTGCCCGCCGAAGCCGCGCCGGCCGCGGCGGACCGGATCCTGGCATTCGCCGAGAGTATGACCGCGCTCCTCACGATGCTGGCCCCGTTCGCGCCGCACCTGGCGGAGGAACTCTGGGAGACGCTGGGTCACCGCGGGAGCATCTTCCGCCAGCCCTGGCCCGTGGCGGATGCGGTCCTGGCCCAGGCGGACGCCGTCGAGGTGGTCGTCCAGGTGAACGGCAAGGTCCGGAGCCGCCAGCACGTTCCCCGGGGGACGGCCGAGGATCGGCTCAAGACACTGGCGCTGGATGATCCACGCATTCAAGCCTGGACGGCCGGCAAGGCCGTCCGGAAGGTCGTCGTGATCCCAGACAAGCTCGTGAACATCGTCGTTTCATCCTGACGAAGCCTGCACCGTGACTCGCCGGTTGGATGCGCGCCGTCGAACGCCCCGGATACTCGTCTGCCTTCTCCTGCTGGCCGCCGGCTGCGGCTACCAGCCGCAGGGGATGGGCGGCTTGCCGCGGGGGATCCAGCGCATCCACCTCGTTCCCCTCAGCAATCAGACATTCCGGCCCGGCCTCCAGGGCCTGGTCGGCGCCGCCATCCTGCGCCGCCTCCTACAGGATGGCCGGGTCCGCGTGGCCTCGGAGGAGGCCGCCGATGCGGTGATGGGGGGCGCCCTGACCGCCTACGAGAACCTCCCCATCGCCTTTGATACCAATGACGTCGGCCGCCGCTTTCGCGTTCGCCTCATATTCGCGATGCAGGTGACGGAGCGGGGCGGGGAGAAGGTGCTCTTGAAGGAGGAGATCGCCGGGGAGGCCTTTTACATGACCGGGAGTGACGTCGTGGGCACCCGCTCGGCCGAGGAAGAGGCGGCGCAACGCGCCGCGCAGGACCTGGCGGCGCGGGTGGTGACGCGGCTCATGGATGGACTGTGACGGTTGCTCAGGAACCTGCCGGCTTGGCCAGGCGGTTGAGTTGCCGCGTGAGGCGGGACTTCTGCCGGGCGGCAGCGTTCTTGTGCAGGACCTTCTTGCTCACGGCGCGGTCGATGACCGGCGTGGCGGCGGCCAGGGCCTGCGCCGCGGCCTGCCCCTGATTCTCTGCCAGGGCAACCCGGACCCGCTTGAGATTGGAGCGGAGCCTGCCCTTGGCGGCTCGGTTATGTTGGCTCCGTCGCGCGGTGCGGCGCAAGTCCTTGATGGACGATGTGATGATCGGCATGAACACGGCTCCTTTGTGCAATGGCCCTGAAGGAAAAACCGTCCGGGGGCCCATCTCCTGGACCGGACGGCGCCCTTCTTGTAGAAGAGTGGGACAGGGATGTCAAGGATTTTCTCCTGGCGGCGCGAAACGTGAAGCGTAACACGTGAATCTCCGAGAGCGTCCGCCCTCACGTCTCACTCTTTACGTTTCACGGTGGCCCCTCATCCGCCTCGCACCGAGGCAGACATGACCACCCATGCGGGCCACGTGCGGCAGATCGCCTCGGCCGCCAGTATCGTCAGCATCGCCACGCTCGTGAGCCGCCTCCTCGGTTTCGTCCGAGACATGGCCATCGCCTGGCTCTTCGGCGCAAGCATGCTGGCCGACGCCTTTTTCGTGGCCTTCCGGATCCCCAGCACCCTTCGCGAACTCCTTGGTGAGGGCGCTCTCTCGGCCGCCTTCATCCCCACCTTTACTCGGACGGCGACCCGGGAGGGACGCCGGGCGGCGTGGGACCTCGCGTCGGCGGTGATGGGCACGCTGGTCGTAGTCCTGGCGGGTGTGACGCTCTTGGGCGTGGTTTTCGCGCCGGGAATCGTTCGCGTCCTGGCGCCGGGGTTCGGAGAGATCCCGGGGAAGACGCCCCTCACCGTGCAACTCCTCCGGGTCATGTTCCCGTACATTTTCCTGGTCGGCCTGGCCGCATTTTTCATGGCAATCCTGAACTCCCTGGGCCACTTCCTGACGCCGGCCCTCTCGCCGAGCGTGCTCAACATCGCCATGATCGCCGCCGCCCTGATGATCGCGCCACACTCCAGCAGCCCGGCCCTGCCCCTGGCCGTGGCGGTTGTCGTGGGCGGTGCGGGCCAACTCCTGATCCAGGTGCCGGCGGCCATGGCCAGAGGATGGCGACCGAGGCTGCGCGTGGCCCCCGGCGACCCCCGGGTGCGGGAAATCGCCCGTCTGATGGCGCCTGGAGTGGCTGGATTGTCGATCACGCAGATCAACGTCTTCGTGGGAACGTACCTCGCCTCGTATCTCCCTCAGGGCAGCGTGGCGGCCCTGACCTATGCGTTCCGCCTGGTGCAGTTTCCCATCGGGGTTATCGGGGTAGCCATCGCCACCGGCGCCCTGCCGGTCATGGCGGCTTCCATGGCCAAAGACGCGGTGGGGGAGATGAAGGGCGCCCTCCAAGGAAGCTTGCGCCTGGCGTTCTTTCTCAGCCTGCCGGCGGTGGTGGGCCTCATGCTCTTTCGATTGCCGATCCTGCACGTGCTTTTCGAGCGGGGCGCGTTCACCAGGCCGGTGACCATCCTCACGGCCCAGATCCTGCTGGCCTACAGCCTGGGGCTGGTGTTCTACATCAGCAACCGGATCATGGCCCCGGCCTTCTATGCGATGCATGATATCTGGACCCCGGTGAGGATGGGGATGCTGTCGGTCGGGGTGAACATCGTGGCGAGCATCCTCCTCATGGGGCCTCTGGGGGCAGCGGGCCTCGCCCTGGCAACCGCGGTGGCATCGGTGAGCAACTTCGTCCTGCTGTTCATGCAGCTGCGTAGCCGGATCGGTCGGCTGGGGATGAGACGGCTGGCGTTCCCGGCGACGAAGATCGGCCTGGCTTGCGTCCCCATGGCCGCATGGGCAGCCGTGTCACCCGTCTGGTGGGACGTCCTGGCAATCCCTGGGACGGCCGGGAAGGCGGCTCTCTTGTGTGGGGAGGTCGGGGTCGCAGTGGCCCTCTTCGCCGTCACCGCTGCGGCCTTGCGCTGTGAAGAGTTCGGGTGGGCCCTGGCACTCCTGCGACGGCGGCCATCCCAAGAGATCAAGCGCGACTCGCCTCTGGTCGGGTAGATTAACCAGAAGCCTCTCGGAGCGTTCACCGGCCAGCCGGTGACACACCGGCTGCGGTAAGTGCGTCCTTCGGCTGAACTTCTCTGTGTAACCCCGCGTCATTCCAACCTTCCAGGGACACTTTTTGGTTGACGGAGCCTGCGCCTTGTGGTATCAAGCAACGCTTACGACCCGCCCCTAGGTCCTACCAGCTGGACGGCCGGGCGGGATCCATTCCACAATGGCCGGCACGAGCGATCCTCGCGCCCGACGGGAGGGGCAGCCCCGTGCGACTCACCGGTTCCGAGATCTTTATGAAATGTCTTCAGGCCGAGGGGGTTCACACCGTCTTCGGGCATCCGGGCGGCGCGATCCTCCACGGCTATGACGTGTTGCTGGATTATCCGATCCGGCACATCCTGGTCCGGCACGAACAGGTCGCCATTCACGCCGTCGAAGGGTTCTACAAGGCCAGCGGGAAGACCGGGACCGCCATCGTCACCTCGGGCCCGGGGGCCACCAACACCATCACCGGGCTCACGGATGCCCTCATGGACTCCATGGGCATCGTGGTGTTCACGGGCCAGGTGCCCACGGCCGTGATGGGCTGTGACGCCTTCCAGGAAGCGGATGTGGTCGGGACCACGCGAACGTGCACCAAGCACAACTTCCTGGCGCTGAAGACCGAGGAGCTTCCCCGAACGATCAAGGAAGCCTACTACATCGCGCGTAGCGGCCGGCCCGGGCCGGTCCTGGTGGATCTGCCCAAGGACGTCATCATGGGTCGCGCCGAGTTCAAGGAGTATCCCGAAGAGGTTGACATTCGGGGCTACAAGCCGTCGGTGAACGGCCACCTGGGACAGATCCGCAAGGCGGCCGAGCTGATCGCTACGGCTAGGCGCCCCGTGATCTACGGGGGCGGCGGGATCATCCACGCCGATGCGTCGGCCGAGTTCACCGAGCTGGTCAACATCACCCAGATTCCCACGACACTCACCCTCATGGGGCTGGGGGCCCTGGACACCTCGCATCCCCTGTGGCTGGGCATGCTGGGGATGCACGGGACCTACACGGCGAACATGTGCATGGCCAACACGGACCTCATCATCGCCATCGGCCCCCGCTTCGATGACCGGGTGACCGGGAAGCTGTCCGAGTTCGGCAAGAACGCCAGGATCATCCACGTGGACATCGACCCCACCTCCATCCGGAAGAACGTCCATGTGGACGTGCCCATCGTGGGGGACGTGAAGCGGGTCCTGACCCAACTGAACGCCGAGCTCACGAAGGTCAAGCGCGACTGGCGCACGGAATTCGAGGAGTGGTACGGCCAGATCGCCGAGTGGCAGCGCGCGCACCCGCTGACCTATCACCAGCATCCCGAGGGGCGGATCAAGCCCCAATACGCCATCGACCAGATCTACCGGCTGACGGAGGAGCACGACCCCATCGTTGCCACCGGGGTGGGCCAGCACCAGATGTGGGCCGCCCAGTATTACCGGGCCCGCCACCCGCGCCGCTGGATCACCTCCGGCGGTCTCGGGACGATGGGCTTTGGACTCCCCGCGGCCCTGGGCGCGCAGGCGGCGTTCCCGGAGAAGCTGGTCCTCGACATCGACGGCGACGGCAGCTTCCAGATGACCATGCAGGACCTCATCACCTGCGTGCAGTACAATCTCCCGGTCAAGATCTTCATCATCAACAACAAGTACCTGGGGATGGTCCGGCAGTGGCAGCAGCTGTTCTATGGCAAGCGCTACTCGCAGGTGGACCTGGAGGTCCAGCCGGATTTCGTGAGATTGGCGGAGGCCTTCGGCGCCGCGGGGCTGCGGGCAGAGCGGGAGGGGGACGTCAAGCCCGTCGTCGAGAAGGCCATCAGCACGCCGGGCCCGGTGGTGGTGGATATCGTGTGCGACCGGGAGGAGAACTGCTTCCCCATAATCCCGGCCGGCGGCGCCCTTAAGGACATCATCGAGGCCGGGGATCCGATCCCCGAGAAGCTGTTCCAGGGGTGGCGATGACCGATCCCAAGCATTATCGCAAGCACACGTTGTCCCTCCTGGTGGAGAACCACCAGGGGGTCCTGGCCAAGATCTCCGCCCTGATCGCGGCCAAGGCGTACAACATCGACAGTCTGTCCGTGGCCGAGACGCTGGACCCCACGGTGTCCCGGATGACGATGTCGGTCCGCGGGGACGAGTGGGTGATGGAGCAAGTGGTCAAGCAGTTCCACCGGATCATCGACGTGATCAAGGTCGTGGACCTGACCGACGAGCCGCACGTGAACCGCGAGATGGTTTTCATCCGGGTCAACGCCGAGCCCGCCAACCGGGCCGAGATCCTGCGCATCACGGAAATCTTCCGCGGCCGGATCGTGGACGTCACGCCCACAACCTACACCCTGGAGGTCACGGGAGAGGAAGGCAAGATCCAGGCGGTGCTGGAGCTCCTCCAACCCTTCGGCATTCAGGAGATCGTCAGGAGCGGCACGTTGGCCATCGCCCGGGGGAGCAAGACCGTCCCGAGACGGGAAGAGAGCAGGCTTCGAGTGGCAAGCCGGAAGCAGGCGGTCGCAGAGTGAAACGAGGAGACCTATGGCCAAGCTCTACTGCGGGAAGGAACTCCGCGGGATGATGAGCTGGCTGAAGGGGCGCCGGTAGCCTCCAACCGACGTAGGGAATCGGGAGGGCTTCCACTGAGCGCGCAGCGCGGTACCGCCACGACGTGGTTTCAGGGACGAAGGCTGGATCGGTCGGCCCCGGGGAGGATTCGCCTCGGGGCCGTGCTGTTGATCCTGGTGGCGGCGGCGGGAGTCTATCTGGCCGCGAAGTTCATCCCGCCCTACTGGACCTACCTCGGCATGCTGGACCCGGTGAAGGAAGCGGCCATGGCTATGGTCTCGGGACCCAACGTCAACGAGGCCTCGGTGCGGGCCGAGCTCATCCGTCGGGCGCAGGCACAGGGCCTCACCCTTGAAGATGATGACATCGACATCACCCAGGACGGGACCATGCTGGTGGTTCAGGTCACATGGGTGGCACCCGTGGAACTCCCCCGGCATCGCTACGACCTCCGCTTCCGGATCGAGGAGCGCGTCCCGCTGCGTTGACCTTCACGGCAGGAGCCCTTGCCATCCCGCACACATCGTTGCTCATCATCGCCGGCCCGACGGCCGTGGGGAAGTCGGCCCTCGGGTTGGCTGTGGCTCGGCGCCTTCCCGGCGAAATCATCGTCGCCGATTCCATGCAGGTGTACCGGAGGATGGACGCGGGAACCGGCAAGCCATCGCCCGAGGAGCGGGCGGTGGTCCCACACCACCTGCTGGACGTCTGTGAACCGACTGGAGCCTTCTCTGCCTCGGAGTTCGCCTGCTGTGCCCAGGCCCTGGTCGGCGAGATCCGCAGGCGCGGGCGCGTGCCCATCATCGTCGGGGGGACGGGTCTGTACCTGCGGGCGTTCCTGAAGGGACGGCTGGCCGGAACGGGCGGCGACCCGGTGATCCGCGCGCGGCTCAGGCGGGAGGCGGAGGCGACCGGTTCGCCGGGACTGCATGAGCGCCTGGCGGCCCTCGACCCCGCCACGGCCGCCCGGGTGCATCCGCGCGATCTTTTCCGGATCGTCCGGGCCCTGGAGCTTCTGGAGGTCACGGGGCGGCGTCCGTCGGAGATCCGGCCGGACCTCTGGGAAGCGCCGCGGCTGTACGTATCGGCCATGCTGGTGCTGACCCGGGACCGTCAGGAGCTCGACCGGCTGATCGACGAGCGGGCACGCACCATGTGGGAGGGGGGGCTGGTGGAGGAGGTGCGGAGACTCCTGGCCGAAGGGTACGGGCCCGACCTGCCGGCCTTCAGATCGTTGGGCTATCGCCAGGCGGTCGCACATCTCCAGGCGCGGCTGACGGAGGCGCAGGCGCTTCTCCAGATGCAGCGGGCCACCCGCCAGTACGCCCGCCGACAATTGATCTGGTTCCGTCGCGAACCGGCCGCCGAATGGGTGACGGTCCACGGATGGGACTGGGTGGAACCGCTGGCGGAGCAACTGGTCGCGCGCCTCGCGCCGCAGCAGGCTCCAGCGGACGCTCCCGCAATTGAATTGCGAACTCCGAATGTCGAATGACGACTGAAGAACGGTGAAACATGCGATCCTGGGTGATCCATGCGAGCGACCAGATCCGGGGGAGCATCCGCGTCCCGGGGGACAAGTCCATCTCGCATCGCAGCCTCCTCTTGGGAGCCCTGGCTCACGGGACCACCGAGGTGCGTGGCTTCCTGCGCAGCCAGGACTGCCTGGCGACCCTCGCCATCCTTCGGGCTCTGGGGGTGGAGATCACGGAATCGGCCGACGGGCGCATCGAGATTTGTGGCAGGGGGCCCGAGGAATTGCGCGAACCCGAGACAGTCCTGGACGCAGGAAATTCGGGGACGACGTTGCGTCTCCTGGCCGGGATCCTGGCGGGCCGGCCGTTCTTCAGCGTTCTGACCGGCGACGCCTCGCTCCGCCGGCGGCCCATGCGGCGCGCGGTGGATCCGCTGACCGCCATGGGCGCCACGCTGCTGGGACGCGCCGGTGGACAGTATCCGCCCCTGGCCATCCAGGGCCGCCAACTGTCGGGAATCGCGTGGCCTTCCCCCGTGGCCAGCGCACAGGTGAAGTCGGCTATCCTCCTGGCCGGCCTTCAGGCGACGGGGGAAACCAGCGTGACCGAGCCGATGCTCTCCCGAGACCACACCGAGCGGATGCTCACGGCCTTCGGCGTTTCCGTGCGGCGGGAGGGGACAACCGTCAGCATCCCTGGGGAGGCGCGGCTGCACGCTACCAACCTCGCGGTCCCGGGCGACCTGTCCTCCGCTGCTTTCTTCCTCATTGCGGCCGCGGCCTTGCCCGGCTCGGAGCTGCTCATTCGCGACGCGGGAATCAACCCCACGCGGACGGGCGTGTTGGAGGTGCTGGAGGCGATGGGGGCGCGCGTGACGCGGGAGCGCGAGCGGAGCGAAGGCGGTGAGCCGGTGGCGGACCTTCGCATTCGGGGGGCGAGATTTCGCGGGGCCAAGGTCGGGGCCGAGCTGATCCCTCGGCTGCTTGATGAGATCCCGGCTCTGGCGATCGCGGCGGGGCTGGCCGAGGGGGAAACCGTCATCTCGGGCGCGGCCGAGCTTCGCGCGAAAGAGGTGGACCGGCTTTCGGCCGTGGCCGGGGAACTCGCCAAGCTCGGGATCCAGGTGGCCGAGGAGCGGGAGGGCCTGCGCATCGTGGGCGGGCGGCGCCTGCGGGGCGCGGTCGTGCGAAGCCGCGGGGACCACCGGATGGCCATGGCCCTCGCCGTCGCCGGCCTCTTCGCCGACGGAGAGACCCGGGTGCAGGATGTGGCTTGCGTCGAGACCTCGTTCCCCGGGTTCGCGGAGTTGCTCGCCGAGGTAGCGCCCGGCTGCGGCATCCAGGAGATCGAGGAGGCCTGACGACGGACGGACCCGAGGGTATCCACAGATTACGCAGATTACACTGATTATTTCCGAGCTTTTCCTCGTGAAATCCGCGCAATCTGCGTAACTGCGGATCAATCAGAGTTGGGTTCGCATCTCTCTGGGCACTCAATGACTGAGCGGAAGCGGCTGGTGATCGCCATTGACGGCCCCGTCGGTGCGGGCAAGAGCACCGCGGCTCGACGCCTGGCCGAGGCTTTGGGATACGTATACATCGACAGCGGGGCGATGTACCGGGCGATGGGCTGGAAGGCGGTCCAGGCGGGCGTGGACCTCAAGGATCGCAAGCGCGTCGCAGCGATGGCCCTGGCCACCGATATCTGCGTGGTGGTGGGCGCGGCGGGCCCGCGCGTCCTGGTGGACGGGCGGGATGTCACGGACGAACTCCGGACCCGCAGCATGGATGAGGCCTCTTCCGTGGTTTCCACCTACCCCGAGGTGCGCCGGCGGCTGGTGGCCCTCCAGCGGGCGACGGCCGAGGCGGGTGGGGTCGTCATGGACGGCCGGGACATCGGGACCGTGGTCTTTTCCGATGCCGATCTGAAGTTCTACCTCGACGCCGATCTCACAGTGCGTGCGGGCCGCCGCCTGCAGGATCTGCGGCGGGGCGGGAGCGACGCCGATCTCACGGCGGTCCAGGCCGAGGTGGCCCAGCGGGATGCGCGCGACCAGGGACGCGAGACCTCGCCCCTCACGGCTGCGGCCGACGCCATCCGGATCGATTCGACGGGCCTGGATGCCGACGAAGTCCTGCGCCGAATGTTGGCGGTGGTCGCGCAGGTCCTGAAACCGGATAAGTCCTGAATTTCTGTAGGGATACGGAAGTTTTTCCTTGCCTCGGCGAGGGCGGATGTGTATCATGCCGTCCTGTCGCGGTCCTGCCCGAGGTGACCGCGGACCATGATATACGCGATCGGCTGCCATCTCTGCCGTTGGATCGCCCGGATCTTCTTCGCACTCTCCGTCGAGGGACAGGCGCATGTTCCGGAGAGCGGGCCGGTCATCCTGGCGCCCAATCACGTGAGTTACCTGGATCCGGTGGTGGTCGGGGTCTCGATCCGCCGCCGGGTCCACTTCATGGCGAAGAAGGAGCTGTTCCGAAACCCGCTCGTCGGGTGGTTGCTGCACGGAGTTCAAGCCTATCCCGTCACGCGGGAGCGCGTTGATCCCTCCACGCTGAAGCGCACACTCTCCCTGCTGGCAGCCGGGCAGGTGGTCCTGATGTTTCCCGAGGGGACGCGGGGGGATGGACGCACGTTGGGGCCAGCCAAGTCCGGGATCGCCGTGGTCGCGGCCCGCTCGGGAGCGGCGGTGGTGCCGGTGTTCCACTGGGGGGCGGAGCAGGCGTTGCCCCGCGGCAGCCGCCGCGTGCGGCGTGTGCCCATTCGCGTCCGGTTCGGCCCGCCGCTCAGGTTCCCGGCTGGCGGCCGCCCCGACCGGGAGGCCGTCGAGGATTTTTGCCGGGAGCTCATGGAGGCCATTGCAGCGCTTCGCCTGCCGGCGGGGCCGTCAATTCTGACTTCGCGCTGAGGCGGCATGGTCGCCTCAGCCATTCCCGTCTTCGCCCCCCGCCATGCGGGGGGCGGGGCGGCAGCTCCAATTCACAGCCGCGCGCAGGAGGTACGGGTTCGCATGACATCACAGTCTATCCAATCAGAGCCTTCGTTTTCCACGGATCCCGAAGAGACGGAGCGCTCGGGCCCCTCGGCGGAGATGCGGGAGATCTACGAGCAGAGCGTCCGGGACATCGTCGAGGGGGAGATCATCAAGGGGACCATCCTGGAAGTCAAGGATGACGCCGTCCTCGTTGACATCGGCTACAAGTCCGAGGGACTGATCCCCCTGCGGGAGTTTCGGACGCCGTCGGGTGAGGTGACGATCAAGGTCGGCGACGTGGTGGACGTCTACCTGGAGCAGAAGGAGGACAGCGAGGGTCTGATCGTCCTCTCGCGCGAAAAGGCGGAGAAGATCAAGATCTGGGACGAGCTATCCCAGGTGTACGACAAGGGCGGCGCCATCACCGGCATGATCCTGGGCCGCACCAAGGGCGGCCTGCTCGTGGACATCGGGGTGCGGGCCTTCCTGCCCGGCTCCCAGGTGGACCTGCGGCCGGTCCGGGATCTGGACAAGCTCATCGGGAAGGCCTTCCCGATGAAGATCATCAAGCTCAATCAGAAACGGGGCAACATCGTCCTGTCCCGGCGCGAGCTCTTGGAGGAGGAACGCAAGCACCTCAAAGAGCAGACCCTGGCCAACCTTACGGAAGGCTTGCGCATCAAGGGGAAGGTCAAGAACATCACCGAGTACGGGGCCTTCGTGGACCTGGGCGGTCTGGATGGCCTCTTGCATATCACCGACATGTCCTGGGGGCGAGTGGGCCATCCCTCCGAGTTGTTCCAGGTCGGCGACGAGGTGGAGGTGGTGGTCCTGAAATTTGATCGGACCAACGAGCGGGTATCGCTGGGCTACAAGCAGCGGCTGCCCGATCCGTGGGAGGCGGTGGAGCAGAAGTATCCCGTCGGATCGAAGCTGAAGGGCAAAGTGGTCAGTCTCACCGATTACGGCGCCTTCGTGGAGCTGGAGGAGGGAGTCGAGGGCCTGGTCCACATCTCCGAGATGTCCTGGACACAGCGGGTCAAGCACCCCTCGAAGGTGGTGGCCATCGGGGATGTCGTGGAGGTGGTGGTCCTGGACGTGGATCGCGCCAACAAGCGGATCTCCCTGGGCATGCGCCAGGCGGAGCCCAACCCCTGGAACTTCATCGAGGAGCGGTACCCCGTCGGCACGCGGGTCGAGGGCCGGGTCCGGAACCTGGCCGACTTCGGCGCCTTCGTGGAGCTGGAGGAGGGGATCGACGGGCTCATCCATATCTCCGACATGTCGTGGACCAAGCGGGTGCGCCACCCCTCCGAGATCCTGAAGAAGGGGGAGAAGGTGGAGGCCATCGTCCTGCACGTGGACAAGGCCAATCACCGGATCTCCCTGGGCCTCAAGCAGATTCAGCAGGATCCCTGGCAGGCGGCCGTGCCGGAGAAGTATCGGGTGGGCATGGACGTGAAGGGGAAGGTGGTGCGCACGACCGACTTCGGCGCCTTCGTGGAGCTGGAGGACGGCGTGGAGGGCCTCCTGCACGTGTCCGAACTCTCCCACGACCGCGTGAACAAGCCTGAGGACGTGGTGCAGCTGGGACAGGAGCTGACGCTCAAGGTGATCAAGCTGGACCCCGAAGAGCGGAAGATCGGCCTCAGCCTGCGCGCCTTCCTCGAAGGGCAGGGCGAGAGCGCCGTCGAGGAGGAGGGCAAGCGCGGTGGCAAGCGGCGGCGGCGGGAGGGCGACGAGGAATAGAAAACGGATCGCCCCCGGGTGCGGGGCCAGCGCGTTGAAAAAAGGAGGTGGGTTCCATGACCAAAGCTGATCTTGTGGAGAAGGTCGCCGTGCAGGTCAACCTGACGAAGAAGGACACGGAAGTCGTCATCGATACCATTTTCAATAGCATCTCGCAGGCGCTGGCCGCAAAGAACGAAGGCAAGGTCGAGCTCCGCGGTTTCGGCAGCTTCCGCGTTCGCAGGCGCCGGGCCCGGCAGGGACGGAATCCGCAGACCGGCAAGCCGGTCCAGGTCCCGGCCAAGCGCGTTCCGTACTTCAAGCCCGGAAAAGAGCTCAAGGCGCTGGTGGATTCCTAGCCCGTCGTTCGGATCTGATGCCGGAGCGGCAGGCGATCGCCCGCCGCCTCTCCGCCGTGGAAGCCGCGCCATGTGCGGCGTGCAGTGAGGATCCATGCGGACGTTGTTCGAGGGCCGGACGGACCTGTCCCTGCGGTACATCGAGGGCAGCGTTGCGGAGCTGGACGAGTTGTTCGGGAGCCCGCTGCCCGAACTGTCGGTAGGCGACCTCACCTCCGGGCAGGGCGAGGCCCCGCTGGTGGACGTCCACTCGGGATTGCGCAATGCCTTCCGCGAGATGGTGGAACATGCCTATCGGACGCTGTCGGCTCAGCGGGGAATGGACGCCGCAGCGGAGGGTCAGTTCGCCTGGGGGGGCGGCCCGGGCACTCCCTACAACCGGTTCGAGGACGCCCTGCACGCCATCCTCGTCAATATCCTGGAACGGGAGCGCCGCCTCGGCCTGCTGAACCTGTTCTGGCTCGCCCACTGCGGGGATGCCGCCCAGATCATCCAGGATTTTTTTTCCCAGCCGGGGATCAAGATCGACGTCAAGTATCAGATGCACCCCCTGCTGCAGGGCTCGTACCGCAACGCGCGCAACAAGGCCTGGACCTGGTTCAAGAGCCAGAAGGGGGATAAGCTTCGCTACAGCCTGGGGTCCCGGTTCAACCCCCGGCTCATCGAGTGCATCATCGACGACCAGCTGCCGCTGACCGAGACCAGCCTGGCCCACCTCAACCTGGCCCAGGTCCTGGTCGAGCCGAACAAACGGTTCCGCATCACGTTCCGAGAGTTCAAGGAGATCTACGCCGCCAGCCGAGAGCGGTTGCGGGAAGCCCTCCAGCGAAAAGAGGTCCGGCTGCTCGAACTCCTGCGGCGCACCCTCCCTTCCCTCCGCCCCGAGCTGTACGACGACGAACGGGGCGCGACCAAGATCCTGTTCAACACGCGCGTCGTGACCTTCCTGCTGAGCGACCTCAGCGGCCTGGGCGGCAAGCTCCTGGGCAATGCGGTCCTGAAGACGGCGGTCGGGCCGGGCCGGGGCTGGAGCGAACTCCTCGCGGACTACATGGATGTGCTTCAGGCCGTGAAGCGGAGCGAGGCGGTGGATGTGGCGCGCCAGGCGGTGAACATCGCCGGCCCCGAGCACTCGGAGACCGCGCGTCGGCAGCTGTTCGACGAGGGACGGCTGTACCGTTTCCATCCCGAGGGGGAGCTCTCGAACCTGGCCCGCAAGATCACGGTGATCTTCGCCGACCTGCGGGGCTTCACCCGCACCTCGGAAGGCGCGGTGTCGGAGCGGGAGCTGACCCATCACCTCTACGAGGTCTTCGATCCGCTGGCCTCCATCGTGGAACGGTACCACGGGAAGATCGACAAGTTCACCGGCGACGGGGTGATGCTCACCTTCGGGGCGGCGCGCCTCACCCGGCAGGACGAGCTGAATGCCCTGCGCACGGCCCTGGCCCTCCAGGACATGATGCGCGCCCTGCGGGCGGGCGGCCGCACCCACTTCGAAATGGGGATCAGCGTCCACACGGGCCGCGCCCAGGTGGCCCACTTCATCGTGGACGACCAGAGCATGGACCGCACGGTCATCGGGCGGAACGTGAACATCGCCGGCCGTCTCTCAGGCTCCGGCAAGACTCAGGCTTCCACCTTCGACGACGAGGCCTGGATCGGCACGCCGCAGCCCGCAGCAAAGGCGCGGGCGGGAGCCCAGGATGTGTGGGTGGATGAGGACGGGACGCTCTACAACACCGGGATCGTGGTCAGCCAGGACACGGTCGAGGAAGTGGTGAAGCTGGTGGACTGCGAGCCGCTGGCGGGAGCGCGCGGCGGCGGACACCGGTTTCACGACGAAGTCCTGCGAAAAAATGTCTTGCTAGAGTATGTGGGCGATGCTAAATTTAAAGGTGTGGGCCGCTCGATCGCCATTTATCGGCTCGGGCTGGAGGAGGAACAACCCGCTCCGTCGAAGTCGCCGCCGCGGGAGCGGTGATGACCTGGACGCTCTGGGCCCCCTGGCGCATGGCCTACATCGAGGGCGCGCGCGGCAATGGGTGCCTGTTCTGCGACAAGCCGTGCGAGGCGGATGATCGAAAGAACCTCATCCTGTATCGTGGGCCGTTGACCTACGTGGTGATGAACCTGTTCCCGTATGCCAACGGCCACCTCATGATCGTGCCCTACCGGCACTGCGCGGACCTGGGTCGGCTCTCTCCCGAGGAATCCCTCGAAATCATGCAATCGGCCCAGCGCTGTACGCAGATCCTCCAGCGTGCGTTCCGAGCCGAAGGATTCAACATCGGCTTCAACCTAGGGAAGGTGGCGGGCGCCGGTATCGCCGAGCATGTCCACCTGCACGTGGTGCCCCGCTGGCTGGGAGACACGAACTTTATGCCGGTGCTGGCGGATACCAAGGTGATGCCCGAATACCTGGATGCCGGCTACGAGAAGCTCTCCCCTTTGTTCCAGGAGCAGGGGAGGTGAGGAAGGCCCCATGCTCATCAAGATGACGGTGCGGGGGATCGCTCTGGACCCCATCACCAATATGCCCATCATCATCCTGAAGGATGTGGACGAGCGCAAGGCGCTTCCCATCTGGGTCGGCATCTTCGAGGCCAACGCCATCGCCCTGGAGCTGGAGAAGGTTTCCACGCCCCGGCCCATGACCCACGACCTGCTGAAGAGCATCCTCGACGGGCTGGGGGTGACGGTGCGGCAGGTGGTGGTGAACGACCTGAAGGATAACACCTTCTTCGCGGTGATCGAGCTGAATCACAACGGCAACATGATCAACATCGACGCCCGGCCCAGCGACGCCATTGCCCTGGCCCTGCGGGTGAACGCCCCCATCTTCGTGACGGAGAAGGTGGTCTCCCAGGCCAAGAGCGTGGAGATCTCCGAGGAGAAGGAAGAGACCGACAAGTGGAAGGAGTGGCTGGAAAATCTCAAGCCGGAGGATTTTGGGAAGTACCGGATGTAGATGATGCGCAGGAGGCGCCCCGCAAACCCGCCGGCCGATCGCCCGGCGGGTTTTTCATTGGTCGGGCCCGGCGGCGCTGCGGCGCAGGCGGCGGCAGCCCCGGCGGCTCCAGGGGGATGCGAATTCTTCCATGCCCGCGGTGATCCGTTCTCTCAGAGGAGGCAGCCATGGAGATCCCCGATGTCACCAAGATCGTGACTGACCTGCTGGTCCGCTACAGCTTCCAGGTGATCGCGGCGGTGGCCATCTTCTTCGTCGGACTCCTCTGCGCGCGAGTTGCGGGGAGGTTTATCGAACGGTCGCTCAAGCGCACGACGATCGAGACCCACCTGCAGCGCCTGCTGGTCCGGGCGGCAAAGGCGCTGGTCCTCCTGTTCACGGCCATCCTGGCGCTGGACAAGTTCGGCGTTCAGGTGACTGCTTTGGTGGCGGGCATCAGCGTGGCGGGCGTCGCGGCCGGCTTCGCGGTCCAGGGCATCCTGGCCAACTTGGCGGCCGGCCTGAGCATCATGCTCTCGCGGCACTTCCGCATCGGCGACTATATCGAGATTGGGACGGTGAAGGGGCAGGTGCAGAGCATCGACCTGACCATGACGGTCCTGCGGACGCTGGAGGACGCGCGGGTGATCGTGCCGAATCGGAAGATCGTTGGTGAAATCATCTACAACTACAGCGGGGAGCGCCGGGTGACGATGAACGTGCAGGTGGCCTACAACGCAGACCTGGACCGGGCCCTCCGCACCGTCCGGGAGGTGCTGGCGGAGAATCCGCGGGTCCTGAAGAATCCCCCGCCGGATGTGGGCATCACCCGGCTGGCCGACTCGGGGATTCAGATCACCCTCCGCCCCTGGTGCAAGGCGGACCAGTTCTGGACCGTGCACTACGAGGTGTACCGGGCCCTCCTGGACCGCTTCCGCCAGGACGGCATTGAGATCCCGTTCCCGCAGCGTGAGGTGCGCCTGCTGCACGCCGCCGCCTGAGGGTGCGCGCCGTTACACGCGGCCGCCACGAGAGGGAAAGGCTCACGCCACGAAGGAGGGGCGGGGCCAATCGCCCGGCGCCAAGAGGTGGAGAGGGGGCCGTGGCGAGTTGTCTGGTGTCTTGCGTGGCGCAGCCTACGGCGCACGCGCTGTTCGCAGGGGGAGGGACATCCCGTGCGCAATCGCTGGCTACTGAAGACCGAGCCCGGGGAAGACTCCTTCGAGGATTTGATCCGGGACAAGAAGACTGTCTGGGACGGTGTGACCAACCCCCTCGCTCTCAAGCACCTGCGGGCCATCCGGAAAGGCGATGACCTGTTGATCTACCATACCGGTACCGTTCGCGCCGCGGTGGGCCTTGCAAGGGCGGAAAGCGATCCCTATCCAGATCCCTCCACGCATGAACCGAAGGTTGTCGTGGTAGACGTGGTGCCGGTTCGGAGAGTTGCGCGGCCCGTGCCCCTGGAGGCCATCAAGGCTGCTCCCGCTTTTCGCGCGTTCGAGCTCACCCGACTTCCCCGCCTCTCCGTCATGCCCGTCCCCGACGCTCTCTGGAAGCGACTCCTCCGGATCAGCGAAGCCTGAGGCTCGCGACGGAGGTGGGGAGGGTGAAGTCCGACCTCAAGTGCGGGTGGGGGCCTGGTCCGATTGTCGAAGCAGTTCGAGAAAGCGGACTATCGTCGGAGTGAAGAGCTTGCCCTGCCGGTGAATGATGCCCAGTGGCCGCACCAACTCCGCCATCGAGAGGGGGACAGCGGCCAGCGTCCGGTTTCCCACTTCCTTCAGGATGGTAGGCCGCGGCAGGATGCCGACCCCGGCGCCGATGGCGATGGCTTGCTTGATGGTTTCGATGTTGTCGAATTCCATCACCACGTTGACTTTGACGTCGTGCTGGCGCAAGCAGCGGCCGATCGCCTTGCGGATGCTCAGGTCGGCGTCAAAGGCCACGAAGTTCTCGCCATGTAGATCCGCGGCGGTGATGATCTTGCGCCGGGCCAAGCGGTGGGTCGGATGGCAGACGAAGACCATGGCTTCGTCCCGCCAGGGCAGGATGGTGAGCGAGCGGTTGGACGGCGGATACGACAAAATCCCGAGGTCCGCCTCGTCGTTCAGGACTGCCTCCACGACCTTGTGGGGGTGCAAGTATTCCAGACGGACCTTGGCCTGTGGATGGAGCGACATGAACCGCTGCATATGGTCGCTCATGATATGGATGCCGACGGAATAGATGGCTGCGACCCGGACGTTTCCGGTGATTTGGGTCCGCACCGACACGATTTGGGCGCGCACCTTGTCAAACCCCTGCAGTAGGGCCTGGCACCCGTCATAAAAAGTCCGGCCTTCGGGCGTCACCATGAACGGTCGCTTGCTGCGGTCGATCAGGAGGACGTCCAGTTCCGTCTCCATCTGATGGATGGCCTGGCTGGCGGCGGACTGGGAGATCTGGTTGGCCGCGGCTCCCTGAGAAAAGCTGTGCAGCCGGACGATGTCGCAGTAGAGCTTCAGCATCTCAAGATTCATGGCCCGGGAGTATATCCATAAGCATCGCTAATGTAAAGTATATTTCAATTTCCGCGTGACTTATGCTTGACACTGAGGTACTGTACCGCAACTCAGGCGGAGGGACCACCCGGTTTTTCCCTGGGCCGGCCGACCCTCTCCCCGGCAACGATCGACGGGACCACCACAGGAGAGCAGGGGAATGGGCGGGGCGGAAGAGTCCTGACCCCGCGGGCGGCGATGGACGACGACAGCGCACGCAAGGCGCGGGTAGAGGGGGATACCGGTGAGGGACGTGGATGATCTGATGATTCCGGGGATGCCGCCCAGGCAGGGGCTGTATGATCCCCGATTCGAACGCGACAGTTGCGGCGTCGGGTTCGTGGTGGACATCCAGGGCCGGAAGTCCCACCGGATCGTCACCCAGGCCCTGACCGTCCTGAAGAACCTCCTCCATCGGGGCGCCTGCGGTTGCGAGGTCAACACGGGGGACGGAGCGGGGATCCTCATCCAGATGCCCCACGCATTCCTCAGCCGTGTGTGCGCCAGCATGGGCATCGACCTGCCGGCCCCCCGCTGGTACGGCGCAGGGTTGGTCTTCCTCCCCAGGGATCCGTCGCAGGCGGCTGGCTGCCAGGCCATCTTTGAAGAGATCATCCGGGAGGAAGGCCAAACCCTCCTGGGCTGGCGGAACGTCCCCACGGACGACTCGCCCGTCGGGCCGAGCGCCCGGGCGGTCGAGCCCGTCATCAGGCAGATTTTCATCGGGCGGGGCATCGGCCTCGTGGACGACTGGGCCTTCGAGCGCCGGCTCTACGTCATCCGCAAGCGGGTGGAGCACGCCGTCTACGGTTCCGACATGCCGGCCCGGAAGTTCTTCTACCTGCCGAGCCTCTCCTCCAATACGCTCATCTACAAGGGCATGCTCTCGGCCGACCAGATCGAGACGATGTACCCCGACGTGACGGACCCGGCCGTGGAGTCGGCGCTGGCCCTCGTCCACCAGCGCTTCTCGACCAACACGTTTCCCTCCTGGCCGCTGGCCCACCCGTACCGGTATATGGCCCACAACGGGGAGATCAACACGCTCCGGGGCAACATCAACTGGATGCGGGCCCGCGAGACCCTGTGCGAGTCGGCGCTGTTCCCCGACCTGAAGAAGGTTCTGCCCATCGTGCTCGAGGGCGGGAGCGATTCGGCCATCTTCGACAACGTGCTGGAGTTCCTGGTCATGGCCGGACGGTCGCTGCCCCACGCCGTCCTCATGATGATCCCCGAGGCCTGGCAGGGCCACGAGAGCATGAGCCCGGAGCGCCGGGCGTTTTACGACTACCACTCCTGCCTGATGGAGCCGTGGGACGGCCCGGCCTCCATCGCCTTCACCGACGGGACGGTCATCGGCGCGGTGCTGGATCGGAACGGCCTGCGCCCCTCCCGCTACTTCGTGACCAAGGACGGGTTGGTCATCATGGCGTCCGAGGTGGGGGTGCTGAACGTCCCGCCGGAAAACGTCCTCATCAAGGAGCGGCTGCACCCTGGACGGATCTTCCTGGTGGACACGGCCCAGGGTCGGATCATCGACGACGCGGAGCTGAAGCAGGCCCTGGCCGCCGAGCACCCGTACCAGGAGTGGCTCAAACAGCACCTCATCTCCCTCAAGGATGTCCCGCCGCCCCCCCACGTCCACGAGCCGGATCACGAGACAGTGCTCCAGCGGCAACAGGTCTTCGGCTACACCCACGAGGACCTGCGCATCCTGCTGGCCCCCATGGCCACGAAGGGGGAGGAACCGGTGGGCTCCATGGGGACCGACACCTCGCTGGCGGTCCTCTCGAACCGCCCTCGCCTGCTCTACGACTACTTCAAGCAACTCTTCGCCCAGGTGACGAACCCGCCGCTGGACGCCATCCGGGAGGAGCTGGTGACCTCGATGGAGAGCACCATCGGGCCGGAGCGGAACCTCCTCAAGCCGGAGCCGGAAAGCTGCCACCAGATCACGATCAAGGCGCCGGTCCTGGACAACTACGAGACCGCGCAGTTGCGACACATCACGGTCCACGGGTTCCGGTCGACGACGCTGTCCATGCTGTTCCCAATGCGCGAGGGGACGGCCGGCCTGGAGCGCGCCATCGAGAAGCTCTGCCGCCAGGCGAGCCAGGCCATCGAGCGGGGCTACACCATCCTGATCCTGTCGGACCGGGGCGTGGACCTGGAGCAGGCGCCGATCCCGAGTCTCTTGGCCACGGCCGCCGTTCATCATCACCTGGTCCGGCAGGGGACCCGCACCAGGGTGGGGCTGCTGATCGAGACCGGGGACGCGCGCGAGGTGCACCACTGCGCCCTGCTCATGGGCTACGGCGCGGGCGCCATCAACCCCTACTTGGCGTTCGAGACGCTGGACGACACGATCCGGCAGGGGATGTTGCCCGGCCTGGACCATGAGACGGCGGTCAAGAACTACATCAAGGCGCTCAACAAGGGGATCCTCAAGGTGATGTCGAAGATGGGGATCTCCACCATTCAGAGCTACTGCGGCGCCCAGATCTTCGAGGCCGTCGGGCTGAACCGGGAATTCGTGGACCGGTACTTCACCTGGACGCCCTCCCGCATCGGAGGCGTGGGCCTGGACGTCATCGCCGAGGAGACCATCCGGCGGCACCGGCAGGCTTTCCCGGACCGGCTGGTGAGGAAGCCGGACCTGGAGTGGGGCGGGGAGTATCAGTGGCGGCGGGATGGCGAGTACCACCTGTTCAACCCGGACACCGTCTTCAAGCTGCAGCATGCCACCCAGAGCGGCCAGTACAAGATCTTCAAGGAGTATTCGGCGCTGGTGGACAACCAGAGCCGGAACCTGTGCACCCTCCGGGGCCTCTTTGACTTCAAGTACGCCCTCCAGCCGATTTCCATCCAAGAGGTCGAGCCCGTCGAGTCGATCGTGCGGCGATTCTCCACGGGGGCCATGTCCTACGGCTCCATCAGCCAGGAGGCGCACGAGACGCTGGCCATCGCCATGAACCGGCTGGGCGGCAAGTCCAACACCGGCGAGGGGGGCGAGGACCCGGCGCGCTACCGGCCGGATCCGAGCGGCGACTCGCGCCGAAGCGCCATCAAGCAGGTGGCGTCGGGGCGCTTCGGCGTCACCAGCGAGTACTTGGTGAACGCCGACGACCTCCAGATTAAGATGGCCCAGGGGGCCAAGCCCGGCGAGGGCGGCCAACTGCCCGGCCACAAGGTCTATCCCTGGATCGCGAAGGTGCGGCACTCGACGCCGGGCGTGGGCCTGATCTCCCCGCCGCCGCACCACGACATCTACTCCATCGAGGACCTGGCCCAGCTCATCTACGATCTGAAGAACGGCAACCCCAAGGCCCGCATCCACGTGAAGCTGGTGGCGGAGGTCGGGGTCGGCACCGTGGCGGCCGGCGTGGCCAAGGCGCACGCGGACGTGGTGCTGATCTCGGGCCACGACGGCGGCACGGGCGCCTCCCCGCTCACCTCGATCAAGCACGGCGGCGTGCCGTGGGAGCTGGGGCTGGCCGAGACGCAGCAGACCCTGGTGCTCAACAAGCTGCGGGACCGCATCGTGGTCCAGGTGGACGGGCAGATGAAGACGGGGCGCGACGTGGTCATCGGCGCCCTCATGGGGGCCGAGGAGTACGGCTTCGCCACGGCCCCCCTGGTGGTCATGGGCTGCGTCATGATGCGGGTGTGTCACCTCAACACCTGCCCGGTGGGCGTCGCCACCCAGGATCCGGAGCTGCGCAAGCGGTTCGCCGGCAAGCCCGAGTTTGTGGAGAACTTCTTCCGCTTCGTCGCCGAGGAAGTCCGGGAGTACATGGCCAAGCTCGGCTTCCGGACCATGGACGAGATGATCGGGCGGATCGACCGCCTCGACGTCAAACCGGCGCTGGATCACTGGAAGGCCCGTGGCCTGGACTTCTCGGCGATCCTCCATCGCCCCGAGGTCGGCCCCGAGGTCGCGATCCGCAAGGTGCGCAGGCAGGATCACGGCCTGACCAAGTCGCTGGACGGGACCGTCCTCATCCCGGGCTGTCGCCCGGCGTTGGAGCGGGGCGAGCGCGTGTCGCTGCGCCTGCCGATCCGGAACGTCCACCGCACGGTGGGCACGCTCCTCGGCTACGAGGTGACGAGCCGCTACGGGGCGGAGGGCCTGCCCGACGACACGATCCGGCTCCACTTCACCGGCTCGGCGGGGCAGAGCTTTGGCGCCTTCATCCCCCGAGGGATCACCTTGACGCTGGAGGGCGATGCCAACGACTACCTGGGCAAGGGGCTCTCCGGCGGGCGCATCATCGCCGTTCCGCCCCGCGGATCCACGTTCGTCCCGGAGGAGAACATCCTGGTGGGCAACGTGGTCCTGTACGGCGCGACCTCGGGTGAGGCCTTCTTCCGGGGCGTCGCGGGAGAGCGGTTCGCCGTCCGCAATAGCGGTGCCCTGGCCGTGGTGGAAGGGGTGGGCGACCACGGCTGCGAGTACATGACCGGCGGCCGCGTGGTGATCCTGGGGCGGACGGGGCGGAATTTCGCCGCGGGGATGAGCGGCGGGATCGCCTACGTTCTGGACGAGGAGGGGGACTTCGAACGCCGGTGCAACAAAGGGATGGTGGACCTCGAGCCGCTGGCCTCGCCGGACGACCTGGGGCTGGTGCGGGACCTCATCCGGAAGCACGCCGAATCCACGCAGAGCACCCTGGCCAGGAAGATCCTGGCCAACTGGGATCACATGCACCTCAAGTTCGTGAAGGTGATGCCGCGCGATTACAAGCGGGCCGTCGCAGCGATGAAGCGTGCGGAGGCCGAGGGGATCCCCTGGGAGAAGGCGGTCATGGAAGGCGCCCATGGGTAAGCTGACCGGCTTCCTGGAAATCAGGCGAGCCAAGCAGCCCTACCGCCCGGTGGAGGAGCGGGTCCGGGACTGGAAGCAGGTCATGCTCCCGCATCCGACGGAGATCCTTCAGAAGCAGGGCGCGCGCTGCATGGATTGCGGCATCCCCTTCTGCCACAAGGGCTGCCCCCTGGGGAACATCATCCCGGACTGGAATGACCTGACGTACCGGGACCGCTGGCGGGAGGCCAGCGACCGCCTCCACGCCACGAACAATTTCCCCGAGTTCACCGGAACGCTGTGCCCCGCGCCGTGCGAAGGCTCCTGCGTCCTGGGGATCAACGACGATCCGGTGACGATCAAGGCCATCGAGCTGGCGATCATCGACCGCGCCTTCGAGGCCGGGTGGGTCAAGGCCGAGCCGCCGCTCAGCCGCACCGGCAAGAGGGTGGCGGTGGTCGGCTCCGGGCCGGCCGGATTGGCGGCGGCGCAGCAGCTCAACCGCGCCGGCCACTGGGTCACGGTCTTCGAGCGGGCCGACCGGATCGGGGGCCTCTTGCGGTACGGGATCCCCGAGTTCAAGCTGGAGAAGCGGGTCCTGGATCGGCGACTGGAACTCCTCGGGAAGGAGGGGATCCGGTTCCGGGTGAGCGCCCACGTCGGAGCGAGCATCCCCGTGGAGGGACTGCGGTGTGAGTTCGATGCCATCCTCTTGGCGGGCGGGGCGACGCTGCCGAGGGACCTCACGGTCCCGGGGCGCGAGCTAGGCGGCATCCACTTCGCCATGGAGTATCTCCCGCTCCAGAACCGGCGGTGCCACGGGGAGATGATTCCGGACGAGAAGTTCATTACCGCGAAAGGGAAGCGGGTCGTCATCATCGGCGGGGGCGACACCGGCGCCGACTGCCTGGGGACGGCGCACCGGCAGGGCGCCCTTTCGGTCCATCAGTTCGAGATCCTGCCGGCCCCCCCCAAGGAACGGCCCCAGGACAACCCCTGGCCCCTCTGGCCGAACATCCTCCGGACCTCGTCGGCGCACGAGGAGGGCGGAATCCGCGACTATTGCATCTCCACGACGCGATTCTCGGGACGGAACGGCCGGGTGGAGCGGCTGCACGCCGTCCGGGTGGAGTTCGTGTCGGACGGCAACGGCCGGAAGAGCATGCGCGAGGTTCCCGGCAGCGAGTTCGATATGGGGGGGGACTTGGTCCTGCTGGCCATGGGCTTTCTGGGGCCGGAGAAGGACGGGCTGCTCGGCCAGCTTGGGGTGAAGTTCACCGAGCGTGGCAACGTCTGGGTGGACGAGAACTGGATGACCAGCGCGCCCGGCGTCTTCAGCGCGGGCGACATGCAGCGGGGGCAGTCCCTGATCGTCTGGGCGATCTGGGAAGGGCGTCAAGCCGCCCGCGGACTTGACAGGTACTTGTTGGGCTCAACCAACCTGCCATGACGGCTGGTCTTCCGCCCGCCACATTCTCCGTGGCGTAGACCAAGCGCTGCGAAACGCAGACACTGCCTCGCCAGTGGCCTTCCTTCGGATCATCTCGGAGTTCTCCCTCAACCGCCGTGCACCGCGCTAGCGACTGCGGGTCCTGCGGTTTCGATGACGGGCGTCGGCGTCACGCCCGTCAGGTCCTCCATGCCGTTGGATCGCCGGTATCCTGGTGACTTACAATCGGTCCTCAACCTCGGCGAGGAGTGAAGCGAGGTCGAGCTGCTTCGTGTACATCGCAAGCTGTCCATCACCGGTTCGGGGCCACTCGGCCTCCGGCCGGTCCCAGTACAGTTCCACGCCGTTGCCATCCGGGTCGTGGAGATACAGGGCTTCACTCACGCCGTGGTCGCTGGCTCCATCCAGGGGAATCCCCGCAGCCCCCAAGCGCCGGAGCGCATCTGCCAGCGTTCGCCGATCTGGATACCGAATTGCCAGGTGGTAGAGCCCAGTGGTGCCCTCGGGCGGCGGTGACCCCCCGTGACTTTCCCACGTATTCAACCCGATGTGGTGATGGTACCCCCCGGCACTTACAAAGGCCGCCGAAGAGCCGTACCGTTGTGTCAGCTCGAAACCGAGGACCCCGCAGTAAAACGCGAGCGCCCGCTTGAGATCAGCCACCTTCAGGTGCACATGGCCAATCTGAACACGGGGATCAATGCGTACGCTCATGGGAACTCCTGTTCCGAACGACTGGATGGCCCTACTGCAAGAATGCCGCAATTTCGAATTTGGAAATTCGAATTTCGAAATGGTATCGGCGTCATGGCGGTGAAAGATTTTTCTCGGTTCATGGCTAGCAGCCCGCCCTCCGTTTCTAACTTCATCCTATGGGCCACCCCTCCGACACGTCAAGGCCTTTCTCTCGCCCGGTGAGGCATACTTCTTCCCGGAAACGCGCTGCCCTTCGGGTCAGGGCACGGAGGGACTTTACGATGGAATTCTCCCGCGCGGATTCTTCGAAGAATTCTTGACGCCGCGCCAAGCAAGAGGATAAATTACAGCGCCGAATTCGCTGCATGAACGGCCAAGACGCAAAGGAGCCGCGAAAGACAATGCGGGGAAGGTGGGAGGCGTGGACGCTTGGGTGCATCAAGCTTCCTAGCCTCCTTGCCTCCGAGTGTTCTTGGCGTCTTGGCGGCTAGCGGGTCCTCTCGGATGCTGGGCATGGTAACCGATGGCTGAAACGGCAGACATCGTCATCGTCGGCGCAGGGATCGTGGGCTGCAGCATCGCGTATCATCTGGCTGCGCAGGCCATCTCCAAGGTCATCGTGGTGGAGAAGGACCTGATCTGCTCCGGCTCCACTGGCAAGTCGGCGGGGGGAATCCGGCAACAGTTCGCCGCGGAGGTGAATGTCCGCCTCTCCGTCGAAAGCCTGCGGATGTTCCACCGGATGCGGGAGGAACTGGGCATCGACCCCGAATTCCGGCCGGTCGGATATCTTTTCATGGCCACTGTGGAAAAGGAGCTGGGCCTGTTCCGCCGACAGGCCGACTTCCTGCAAGGGTATGGAATCCCCGTTCGAATTGTCTTGCCCGACGACATCCGCCGGATCGTCCCCTACGTCCGACTGGACGACATCATCGGGGGAGCCTACTGCTCGACCGACGGCTACGCCGCCCCGTACGAGGTGACCATGGGCTATGCGTCGGCGGCCCGCCGGCGGGGGGTCACGATCCACGAGCAGCGGGCCGTCACGGGAATCCTGAAAGACGGCGACCGGATCGCCGGCGTGGAGACCTCACAGGGACCGATCTACGCGCCCGTTGTCGTGGATGCTGCGGGGCCCGAGGGAGGCCTCGTCGGAGTAATGGCCGGTGCGGACGTCCCCGTGAAGCCGTACCGCCGCCAGATGTTCGTCACCGGCCCGTTGCCGGAGTTCAGCCAGGAGCCTCCCCTCACGATCGACTACCACCGGAATTGGTACTTCCGCGGTGAGATGGGCGGCTGCCTTTTCTCGGGACCGAAGGACGACGAGAGCACCTTCGACACCAACGTGGACTGGGAGCACCTCGCCGAGAGCGTGGCCAAGGCCGTCGCCCGCGTTCCCGTGCTGGAGCAGGCGGAGATCAAGCGCGGCTGGGCCGGCTCCTATGACCTTTCCCCGGACAATAACGCGATCCTGGGCGCGGTCCCCGAACTTCCAGGTTTCTACCTGGCGACGGGGCACAGCGGCCACGGATTTATGCACGGCCCGGCCACGGGCAAGTTGATGGCCGAGCTGATCCTGACCGGGAAGACCTCGATCGACATCAGCGCACTCAGCCTCGACCGCTTCCGGACGGGAAAGACGGTGCGCGAGCCGATGACGATGCACGAGGCGTGAGAGTAAGGTCCAATGTCCAAGGTCCGAGGTCCAACGTCCAACGTCCAACGTCCGAGGTCCAATGAACCTGTGGCTTCACCATCATCAGGGTAATAGCCCGTGGCCGGGATAGAGAAGTTCGAAGATATCGAGGCGTGGAAGGAGGCGCGGGAGCTCACCGGAGAAGTCTATCGGGCGACCAAGGCGAAGGCGTTCGATCGGGATATCGGACTTCGCGAGCAACTTCGGCGCGCGTCGGTATCCGTTATGGCGAACATCGCCGAGGGGTTCGACTGTGGATCCGACCGAGAGTTTGTGAAATTTCTCGGGTACTCGATGCGGTCGGCATCCGAACTGCAATCGCACCTGTATGTTGCGCTGGATCAGGAGTATCTGAGCCGCGAGTCGTTCAGCCGACTATACAAGCGTTCGACCAAAGTGAAGAATCTCATCGGCGGATTCATCCGCTACCTTCGTTCGGGTGAGGGACCTTGACTGTCGAATCTCGGACAGCGGTCATTGGACTTCGGACCTCGGACGCGCCGGCCGCGGAGGCGCGGCTCATCATCGCCGCCAGCGAGGTGGACGCAAACCTGTTCTATGCGACGCGCTTCCTGGCGCCGGACCCATTCGTGTTCCTCTGGCATGGGCCGGAGAAAATCCTCCTCATGTCGGACCTGGAGCTTGACCGGGCGCGCGCCCAGGCCGCCGTGGACACGGTCCTGCCCATCCGACGGTACGAGGATCGGGCCAAGGCCGCGGGGATGGAGCGCCCCGGCGTTACCGACGCCCTCTCCGAGCTGTTGAAAGAGCGGGGGATTCGCAGTCTGCTCGTGCCCGGGGATTTTCCCCTCGAGCATGCGGACAAGCTGCGGGACGAGGGAATCGTCCTCCACGTCAAGGCGGCGCCGTTCTTCGAGGAGCGGCTGATAAAATCCCCCAACGAGGTTCAGGCAATCTCCGAGGCGATGCGCCGGACCGAGGCGGCCATGGATGCGGCCATTGCGGCGATCCGCGAGGCGGAGGTTCGTGGCGGATGTCTGTGGCGGCAGGGGGAAATCTTGACATCCGAGGCGGTTAAGCGGCTCATCGCCCGGCAGTTGCTGGACGAGGGTCTCATCGCCCAGCATGCCATCGTCGCCTGCGGCGAGGACGGTTGCGATCCGCACAACGAGGGGAGCGGCCCCTTGCGAGCTGGCTGCCCCATCATCATCGACATCTTCCCTCGCGATCTGGCGAGCCGGTATCATGCAGACATTACCCGGACGGTGGTCAAAGGCCAGGCTCCCGACGGTGTCAGGCGCACGTACGAGGCGGTGCTTGCGGGACAGGAGTGCGCCTTGCGCCTGATTCGCGACGGGGCGGATGGCGAGGCGATCCACCGCGAGGTCCAGCAGACCATGGAAAGACAGGGCTTCCAAACAGGTGAGGTCGATGGCCGGATGCAGGGGTTCTTCCACGGGACCGGTCACGGCCTCGGCCTGGAGGTCCATGAACTTCCCCGCGTGTCCAAGGTGAAGACGACGCTCCGCGCCGGGAACGTCGTCACGGTGGAGCCCGGCCTGTACTACCCGGGCGTGGGAGGCGTCCGGATCGAAGACGTTGTCGTGGTCACTGAAACGGGGTGCCGGAACCTCACGATGTACCCCAAGGAATTGGAGGTCTAGATGCCGGATCTTCGCTATCGTACGTTTCGCATGCAGGTGTACGCGCGCCTCTGCCAGCCGGACGTCTCTCCGGAAGACCGCGAGAAGTTCCTGGCCATCCTCGACCGGCAGGATGAGGAGGGGATGGAAGCCTTCTTCGAGGGCCGACCGCTGGAACGTCACGCGAAACGCGTGATGGAGATTCTGAAGGAGGCACGCGCCCTGGGGGACCGGATCAACGTCCTGGATCGGACGCTGCCGGCGCTTCCCCACGCCGAGATCACGGAGTGCTATTCCCGGTTGCGGGCCCTGGGCAACGAGATCGGCGACCTCGAAGCCGCCGGAATCCTGAAATAGAAGTTTCGCGAGAACGCCTCCCGCTTGTGGGCGGACGTGGGGTGGATACGCTTTTAAACCTAGCTGGATAGTGTTATTTATTTCAAGATAGTTGGCAGATAAATATTAAGTGTCTTATTAAAGATATGCTAGGCAGGCCTCGTCTTTCCAGTCTTCCTCTTTCGCTGTCATTCACTGACAGGCAAAACACCTTGACGTGAGCGTGAAGTTTTTGTATATTGCGGAGTGGATTGATCAGGATTACAGAATCCAGAGAAAGTGGGACGGTCCTGGATGCGAGAGGCCGGGGGAAACGGAAATAACGGTAGACTCATGCGTATCGGCGATCTCGCCAGGAGGGCGGGGACGACGATGCGAACGATCCGGTACTACGAACAGCTCGGATTGATCGCGCCGGCGGCCCGGACCCGGGGCGGCTTCCGCCTGTACGAGGAAGATGAGCTGCGCAAGCTGCGTCTGATCAAAAACCTGCAGCTGGTGGAGACCCCGCTGTCGCAAGTCAAAGCCTTTTTCGATGAGCGGCGGCGAGGGCGAGTGGCCTCGGACATTGCCGCTGGCCTCAGCGGATTGCTCGAGCAGCAACTGAGGGGGGTGGAGCAGCGCATGGCGCAATTCGGGGCGATGGCGGCCTCACTTCGGGAAACGATCGAGATCCTGCGCTGCTGCTCGGCGTGCTCGCTCGAGCCGGGCCCGGAGGTGTGCCCCCGCTGCCCGGTGATCACATCGCGTTCCGAGATCCCCCTGCACATGCAGGCGGTCATCGAGTCGGCGCAGGGCGGTAGCCAGGCGGCGGGCCGCCACGCCGAGGAAAGCGGAGGCCTCGTAAGCTGGCCGGCCGCGACTGCGTCGCGTCACAACGACACCGACGAACCATAAGAAAGAGGAGGCTATTCATGATCACCGTCACCCCAGTGGCCGCCGAGAAGATCAAAGGGATCAAGACCACCCAGCAGGCCCCCGAGGACACGGGCCTGCGGATCCGGGTGGTGGGCGGCGGCTGTTCCGGTTTCCAGTACCAGCTCGTCTTCGATGCTGCACAGCCCGGGGACCAGGTCTTCGAGCAGGACGGGGTCAAGGTCGTGGTCGACCCGAAGTCCTTCCTGTATCTTAGCGGTACGGAGATCGACTATGTGGATTCGCTCACCGGAGCCGGCTTTACTCTGAAGAACCCCAACGCCAAGGGCAGCTGCGGTTGCGGGTCCAGCTTCACGGCGTAGGCGGGATCAGGCCGCCGTCGTCGGCACGAACCGACTTGCAGTTGGCTGCGGATAGATCCAGGGATTAAGGTCTCACGGCGCAGCGCTCCTTGCAGAAAGGGGTCCGGAATGAGCACCGACCTCGTGGCGGTGCCAGGCATCACGCAGGAGGAGGCTGTGGAGGTCCAGCGCGGAATCCTGCTCACCACGCTGGAAAAGATGGTGGACTGGACGGTGAACTGGGCGCGCCGATCCTCCATCTGGCCGGCCACGTTTGGTCTCGCCTGCTGCGCCATAGAGATGATGGCGGCCGGGGCGTCCCGGTTCGACTTGGCCCGCTTCGGGGCCGAGGTGTTCCGCGCCTCGCCGCGCCAGGCGGACCTCATGATCGTGGCCGGGCGGGTGAGCCGGAAAATGGCGCCCGTCCTGCGCAAGATCTACGACCAGATGCCCGAGCCGAAGTGGGTGATCTCCATGGGGGCGTGCGCTTCCTGCGGCGGCGTCTTCAACACGTACACGATCGTCCAGGGGGTGGACCAGGTGGTCCCGGTGGACGTGTACGTCCCGGGCTGCCCGCCACGGCCGGAGCAACTCATCCACGGGATCATGCTGCTGCAGGAAAAGATCAAGAGCGAGCGCCACGCCCGCAGGGACCTCATCAACCTCCCGTGGGAGCGAGCGACCTCCTGAGAGGGACACGGGCGGCCGCCAGGGACAAAGAGCGAGCGCGTCCGTTCCCTGGCAGCATCGAGGAGCGAAGAGGAGCGCGAGGGATCCATGACAGTCGAGACGCAGGCGGTGGCCACGCCACCCACCAAGCGACACGAGCAACTGGACAGAGTCGTCATCCGGTTCGCCGGCGACTCGGGCGATGGGATGCAGCTCACGGGGATGCAGTTCACCACCGAGTCGGCCCTGGCCGGGAACGACATCGGGACCCTGCCGGACTTCCCGGCGGAGATCCGGGCTCCGGCAGGCACGCTGGCCGGGGTGAGCGGCTTCCAGGTCAACTTCAGCAGCCTGGAGGTGTACACCCCCGGTGACAATCCCGACGTCCTCGTGGCGATGAATCCGGCGGCCCTCAAGGTGAACATCGGGGATCTCAAACCCGGCGGGATCCTGCTGGCCGACCAGAACGGATTCGAGGCGGGCAACCTGAAGAAGGCCGGCTACGCCACCAATCCTCTGGAGGACGGCTCGCTCTCCCAGTACCAGGTCTTCGTGGTCGACATGACCGGGATGACCCTGAGGGTCCTGGAAGACCTGAAGCTCTCCAACAAGGTGGCCAGCCGCTGCAAGAACTTCTTCGCCCTGGGGGTCTGCTCGTGGCTGTACAGCCGGCCGATCGATCCGACCCTGAAGTGGATCCAGGACAAGTTCAAGCGGACACCCGAGCTGGTGGAGGGGAATGCCCGCGTCCTGAAGGCGGGGTACCATTTCGGCGAGACGACCGAGCTGTTCGCCGTCCAGTACGAGGTGAAGCCGGCGCGGATCGCCCCGGGCACGTACCGCAATGTGACGGGCAACACCGCCCTGTCGCTCGGCCTCGTGGCCGCCGCCAGCAAGGCGGGGCTGCCCCTGTTCCTGGGGAGCTACCCCATCACGCCGGCCAGCGACATCCTGCACGAGCTGGCGCAGTACAAGAACTTCGGCGTCTTCACCTTCCAGGCCGAGGATGAGATTGCCGGCGTCTGCTCGGCTCTGGGCGCCGCGTTCGGCGGGGCCGTGGGCGTCACAACCTCGAGCGGGCCCGGCGTTGCCCTGAAGCAGGAGGCCATCAACCTGGCCGTGATGGTCGAGCTGCCCCTCGTCATCTGCAACGTCCAGCGGGGCGGGCCCAGCACCGGCCTGCCCACCAAGACGGAGCAGGCCGACCTGTACCAGGCCATCTTCGGCCGGAACAGCGATTCGCCGCTGCCCGTCATCGCCGCGGCGACGCCCGGCGACTGTTTCTCCATGGCCTACGAGGCGGTCCGGATCGCCATCAAGTACATGACGCCCGTGATCCTGCTCACCGATGGCTACCTGGCCAACGGGGCGGAGCCGTGGCTGATCCCCAGGTTCGAGAAACTTCCGCCGATCCCGGTCCGCTTCCGGACAGAGCCCGAAGGCTTCTTCCCGTACCTCCGGGACCCGGAGACGCTGGCCCGGCCATGGGTGAAGCCCGGCACCCCAGGGCTGGAACACCGGATCGGCGGCATCGAGAAAGAGGACGTCACGGGCAACATCAGCTATTCGCCGGCCAACCACGAGTTGATGACCCGCGCGCGCGCCGGCAAGGTCGCGGCGGTGGCCCAGGACATCCCGCCGACCACGATTCGAGGCGATGAAGCCGGCGACCTCCTCGTGGTGGGGTGGGGCAGCACCTACGGCGCGATCGCCGCCGCCGTGGACGAGGTGCGCGCCCGAGGGAAGAAGGTGTCCCACGTCCACCTGCGCTACCTGAATCCGCTGCCGCCCGACCTGGGCGGCATCCTGCGCCGATTCAAGGCCGTCCTGGTGCCGGAGATGAACATGGGACAGCTCCTGACGATCCTCCGGGCGACGTACCTGGTGGATGCGGTCGGGTTGAACAAGATCCAGGGGCAACCGTTCAAGATCTCTGAAATCGCCGGCAAGATCCTGAGGCTGCTGGAGGGCTAGCATGAACGACGCGGCGGTCGTCACGGAGGCGCGCAAGCTCACCCGAAAGGATTTCGTCTCGGACCAGGATGTCCGGTGGTGCCCGGGCTGCGGGGATTACTCGATCCTGGCCCAGGTGCAGAAGGTGATGCCGGAGCTGGGGCTGCCCCGGGAAAAGTTCGTCTTTATCTCCGGGATCGGATGCTCCAGCCGCTTCCCGTACTACATGAACACCTACGGCTTTCACTCCATCCACGGGAGGGCCCCGGCCGTCGCCAGCGGGCTCAAGATCTCCCGGCCGGACCTCTCGGTCTGGGTGGTCACCGGGGATGGAGACGGGTTGAGCATCGGCGGGAACCACCTGATCCACGCCCTGCGGCGGAACGTGGGACTGAAGATCCTACTGTTCAACAACCGGATCTACGGCTTGACGAAGGGCCAGTACTCGCCCACCTCGGAGCTGGGCAAGGTGACCAAGTCCACCCCCGTTGGATCGGTGGACTACCCCTTCAATCCCATCGCGGTGGCCATGGGCGTGGACGCGACCTTCGTCGCCCGCAGCATCGACGTGGAGGCGAGGCACCTCCAGGACATGCTGCGGCGGGCCGCCGAGCACCCGGGCGGCGCCTTCATCGAGATCCTGCAGAACTGCAACATCTTCAACGACGGCGCCTGGGAGCCGCTCACGGACAAGGCCACCAAGGCGGACACGGTCCTGCTCCTGGAGCATGGCAAGCCGCTCCTCTTCGGCAAGAACCGGGACAAGGGGATCAAGCTGGGAAGCGACAGACGCCTCCAGGTGGTGTCCCTGGGGAACGGGATTTCCGAGGCGGACATCCTCGTCCACGACGAGACGAACCGGCCGCTGGCGTACATGCTTGCCCACCTGGAGAGCCCGAAACCCATCGGCGTCTTCCACGCCAGCGTCCGGCCGGCGTACGAGGACGCCATGCACAATCAGCTTGAGGCTGCGCGGGAGAAATTGGGGCCGGGGGATCTCAACACCCTGTTCAATCGCGGTGAGACGTGGATGGTCGAGTGATGCTATTTTCAGTCTGACAACCGACAATGGGAAACTGAAAACCGAGGCATTGTTGTGGTGTCGGTTGTCGGTTTCCCATTTTTCATTGGCACAGGCGTCGTCATGAACGGCAGCGGCATAGCGCCTGGGATACGGGCTCGCCTGATCCAGGCTTGTGAGCGAATCGTGGGAGCGGAGGGTGTCGTCACCGATCCGGACGAGCTCCGGGTGTACGATTGTGACGCCTTCACGTTCCTCCACCGATGTCCGCCGGATCTCGTGGTCCTGCCCACCTCCACCTCACAGGTGGCCGAGGCGGTCCGGCTCTGTTACGAGCTGGGCGTTCCCTTTCTTCCGCGAGGTGCCGGCACGGGTCTCTCAGGCGGCGCCACCCCCCTGGCTGGCGGGGTCATGATCGTCCTGACCCGCATGACGCGCATCCTGGACCTGGATCTCCTCAACCGGTCGGCCACCGTCGAGGCGGGTTGCGTGAACTTGTGGCTGACGAAAGCCGCGGAGCGACACGGGCTGTTCTACGCTCCGGATCCGGCGAGCCAGGCGGCGTGCACGATCGGCGGGAACGTGGGGCATAACGCGGGCGGCCCGCACTGTCTCAAGTACGGGGTGACGACGAACCACGTCCTGGGAGCCACGGTGGTTCTCCCCGATGGCGAGGTGGTACGGCTGGGCGGGAAGGTGAGCGACGCGCCGGGCTATGACCTGCTGGGCGTCTTCACCGGGGCCGAGGGAACCCTCGGCATCTGCACCGAGGTCACGGTTCGGCTGTTGCCGCAACCGGAGGCGGTGAAGACGATCCTGGCGGTCTTCCGGACCATCGAAGAGGCCAGCAACTCGGTGTCGGGCGTCATTGCGCGCGGCATCATCCCCGTGGCCATGGAGTTGATCGACCGCGAGACGATCCAGGCGGTCGAGGCCAACGTCAAGGCCGGGTATCCCCTGGATGCGGGCGCAGTCCTGCTCATCGAACTCGAGGGTCCCCGGGCGGAGATCGAGGCGGAGGCGGTGAGCGTCGAGGGGGTCTGTCGCCAGCAAGGCTGCCTGGACGTTCGTGTGGCGCGGACCGAGGAGGCGCGGACCCTCCTGTGGAAGGGCCGCAAAGAGATCGCCGGCTCTTTCAGTCGCATCGCACATCACTATTATCTCCAGGACGCCGTGGTGCCGCGCACCAAGCTGCCCCAGGTGCTCCGGGAGATCGAGGCAATCGGCGCGCGCTACGGGATCAGAATCGCCAACGTTGCCCATGCCGGCGATGGAAACGTCCACCCGATGATCTGCGTGGACAGGAAAGTCCCGGGCTGCGAAGAGCGGGCGATGGAGGCAGGGTCCGAGGTCATGCGCTCCTGCATCGAGGCCGGTGGGAGCGTGACCGGAGAGCACGGCATCGGGATCGAGAAGCGCGAGTACCTTCGGCTCATGTATTCTCCTGCGGATCTTGCCGTCATGCATCGGGTGCGGGCCGTCTTTGATCCGGCGGGCCTGTGCAATCCCGGCAAGATCTTTCCTGAGGAGGACCGGAGCGCAGCGGGCGACTCCTCGCACCGCGGATCGGCGGTCTCGACGCCATGAGTGTTGCAACGATCCCCAGTTCTGAGCTGCGCGCCATCGTGGGCGGCGGGTTCTTCCTCGAGGGAGATGGCCTTGAGGCCTACCGCCTCGGTGGGAAGAGGCCGCAAACCGTCCTCTTTCCGGCGGACGAGGCCGAGGTCTCCAAGATTCTGGCACTCGCCTGGGAAGCGGATCTGGGTGTCATCCCCTGGGGCGGCGGGTGCCACCAGACCATCGGCTACCCGCCCAGCCGCTACGACCTAGCGCTGGACCTCGGACGGTTGAATCGCCTGCTCACCCACGAGCCTGCCGACATGACGGCGACGGCCGAGGCCGGCATCCGGATGGACGACCTGCAGCAACAACTGGCCGAGCATGGTCAGTTTCTGCCTCTGGATGTGTCGATGCCGGAGCGCGCCACGCTCGGTGGCACCCTTGCCACCAAGTTGACCGGGCCGCTTCGCTGTCGCTACGGCACGGCACGGGACCTGATCCTTGGCGTGCGGGTCGCCCATGCCGACGGGACGATCACGAAGGGCGGAGCCAAGGTCGTCAAGAACGCGACCGCCTACGACGTGACCAAGCTCTATCTCGGCTCGCATGGAACCCTCGGCATCATCCTGGAGGCGACATTCAGGCTGTACCCCCGGCCGGAAGTGGAACGGGGGTGGTGGCTGGCTGCGCCCGATCTGGCCACGGCCCAGGCCCTGGCGAACCGCATCCTCGGCTCGCACCTGGTGCCGAATCGAGTGGAGCTTGTGGAGGAGGTGGCAGGCCGGGCGTGCGGGGTCTCTGGGCCGGGCCTGGTCGTTTCCATTTCCGGGCTTCCCGAGACCGTTGAGGGGCAACTGGTCGACCTCAGAGGGATGGCGGGGGAATTCAGAGTCACGCCGACCGAGCTCGGCGACACGGCGACAATCGGGAAGGCCCTCGGCGATTTCCCCTGGTCGAATGCTGGCTGGGGCGGCCAAGGCCTTCAGGCTCTGTGGCGGGGAGGTGTCCCGCCCGCCGACTGTGCCAAAGCCAATCAGGCGATCTGCGAGGCCACGCCCCGCGGGGTGGTGACAGCGATGGCTGCGACGGTCGCGAACGGCGCGCTCCGAGGCGTATCCCGGGCTGAAACGCTCGGCGCGCTCGTGCAAAGCCTGAGTGCGGCCCGCGAAGGCCTGGTCAGCTTGGGGGGCTACCTGGTGGTCATGGCGCTGCCCGAGGCGGCTCGCGACGGGATCGACGTCTGGGGGATGCCCCCGGATGGCCTGGGCGTCATGCGGCGGCTCAAGGCCGCGTTTGATCCCAAAGGGATTCTCAACCCCGGGCGGTTCGTGGGCGGGATCTAGCCATCGGAACTCTCAAGAGGTCTGGGTGATAACCGCAGTGACCACGAATCACGACAGGGACGTCGGGCACTTTCCCTCATCTCTTGACGCTGCGGGTAGCTTCGACGGCAAGGGGATCCTGGATTGCGTCCACTGCGGGCTGTGCCTCCCCACGTGCCCCACGTACCTGACCACGGGGACCGAGATGGCGTCTCCGCGGGGGCGCATCTACATGATGCGCGCCGTGGAGGAGGGGCAAGCTGGCACCAGCCCCGTTTTCGTCAAGCACCTGGATCAATGCCTCGGGTGTCTCGCCTGTCAGCCGGCGTGTCCATCCGGGGTGCCCTACGGGCGCCTGCTGGAGTCGGCGCGCGCCGAGATCGAGCGGATGTTCGAGCGCCCGGCCGGCGATCGTTTCTGGCGGCGCCTGATCCTGTCCCTCTTCCCGCATCCGGAACGGTTGGGTCCGGTCCTGTCCGGGCTGTACTGGTACCAGCGCCTCGGGCTGTCGCGTGTGCTGCACGCCTCGGGAGTGCTCGCCCTCGTATCCTCGCGGCTGGCCCAGATGGAGGCGTTGCTGCCCCCGGTGCCGTCGCGCACGGCCCGAAGACCCCTGCCGGAGGTTACCCCCGCAGTAGGCGAGGGGATGGGCCGGGTGGGCTTCCTCGCCGGGTGTGTGCAGCGCTTTCTGTTTCCCGGCATCAACCGGGCGACTGTCCGCGTCCTGACGGCGGCGGGATACGAGGTCGTCACGCCGCAAGAGCAGGGATGTTGCGGCGCGCTGCATCTGCACGCTGGCGACGTGGGGGCTGCTCGTGGGCTGGCCAGGAGCATGATCGAGGTCTTCGAGCGGGCCCGGGTGTCCACGGTGGTCGTCAACGCCGCCGGGTGCGGGGCCGCCATGAAGGAGTACGCCCACCTCTTCCAAGACGATCCCGCGTGGCGCCAGCGGGCGGAGACCTTCAGCGCCGGGGTGCGGGACGTCTCCGAGGTCCTGGCGGGCCGCTCCTGGAACGGAACGCTGAGGCCGGTTCCCCTCACGGTGACGTATCACGAGGCCTGCCACCTGGCTCATGCCCAGGGGATCCGCAAGGAGCCGCGGAGCGTCCTCCGGCAGATTCCGGGGCTCACGCTGGTGGAGCTTCCCGAGTCGGATCTCTGCTGTGGCAGTGCCGGCATGTACAATCTGCTCCAGACCGAGATGGCCAGCCAGATCTTGCGGCGCAAGGTCGAGCGCATCCGGGAGACCGGCGCCAGCCACGTGGCGATCGGCAACATCGGCTGTCTGCTCCAGATCACCCTCGGTCTGCGGCAGGCGAAGGTGCCTGTCCGGGCCGTTCACCCGGTGGAGCTTCTGGATTGGGCGCTCCACGGGATGCCGGCGGACGTGAAACGTGAAACGTGAGACGTGACCGTGACGCCTGATTCGTTGACCTGCATAACCTGAACACCACAAAGGAGAACACGATGACAGCAGAGGTAGGACAGAAAGCACCCCAGTTCACCCTGGTCAACACGGATCTGAAGGCGGTGAGCCTGTCAGATTTCGCGGGCAAGAACGTCGTGCTGGCGTTTTATCCGGCTGCCTTCACCGGGGTCTGCCAGAAGGAACTGTGCACGTTCCGGGATGCCCTCAACGACTTCACCAGCGCGAAGACGGCCGTGGTGGGGGTGAGCGTGGATTCGCCCTTCGCCAACAAGGAATTTGCGGCGAAGAACGGCCTCAGCTTCCCCCTCTTGTCGGACATCACCCGGGATGTGATCAAGCAGTACGACGTGGTCTTCAACGACCTGGCAGGCGTGAAGGGATTCACTGTGGCGAAGCGGTCCGTCTTCGTGATCGACCGGCAGGGCACGATCCGGTACAAGTGGGTCGCCCCGGAGCCGAAAGTCGAGCCCAACTACGCCGAGGTGACGGCCGCGGTGAAGAAGCTGGCCTGAGGGGGGAAAAGTCGGGAGAGGAGTGGACATGTTCACCGAGCTGGCCAAGGGATTGGCCATAACCTTCAAACATATTTTTCGCAAGCCGACCACGGTGTCGTTTCCGGAGCAGCGGGTGCCGCTATCTCCCCGTTATCGCGGCCGGCAGATCTTGGTCAAGGACGAGGACGGGCTGGAGCGCTGCGTGGGGTGCGAGCTGTGCGCCGTCGCTTGCCCCGCGGACGCCATCTACATCGAAGCCGCCGAGAACACCGACGAGCAGCGGGTCTCCCATGGGGAACGCTATGCCAAGGTGTACAAGATCCATATGCTCCGGTGCATCTTCTGCGGCTTCTGCGAAGAGGCCTGTCCGGAGGACGCCATCTTCATGGGCAAGGAGTTCGAGCTGGCGTCGTATCACCGCGACGACTTCGTGTACGACAAGGAACGCCTGCTGCTGCCGCTGCGCGAGGCAGCCAAGCAGCGACCAGAGCTTTTGCAGCCCGGCACCGGCCTGGGGATGGGCCAGCAGTACGACCCCGTCGCCCCGGCGGGCGGATCACGTGCGTAACCACGAACATCACCCAAAGATCTCTTGGGAGGGGAGGTATCGAGCATGGCGTATGAGTGGAAATTGAAGCCTCGGCCGTATTCCGACGACGAGGCCAAGAAGCTTTTGGTAAACGTGGTGAGCCCGGAGACCACCGACTGGCACTACAACACGCACCACAAGGGCTACGTGACGGCCCTCAACAACATCGAGAAGGGCCTGGAGACGGCCGACCGCGCCGCGGCCAACGGGAACTACAGCGTTATCGGGGAGCTGAAGCGGCGCTTCACCTGGAACCATGCGGGGACGCTCCTGCACGATGTGTACTGGGAAGTCCTGGGCGGCGACGGAGATCCGAAGAAGGGTCCGGAAGTCCTCAAAACGATCGAGCGGGACTTCGGCTCCTTCGACGCATGGAAGGCCGATTTCAAGGCATGCTCCATCTCGGCCAAGCTGAGCGGCTGGGGCCTTTTGGTGTACGATGCCCTGGGCTCGCAGCGGCTACTGAACGTCCTGGTGGACGAGCACCACTACGGCGCCATCTGGGGAGGGATTCCCCTGGCGGCCTGTGACGTCTTCGAGCATGCCTACTATCACAAGGACGGCCCGGCGCGCGCGAAGTATATCGACAACGTCATCGCCGGTCTGCACTGGGGCCGCGTCAACGAGCGATTCAAGAAGTACTGTAGGTAAGCTCCATAACCCATTGAAAAGTAAAGTACAACTGAATGGCCGTGCCGAGCGTCACTTCGGCACGGCCTTTCTGTTCGCTTTATCGCTGTCGGATATCACTATCGCCCCGTTGGTTTCCGCGTCGAGGAGGCGACGCCGCGCTATCGCCTGCGCCGGCGGCGCGATGAGGACTGGCTGGGCAGATGTTCGGTCTGGGGGCGGAGAGGCGAAAGTTTACGAAGGCAACGCCGTCCCCGAAGTTCGTTTGGAGGGCATGCTATTCGAAGGGATCCGCGACCTCGAGGAAGTCGAACTTCCTGAAGTCCCGATCCACCGTGTACAGCCGGCGGACGCCGTGCTGTAGGAGAAGGGCCGCCACGTGGGCGTCAGGGACGAGGTTGCCGCGGACGGGGAAGCGGGCGGTCACCTCACGGTAGATCTCAAGAAACCCCTCCCCCTCCGAGAGTGTGCGCAGGCGCGGCAGGCTGAGGAGCGACTCGACGTTGCCGAGGGCGTCGTCGGGCGAGAGAGGTTGGGCGAAAATTCGAGGATGCGTGGCGATGCGGAGAAAGGCAATCAGCGTGGGCCAGGCGATGCAGAACAGGTCCGGGTCCGAGGCCCGCTGCTTCAGGAAGCGGATGGCCTCCGCATGCTTGGGGCTGGACGTGTCTGAAGCGTATAGGAGGATATTGACGTCGACCGAATAACTCATTCGTCGCCGCGGTCGAGGATGCCGTACACCGCTTCTTTATCGGAGAGAGCTACGAGAGCGTGCATGGGGCGGGAGACCCACTGGAGCTTGGGGAGTTCGGGCGCGGTCTTCCGCCGGGCAAGGGCTTCCGCCAGGAGCTGGGAAACGATCTTGCCCAGGGAGCGTCCCTCTTTCTCCTGCAACTTCTTGAGTTCTCTCAGGAGCGGGGCATCGATGTCCAGCGTCGTCCGCGGCATGATGTACTGATGTTAACACCGGCAGCATCTGATGTCAAGCCCATACCAGGGGGTTGCCGGCACGCCGGCGCTTGTGGCCCCCACCGATGGCGGAGAGGCGAAAGTTAACGAAGGCAACAGCGTCCCCTCGAATATTCCGCAATCCGCATTCCCCATTCCGCATTGTGTTCATTTCCCCGTCGCTCCGTTTCCCCGTTTCTCCGTTTCCCCGTGTCTCTCCCTCTCTTTGTTCCCCTCGGCCCCCGGCTCTCCGTTCTCCCGCCTATTCCGCAATCCGCATTCCGAATTCCGCATTCGGCTTGTCCCCCTCCGGCTCTCGGCTCTCGTCTCTAGGCTCTACTGGCCGTTTCTCCCTTTCCCCCCGTACCTTCGTACCGTCGTACTTTCGTACGCTTCCATCCCATTCGCGTCTTGCGCGACGGCCCGGCAAGTGATATAGATCACCGACGGCATGCGGATCTGCTGAAGCCTGGTTCGGCCACTGCGCATTTGGCCATTCCGCATTCCGCATTGTTCTTTCGGCGGGCCCGACTGCGGAGGCATTGCTCCGGCCATTCCGCATTCGGCAATCCGCATTGTTCTTTAGGTGGAGCCGGCTCGGGATCGGCGCCCACGCTCTTTCCCGACCCCCCTGGCCCCCGACCCCAGTATTGAGTCGCCCCGTTTGGCGGAGACCTTGGAAAGCCAGAATAGGGAGGGGGCATGGATGTACGTAACGCCGATTCTCTTCCGAGAGTCGGCGTTTGCTTTTTCAGGGATGGGCCGCTGTCGGGTATCGCCCCGTGTGGCCGGAAGGGGTCCGGCGTTTTTCACTCTCTCTCGTGAGGAGTTCAACAACTTGAAGTCACAAATTGTGACTTCAAGCCGGGTTTCGTCCCGGATCGTCTGTGACATCCGTGGGAACCCGAAGGGGCTGGGGTATGGCGTTTAGGAGGCCAAGAGGGTCAGGCAGGAGCCCGATCCCTGCCGAACACATTGAAAGAGCAATCGTGCTCATGCGTGGCGAGCGGGTGATGCTCGATGCGGATCTTGCGAAGCTCTACATGGTCGAGACCCGGATGCTGCTGCAGGCAGTAAAGCGGAACAGTGAGCGGTTTCCACCCGATTTTGCCTTCCAACTGACCCGCCAGGAGTTCCAAAACTTGCGATCACAAGTTGGGATCGCAAGTTGGGGCGGCCGGCGGTACCCGCCCTATGCCTTTACCGAGCACGGCGTGGCGATGCTCTCCAGCGTCCTGCACAGCCCTCGAGCTATCCAGGTCAACATCGCCATCATGCGGGCCTTTGTCCGGCTGCGCGAGACACTGGCCCTCCATAAGGAGCTGGCATCGCGCTTGGCGGACCTGGAGCGGAAGATCGCAAGCCACGATGAGGGCATCCGGGCCTTGTTCGAGGCGATCCGCCAGTTGATGGCCCTACCGGAGTAGGGCCGGCGGTCGATCGGCGTCCGGGTCGAGGAAGCCGGGCCGGTCTATCGGGTGCGGAGAGGGCGCCGGTTGCGGTGCCCGGATGACCGCGGCCGGATGGTGCGGCAGCCGAAGGAGCAGCGGCGACAGGGGAGGAGGGCGGCCACGTCTCGGAAATAAGGTTAATAAAGTTGCAACGTCCCCAAATTCAAGATCCCGCCAGCCTCCCCTGGCACGAGGTCCGGAAGGTGGACCACTACTGGCTGAGCGTGGACGCCGTTCGGGATCCCATGCGTGTCCGCGAGGAACCTCCATCGCTCGAAAGCGACCATCAATGATGACCCTCCGGCTGTTCTCACATGGGCTTGAGTCCATCCCCACGGCCACTGCATGGTCCCTGGCCGATCTTGGGCAGGCCAAGGGCAAGCAGGAATTGTTTACGCGCCAGTCACCGCAACGGCTGAAGATCCTGCGCGAGCATGCCATGATCGAGAGTGCGGTCTCCTCCAATCGCATCGAGGGGGTCGAGGTAGACCCGAGCCGCGTGGGGACCATCGTCTTCGGGCGGCCGTCCCTCCGGGACCGGAATGAGGAGGAGGTGCGGGGCTATCGGGATGCGCTCAAGCTGATCCATGAGGAAGGACAGTCTCTCGCCGTGTCGGAGGAGGTAGTCCAGAGGCTGCACAAGCTGACCCGCGGCGAAATCTGGGACGCCGGGCGCTACAAGGACAAGGACGGCCAGATCATCGAGAGGTATCCCGACGGCCGCGAGCGAGTGCGCTTCCGGCCGGTTCCTGCTCGTGAGACGCCGGCCGCCATGCGAGAGCTGGTTTCGCTCTGGGACGATGCTCTTCGCGAGCGGCAAGCCCCTCCGCCCATCGCCATGGCGGCCTTCAATCTGGACTTCCTGTGCATCCATCCGTTCCGGGACGGCAACGGCCGCGTCTCCAGGTTGCTGCTCCTCCTTCAGTGCTATCATCTCGGGTACGAGGTCGGACGCTACATCAGCCTGGAGAGGCTCATCGAGCAGAACAAGGAGCGCTATTACGAGACCCTGGAGCGAAGCTCCGCGGGCTGGCACGAAGACCGGCTCGACCCGTGGCCCTTCGTGAACTACCTTCTCTTCATCCTGAAGACGGCCTACCGTGAGTTCGAGGAGCGGGTAGGCCAAACGGCCGCCCCCAAGGGGGCGAAGGCCGAAATGATCCGCGACGCTGTTGCCAGACAATCTGGTGAGTTCCGGTTGGCCGACATTGAGCGAGCATGTCCCGGTGTTGGACGAGAATGGATCCGGAGGCTCCTGGCCCAAATGAAGGCTTCCGGGGAGGTGTCATGTCAAGGGAAAGGGCCGGCCGCCCGGTGGCGATACGTCGGGGGTAAGGGTAGTACCTTTAAGTAAGGGTATTGGTGAGGGTACGATCGTGGGAAGTCAAAGGCGCCGAGCCCCCCAGGCGCGTATAACCATCCGGAACCCTTGGGGTCGGCAGTCTCGCGCCAATGTGGTAACAACTGGCCCAATATGCTAAAGAATGCGGTAATAGCTGTCACGAGGTCCTTCAAAAGGGAAGGACCAACTTGCATGGTGGAGTTGGCAAAGCTCCCCTGGAATGAGGTTGGGCTAACGACCAGATCATGAGCAAAAGTCCGTGAGGAAAATGGGTGACACTCCGGAGCCGAGGTTCCCAGGAGGAACCGAAAGGAGTGTGACCCATGGAGAGGATCGGCAAGGCAGGAGG
>Ga0116137_1000282_pt1 | contig 46850 bp, 33 predicted proteins | sample June2015DPH_20_1_3_FD_88973 | JGI IMG/M metagenome (GOLD analysis project Ga0116137, IMG submission 88973) | Peatland microbial communities from SPRUCE experiment site at the Marcell Experimental Forest, Minnesota, USA - June2015DPH_20_100 | ecosystem: Environmental > Terrestrial > Soil >...
CGCACGGAAACGACGGCGAACTACGGTGCGTCTGTGCGTCTGTCCGTCTGTGCGTCCGACTCCGGTTTCATCCCTGCCCTCCAGGGCTGGGGCGGCGTGTGGCCGGCGCCGCGTACGCTCCGCGTCACGACGCTCAAGGGCGGCGCGCCCCGCGCCGCGGAGGTGGTCGTTGGCTCTCCCCTGCCGGATCGCCTGCGTCCGCATTGGGCGGTTCGCGATCGGCGCGCTCCGCAGCGCACCGACCGACGACCCCAGCGCAAGTCGCGGAGGTAACGCCGCGACCGATGCGGCGGGCGCCGGGGCCGCGGATCGGGCCGCCGTCGCCGTCGCCGACATCGGCGGCAAGCCGCGCGTCGCGGCCACGAGCCGCGAGGCCGAACGCCGCGGCATCGCGGCCGGCATGGCGCTGGCGGAAGCGAAGGCCCTGGCCGCCGATCTCCTCGCGCTCCCCTGGGACGAGGAGCGCATCGCGCGCGCCGCCCTCGAAGTCATCACCGCGCTGCTGGCTGCCAGCCCACGCGTGTCCTGGAACGGGACGCACGGACGCACGGACGCACGGACGCGCGGCGAAGGCCTCTGGTGGGTGGACGCAGCGGGTCTGGGCAGCGAAGCGAAGCTCGCCGATCGGCTTCTCGCCATCGCGTCCGGCCTTGGCTTCGGTCCCGCGCGCGCCGGGATCGCGAGCTCCGCCATCGCCGCCTACGCGGCCACGTTCGGCGGGCGCACGGACGCACGGACGCACGGACGCACCGGAGTGCGGCCGCGCATCGTCCCGCCCGGCGGCGACGCCGCCTACCTCGCGCCCTTTCCCGTCACGCTCCTCGACCTGGACGACGATCTCGCCGAGATCCTCCGCGGCCTTGGCCTCACGACGCTCGGCCAGCTCGCCGCCCTGGAGGCCGACGAAGTGGACGCGCGCTTCGGTCCCGAGGGGCTCGCGGCGCACCGGCGCGCCCGTGGCCTCGACACGCGCGGCCCCAGCACGCCCCGCGACGATGCGCTCCCGGTGATCGAGGTCGATCTGGGCGGCAGCGTCGCCACCGCCGAGCCGCTGCTCTTCGTCCTCAGGGGCGCCCTCGCCACGCTGGGAGAGGCGCTCCGCGCCAAGGGGCTCGCCGCGCGCGAGCTCACCATCGCGCTGCGGCTGGACGACGGCAGCACGGCCGAACACGCCGTCCGGCCCGCGCGCGCAACCTCGCACGCCGACGCGCTGTTCGACCACTGTCGCGCGGCGCTCGAGACCTGGCAGCTCCCGGAGCCCGCCACCGGCTTGGTGCTGCGCGCCGCCCTCACCGTCCCGGCCGCCGGCGAGCAGGGCGACTTGCTGGCGCCACGCTGGGCCGATCCCGCCGCCCTCGCCGCGGCCTTCGACCGGATCCGCGGCAGCGAGGGCCCGGATGCCGTCGCCGTCCCCGAGACGCGTGACGCGCACCTGCCCGAAGACGGAGGAGCGTGGGCGAGCGCGGAAACGCAGAGGCACGGAGGCACGGAGGCACAGCGGCACCGAGCATGGGGACCTGGACTTCCCGTGCCTCCGTGCGCCCGTGCCTCCGTGCCCACCGCCGCGCTCCGCCTCCTCAGCGCGCCCGTGCCCATCCACGTCCGCCTCGGCCGCGAGGGCCTCGCCGCATTCAGACACGACGACGGCTGGCACGACGTCACCGGATGGTCCGGCCCCGAGCGCCTGGCCCCACGCTGGTGGCTCGGCGCCGACGCGGTCCGCGACTACTACGCGACGCGCACCGCCGACGGCGCTCTCTGGCTGCTCTACCGCGCCGGCGGCGGGCAGTGGTTCCTCGAAGGATGGCTGGATTGAACAGCCGGACGCACGGACGCACAGACCCACGGAAGATCACGATCTCATCTTCCGCTGGAGGCCGAAGGTCGCGCGGCTCGCCCGATCCCGGAGGGCGGCCAGCTTCTCGCAATCGCCAATGGCCAGAAACCCGAGGTCGCACGCGATTTCAAGCAGCGTGTCCACTTCGGCCAGGGAACCCAGCGCCGGGCTCAGGGCGTGGGCGAATTCTGCGCGGCCCTGCCGGGCGTGACCTTCAGCGATGTTGGCCGCAGCAGAAACGGCGGCTCGCTGCAGCTGTCGATGCGTATTCATCCTTGCCAGGCTACGCCGCTGCCACCCACTCCACGTACCGACAAACTGCGACGCGCATCCTTCCCCCGCAGTCGCAGTTTCCGTGCGTCCGTGCGTCCGTGCGTCGGTGCGTCCGTGCGTCCTGATTACGTCGAGCTCCACTGCCACAGCGGCTTCTCGCTCCTGGACGGCGCCTCGAACCCGGAAGCCCTGATCGAGCGCGCCGCGGCCGTCGGCATGGGCGCCGTCGCGCTCACCGACCACGACGATCTGGGCGGCGCCGTGCGCTGGGCGGAAGCGGGCAAGGAGCACGGCGTCGAGGCGCTCATCGGCCTCGAGCTGACGGTCGGCGCCGTGGAGGGACGCACAGAGGCACAGACGCACAGACGCACGGAAACGAATCCCCTGTGCGTCCGTGCGTCCGTGCGCCCGTGCGTCCAGACTTCCCATCTCACCCTGCTCGCGATGGACCAGACCGGCTATCGCAACCTCTCCCGCCTGGTCACCACGGCGCGGAGCGGCGAGCGGGGAGCGCCCGCCGCCGCGTGGCAGGACGTGGAACGCCATGCGGCCGGCCTCTTCTGCCTCACCGGCTGCCCCTTCGGCGAGATCCCCCGGCGGCTGGCCAAGGGCGACGAGGCCGGGGCGCGCAACCGGCTCGGCCGGCTGGCGGAGCTGTTCGAGGGGCGCGTCGCCGTCGAGTGCTGGGACCACGCCCTGGCCTCCGAACGCCTCGTCGTGCCGAAGCTCATCGCGCTCGCCGGCTCCCTCGACCTCCCGTGGCTGGTGACCAACGACGTGCACTACGCCACGCCGCACGGGCGGCTCGTGCACGACGTCCTCACCTGCCTGCGCCACCAGACGACGCTCGACGAGGCCGGGACGCTGCTCAGGCCCAACGGCGAGTGGTACCTGAAGCGGCCCGAGAAGATCGCTCACCGCTGGCGTCATTATCCCGAGGGCGTCCTCGCCACCCGCGCGGTCGCCGAGCGCTGCGCCTTCCGGATGGCGGCGCTCACTCCGACCCTGCCCGTCTTCCCGACGCCCCCCGGCATCACCGCCGACGAGTATCTCGCGTCCCTGGTCGCGGCGGGCGCGCGCGAGCGCTACGGCGAGCGGTTGACCGCGCGGCACCGCGAACAGCTCCGCCACGAGCTGGACGTCGTCGGGCGGCTGGGGCTGGCCGGCTACTTCCTCATCGTCTGGGACATCGTGCGCGAGGCGAATCGGCTCGGCGTGCTCGCCCAGGGGCGCGGCTCCGCCGCCAACTCCGCCGTCTGCTACTGCCTCGGCATCACCGCGGTGGACCCGGTCGGCATGGAGCTGCTGTTCGAGCGCTTCCTCTCCGAGGACCGGCGCGAAGCGCCGGACATCGACATCGACTTCGCGCACCAGGATCGCGAGGAGATCCTCCAATACGTCTACCGCCGCTACGGGCGCGATCACGCGGCGATGGTGTGCGAGGCGATCACCTACCGCGGCCGGGCGGCGGTGCGCGACGCCGCGCGCGTCCTCGGCTTCTCGGTGCAGCAGGCCGAGAAGCTGGCCGACGAGGCGGATCGCGATGGCGCACGCGAGACCGGTGAGAAGCTGCGCGAGGGGGGCGCCGCAGCGGCCGACCTCGACCCGTCGGATCACCGTGTGCGGATGCTGGCGGAAGTGGTGCACGGGCTCCACCAGCTGCCGCGGCACCGCTCGATCCACGTCGGCGGCTTCGTCCTCACGGCCGAGCCGCTCGCCGACGTCGTCCCGATCGAGCCGGCGGCCATGCCGGAGCGCACCGTGATCCAGTGGGACAAGGACGATCTCGAGCCGGTGCGCCTCATCAAGATCGACCTCCTGGGTCTCGGCATGCTCACGATGATCCAGGAAGCGATCCGGCTGGCACGCCTGCACCGCGGCGTCACGATCGACCTCGCGCGCCTCCCGATGAACGATCCGGCGGTCTACGACATGCTCTGCCGCGCCGACACCATCGGCGTCTTCCAGGTCGAGTCGCGCGCCCAGATGAACACGCTCCCCCGCCTGGCGCCGCGCGCCTTCTACGACCTGGTCGTCGAAGTCGCCCTGATCCGCCCCGGGCCCATCCAGGGCGAGATGGTGCACCCGTACCTCAGACGGCGCGCCGGGCTCGAACCGGTGACCTACCCGCATCCCGCCCTCGAGCCGATCCTCGAGCGCACGCTCGGCGTGCCGCTCTTCCAGGAGCAGGGGATGCAGGTGGCTATCGCGGCCGCGGGCTTCACGCCGGGCGAGGCGGACGAGCTGCGCCGCGCGATGGGGCACAAGCGCTCGCACGAGCGGATGGCGAAGATCTGCTCCAAGCTGGTCGAAGGCATGGCGCGGAACGGTATCGAGCCCGACATCGCCCGCCGCATCTTCAACCAGATCGCCGCCTTCGCCGACTACGGCTTCCCCGAGAGTCACGCCGCCAGTTTCGCGCTCCTGGTCTACGCCTCGGCGTACCTCAAGCTCTACTATCCCGCCGAGTTCGCCTGCGCACTCCTCAACGCCCAGCCGATGGGCTTCTACGCGCCGGGCACCATCGTCGAGGACGCCAAGCGGCATGGGGTGGAGGTCCGCGGCGTGGACGTGCTGCGCAGCGGCTGGGATTGCACGCTGGAAGACGGCGCGCTGCGGGTGGGGCTTCGCTACGTGGCCGGCCTGGGCGCGAAGGCGAAGGAGAGCCTCGAGCCGCTGCTCGGCGACCCTCGGCCCGCATCGCTCGAAGCATGGGTCCGGGGCGGCGGCCTCACCGTCACGCAGCTGCGCACGCTGGCCGAGGCCGGGGCGTTCGACGCCCTCTGGCCGAACCGCCGCTCGGCGCTCTGGGAGGTCCTGAAGCACGCGCGCGGCGCCGCGGGCCCACTGGTGCCGGTCGCCCCGGACCGCAGGAGCGCGCCGGTGCCGCCGCTGACGCCGGTCGAGTTGACCGAAGCCGACTACCGCGTGACCGGGCTCTCCCCGGCCGGGCACCCGATGCGCCACCTCCGCGCCGCCGTCGCCGCGATGGGCGCGATCCCTGCGGCCGAGCTCTCGCGCCGTCGCGACGGCGACTGGGTTTCGGTGGCCGGCCTCGCCATCTGCCGCCAGCGGCCCGCCACCGCAAAGGGCTTCTGCTTCGTGACCCTGGAGGACGAAACCGGCCTGGCCAACGTGGTGATCACGCCCACGCTCTTCGAGGCGAACAAGCGGCTGGTCAGACGGTCGCCGCTGCTCGTGGTGAGCGGCGTGCTCCAGGAGGAACAGGGCGTGCTCAACGTCCGGGCGAAGCGCTTCGCCGCGCCGCGCCCCCAGGCGGGAGCGGCGTTCGTCACGTCACACGATTTTCACTGAGGCACGTCGGACGTCTAGGCGAGCACCGCCGCGAGCGAGACCCCGCGCGTCGCGAACACCCGCTCGACGGCCTCGCCGACTTCGTTGTTGGGCGTGGAGGCGCCGGCCGTCACGCCGATCACCGCCTTGCCGGGCGGCAGCCAGTTGTGCGCGACCGCCTCCTCCTGCGAGCCCACCGGCTTGTGCCGAATCGTGCCCGCCGCGGGGTCGATGCACGCCGCGTCCTGGACGTGGTACGTGGTCACCCGCTCCGCGCAAAGGGCCGCCAGGTGGTTCGTGTTGCTCGAGTTGTACCCACCGATCACCACCACGACGTCCACGGAGTCGCTGAGCAGCTTCACCACCGCATCCTGCCGGTCCTGGGTCGCCGAGCAGATGGTGTCGAAGCTGCGGAAGTGGGCCGCGAGCGCCGCCTGCCCGTAGCGGGCGCCCATCGCGCGGCGCAGCTCTGCCGCGATCGCCAGCGACTCCATCGACAGCATCGTGGTCTGGTTCGCGATCCCTACGCGCACGAGGTCCTGCGCCGGATCGAATCCCGGGGATGACGCCGCGCGGAACCGCTCGCGCAGCTCCGCACCTCCCGCCTCCTGCTCGATGAAGTCGCAGACCAGCCGCGCCTCCGCCATGTCGCGCACCACCAGGTAGCGGCCGCCCGGATACTGCGTCACCTGCGATGCCGTCGCCTTCGTCTCCTCGTGGTGATACTTGCCGTGGATGATCGCGGTGAACCCGTCCTTGGCGTAGCTCTCCACCCGCTTCCACACGTTGAGCACGGACCCGCAGGTCGTGTCCACTAGGACGCAGCCGATGCCGCGCAGGCGCTCGAAGTCCTCGCGCGTCACCCCGAAGGCGGGGAGGATCACGACGTCGTCCGCGCCTACGCCGTCGAAGTCGAACTCCCCCGCGGCGCTGCGCGCGATGATCACGATCCCCATCGTGGCGAGCTTCTGGTTGACGTGCGGGTTGTGGATGATCTCGCCGACGAGGAGGATGCGCCGGTCCGGGAACTTGGTCCGCGTCTCGTATGCGTACTCCACCGCCCGGTCCACGCCGTAGCAGAAGCCGAATTCCTGCGCCAGCCGGACCGTGAGATCGTCCACCGTGATCTGGTAGCCGCGCGCACGCAGCTCGTCCACCACGGCGCTGTGGTAGTCGTCGGTCAGGGCGCCCTGGATCTCGCCCTTGAGGCCGAAGCCTTTGCGGAAATAGGTCTGTTCCACGGAAGTGCGGACAATCTAGCCGCGACGCGGGTTCTTCGGCACCCCGGTCAGCGTCGCCGCGCCACGAGCAGGGCGCGCGCCGCCTCGAGCACGGTCTCCACCGGCACGTCCGCGACCACCGGGGCGGGGATGCAGCGGTGGCGATCCCCGAGGACGCCCCACACCTCGACCTGCTCCGCGGTGCCGAAACTCACGGTCGGCACCCCCAGCGCGTCGGCGAGGTGCAGCGTGCCGGTGAACTGCGACACGAACAGGTCGAACCGGCGCTGGACCGCGGCGAACTCCGCCAGCGATACCCCTGCCGGCGCGAGCACCGCTCCGCTCACCTGCTGACGGACGTACTCCGCCTCGACCCGCTCGCTGCCGGTTCCGCACAGCACCACGCGGCACCCATCGCCCGTGAGCGCCCGCACCAACGCGACGACCTTCTCCGTGGGCCACGCGCGCACCGTGTACCGCTTCGTGCTGCGGTGCGGGATCTGCAGCCCCACCAGGGGCGAGCCGTCGAGCGGCCGAATGGCGGGCAGCAACTCCTCCGCCCGGCGCTCGGCCTCCGGCGGCACCACGAACACCGGCCGCACCTCCGCGGGAGGGAAACCGAGGATGGCCGCCGCATGACAGTAGCGCGTCGTCTGGTGGGCGTCGTCCGCACCGAGAAACAGATTGAAGGCCGCGGCGGCTTTGGTCGCGTGCGTCACGATCCGCACGGGCGCGCCGCTCCAGGCCGCGACCCACACCCCGGCCATCGACTCCGCCCTGAGGCTCACGCAAATGTCGAAGCGCTGGCGCCGGAGCCACCAGGCGAGCTCCGTCCAGCTCACGGGATTCCGGCGGAACACGGGCCCTTCCTCCACGAACGGCAGCCCGCGCAGCACCGCGCGGTTCTTCGGGCCCGCGACCACCACCAGCCGCGCCCGCGGCCACCGCTGATGCAGCGCGACCAATACCGGGGAGCCGCACAGCAGGTCGCCGATCCGGTCCGTCCGGGACACCACGATCTGGCGCGGCTCCAGGTCGTCCAGGTCGCTCGGCGTGCGCGGCCGACGGTCGAGCGGCAGCACGGCGGCCCGCGCGAATGCCATCTGAATCGGCAGCTTGATCCCCTGCCGGACGCGCTTCAGCAGTGAACGGGCCATGTCATCTCACCGCGGACTCGCGTCCGTCGAAGCGCGGCAGCACGCCCCACTTGCGCAGCCACATCGTGTAGAAGCGCGCGTTCAGCAGCGGCGACTCCAATGGGCCCCGCCGCTCGACCGTCCCCAGCTCACCGCGCGCGATGCGAGACTGCATCACGGCCGGGTGTCTTCCGGACCAGCGAAACGCGAGCTCGGCGCTGCCCAGGCGCGCCGCGGGCAAAGCGCCCCAGCGGCGTACGACCGACGTTTCGTCGTGATAGAAACGCGCCAATGCCAGCGTCTTCGCCTTCAGCGCATCGGGTCGCCGCGCCCAGCCGTAGTGGAAGATCCGCGCACCGCTGCTCCTCGTGCCCAGCCGCCGGCCGTCCACGCGCCCGAAGCCGGCTGCGTCGAGCACCGATGCGAGTCGCCCGTCGTTCCGCACGAGCCGGCATTGGCGCCGATAGCGCAGCGGATTGACGTAGCCGTACGAACCCTCGAAATGCAGAAAGCGGAACGAGAGCGCGTCCACCGCGCGCGCGTCGTCGCATCGCTCCACGGCGTGGCGGATCCGATCGTAGTCCTCTTCGTGAAGCACTTCGTCCGCCTGCAGGTAGAGGGCCCACGGGTGGCGGCACCGCGCCAGCGCGATGTTGGTCAGCCATGCCAGCGTCCGCCCTCCGCCCCGGGGGCCCTCGTCCCAGTCGATCGCCACGACCCGCAACCGCGGGTCCCCCAGGCTGCCGAGCATCCCCAGCGTCTCTCCGTCGCGGCGGTGCGCGACCACCACGACCTCTTCTACCAGCGGCAGAAGCGAGCGCAGCGACTCGAGCACGGGGTACTCGAGCTCACGGGCGCCCCGCACGATCGAGAAGCCGGAAACGCGTGGCTCACGCGCCAAGGAACATGCTCCAGATCCAATCCACCGCGCCGTGTGTCACCGCGGCGGCGGAGAGCTTTCCCGTCCGCTGGTACACCCAGCCGTAGGCCAGGCCTGCGGCGGTCGCGAGCAGTCCGTAGCCCCAGTTCGGGTGCGTGGGGTGCTTGAGCAGGTGCAGCAGGCCGAATACCACGGAGCCGAGCGCGAGTCCGATGCGCGGGCTCCAGATGCGCGAGAACGCCTCCTGGATTACGCCGCGGAAGAGCATTTCCTCCGGCAGGCCGACGAACAGGATCAACCCGAACAGCCGCAGCGCCCCGTGTGTGACCCCCAGCCACCTCGACTGGAAGGAAAGGAAGTGAACGGCGAATCCGAGCGGGATCGCCACGGCCGCCAGCACCGCCACAGCCCCGACCGCGAACAGCAGCTCCCGCCACGTGAGAGCGAGCCCGACATCGAACGTGCGCAGCGGATGCACCACGGTGAGCAGGAACAGCGCGAGGACCACCGCTACGAGCGGCCCCAGGCTCAGGTGCATCCCGCCGGGCACGGCGATGGTGATCCCGCGTTCCCAGATGCCCCAGATCGCACTCAGCGCCAGCGCCGCCACGAGCAGGCGCGGAGGCGACGGCTCGCCTTCCCTGCCTGCGCCGAGCGCCACGGTCGCCAGGCCCGCTCCCACCGGCCACAACAGGAAGTTCAGCCAGTTGTGGCTGCCCACCAGCAGCGCCGCGACCATGCCGTACAGCGCCAGACCGAGCGGGACGTGCACCGACAGGCTTGGGTGCCTCGCCACGAGATTGCGGGCCCACGCCTGACACCCCGGGACCAGGAGCAGCAGATAGGCGGCGGACGCCACCAGGTTGAACGCCAGCCACGGCCAGCGCGCCTCCCCTTCCGCGCCGAAGACGGCCAGCAGCACCACCGTGACCGCGGCGACCGTCCAGCCGACCGTGTTGTCGCGGCTGCGGTGATCGCGCCCGCTCATCCGACCGGCTCCCATGTCTTGGCGTACTTCAGCCAGGAGCTGTAGGCGGACATCGTCGCGAAGATGACCCCCGCCGTTCCGTCGAGCAGGCCCAGCCGCAGGACGCAGCGCGCGAACACCTCCCACGGCAGCCGCACCCACATCCAGTTCCGATACCGGACGCCGCGCGCCGACTTCGTCTGCGCCTGAATCTCCGTGTAGCGGTTCATCTTCTCGACATGCTCCGCCAGAGTCCGGTACGCGTGGTGCTCCAGCGTCGCGCGGAGCCTCGCCGGACGGCCGGGGATTTCGACGTGCTCGTGCACGGGTGACTCGGAGAAGCCGGCGCCGGCGCGCCGGAACAGCCGCAGCACCCAATCGTTGCCCATGCCCCCGAACCGCAGGAGCCTGCCGAGAAAGAACACGTCCCGACGCACGAGGAAGCCGTTCACGGAGGGCTCGGCCGCCAGCACCCGGCGAATCTCCTCCGCGAGGGCCGGGGTCACGCGCTCGTCCGCGTCCACCGACAACACCCACGATCCATGCGCCAGCTCGAGCGCGCGCTGCTTCGCGGCCCCGAATCCCGTGAACCGGTGCCGCACGACGCGCGCGCCCGCGGCCTCGCCGATCCGCACCGTCCGGTCCGTAGATTCGCTGTCGAGGATCACGATCTCGTCGGCAAGACCGGCGAGGCTCGCCAGACACGCAGGGAGATTGCCCTCCTCGTTGCGCGTGATCAGCACCGCGCTCAGCCGCACCGGCCGCGCCGTCTGTGCGCCGCCGCTCATCGTGCCGACTCGGCGCGAGCAGTCCTTCCGATCATCGCCATCCGGTATTGCCTCAGCGTCGCCTCTGCGGTGTGCTCGATCGAGAATGCCTTCACCCGTTCCCTGCCCGACGCGACCAGTGCGGCGCCCAGCTCGCGGTCCGACAGCACCCGCGCCATGGAGGCACCGAGCGCTGCGCCATCACCCACCGGAACGAGCAATCCGTCCAGCCCGTCCCGCACCACCTCCCGCACGCCACCCGCCGCCGTGGCCACGATCGGCACTCCCGCTTGCATCGCGTCGAGCAGCGTCGTCCCGAGTCCTTCGTCCCGCGAGCTCAACACCGCGACGTCGGCCGCCGCCAGCAACTCGAGCGCGTCGCTACGGAAGCCGGTGAGCCGGAGCGCGCCGTCCAGGCCGGCACGGCGACTGGCGCGCTCGGTCGCACCCGCCAGCGGCCCCGCGCCGACCAGCAACGCCTGGCAGTCGCACCCTGCGGCGCGCGCCGCGGCGACCGCGGCGACGAACGTCTCGGGGTCCTTGTGGGGCGGGACGAGGGCCGAGACCATCACCGCGAGCGGACGCCGTCGATCCACCCCGAGCGACGCCAGCGTCGCCGCGCAGGCCGGCGCCGGGTGCTGTCCGAGGTCCACGCCGCTGCGCACCACGCCGATCCTCTCGTCGGAGATCCCCGCCGCGCGGAGAACGTCCCGCACGTGCTCGCTTACCGCGACGATGCGCGCTGCCCGACCGTACTTCCAGTGCGTGACGGGATTGCGGCGTAGCGGCAGTGCGACGCGGCGCGACACCACCAGACGCGTCCGCGTCCCGATGCTCGCCAGCGCGGCGAGCGCGACGGCGTGCCCGGAATGCGCGTGAATCACGTCCGCAGCGACGCTGGTGAGCAGGGTCCTGAGACGATGCACGGCCACCGGGTCCCATTCGACCGCCGCGGCCAGCGGAACGACCGGCAGCCCCGCGCGGGCCAGCTCCGCCGCCAGTTGCGTTCCCGGGCGGACCGCAGCCCAGCTCCGGTGCCCCTGCCCCTTCAGGCGTGTGGCCAGCAGGCACAACTGCCGCTGGCCGCCGCCCCACGACCGCTCCGTGTCCACGTGCACGATGCGCAGCGGCGCAGCGGCCGACCTGGTGCGAGCGCCGCGCGAATCCACCGGTTCGGTCCAGCCGCTGGTCAGACCGGCGTGCACATGGCCGCCGGAAGCGTGGCGATCGGAATCCGTGAGAGGGTTCCGCGGATCGAGACGTGCTTGCCCGCGGAATCGGGCAGAGCGATGTCGAACCGGCCGTCGACCGTCGTCGTTGCCGCCACCCGGACGGTCCCGCCCACGCCTACTCGCGCAGCGCCCGCAGCCGGAGAGCGGAAAGCAGCTTCGGCCGTGCCGACGTCGCCAAGCGACATCTGGACCTGGAAGTCACGCGCGACGTTGAGTGGCGGGACCGCGCGGACGGCGAGGCCGCCGTTCCAGGCGCGACCGAGCGCCACGACCACGAGCAGACTCTCAGAGGGACAATAGGTCGCCCACGCGGGACCGCTGATGAGCGTGGTGCTCCGTTGCGCGACGCGCTCCGCCGTGAAGCGGCCTCCGGCCGGGAACGGAGTGGTGCCGGGCCCGCTGCAGGCGGCGCCGGCCAGCGCCGGCAGTGCCGCGGCCAGAAGTAGCCGTCGCATCGCGCTTGGAAGCTACGGGCGTTGCCGACGCTTGCCTAGCAGCGCACCCCTAGCGTGAGGTTGAGCCGCCACCTCGCATTCGGCGCGACCGGGCGGGCGAAGTCCAGACGCACGAGGCCGCCGAGCAGGGAGAGCCCGGCGCCGAACGAGAAGGCAGGCTGTCCGATGAACCGGGCGAGCCGCGGCGCGACCTGGCCGGCATCGACGAACACCACCGGGCTCACGGCGGCGGTGGACCAGCCCAGATCCAGGCTCCCGGTCCAGGCGGAAGCGCCGCGGAGCGCGCCGGCCGGATAACCGCGAAGCGTCTCGAGCCCGCCCAGGCGGAACGCACGCTGGGGGATGCTGTCACCCGCCCCCATGCCGGCCCACCCTGTTACGGTGACGCCGAGGCGGCTTTCGGGCGACGTCCTCGCCGCGGCGCCGACCCATCCCCTTCCTCCGCAGCGGTCTCCAGCCGTCCCCTCCAGCCCCGCCTTCCACTCCAGCTGCATCCCGCCCCCGCTCAGCTCGGCGCTCGCCGTGGCGTACCGCCCCGCCACCACCGGCCCGTTGGCGGCGAAGGTGCCCTCCCCTCCCAGCAGCTCGTTGAATCCATCGTGCGCCAGGGAGCGCGGCGCAGACTCGTCGGCCAGCCTGGCTTGCAGCGTCAGGTCGGTCGCCGGACCGAGCCGCTGCAGGTAGCTCACTTCGCCGCCCTGCATGAAGACGTAGTCGCCGTCGTCGCGGGCCGTGGCGAGCGCGGTGACCGAGTTCGCGAAGGTGAGCCCCGGCGCCATTTGATCGGCGTCGCGCATTTCGCGGAAGACTGACGCCTCCCACCGCGATGCCGCGCCGTCGCGGCGCAGCGCGAGCGAGGCCTGCAGCCGGCGGTCGGTGAACGCATAGCGCACCTTGGCGAGCACCGAGACGAACGGCATCCCCGGCCGCCATTCGTAGCCGACGCCGAGCGACGCCCCTTCCGCCCGGTTGTACCGCAGGATGTCCGTCAGCCGGTCGAACGCGAATCCGAACCGCCGCTCGCCCGTCAGACTGTCCGGCAGCCGAGCCAGCGTGTTGAGGACGTCCCGCCGAACCTCGTCGAGCCGTTCCGCGTCGGCCGCCGACAGATCGAAGCTCAGGGAGTCGGTCCAACCGTTGTACGCCAGCAGCGCGGAGTCACTCGGAACGTCCACCTCAAAGCGCCCTCCGGGCCACGAGCCCACGGTGACGCAGCCGTCCCGGGCCCGATCCGCCGCCCGCTCGGTCTCGGCGGCGACCCTGAGGCTGTCGCCGCATCGCGTCGTCGAAGGGCCGCGCCGTCGCCTCGTCCCGTGCTTGGTGGTGTCCGGCCGCAGGACGGCGAAGCTGATCGCGCGATCCTGGTTGACCCGCACGTCGCTGAACGTCGTGATGAAGTGCACGGGCAGGACCAGGTTCTTGAACCACGGCAGCTGCACCTCGAGCGTGACGCCTTGCCGGTACGGCAGCCAGTAGCGCCGGTCGTACAGTCCGTACTCGAGATCCGCAGAGACGCGCAGGATGCTCTCCGCCAGCGCGTCTTCGCGGTCCGCCCGCGCGGTGTCGCGCCGGGTCGGACCGATGCTGTCGACCCAGAGCCGTTTGCCCACGAACACGAACGAGAGACGGACCGTCTCCGCGGTCTGCGCGTCCAGCCAGAGCTCCCCCGCGACCAGCGACGCGTCTGCGCGCACGGGAGTCACCCGCACGCCGATGGCGCGGACGGTGCGCCCGGGAACGGCCAAGGTCATCGAGTCGTCGATCGCGTACGTGTAGAAGCCTTCCGCGCCCGGCGAAAGCGGATGCACCGCCGCGCGCTCGGGGAAGTCCTCCCCCGACAGCAAGCGGATGCTGTCGCCGAGGAACCGTGGCACGAACCACGGGCGTGTCCAGCTCGAGCTGACGTCCGCGTTCCGGAAGACGGTCCTGTAGCGCCGGCCGATCGTGACGACCTTGACGTCGTTCGGCGCTTGCCAGAAGAGCTGGGATTTCTGCTCCTCCACGGCGAGCGGAAACAGCCGGGCGAACGCGCCGCGGCCGACGCTCGCGTCGAGGCGGGTCACGAGGGTGGCCTGGTAGTCGTGGACGGCGGCGTCCTGCTGCTGATGGCGCTCTCGCGCCCGGGCGATGAGCCGCGCCGTCGCGGAATCCGCGTAGTGCGGCGCCGGGCCCTGCAGCCACAGGAACAGCGCCAACCGAGCTAGCACCGCGGGATTCCCCTGAACGAGGCTGATTCCACTACGACCCATGTAACCACGGGGTTTCCGGCCTAGACCCCTTCGGCGGGGGCCCGGAACGCGGCGCCCAGCGCGCGCCCGGAGCGCTGTTCTCCCCACGTGGCCAGGCCCAGCCCGGCGAAGATCACGGCGGCGGCCAGCAGCGCTCTCGCCGTGATCCGCTCGCCGAGCACCAGCGGCGCCGCGGCCACGGTCATCACCGGCTGCAGGTAGACGTACATCGCCACCAGGCTCGAGGCGGTTCGCTGCAGCGCCCAGATGGACAGGTAGTAGGCGAGCAGGGAGGAGAACAGGACGATGTACGCGAGCCCGAAGAGCGCGCGCGGCGGCAGCTGCCAGAGCGTCACGTCGCGCAGCGCCACCAACCCGAACGGCAGAATCAGCACGGCTCCGAAGACGAAGACGTACGTCACGACCGTGAGGGGGTGATAGCGCTCGAGCAGGCGCTTCGAAAGCACCAGATATCCCGCATACGAACAGGTATTGCACGCGATGAGCGCGTTCCCGAACGCCGTGGTGGGATCGAGGCGGATCCGATCGGGGCCGATCAGGTAGATGGCGCCGACGGCTGCCAGGGCGATCCCGCCGAGCTTCGCCCATGTCGCGCGCTCGCGCCGGAGGACGAGCGCGATGGCCAGGGTGAAGACCGGGATCGTGGTCACCATGATGTTCGTGTTGATCGCGGTCGTCCGCTTCACGCCCTCGAGAAAGAGGAGCTGATTCAGCACGACCCCGATCAGGGCGAGCCCGGCGAGCGCCGCGAGGTCGCGCCGGTCCGTCACACGCTCGCGCACCAGCGTCCGCTGGAGCACGAAGAAGGCGACCGCCGACCCGGAGATCCTGAAGAAGACGATCCCGGTGGGCGAGATGCTGGGCAGCACGAACTTCGCGACGACCGTGAGGGAGGCGAACAGGAACTGCACGGTGGCCATCGCGAGATGGACCACGGCGCGACGCCCCCTACCTTGACAGGCCGACCAGCCGCACTAGACTGACTGAGTCATCAGTCAATGGGCAGGTCATTGTGGACAAGCGAGATGCGATAGTTGAAGCAGCTACCGGACAGCTCATTTCCACCGGGCTCTCATCGTTCACCGTGGCTCGCGTCGCACGGGCGGCGCGTGCCTCCAGCGCGCTGGTCCACTACCACTTCGCGACCAAGCAGCGGCTGCTCCTGGCGGCCGCCGAGCGTCTGGCCTCGCGCCGCACCACGCTCCGGCTCCAGCGGCTCGAGGGCGCGCGCGGCCTGGCCGCGCTCGACGCGCTGTGGGACGCCCTGGTTGCCGGCGCCGCGCGCGATGCGGAGCGCGCCTGGCATGACCTCCTGCTCCTGGCGCGCGACGATGCCGCCGTCGCCGCACTCCTCCGGCGTGAGCGGGAGCGGGAGAGCCGCGCGCTGGCGGCCCGGCTGCCGCGACTGCTCGCCGAGCTGGACTCCCGGCCGCGGATCCCCCCCGAAACCCTCTCCAGCCTGGTCGTGACCTTCCTGGACGGCATGGCCTGCGCGATCGCGATGGGGGCGGATGCCGGCGAGCTCAGAGGCGCCTACGATGCTTTCTGCCTCGCCCTCGTCGCCCTTGGACAGGCCCCGTCGGTGCCGTGAGCGCGCTCCGCAATTCCTCGAGGGAGCCGGCACGGATCGCGCCGTGTCGACCCCTCATCACCGAGAAGACGAGCGGCCGATCCAAGCTCGGAAGCTCGTGCTCGAGGAGCGTGCGCGCGATCCGTTCCTTGAGCCGCATGCGCACCCTGGCCGTGCCGTCCTCGACCTCGTAATCGAGCCGGCACGTCTCGCCGACCACGGTGATCGATGACGGCAGAGCCTCGAGCGCGCGACGCCGCTCCGCCGGCACGAAGTCCCCGACGTCCAGGGCCAGGTCCGCGCGGAGGAAGTCGTCGAACCTCGTGAGGTCCTGCAGCCGCCGGCCCAGCGCCGCCCTGATCACCGATCCATCGACCCCAGCCAGTGTGCCGCCCGAGCGGCGCCACAGTTCGCCCACGTGCTCGAGCGTCGCCCGCAGGTGGCGCGCGTCCTTGTGCCGGGCCACACCGGTCATCAGCGCCTCGACCAGGGCTGCGCGGGCCGCGCCCACCAGCTCCGGCGTGATTTTCTCCAGCGGCTCCGCGTCCCGCTCCAGCTCGAACTCGTGGTAGGTCCGGCGCCTCACCGCCACGAGCGGGAGATGCCGGTGCCGCGGATCGTACGAGACCTCCGGGGGCCCGGGCCTGGCGTAGTTGCGCATCAGATCGTAGGGAAGCTGCGTCCCCTCGATCGCCGCGCGCGGCACCCCGAAGCGATCCGCGAAGTAACGGATCGCTCCCGCGACGCCGCCCCACGCTCCACACACCGACCCGCGCGACACGCGCACCGGCTCGTGACGCGGCGTCTCCTCGTCGATCACGAGGTCGAACGGCATCACGCGGGCGATCAGGTCCTGAAAGCGCCGGAGCATCCGGTCGTCCGCGGAGGCGAGCGTGGCGGGCAACGTGAGCTCGAGGGAGCGGTACACGGAGGCGAGCCCCAGCGCCGCGTCCTCGACCGCCTTCATCAGCACACCCCGGCGCTCCGCCCACTCCTCGAGTGACTCCGCGAACAGGTGGCGCGCGAGTCCGAAGACCTCGCCCACCGTCCCGTGCTGGTTCACGGCTTCGGCGAAGACGTTGTACGCGGTGAGGTGGTCCGAGCCCGGCACGATGAGCCCGCGCAGCACACGCTCCTCGCGCGTCATGCGATGCAGCGAGTCGACACCGGAGCACACCGCGACTGCGCTTACCAGATCGGCGTCGGCGTGCAGCAGCAGTTCGGCCCAGGGGCGCTCGACCGGGAGCGCCTCGACCTCCGCGCCGTACACCGTCAGCCGTCCGTCGGCGACGATGCCGCGGTCTTCGAGCTGCCGCAGCGCCGCCGCATACGCGGCACGGTCGAGCGGCACGGGCAGCTCGAGATCCAGCGCGTTCACGCCCAGGGCCGCGCACGTCATCGCGACGCGTTCGGCGTCACCCGCCAGCTGGAACTCCGGCGGCCCCGGGTGCAGCGCCTCGAACGCAAGATCGCGGTCGCTCAAGATCCAGACCTCGCCGTGCTCGACGCGGCCGTGCACGCGCCCCGCCATCTGGAGGATCTCGTTCGCACCAAGCGGCAGACGTGTGAGGACGTTGCGCCCGCGGTCGATGACGTTCTGGTAGCGGGCGTCGAGGATGACGACGGTGTCGAGGCCTGCGATGTTGAGCGCCGATTGCCCCGCGGCCGTCATCGCCAGCAGATACGGCTTCTGGGCCGTCCCCTCGAGGAAGGGCCTGATCACGCGAATCGGCTCGCCGCCGTGATAGAAGGCGGTCGTCAGCGCCGGCCACTGCGTGCCGACCTCCTCCGCCACGGCCTCCACCTCCGCGCGCGTCGGGACGAACACGGCGACGCCGCGGCGCTCGCGGACGACCCGCCGCAGGAACCGCGCATCCAGGAATTCACGGGCTTTGGCCGCAACCACGCGCACCCGTGCCGCGCGCGCCGGGTCGAAGGCCGTCGTCTCGAGTACCTGCTTGGACTCGAGGTACCGAGCGTAGAACGACGGATCCACGGTCGCCGAGAGCCAGATGAACCGGCACCCGGCGCGCTTGCCGAGGGCGAGGCACAACTCGAGCTCGGCGGAGGTCTGGTGGATCTCATCCACCACGACCGTATCGTCGCCGGTGATGAGCCCCGCCTGGAACCAGCGTCGTGCGATGCCCGTGGTGACGATCACCACGTTCCAGCTCGGCGTCTCCGGCGTCGCCTCCCGCTCCCGGTTCACCACCCCGACCTTGAGCGGCACCCGGAGGATCGTCTCGGCGATCGGACGGATCCCGAGCGTCTTGCCGGTGCCCGTGCCGGCCACGATGCCGAACCCGAAACCGCCCTGCGCCAGGGCCTGGATCTCGTCGCCATGCTCGGCCTCGAGCACGGTTCGCAGCGCGAGCCCGAGCGCCATCTCGATGGTTTCGCACGCGGCTCGGGTAGGCGCAATCACCACCACGCGGCCCGTCGCGGGCCGCGCGGCTTGGAAGGCTTGTCGATCAGGTGGGAGGTAGTGGTCGCGGCTGGGGTGCACGGGCCTCAGTCGCCGAGGCAGACGCCCAGATCGCGCGCCGTCGCGATCGTGTCGCAGTCCAGCGGCACGAGCTTCGGCTTCGCGAGCGCCTCCTTGAGCGTAACGTATCCCACGGTCGGCGCCTGCAGCGCCACCATCACACCGAAGATCTTGGAGGCGATGCACCGGACCGCGGCCGCGCCGAAGCGGAGCGCCAACAGCCGGTCGAACGTAGTGGGCGTGCCGCCGCGCTGCAGATGGCCGAGCGTGAGCGACCGCGTTTCCTTGCCCGTGCGACGCTCGATCTCTCGCGCCACCGTCTCGGCGATCCCACCCAGACGCTCCATCGCGCCGCCGGCGGCAGCCGGCCCCTTCAGCACGTGCGCGCCCCCCTTCGGCAACGCCCCCTCGGCCACCACCACCACGCTGAAATGCCGGCCCCGTTCATCCCGCTCCCGGATCTTGCGGCACACGCTCTCGATGTCGAAGGGGATCTCTGGAATCAGGATCACGTCGGCGCTCCCCGAGACTCCCGAGTTGAGCGCTATCCAGCCGGCGTACCTGCCCATCACCTCGACCACGATCACGCGATCGTGGCTTTCCGCCGTGGAATGGACCTTGTCCAGTGCGTCGGTCGCGGTGGAGACGGCGGTATCGAACCCGAAGGTCGCCAGCGTGCCCCCGACGTCGTTGTCGATCGTCTTCGGCACGCCCACCACCGGGAGACCCTTTTCGTACAGTCGTTGGGCGATGTTGAGACTGCCGTCTCCGCCGATCATGATCAGCGCGTCGAATCCGTGCGCGTTGAACGCGGCGATCAGCTCGTCGGAACGATCCACTTCCTTGACGGAGCCGTCGCTCTGCGGCACCGGCCACTTGAACGGGCTGCTGCGATTGGTGGTGCCGAGAATGGTGCCACCCACATGCGTGATGCCGCGGACTTCGTCGGGCCCCAGCGCCACCACCCGATCCTGCCCCAGCAGTCCGCCGAAGCCGCGCTGGATGCCGTAGACCGCCCAGCCGCGATGCACGGCCGCCAACACCGCGCCCCTGATCACGGCATTGAGGCCCGGGGCGTCGCCACCGCCGGTGGACAGCGCTATGCGCACCGGCGGATCAGCTCCAGGACCTCACCGGGCTCGGCATGTCGCCCCAACGCCTTCTTCGAGAACACCAGCCGGTCGTCCACCGTTACCTCGAAGACCCCCCCGGACGAGGGAATCATCTTGAGATCCACCGTCGCGAAACTCTTCCTGACCTCGGCCGCCAGACCGGCGGCCCGCGCTTCGTAGTTTCAGACGACGCAGTATTCGATCGTGATCTTCACCGTGCCCGCCTCTCGCTCGAGTCGGCGACACACTCTAGCACGCCGCGTGCCGCGGCGATAGGCCGCAGCTTGACGCGCACCGCCGCGCGACGTACCGTGGGCTCGCCGTGCGGGCGCGCAGCTGGTTCCCCGCCGCGGCCGCTTTGGCCCCCCTCGGTGCAAAGGTAACTTACTGATTCATCAGTCAGTATCGGTGACCGATTGGGAGGCAATGACTTGACCGACCATACGACATCTCATCGGGGCGTGGGCGAGGACCGTTTCCTCCGGGTCGGCGTCGACCTGGCTGCACTGGTAACGCTGCTCTTCGTCCTCATCACGGGTGAATTCCCGCGTCCCGTTCCGGTCGGCGAGCTGGCGCTGCTCCTCGTGGTGGCGGCGGCCACCCGCCGGTTCGGACTCGCGCTGCCGGGGAAGGGCTTCGCGTCCTTCGTCCTGGGCGTCGTCCTGTTCGCGGTGCTGCATCGCGGCTGGGGGTTCGGTGTCCTGATGGCGCCGCTTGGCATGCTCGCGGGCGACATCCCGCTCCGTGGGTTGCGGCTGCGCACCGCGATCGCCAACGCAGGCCACCTCACGTTCGGAACCGCCGTAGTGGGCTTTGCCTACGACCGGGTGGGCGGGTACTACGGCGCCGCCGCGCTGACGCCCCACAATCTCCTCCCATTCCTGCTGCTCTTCGTCGGGCTGCCGCTGGTGGTGAATGGGACGTTCTACGCCGAATTGGCACTGTCGGAGTCCAAGGCGTGGGTGGACTTCGGGCTCACACTGCGCTGGGAGTCGATTGTCTATCTGCTCAGCGCCGCCCTCGCGCTCGCCGCGCTGGAGACCGTCACCAGCGCCGTTCCAGCGATGCTGGTGGTGGGGTTCGGCGCCGCCCTTCTCGCCCTCACCATGATCGCGCACTGGATCGCGCGGAAAGGCATTCGCGCCGACGAGCTGACGCTGGTGGAACAGCTCTCCCACGCGATCGCCGCCGACGTCAACCTCGAGCGCAACTTCACCGCCATCCAGAAACTGACGCACCGCCTGATGCCGTGGGACCAGATGGGCTTGGCACGCTATGACGCCGGGCGGAACCTGTTCGAGCATCTGCTGGAGACCGCGCCGGATCGGCCGCGCGGCTCGACTTTCTCGGCAGACCTGGACCTCCCGGCGGAGGCGCTGCGGCGCCGCAAGCCGGTAGTCACGGCGCGCGCAACGCTCTCGCGGCGAGGGCCGGCGGCCGCGGAGGGCTCCGAGATCTTCGTCCCGCTCTTCCAGGGGGACGCACTCGTGGGCGCGTGGAGCGTCCGGCACGCCGACGCGGCGATGTACCGGGAGGCGGACGCCGGGATTCTCGGGCTCATCGCGCCACAGCTCGCTCTGGTCCTGACGATCCACGGCGTGCTCGAGCCTCTGCTCGAATCCTCGGAGCAGACGTCCGGCTACGTGGAGCAGCTCACGGCCACGAGCGAGGAGATCCACGCCTCGTCCGAGGAGGTCGCGGCGGCCGCACAGGGCGCGGAAACCGGCGCCGCGAACGCCGCCGAGCGCGTGGCCCACGCCGAGGAGGCGATGGTGGCGCTCCGGGCGACCTCGCACGACGCCGCACTGGCGGCCGAGGAAACGACGCGCGCCACCCAGGAGATGAGCCGCTCCGCCCAGGGGGTGCGGGCTGCGACAGCCGAGACCGCCGCCAACCTCAAGCGCATCGGCGCGACGGTCGATGAGAGCGCCGCCGCCGTCGGTCGCCTGCGGGATGCGTCGGAGCAGGTGGTACAGTTCGCCGAGACGATCGGCGCCATCGCCAGTCAGACGAACATGCTGGCCCTCAACGCGACGATCGAGGCCGCCCGCGCCGGCCCGCACGGGGCGGGGTTCGCCGTGGTCGCCGACGAGGTGCGGCGGCTGGCCGAAGAAAGTGCGAAGGAGGCCCAGCAGGCCGGCAAGACCACGGCCGACACCCGCCGGGTGCTGGACCACGCCGCGCAGCTTCTGGAGACGATGCGACACGAGATCGAGGACGTGGCGCAGGCCGCCACCCACTGGATCGCCGAGCTCGAGGGGATCGTGAGGGCGGCCGAGACTACGGCCCACCTGTCCAACCGGATGGTTGAGTTCCCGCGCCGAAACGTTGAGCGGACGGCCGAAATGCAGTCAATGTTGTCGGAGGTCAAGGCGGCGGCCCAGGCCTCGGCGGGGGAGGCCAAGATCGTTGCCGCCGCGGCGGCTGAGCAGCTCAAGGCCATCGAGGACCTAGCCAACAGCGCCGTCGAGCTGTCGGCCAGCGCCGAGCGGCTGGGCGCAGCCACCAGGTTCCTGAGAGGGTAGAGAACGTCGCTCGGGGTTGCGGAGATACAAACAACGGGTCAAGATTGTCGGGGCTTGCAGGTAGCCGGGAGACCACGGCCGGGAGGCCGGCGGCGCCTCGGCAGGCGTGCTTGCGCTTCCCATTGGCGCCGAGCATACTGATTTCCTGCGCGGCGCTCGGCTGCGACGTTCTCGCAGCATGCCGCTGGCGTGCAGTCTGTCGAGATCGGCTGGGGCTCCCGGGGCCACGGGCTTCGCGCGAGCCGGACTAACTTCCGCTAGGAGATTCATCATGCGTAACAGAGTAATGTTGGCCGCAGGCACCTTGGCGATTGTGCCGACGTTACTGTTTGGCCAGCAGCGTCCGGCACAGAGGCCCGCACAGCGACCGCCGGCGGCGCAGCCCGCGCAGCGTCCGGCCCCCGCGCCAGTACATCCCATGATGGCCGGCGCGCGCGATGGCACCTGGGAACTCAGCGCCGGCGTGGGCCTGGCGGGAGTGGGCGGGGCTTTCAACGGGACCGGGAGCGTTCAGTACATGCCCGGGGGCATGCTGCGCGTAGGATACAACCTCAATTCGATGTGGAACTTGAGTGTCGGCACCGGGGCCGCGTTCGGCAAGTCGTACTTCAATAGCTTGACGGCGTACTTGACGCCGAGCGCCAACGTGACCTGGACGCCGGACATCAACCAGACTACGAGCCCCTTCGTCACGGTCGGCGTCGGCATGGCGTACCGGAAGGACGTGGGCACCAGTGAAGTTGCCGGGAACGTCGGCGTCGGCCTCCGGCACATGGTGGGCGATGCACTTGCGCTGCGGGTCGAGGGCGACCTCAACGTGTTCAGTGCCTTAAGCACCACGTCGGGCATCGGGCTGGTGACTGTCGGTCTCTCGTATTTCACGGGCGGCAAGAAGATCCTCACCCACATTGCGGTGAACCCCGGCACTGCTACGCTGGCGTCGCTCCGGCAGACGGCGCAGTTCTCCGCCATCGCGCACGACCAGAAGGGCCGGCCGATGACGGGCAAGATGTTCAGCTGGAGGAGCAGCAACCCGGCGGTCGCGACCGTTTCCAACACCGGGACGGTCACCGCGGTTGGCGATGGCTCCGCGACGATCAGCGCGATGGCCGAGGGCGTCACCGGGACCGCCAACGTGATGGTGTCACGGACCGCGGCCGCCGTTGCGGTCGCCCCGACCTCCGTCAGCCTGAGCGCGCTCGGCGCGACGCAGCAACTGGCGGCTACCGCGCGTGACATGGGCAACAGCCCGCTCATGGGCGTGACCTACACCTGGACCAGCAGCAACCCGGCCGTGGCGACCGTCAGTCCGTCCGGCCTGGTCACCGCGGCCGGCAACGGCACGGCGAACATCACTTTGGCGTCCGCAGGCAAGACCGCAACCGCGACCGTCACGGTGGCGCAGATGACCGCGTCGATCAACGTGACCCCCGCGACGTCCTCGCTGACGGCGGCGGGCGCGACCTCGCAGTTGTTCGCGCAGGCGCTGGATGCGAACGGCCGGCCGATCAACGGGAAGACCTACACTTGGACGTCTGACGCCCCGGGTGTGGCGACGGTGAACAACTCCGGCCTGGCCACGGCGGTCGCGAACGGCGTCGCGCACTTCAACGCGGCGACGGACGGCAAGACCGCCTCGGCCATCGTGACCGTGCTGATCGCCACCAGGGCCGCGCCGGCCATCGAACTGCCGGCGGTGAATGCCTCGATGGTGCTGCGCAACGTGACGTTCCGCCTGAACTCGGCGGTGCTCCTGCCCGCGGCCAAGGCCGATCTGGACAAGGTCGCGATTACCATGCAGGGCCTGCCAGACTCGCGGTGGGAGATCGGCGGCTACACCAGTAACAGCGGCAGCGTCGCCCGGAACATCCGGCTGTCAGGGCAGCGCGCCGACGCCGTGAAGGCGTACCTCGTCCACAAGGGCGTCGATACAAACAGCCTGACGGCGACCGGTTATGGCCCACAGCATCCGATTGCCAACAACCGGACGGCGGAGGGCCGGCGTCGGAACATGCGGGTCGAGATCAAGCGGCTGCGGTAGTACTCGCAGCCGAGGTCGCTTAACTTCGAGCCCCATCCCGGGAAACCGGGGTGGGGCTCGTTGCCGGGTACGCTCGCGACCTGGAGGTGGCCGTCCGCTCTCTCGTCCTGGCCCTGATTGCAGCCGCGGTGCAGACCACGGGGCTCCTGGCCCAGCGTCCGCCGATGCGCCCGGTGCCGCACGCCACAGTGCATCGGCGCGCGGCCGTGCCGACGCCGGCGTCGGTTCTCGGCTTCGAGCCCGGCGCCGAGCGGAGGCTGGTCGAGTGGGATCCGATCGTGCGTTACTTCCGCGCCCTCGGAGCCGCCAGTGAGCGCGTCCGCGTGCGCGAGCTCGGCCGCACGACCAACGGCGCAGCCTTCATCGCCGCGTTCATCTCCAATCCCGCCAACCTCGCCCGCCTGAACGCGCTGCGTGACGAACAGCGCTTGCTGGCGGACCCGCGGCTCGTCCGGGACTCCGCGGCGAGCAGGGCGCTCTTCCGGCGCGGGAAGGTGTTCGTTCTCGTCACGTCGAGCATCCATTCGACCGAGGTCGGCGGCTTCTTCTCCCCACTCGACATCGCCTACCGACTCGCCACGGACACGTCGGCCGAGACCCGCAGCATCCTCGACAACACCGTCGTGATCCTGGTTCCATCGCTCAACCCGGACGGCGTGACCATCGTGTCGCGGTGGTACAACCAGACGCTCGGCAGCAACGCCGAGGGCACCGCCCCTCCGGAGCTGTACCACCACTACGCAGGGCACGACGACAACCGGGACTGGTACGCGTTCACGCAGGCCGAGACGCGGCTCGTGGTGGACAGCCTGTACGGTGTCTGGCACCCGCAGGTGACGCTCGACCTGCACCAGCAGGGGCGGTACGGCTCGCGGATCTTCGTGCCGCCGTACATGAACCCCGCCGAGCCCAACGTGGACCCGCTCCTGCTCCAGGGCGACAACGCCCTCGGGCTCGCGATCGCGTGGCGCATGACGGCGGATGGCTTCACCGGCGTCGCGGTGAACTCCCTGTACGATGCGTGGACGCCGGCGCGCGCATTCCAGCACTACCACGGCGCGGTCCGGATCCTCACGGAAACGGCCAGCGCCAGCCTCGCCACGTCGGTCACCGTGCCTGCCGAAAGCCTGGAGGCGGGGCTCGGCGTGGATCCGCGGACCGCGTCGTGGAACTTCCTCCAGCCCTGGCCCGGCGGGCTGTGGACGCTCGCCGACATCGTCCGCTACCAGACGGCGAGCGGGATGGCGCTGCTGGATCAGGTGGCGCGCGACCGCGAGCAGTGGCTCCGCACCTCGTATCAGGTGCTCGCGCGCGCTTCGCGCGGTTGGCCGGACTGGCCGTGGGCCTTCGTGATCCCCACCAACGGCCAAAACGAGATGGCCCTCGGGACGTTGTTGGAGATCCTGCGTCACGCGCAGGTCGAAGTCCGCGCGGCGCTCGGATCGTTCACGCTCGGCTTCGAGCGCTTCTACCCGGGCACGTACGTCGTCGTGCTGCGCCAGCCGTATGCCGCCTTCGCCAAGGCGCTGCTCGAGCGCGAGCTCTACCCCGACCTGCGCGAATACCCCGGCGGCCCCCCGCAGCGCCCGTACGACGTCACCGCCCACGATCTGGCGCTGCTGCTCGGCGTGCGCGTCCTCGCCGCAGCGGACTCGCTGCCGGTCGGCCTGTCGGCGCCGGTGGCGCCGCGACCTCCGCTGTATCGCGTGGCGGGGCTCTCGGGAGGCGCGCCCGGGGTCGTGCACGTCGGCGTGTACCGATCGTACGCCGCGACCATGGACGAGGGGTGGACACGCTGGACCCTCGACAGCTTCGGCGTGCCGTACGAGTCGCTGGTGGACTCGACCGTCCGCGCGGGGAACCTCGCCTCGCGCTTCGACGCGATCATTCTGCCGAGTCAGAACGCGCGCGCCTTGCTCGACGGGCTGTCCGCGCGTCGTTACCCGGCGCGGTACGCGGGCGGAATGGGGGCGGCGGGGGTGCAGGCACTCCGGGACTTCGTGGACGCGGGGGGTACGCTCATCGCGCTCAACGAGGCGTGCAACTTCGCCATCGGAGCCCTGGACCTGCCCGTTTCGGACGCGCTCGGGGACCTGCAGCCCGCGGAGTTCTATGCGCCCGGCAGCATCCTACGGCTTCAGCTCGACACTACCCAGGCCCTGGCGGACGGAATGCCGGCGCAGTCCATCGCCTGGTTCGAGTCGGGGCCTGCCTTCGACGTTCGTGATCCCACGCGGGTCAAGGTCGTGGGGCGCTTCCCGGCCGAACCGGGCAACGTGCTGCTCTCCGGATGGCTCCTCGGCGCGACCCATCTCGCGCGAAAAGCCGCTCTCGTCGAGGTGCGACGGGGACGGGGGCGGGCGATCCTGTTCGGCTTCCGTCCGCAATATCGCGGGCAGAGCTTCGCGACCTACCCGCTGCTCTTCAACGCGATCAAGACGTCAGGGCACTGAGCGCACCCCGCGTTACAGCGTCGCGACGGCCCGTTTCAGCTCCTCGAGGGCCTGTCGATTGAGGCAGTAGCAGACGCGAGGAGGATCCACCTCACCCACGATGAGCCCCGCGTCCTTCAACACCTTCAGGTGCTGAGAGACGGTGGACTGCGCCAGCGGAAGCTGGTCCACGATGTTCCCGCAGGTGCAGGTGTCGCGTCCCGCGAGGTAGCGGAGGATGGCGAGGCGGGCCGGATGACCCACCGCCTTGCAGAGCTTCGCGAGCCGGAGTCCGGGGTCGAGGGAGTGCTGAGCCATATCGTAACAATGCGATGATCGTGCGCGTCGCGCCACCGCCCGGGACGCGCGCGACGGGGAGGGCGCTCGAGGGCCCGGCGCTCAGGCCACCGCTGCCGCCGAGCGCTCCGGATCCCAGGCCGTGATGTACCCGGTCAGCGCCGAAGCGGCGACGGTGTAGGGCGAGGCGAGGTAGAGCTGGCCGGGGCCCGAGCGCCCGGGGAAGTTGCGGTTGATCGCCGAGATCGTGACCTCGCCCTTGGTCCGCGAAACACCCGGTCCCGCGTTGATGCAGGCCCCGCACGAAGGCTCGATGAAGGTCGCGCCGACCGTCGAGAAGGTTTTGTCGTATCCCTGCGCCTGGCAGTACCGGAACACCTCCTGCGAGCCGCACTGGATGTAGCAGCGCACCCACGGGGCGATGCGCTGCCCCTGCTCGAGCGCGTCCCGGAAGACGCGCGCGTACATGTCCATGTCCTCGCGCTTCCCCGCGGTGCACGAGCCGGCGTACGCGATGTCGATCCTGATGCGCTCCCCCAGCTCCTCGATCGCCTTCCCGTTCCCGGGGTCCCCCGGCAGCGCGATCATCGGTTTGAGGCTCGCCGCGTCGATCTCGATCTCCGTCACGTACTCGGCGCCGGGATCGGAGAAGAGGCCCTCGCAGAGACGTTCGGCCTCCGCCCGCGCCATGCCGCGCTGCTCCACGAGGTACTGGACCGTGCGCGCGTCGGGCGCGACGATCCCCGTGAAGGCACCGACCTCGGCGGCCATGTTGGTCATCGTCGCCCGCTCGTCGACGCTCAAGTCCTCGATCGTCTCGCCGCAATACTCCACCACCTGCCCGATCGCGTCCCCGTTCTTCACGTACGGGTTCCGCAACAGCTGGAGCATGATGTCCTTCGCCGTCACGTGCCGCGGCTTCCGGCCGCGCACCGTGACGCGGAACGACTTCGGCACCTGCACCCGCACGTCCCGCGTGATCCAGCTGTTGAACACGGCGGTGGTCCCCACGCCGAACGCGATGCAGCCCACCGCACCCGCGTGAGGTGTGTGCGAGTCGCTGCCGATGATCACCTGGCCGGGCAGGGCGTGCGCTTCGAGAATCTTCGAATGGCAGATCGCTTCCGACCCTAAGCGCCCGAGGCCCAGCTCGCCGTACAGCTTGACGCCCTTGGCGGCGGCGAACTCCCGCTGCTTGACCTCGAGCTGGTTGGCGACGTCGAGCAGACCCTCGGCGATGCGCTCCGGCGTCATCGCGTCCCGGAGGAACGTCAGGTGATCGCGGAAGAAGAAGATGGAGGACGGGTCGTTGAGAGGCTCGGCCGCCCCGACGTATTGCTCGAAGAAGATCGCCGCCATCGGGGTGACGTACTCGTGGCTGAATCGGATGTCGGTGACGACGAACCCCTCGTCGCCGGGCGCCACCGCAGGCACCCCGACCCGGCCGGCCGCCGCGTCCACGACCCAGTGCCGGGCCAGGATCTTCTCCGCGATCGTCATGGGCCGCGGCCTCGTGTCGACGGCCGGCACTGCGATCTTCCCCTGCAGCCGCGCGAGGTTGTAGTTGAACAGGCCCCCGTACTCGATGATGGCGCGGGTGATCTGCCCCTCACCCGCCGTGAAGACGGCGAGCGGAATCGGTTCCCCGCGCTTCACCCGCTCGAGGACCGAGAAGTCGGTCGTGGTCAGGATCCCGAGGTTCTGGCAATTCTCGTGATAGATGCGCTCGATGCTCTCCCCGGCCACCAGCTGGATCCCCGCCATCAGCTCGGCGTAGGGCGACTGCTCGCGCGAAGAGCCCTTGCCGCGCCGCTTGCCTGCGGCGGAGGCCACGAAACCGCCCCGTTTGACGCTGCCCCGCGTGATCGGGAACTGCTCGCCGGCCTTGAGCCCGAGGTACGGGAACTCGCCGAGCGTCTCGTCGAAGTAGTAGCAGATGTAGGCCGGCGTGATCTCGTCGGTCGAGATGTTGTCGCGCAGCTTGACCGAGCCGTTCCAGCCAAGATCCTCGCCTTCGAGCTGGCGCCGGATCAGCTCCGGGTCCTCGGTCAGATACAGCACGCGCCCCGACAGGCGCACCATGTCCGTCCGGCGCGCCACCGGCCGTGCGAGCAGCGATGTGGGCATGGGTGTAAGATCGGTCTCGATCCCGGGCCGGGCAAGCATTGCCCGCCCGGCGCTCACGGGGTAACCTGTGCCCTGTGCGCAGGCCCGCCGTCGTCCTTTCGCTCACCGTCCTTTGCTCCGCGCCGGCCGCGGCGCAGCGCCTGCCACACCTCGAGCTGCTCGACACGGCCGTCCTGCGGGCGCCGCGCCTCATCGAAAGCTCGGGCGCAGCGCCCAGCCACAGGGTCCGCGGCGTCGTCTGGACCCACAACGACAGCGGCGACGATGCTCGCCTGTATGCGACCGACTCCGCCGGCGACGATCTCGGCTCGGTGCTGGTGGCCGGCGCGGACAACGTCGACTGGGAGGACCTCGGGTCGGGACCCTGCCCGGACCACGGCGGCTGGTGCCTGTACCCTGCGGACATTGGGGACAACCGGCACAATCGCGACCACATCGTCATCTATCGCCTGGCCGAGCCGGAGCCGCCGCGGGACAGCGCCGATACGCTGCGCCGAGTGCCGCTCGAATCCGCCACGGCGTTGCGCTATCCCGATCACCCCCACGACGCGGAAGCGATCGCGGTGGACCCGTCGGGACGCATCTTCATCATCACCAAGGAGTTGTCGAAGCCGCCGCTGGTCTTCCTGGTGCCGCGCCGCGGCGCAGAGCAACGACCCGGCGACCTGGACACGCTCCGGTTCCTGGGCCCCCTCGCCCTCGTTCCCAGCCTCGCGAGACTTCGAATGGTGACGGGCGCCGGGGTGTCCCCGGACGGAGCGGTGCTGGTCGTCCGGACCTACTCGAGCCTGCATTTCTTCCGATTTCGGGGGGACTCCGTGCCGACTCCGATCACGCCCTCGAGCGGCCTGACCATTCCGGTCGTGGAGCCACAGGGCGAGGGGGTGGCCTTCCTGGGACCCGACCTGCTCGTTCTCACGACCGAGCGGGGCGATGCCGACCACGCCATCGTGTCGCGCGTGCGGATCTTCGGGCTGCCCGCCAGGCCCTGAAGCGAGGCTTCTCCCCCTAGCCCGGGAGGCCCGGTCCACGTAATTTTTCCGGCCGTTCAAGGCGCCCCAGACCCACTCGTCGGGAGGCTGGCTCTGACTCTTCCCTCGTCACACCGCGTTCCGGTCTCCTGGCTCCTCGAATACGGCTGCCCCGCCATCCGGTATCGTACGCTCACCGAGATCGTCCCCGGCACGGCCGACCCCGCCAGGCTCGAGGCGTTGCAGGTCGACATGGACGCCTACCCACCGGCGCGCCAGATCGCGAAGAAGCAGAAGGACACGGGCGTCTGGGGAGCGAATCTGCTCGGTGTGGCACCGAACAAGGCGGCCGGCATCAAGGACGTCGGGACCCTCCACCAGTATCGCCGGCTCGTCGAGTTGGGCTGGACACGGGAATCGCGTGCGCTGAAGCTGGGCAGCCGGTTTCTGTTCCGGCTCGTCTCGCGCGACGAGGATCCGAAGCTCCTCTTCGAGTTCCAGAAGTACGGAGCGGCGGAGATCGGCGTCGAGCCGTGGGTCAGGGAAGTCATCCGGGAGGCCACGGCCGCGGCGCTCGCCCACGGTGGCTACGGCGAAGATCCGCGCGTCCGCGGCGCCGCGCACCGCATCGCGAACGACATTTCGCAGTTCCTGCGCAGCGAGCTGGTCGAGAACCCGCTGGTGAAGTCGTCGGGGAGCTGGGTCCTGCATCCGCAGGCATACCCGCCCACCATCTTCTCCGTGGCCCTGCTCGCCTTGCTGCCCGCGGTCCAGCGCGAGCGCGCCGCATTGGTCGAGCGGCTCGGCGGCTACCTTGCCCAACCCGGCCTCAAGAAGAGCTTCGGCGTCCTCGCCGGCAAGAAGGTATTCAAGCCGAATTTCGTCCTGTTCGGCGACCCGCTGAAGGTCACGAGCGCCGGGCAGTCCGACGATTTGCCGTTCGCCCTCTACTGGATGGAGCTGCTGGCCCGCCTCGGCGTGCTTCAACAGTCGACCACCGTCCCGCGCCTCTGGGCGCGACTGCTCAAGGACTGCGACGAGCGCGGCGTCTGGAGCCCCAAGAACCTCCGCACCCTGCCGCGGCGCAAAGCGCCGTGGTCGTACCACGCCTTCCCCCTGCAGGAGGGGAAGACCATCGAGAGCCGCCAAGCCGACGTGACCTTCCGCATGGCGCTGATTGCGCGCCTGGCCGGCTGGGAATTGACCACGAGCTGATCGCGTCGAGGTCGGACATTGACGTGACATGACGTAGTAGCTAATGCTACTACTATGGATCTCGCCCGCTTCGGCTTCACGCCCACCGAGGCCAAGGTCTATCTGGCCCTGCTTCCGATCTCCCCCGCGACGGGGTATGCGGTAGCGCTGGCTGCGAAGCTGGCGCGGGCCAATACCTATGATGCGTTGGAAGGCCTGGCCGGCCGCGGGGCGGTCACTCGACTGCCCGGCAGGCCGGTGCGCTACGCCGCCTTGGACTCGGACGCGCTCGTGCTTCGCCTGCGCCGCGAGTACTCCAGCGACCTCGATTCGCTGGCCGATACGCTGAGCCGGGTGCGACAGGTGCAGTCCAGGGCGGGGCTCGCTTCGGTGGAATCCCTCGCTGACCCGGCATCGCTGTTCGCACGAGCGATCGACTGCGCGCGCAGCGCTCGCTCCGAGCTGCTCGCGGTCGTCGGCCCGTGGGCCAGGGAGACCTTCGCGGATCTCGAGGGCGGCCATGGCCGAGTGAACAGGCGGGTGCTCTCGCTCGGTGCGCCGGCCCCCGCCGACGCCGCGGTACGGGTAATCCCGCCGCGGGAGATCGAGGCCTACTGGGGCGGCCTGCCGGTGGCGCTCGTCGCTGACCGGCGACGCGCCGTGTGCGGCGTCGTGCGCGGTGCGGGTGACGCCGCCGGGATCGCAACAGAGCATCCCGGGGTGATTCCCTTCGTGCGCCACCTGCTCCGACGCGAACTCGCGTCCGCGTCGCCATAGCGCGTATCTTGTGTCTGGATAGGGCAGGGAGCGCCGTGTCATCCGAATCAGAAGACAAACTGGCAGAGCAGCTCCGCCAGCTGCGTCGAGAGTATCTGGCCGACTCCGCGCAGCGGGTCGACGAGCTGCGGCGCCTCTCCGCGCGCCTCGCGTCGGGCGAGCGCGCCGCGGTGCCTGAGCTGCGGCAGGCCTTTCACCGTCTGGCCGGGTCCGGGGGCTCCTACGGTTTCCCCATGGTGAGTACGCGGAGCCGGGAGGGTGAGCGACTCGCGGTCCGGCTGGAGGCAGCGGACGTGGTCGTCGCCCCCGCGGATCTCGACGCCCTCCGAGATTGCGTGGAGGCCGTCGCCCACGCCTTCGCCGAGGCGCTCCACCTCCTCAATACGGAGAGCCTCGGCTAGAGCCCACCGCGCTTGCGGAGTGAGCCGTCGCTATTGCTTGACTCCGGAAGCTTCAGCTTGTAAGATCGCCACTCAACCACACGGTTGAGGGCTGAATGACCGCTGCTGACTCGGCCCCTCGGCGCGAGCGCATCCTTTTCGCAGCCGCTTTGGAGTTTGCGCGTCACGGCTTCGCGGGCGCTCGAGTAGACAGGATCGCTGCTGCCGCCGGCGTGAATAAGCAGTTGCTGTTCCACTACTTCGGCTCCAAGGGCGGACTTCACCTGGCTGCCCTGAAGTCGCTACTGGAGCGACCGGCACCGCCCGCTCAACCCTCCAAGGCGCCGATGGAGCGGCTGCGGGACCTCAGCACCCAACTCGCCGCGATCACGGAGTCTCACCCGGCTCTCCTGGCAATCCTGGCATCGCCTCCGAGCGACCAGGAAGCCGTCGCAATGGCTGGGGACTGGCTCGAGCGGGCGAAGGGCCAAGCACGCCAGATCTTGCAGGACGGTCAGCGCGCCGGTTACGTGCGCGATGACGTCGAAATAGACGCTGTCGCGGAAGTCGTTGTCGGTGCTACGCTTGGATGGATAGCTGCCGGCGATCCGAAGAGCGTCGGCCGCAAGGAAACATATAGAGAAACGCTGCTCAAGATGACGATGGACTACTGCGCCTGGCGCTAGCCTCCAGGCTCGTCAACCGAACGGTTGCCTAGCGCCCGGCGGAGGTGGACAGGAGCTCATCCACGGCCCTGGCGTCGTGGCTCCGCAGTGCAATGGCGAGGACCTCCTCCAGCGTTTCCACCGGATGGAAGGACAGGGACTTCCGTACTTCCTCCGGAAGGTCCTCGAGCTCGGGCTCGTTCTCCTTGGGCAGGATGATCTCGGTGATGCCTGCCCGCGCCGCGCCGAGCACCTTCTCTTTCAGGCCTCCGATCGGCAGCACGCGGCCGCTGAGCGTGACCTCGCCGGTCATCGCAACGTCGTGTCGCGCGGCACGCTGGGTCATCGCGCTCACGAGAGCGGTCGCCATCGTCACCCCCGCCGACGGGCCGTCCTTGGGAATGGCTCCCGCCGGGACGTGCACGTGGATCTCGCGGTCCTTGAGCGCCGCTTCCGGCACGCCCAGCGCGGCGGCGTGGGTCTTGGCGTACGTGAGGGCGGCGCGAGCCGACTCCTTCATCACGTCGCCGAGGTGCCCGGTCAGCACCAGCTCGCCCTTCCCCGGCATCAGCGACGCCTCGACGAACATGATGTCGCCGCCCGAGGGCGTGTAGTACATCCCGGTGGCGGTGCCGACGGCGTCGCTGAGCGCTGCGTGCTCGGGCCGGACCTTGGGCCGCCCCAGCTGCGCCCGCACGTCGCTGTCGGTGACGACGATCTTCTCGCCACCATCCACCGCCACGCGACGGGCCACCTTCCGGGACAGCCGCCCCAGCTCGCGCTCGAGCTGCCGGACGCCGGCCTCCCGTGTGTAGCTCCCCGTGATTTCGCGGATCGCGCCGTCCTCGACCACGAGCCGCTCAGGGCTGAGCCCGTTTTCCTTGAGCTGCCGCGGAACCAGGTACTGCTTCGCGATCGCGAGCTTCTCCAGCTCCGTGTAGCCCGTGAAATCCACCGTCTCCAGGCGGTCGAGCAGCGGCGCCGGGATATTCTGGAGGAAGTTCGCGGTCGCGATGAAGAGCACCTCCGAAAGATCGAACGGCACGCCGAGGTAGTGGTCCGTGAACGAGTCGTTCTGCGCCGGATCCAGCACCTCGAGCAGGCCCGCCGCCGGATCGCCCTGGAACGACACGCCCAGTTTGTCCACCTCGTCCAGCAGGAAGACCGGGTTCTTCGTCCCCGCCTGCTTCATCCCCTGAATGATCCGCCCGGGCATCGCGCCGACGTAAGTGCGCCGATGGCCGCGAATGTCGGCCTCATCGCGCGCGCCACCCAGCGAGATCCGGACGTACTTCCGACCCATCGCCCGCGCGATCGATTTCGCGATGGAGGTCTTCCCGGTTCCGGGCGGCCCCACGAACAGGAGGATGGGTCCCTTCGACAGGACGCGATCGTCCGCCTGGCCCGGGATATCCGCCGCCCCGCCGGCGGGCTCGCCCTTGGCTTCCTTCTCCCGCAGCTGCCGCACTGCGAGGAACTCCAGGACCCGCTCCTTCACGTCGCGCAGGCCGTAGTGATCCTCCTCCAGCACCTGCTCTGCGCGCGTCAGGTCGAGGGAATCCTCCGACCGCGTGTTCCAGGGCAGCTCCGCGATCCACTCGAGGTACGTCCGGATGACCTGGGCTTCCATCGAGTCTTTCGACGTGCGCTCGAGTCGGCCGAGCTCCCGCTCGACTTCCTTCTTCGCCGCTTCCGGCAGCGCGAGCTTGCCGAGCGTATCGCGGAGCGCCGCGAAGTCACGATCGTCCTCGCTCTCGCCGAGCTCCCGTCGAATCGCCTTGAGCTGCTCGCGCAGGTACATCTCGCGCTGACGCTCGCCGAGCTCCTCCTGCACCTGCGACTTGATGTCCTCCTGCGCGTTGATGACCCCGATCTGCCGCTGCACGTGGATCAGCACCCGGCGCAGCCGCTCTTCGACGGCCAGCGTCTCGAGCAGGGCCTGCCGCTCCAGCGTCTTGATGTCGAGGTAGCCCGCGACGAGATCAGCGAAGCGCCCGGCGTCGGTGACCGACGCCAGCACCTGCTGCACCATCTCCTCCGGGAGTCCGCTCTTCTGGCCCAGCTCGCCGGCTCGCTCCCTGGCCTCCTTGTAGAGCGCCAGGAACGCGGCATCCACCGGGTCGGGGGGCGCCTGGTCCTCGAGCTCCCTCACCACCGCCTCGAGGTACCCGTCGCGCTCGGCGATGTGTACCGCGCTCGCCCGTCCCTCACCTTGCAGCAACAGTTGCACGCCGGCCAGACCGCGCTGCATCTGCCCGATCCGAGCCACCGTGCCGATCGAGTACAGGTTCTCGGCGGAGACCTGCTCCGTGTTCTCGCGCTGGGCGACGGCGAAGATCAGGCGCCGTTCCGTCTTCAGCGCCGCCTCGATCGCCCGCAGCGTGCCCGGCCGCCCCGCGCTGATGGGCGCGGTCACGCCGGGGAAGAGCACCATCTCCCGCAGCGGGAGGACCGGCAGACTCATCCGCTCGCTCATTGCCACCTCATGAAGAGAAATCGTACTGCAGCCTTCACACCACTCCCCATGTTGGCACCGATCGTGCCACGACGAAGTCCCCATTTCGTGCCAATCTGGCAGGCAGGCGAAGGGACTGGTCGGCCGTTGGGGCTCGCCGACGTCTGGAAGCGACAATGCCAAACGCCGATTCGTCGGGCGTCTCGCGAGATCACATGGTTGCCCTGCCTCTCCGGCGGCGCTAATCTATGCGCGGCAATGGCTGCCCAGTGACGATGAACCCGACCGATGGCGACCGCGTCCTGCAGGAGCGGCTCGTCCAGGCCTTCGCGGGCGCCTTCACGATCGAGGCTGAGATCGGGCGGGGCGGGATGGGCGTCGTCTTCCGGGCGCACGACGAGAAGCTGAAGCGCACGGTCGCCGTGAAGGTGCTTCCTCCCGAGCTGGCCTACCGGCGCGACATCCGGGCCCGATTCGTCCGGGAGGCCGAGACCGCAGCCCGCCTCTCGCATCCGAACATCGTTCCCATCCACGCCGTCGGCGAGGCCAACGACCTCGTGTACTTCGTGATGGGTTACGTGGACGGCGAGTCGCTGGGGGTGCGGCTCAAGCGACGGGGCCGCCTCTCGCTCGAGGAGTCGCGCCGGATCATGCGCGAGACGTCCGACGCGCTGGCCGCTGCCCACCAGCAGGGTGTCATTCACCGCGACGTGAAGCCGGACAACATCCTCCTCGAGGGCACGCGCGGGCGGGTGATGGTCACCGACTTCGGGATCGCGAAGGCGCTGAGCGCGGAGGGCGGGACGCTGACGGACACCGGCATCGCCATCGGCACGCCGGCCTTCATGAGTCCCGAACAGGCGGCGGGCGAGCGGGTGATCGACGGCCGCTCCGATCTCTACTCACTGGGTGTTGTGGCGTACCAGATGCTGACCGGCGAGTTGCCGTTCCAGTCGCCGACCGTCCCCGGGCTGCTGATGAAGCAGATCAGCACTCCGGCCACGCCGGTCGATCGCCTGCGGCCCGAGACTCCCCGCGAGCTCGCCCAGACCGTCATGCGGTGCCTCGAGAAGGACCCGGAGGACCGCTGGCCCAGTGCCGACGCGCTCCGCCGCGCGCTCGAGACCAACACCTATTCGCCACCGCCGCCCAAGTCCGGCGTCCGGATGCCCGCGCAGGCAGGCCCCGCGCGCGGCAATATCGGCGCCCGGCCCGGCGAGGAAGTCCGGCGGAAGGCGCTGGAACGCGCGGACCGCATCTCCTCGAAGGCCGCCCGGCGCGCCGACAAGATAGAGAGCAGGCTCGACCGCAGGGAGCGTGAGGAGGAGGAGGTCGTACGGCGGGCGGAGGCGGCAGGCGAGCCGGCCATGGTCGCGCGCTTCCGGCACCGGCTCGCGCGCTACGCGTCCATCATCGGTCCGCTGATGCTGGTCAACGTCCTGTTCGCCGGAGGCGTCGGCCATCCCTGGTTCCTGTTTCCCGCCGTGTTCATGGGGTGGGGCCTGGCACGGGATTACTCACGGCTGTGGACCGCGGGTTACTCCTGGAAGGACGTGACGCACCGGCCGCCGGCCCCCGACGCCCTGGAAGCCAAGGAGTCGCGGGCCTCGCTCTCAGCCCCGGGCCCCGAGGAAATGGGTCCGCACGCGGCGGCAATCGAGCAGGCCCGGAGCGATCGGGCGGCCATTCTGGCGATGCTGGAGCGGATGCCGAAGTCGGAGCGCAAGTTGCTTCCGGACGTCGCGCCGACGGTAGATCAACTCCTCGAGCGCGCCACCGATCTCGCTCGCACGCTCTACGCGCTGGAGCGGGATATCGACACGACTGCGTTGGACAAGCTCGAAATGCGCATCACGGCGCTGGAGCAGGAGCCCGCGTCGGCGGACCGGGATCGGCGGATGGGGCTCCTGGCGCGCCAGCGCCAGACGATGACCGATCTGCTCGCGCGCCGCACGGTACTGGGGTCACAACTGGAGTCCTGCCTGCTCGCGATGCAGAATGTGAGGTTCGACCTGCTGCGGTTGCGGTCCGCCGGTGTCGCCGAAGCGCTCGGCGATCTGACCCAAGCCACCCAGCAGGCCCGGGCCCTGTCCCGCGACGTGGACGCAGCGGTCTCAGCCGCGGGCGAAATCCGACGTCTCACCGGCCAGGAGACCCACCCGCCCCAGGGGTGATCTCACCGGCCGCGGCGCTCATCCCAGCCGGGCGCAGCGCCTCACGACGGTCGCGATCTCCCTCACTATCCAACCGAATCGCGCCAGCTCGGCTCCGAGGCGGAGCGACTTCTCGCACGCAGCGCCTCCAGGCCGCGAGTTCAAGACCGCACCGGCCCAGAACGCCAGCTGCCAGGCGGGCCGCAACGCCGTCGCGCGGTCGAACAGCGGATCGGCGACGGACGACGGCGCCCGGTTCGCGAGCGTCGTGAAGACGGCTTCGAGGGCGTCCGGAAATGGGCGCGCGAGCGTCGGACGCAGCGCCTCGAGCGCCCGCGAGGCTTCGGCTGCGGCCGTCGCGTAGTCCCCGGCGTTCGCGGCAATCTGAGCCAGCACCGCGGACGCTGTGACGGAGTCGCCGCCCGCCCCGCGCACCCTCGCCAGCAGGAGTTTCGCCTTCGCCGTATCCCGCAGGGCCAGGTACGTCAGCCCCGACGTCAGCAGCAGATCCGGGTCGCCTTGCCGTCCGGCGAGGGCGAGGTCCAGCTGCACCCGCGCGTCGGCGTAGGCCCGCCGCTCGAAGAGCACCTCGCCCAGAACCCCCTCGCGTTCCGGATCCCGGGGCGCCAAGGCCAGTGCCGCGCGCGCCGCGGGAAGGGCTGCCGCGTTGGCCGCCGGAACCGCGCGTGCCTGCGCCTCCTGCCACGCTCCGGGCGCCGGCGTCCAGTCGACGAGATGCGGCAGCGAGTCTCCGACGGCGCGTTTCAAGCCGATCAGCGAATCGAAGATCGGTTGTGCGATGAACCCGCCGAGCAGCGAGCGCGCCGCCTGGAACTCGAGGGCCGGGGTGTCGTCGGTGTGCTCGAACGATGCGCCGCCTGCAAACGTCGCGCTGCCGCGCTCACCGACGAGGTAGTGTCCGAGGAGATCGTCGGGGGTCGCGAGTCCCAGCCAGCTCCGCGCCGCCTCGCCCGTCCGCGTCCCGGGAGCGAGCAGGATCGAGATCCGGTTCCGGTCCCACCGGATCGGCGCGTTTGACGCGAGCACCATCAGATCGCTCGCGTTGGCGAACCAGATCTCGACGTGCGGGAAGACGGCCCGCACGTTGGCGACCACCACCGCGGCCGCGCCCGGCGTCACGCGGTACATCTGCAGCCACTGGCAGAAGACGCCGCCGGCCGCGAGCCGCCGCGCGACGACGCGGTAGTAGTCCCGCGTGAACAAGGAGGCCACGCCCGCGATCCACGGATTCGATGGTTCCGACACGATCAGGTCGTAGGGCGTCCTGGCGAGCATCAGCGCGCTGCGCGCATCGTCCTCGATCACGTGGACGCGCGGGTCGTCGAGCACGTCGTGATTGGCTTCCCGGAACAGCCGGCTAGCGCGCAGCACCGCCCGCTCGATCTCCGCCACGTCGATCCGGGACACGCCGGGCACGTCGGCCAGTGTGCGCGTGGTGGTGCCCGAGCCGAATCCGACCACGAAGACCCGCCGCGGCTGGGGGTGCGCCAGCGCCGGGAGGAGGCCGAGCATGACCTGCGTGTCCATGTCCGCGACGCTCGAGGCATCCACCTTCCCGTTCACCTTGAGCCACGTCTGATTGCCGTCGCGCCACACCGACACTGCGGAATTCCACCCCTCCTTGAAGTAGAGCTGTTCCGATCCGTAACCTCGCAGGTAGCGGTCGAGATCCTCCGCGTCCATCTGGGTGCGGCCGTAGATCGACGGGCCGCGGTCCAGCAACCGGCTCGACCAGCTGGGTGTGCCCGCGGTCACGAGGAGCGCCAGCAGCGCGAGCGCGACGGGCACGCGCTCCGCCGCCCGCAGCGTCCCCGTGCCTCCACGTTCCCGGTAAGTCCACCAGGCCAGGACCACGGCCGCCAGCGCGTTGACCACGACGCCGACGACCAGCGTGCGCTCGCTACCGATCAGGTGAATCAGGAGAAAGCCGGTGACGGCCGCCCCGAGGATGCTCCCCAGTGTGTTCGCGAAATAGGCGCGCCCGACTTCGTGGCCAGTTGCGCCCGCGCGCTCCGACGCCAGTTCCGCGAGCAACGGGAAGCTGAGGCCCATGCCCACTGCCGGCGGTATGACGACGACCGCGACGGCCACACCGTGCAGCGCCAACAGCTCCACCGCTGAAAGGAATGGCACCTGGAGCGTGGCGACGACGTAGACGGGGAGCACGCGGAAGAAGGGAAAGAGGAAGGACGCCAGCACCGCGATGGCGCCCTGGATCAGTGCCGCTCGCACCAGCAGCTCGCGAGGAGGCCTGCCGCGGCCCACCGCGATCAGGCTTCCCAGGCCGATGCCGAGCAGAAAGCAGGCCAGGATCGTCGTAAACGCGTACGTCGAGCTGCCGACGACGAGGATCAGTGTGCGCGTCCAGGCGATCTCGTAAAGGAGCGAGGCGAACGCGGTGATCCCGATCAGCCAGGTGGCGAGCCGTCGCGCGGCGGCACCGGGATCGGGAGTGAACACCGGCTCGACCGCGGCAACGGGGGCGCCACCCCCCGACACGGGCATCCGGGAGAGCGCGAGGGCCGCGACGCCCAGCGCCAGGTTCACGGCGCCCGTCGCCAGGAGCGACGTGCGCAGGCCCCAGAATTCGATCAACAGATAGCCTGCGCCCAGGCACCCCAGCACGCCGCCCACCGTGTTCAGCCCGTAGAACAACGCGAGTTCCCGTCGCAGCTCGTCGCTGCGGTCACCTGCGAAGGCTCGGGTCAGGACGGGAAGGGTGCCCCCCATCAGGAAGGTGGGCACGAGCAGGACGACGAACGCGAAGACGAACTTGATCGCCGTGCCCGCCCACAGTCCCGGCGCGAGACCGCGCGCCAGGACGAGGTAGCCCGCGCCGATCCCGCGCATCACCCAGGGCGACAGGAGTCCGAAGACGCCGATCGACAGCTCCAGCACCCCGTACAGCGCGGTGGGATTCGCATGGCGGTCCACGCGGCGCCCGAGCACGTACGCCCCGAGTCCGAGACCGCCCATATAGGCGGCCACGACCGTGGTCACCGAGTGGATGGTGGAGCCGAAGAACTCGTACAGCTGTCGGACCCAGATGAGCTCGTAGACGAGCCCGGCCGCGCCCGAAACGACGAAGATGAGCCCGAACAGCGCATGCCGCGCACGCCGGGTGCCGTTCATCAGTACTTCGCCAGCTCTCTGATCGCCGCCGCGACGTCGGCGACCTGGGGCAGGATCCGGTCCTCCAGCTGGGGCGCATAGCCGACGAAGGTGTCGGTCGAGGCCACGCGCCGCACCGGAGCGTCGAGCCAGGCGAACATCTCGTCTCCGATTCGGGCCGCGAGCTCGGCTCCGTATCCCCAGGATATCGGGTCCTCGTAGGCGACGACGAGGCGATTGGTCTTTTGCACCGAGCGACCGATCGCCTCCCAGTCCACGGGCGAGAGCGAGCGGAGATCCACGACCTCGACGCTGGCTCCCGTTGCTTCTTCGACTTCCCTAGCCGCCACCAGCGAGCGCTGCACCAGGGCCCCGTACGTCACCACGGTGACGTCCGTTCCCTCCTTCACGACCTTCGCCTTGCCGAAGGGAATCATGAAATTCGGCCCCGGATACGGAGCCTTGTTGTACGTCTGGCGGTACAGGTGCTTGTGCTCGAGGAAGATCACGGGGTCGTCACACCGGATCGCCGTGCGGAGCAACCCGTTCGCGTCCAGCGCCGTCGCCGGACACACGACCCGGAGCCCGGGAATGTGCGTGAACAGCGAGGCCCCGGTCTGCGAGTGGAAGACCGCGCCGCCCTTCAGGTATCCGCCGTAGGTCACCCGCACCACGACGGGCGCGCTGAAGACGCCGGACGAGCGCCAGCGCATCGTCGCCATCTCGTTGCGCAGTTGCATGTACGCGGGCCAGATGTAGTCGAAGAACTGGATCTCGACCACCGGCTTCAGCCCGCGCGTCGCCATCCCGACGGCGCGGCCGACGATGTTCGCCTCCGCCAGGGGCGAGTTGAACACCCGATCGGAGCCGAACTTCTTCTGCAGGCCCCACGTGACCTTGAAGACCCCGCCCTTGCCCTTGACCTTGTTCAGGTGCTCGGCGCGCGACACGTCGGCCACGTCCTCACCGAACAGCACGATGCGCGGGTCCCGGGCCATCTCGTCCTTGAGACACGCGTTCAGCAGATCCACCATGGTCGTCGCGTCGCCGGCGAACTGCGGATCGTCCTCCGTGTCGAACCCCTCCGCAGTCGGATCGACGTCTTCCGAATACACGTGCAGCAACGCCGTCTCCGGCGCGGGCTGCGGGGAAGCCAGCGCCGCGTCCGCCGCCGCCTCGACCGCCGCCTCCACTTCCGTCTTGATGGCCTCGATCTCCTCCGCCGTAGCCGTGCCCTCCGCCAGGAGGCGCTCGGGGAAACGGACCACGGGATCCCGGAGCGCATCGACCGCGCGCTCCTCGGGCGGCCGGTACATCACCTCGTCATCGGACAGTGAATGCGAGTACGGGCGGATGACGTGCGCGTGCACCAGCGCGGGACCCTTGCGGTTCCGACAGTGCGCGGCCGCGCGCGCCAGCACCTCGTACGAGGCGATCGGATCGCAGCCGTCCACCTCTTCGACGAGCAGCCCGGGGAAGGTGGACACGAGCTTGGAGATGGAGCCGCCCGGCGTCTGCACCTCGACGGGCACCGAGATGGCGTAGCCGTTGTCCTCGACGAGGAAGAGCACCGGGAGCCTGAGGTTCGAGGCCGAGTTGAGCGCCTCCCAGAACTCGCCCTCGCTGGTCGTGCCGTCGCCGATCGAGCAGTAGACGACCTCGTCACGGCGCATCCGCTCGTTCCGGTCGGGGATCGCCTCGATCCTGCCGTACCGGAACCCGGCCTCGGCGCAGCCCACCGCTTGCAGGCATTGCGTGCCCGTCGGGCTCGACTGGCTGACGATGTTGAGCCGTTTGTGGCCCCAGTGGGACGGCATCTGCCGCCCGCCGGAATTCGGGTCGGCGGCGGCGCCCACGGCCGAGAGCAGCATCTCCGTCGGCGTCATGCCGAGGGTCAGACAGAGCGCCCGGTCGCGGTAGTACGGATAGAACCAGTCGTGCCCGGCTTTCAGCACCATCCCGGCGGCGACCAGCACGGCCTCGTGGCCCGCCCCGGAAATCTGGAAGAAGATGCGGTTCTGCCGCTTCAGCTGGATCTCCTTGTCGTCCAGCCTGCGCGACAGCAGCATCAGTCGGTAGACATCCAGCAGGTTCGCCTTGGCGAGGGGCCGGGCGCCAGACTCGGCTTTCGTACGGGTGGCCATGAACGACCCAAGATAGCGGTCCGGGGTATCCCGCTCAACGAGGCAGGGTACCGGGCCCGTGGCGCTTCGGCCGGGCGCCCGGCGTCACTCTCTCGCGTCATGGCGGCGGCCCGGCTACCTTCTTCCTGACTCCCCAGCCCACGAAGGCGACGGTGAACGAAAGCGCGAAAAAGACGGTCCTGCGCCAGTTTCCCTACGGCCTGTACGTCATCACGGTCATGAGCGAGGGCGAGGACCACGGGATGACGGCCAACTGGGTGATGCAGACGGCCTTCAGCCCGCCGATGGTGGTCGTCGCGATCGAGAACGAATCCAAGAGCCTGCCGATGATGCGCGATGCCCGCGCGTTCGCGATCAACGTGCTGGCCGCCGGCCAGCGCGACGTCGCGGCAAAGCTCGGCAAGTCGTCGCGCAACGTGCCGCACAAGCTCAGGGGAGTCCCCACGCGCCCGGCGCCGGTCACGGGTGCCCCCGTCCTGTCCGAAGGTCTGGGATGGGTGGAGTGCCGTTTCGTCGCCACCATGCCGTCCGGCGACCACACGCTGGTGCTCGGCGAAGTGGTCGAGGCCGGCGTGGAGCGCGAGGGCAAGCCGTTGACCCTGGCGGAATCGGGGATGAAGTACGCCGGCTGACGCAGGCCAGCGGCGCGTGCCGCACGTCGGCCCGCTGCCGCGTGGTGTGTGGCCGGCAGCCGTCGCCGGCGCGGTCCTGTTATGCGCCAGCCCTGCGGCGGCTCGGACTCTCCGAGACACCTTGACGGAAGGTGCCGAGTAACCACCCCAAAGGCTAGGATCGTCGCCATGACGCTGAGCGGGAAGTCCGTGCTGATCTTCGTCGGCCCGCAGTACGAGGACCTCGAGCTGTGGTACCCGAAGATCCGGCTCGAGGAGGAAGGGGCGAAGACGGTGGTCGCTGGGCTGGGAGAGAAGGTCTACCACGGGAAGAAGGGCTACCCGGTCACCGTGGACAGCACCGTGGACGACCTCTACGCGGAAGTCTTCGACGGGCTCGTGATCCCGGGCGGCTATGCTCCCGACCACATGCGCCGTTCCGAGAAGCTGCTCGGCATCACACGCGCCATCGCGGAGGCCGGCAAGCCCGTGGCCTTCATCTGCCACGCCGCATGGGTGCCGATCTCGGCCGGACTGCTGAAGGGGAGGAAGGCGACCTGCGTGCGGGCGATCCGCGACGACGTGGTCAACGCCGGCGCGACCTACCTCGACGAGCCTGTCGTGGTGGACGGCAACCTGATCTCCTCGCGCACCCCGGCCGATCTGCCGGCCTTCTGCCGCGCCATCATCGCGGCGCTCGTCGGCGGCACGCCCCGCGACTAGACCGGTGCGTCGAGCGGCCGGAGCACGACTCCGGTCGGCACCTTCGGTGCGAAGAAGGTGGACTTCGGGGGCATGATCTGGCCCGCGTCCGCCACCCGCCTCACCTCCTCGAGGCGCGTCGGCGGCAGCAGGAGCGCGAAGGCGCACCGCCCCGCCCGCGCCGCGGCGCGCGCTTCCGCCGCATCCGGGGTGTAGCGAAGCTCGGGGACCGGTCCCAGCAGCGACGTTCCGACGACCCCGACCGCCACCGCGTCGGCGAGCGCGACCGCGAGGTTTCGCACCGCGGGGTGCACAGGGAGCTCGCGTGCGGCCGAGAGATCCGCGTCGGGACGCAACGCCAGCGACATTTCCTCCCCACCGGCGAACACCGCGGTCAGCACCGGCGTTTCGCCCGCCCCCGCCTGCCGGAAGTACGGCGCGGCAGCAGCGCGGAACGCCTCCACCGCCACCGGCGCACCCGGGACGAGCCGGTGCGTCGGCAGGATCTCGAGCCCCGGGTCGCGGAACGACACCACGTGGCTGAGGGTCCGCGCCGCACCATCGCGCCACGGCGCCGGCGCTTCGGTACGGAACAGCACGGCCGTCTCGAAGCGGTGGTGCCCATCGGCCACGTACACCGGCTCCCGGCTCGCCGCAGCCGCGATGCGCTGCGCCTCGCCACCCGTGGCGATCCAGACCTCGTGCTGGGACCCGAGCGCCGTGCAGCACGCCCAAGGCTCTTTCGCCGTCGTCTCCGCCAGCGCCTCGACGAGCGCGCCGGCACTGTCGGGCGCCAGCAGAAAGACCGGACTGAGATTGCAGCCGGTCGCGTGGGTCAGACGCCGGCGGTCCTCCTTGGGGCCCGCGTGCGTGCGCTCGTGGGGCAGGATCCGGCCGCGCGCGAAGGGCTCCGCCGCCACGGCCAGGAAGACGCCGGTGCGCTGTCGCACCGCACCGCCGGGGAACGTGCCCGACGTGCGAAGCACGTAGGCCGTCGGCTGCACGTCGCGGACGAGCGTCCCGTCGGAGCGCCACTGCCCGAGGAGGCGCGCGGCCTCCCGGTAGGGGTCGGCGCCCCCCGCCGCCGTCGGCAGGTCCACGTGGACGATGTTGCGTGCGTCCTGCGCGGCGAGCTCCGCGCGCCGCGCGGGTGAGATGACGTCGTACGGCGGGGCCAGCCGGCGGGCGAGCGATCCGGGATCGGCGTAGCGCTCGCCTCGAAAAGCCGTGAACAGCTCGGGCTCCATCAGTTCGCTCCGGTTCGCGATGCGGCGGCGATGAGGCCGTCGAGAATCCGCTTGACGTCCGCCAGCTGCAGCCGTCCCACTTCCGCTTCCGCCGCCGCAGGGTCGTCGCTGAATGCGAGGTAATCGCTCTCCAGGTGTCCCTCGGGAGCGTTCGAGGGCGACCAGCGGATGAAGATCAACGCGGCACCGTAGCGGCCATCCGGCCCGGGGTCGTCGTCGGAGAAGACCGCCACCGAATACGGCCGCCGGTCACTGCCCTCGAACCCCGGGGGGCGACCGTGCACGGATACGTACCCGGCCAGCGTGTCGTCGGCTGGGGTCACTATCGCAACGACTCCTTGACGACGTTGCCCATGATGAACGCGATGTTGGCCGGCCGCTCCGCGAGCCGCCGCATGAAGTACGGATACCAGTGCGTGCCGAAGGGGACGTACACCCGCACCCGGTATCCGGCCTGTTGCAGCTCCTCCTGCAGGTCGCGCCGGACGCCGTACAGCATCTGGAACTCGAAGCGTTCCGGGGCGATCCCCCTGGCCGCGACGAATTGCCGCGCGTGCACGATGAGCGCGGGGTCGTGCGTCGCCACTGCGGGGTGGTTGCCGCGCTCCAGCAGCCGCTCCATCAGCTCCGCATAGCTGCGGTCCACGTCGGCCTTGGCCGGGAACGCGACCGCGGCGGGCTCGTCGTACGCTCCCTTGCACAGGCGGACCCGCGCCCGCACGCCGATCAAGCGGTCCACGTCGGCCGCCGTGCGCCGCAGGTACGACTGGAGCACGATGCCCACCCGGTCGCCGTGCACGGGAAGAAACTCGTGCTCGAACAGATCCAGCGTGCGCTGCGTGTGCGCGCTGCTCTCCATGTCGATCCGGACGAACATTCCGAGATCCCGCCCACGCTCCAGGATGCGGCGCATATTCTCGGCGCAGAGGCCCGGATCCAGGTCGAGGCCCATCTGGCTGAGCTTGACGGAGACGTTGCAGTCCAGTCGCTCGGCGGCGATCCGCTCCTGCGTCTCGACGACCATCGCGGCCGAAGCGCGCGCCTCGTCGACCGCCGTCACGCTCTCGCCCAGGACGTCGAGACTCGCGCTGATGCCGCGGCCGTTGAGCTCGCGCACCGCGGCCGCCGCCGTGTCGAGCGTTTCGCCCGCGACGAAGCGCGAGGCGAACCGCCGCGCCAGCGGGTTCTTGACCGCGAATTCGCGGAGGGTCTTCTGCTCGCTCAGGTAGAGAAAGGTCTTGCGAAGCATGCGCTCTGTCGTTGCTAGGTGTAGAAGCGGCCCGCGCGGCGCGCCTGATCGACCAGCGCGTCCGCGGGGCGGAACCGTTCGCCGTGCACGGTGGCGAGACGCTCCAGCGTCTCCACCGCCGCGCGCGCGCCCATCGCATCCAGTGCACGGAATGGGCCACCGCGGAAGGGGGGAAACCCGATGCCGAAGATCGCCCCGACGTCGCCGTCGCGCGGCGAGCGAACCACTCCCTCTTCCAGGGCGCGCGCCGCCTCGTTCAGCATGGCGAACG
>Ga0116137_1000288_pt1 | contig 46456 bp, 36 predicted proteins | sample June2015DPH_20_1_3_FD_88973 | JGI IMG/M metagenome (GOLD analysis project Ga0116137, IMG submission 88973) | Peatland microbial communities from SPRUCE experiment site at the Marcell Experimental Forest, Minnesota, USA - June2015DPH_20_100 | ecosystem: Environmental > Terrestrial > Soil >...
GGTGTGACGATGCAGGCGATGGCCTCCAGCACTTTTCGCCCGAGCGCCTTCCCTTTCACCGCCAACAATCGCCGCTCTTCATCGGTTAGTCTGGGCCGCCGTCCGTTGAGTTGGCGTTTCAGGATTTCGTTCTCTGACCGCAAATACTCGATGATCGCCTGCTGGTGCCGGTTCAGCCAGCCAGCAAAGATTCCGAGCAGAAGGTAGGTCGGCATACGGGAGGTCATCCTCGGCAACTTCTCTCCTGCCCCGCTTCCCCGCAAGATCCTCCACTCCGTTCGAATTACTAGACACCACGCGGACGTGAATCGTAACGGATTGTGGCCGGCCCTCAGCGACCTGCTCGGGCTGGCTCGTCGGTCCGTAGCTGTCGCGTCAGGGCTTCTGCCGGATATGAGAAGTGGTAAACCCCGGCGCCCAGATCGGCCACCACCGAGGCGTCCTTCTGCCGGGCGTTCGCCACGCCGTCAGCCCGTGCCAGGGGTTGTCCGCTTTCCCGAACCGCGTCCAAGGTCGCTCCAGGCATACTCACAGTGGCAGTGGTGTTCGCGGGAATGCGGACCGTCAGCGACAAGGTGCCGCCGTCCACCTCCCAGGCGGAAGCGACTTCGCCGTAGGGCGTTTGCTCCGTGGCCCGCACGAACGTCAGCCCGCCGCCCGGTTGAGGCTGGATGAGCACATGTTTGTAGCCGGGCATGGCCGGATCGACCTCAATGCCGGCCACCACGCCATACATCCATGCGTCGATCGAACCGTAGCTATAGTGGTTGAAGGAATTCATCTCCGGATCTTCGAAGGTGCCATCGGGTTTTATCCCGTCCCACCGCTCCCAGATCGTAGTCGCCCCCGCCCACACCGGATAGAGCCACGAGGGATAGGACTCCTGCATCAACAGGGCATAGGCAGTATCGAGATACCCGTGATCGCTCAAAACCTGGCAGAGATAGGGGGTGCCAAGAAAACCGGTGGTAAGATGATTGTTGTGCAGTGCCACATCCGCCGCCAGCCGCCGGGCCGCCTCCGCCTGCCGGTCCGCGGGCAGCAACTCGAAGCGAAGGGCGAGCGTGTAGGCGGTCTGCGTGTTCTCGCCGACGCGACCGTTCGGGGTCACGAACTCCCGGGTGAACGCCTCCTTGATCTTTTCGAAGAGCCCTGCGTAAACGCGGAAATCGTCTTCCTTGCCGAGCACCTTCGCCGCCTGGGAAAGAAGATCCGCTGAATGGGCAAAAAACGCCGTAGCGACGAGGTCCTTGCCGGTGGTGGCTCCGGGATAGCTACTGGCTTCCCCGCTCGGGGCCGCGTAGGCGAGCCAGTCGCCATATTGGTGGCCGGTATTCCACAGAAGATCTGGCGCGACGTGGCGCATATACTCGATCCACGCCTTCATGCTCGGATACTGGTCCGCCAGGAGTTGCCGGTCGCCGTAGGCCAGGTACATGGTCCAAGGGATGATGACGGCGCAGTCGCCCCAGCCGGCCGCCGCCTGGAGCGTGGTGGCGTCCTTGGACAGGACATCGGGAATTACATACGGCATCGCCCCGTCGGATTTTTGGTCGGCGGCTACGTCGCCCAGCCAGCGCGTGAAAAAGCCCGCGACGTTGAAGTTGTAGGCCGCGGTGCGCGCAAAGATCTGGGCGTCGCCCGTCCAGCCAAGCCGTTCGTCTCGCTGCGGGCAGTCGGTGGGAATGCTGACAAAATTGCCCCGCTGGCTCCACACGACATTGTGCTGCAGTTGGTTCAGCAGAATATTTGAACTTTCCCAAGTGCCGGTTCGTTCTATATCCGTTCCGACTACGATGCCGGTGAGACTGTCAAGTGAGGGACCGCCGGGAAAGCCAGAGACCCCCACGTATCGGAACCCATGATAGGTGAAGCGGGGCTCGAATACTTCGTCCTGTCCACCACCTTTGAGAGTATAACGGTCCGTCGCCTGAGCGCTGCGGAGGTTGGCGGTGTACAGGTTGCCGGCGCGGTCCAGCACCTCGGCGTACCGCAGGATCACCGTCGCCCCCGCCGCTCCACAAACTCTGAGGCGAGCCCACCCGACCATGTTCTGGCCCAAGTCGAAAATTACCTCTCCCCCAAGAGTGCGAAATGCAGACACCGGTTTGATTTCACCGGTCCTGCGCACGGGCGGATCAATGCCCGCAAAAAGCGTGTCCTTGGGATGGTCCAACACCGACACCCCCTGCCAGGCTGCGTCGTCGTAGCCCGGCTCGCTCCAGCCCGGTCTTTCAAGCCGCGCATCGTAGGTCTCTCCGTTATAGATATCCGCCGTCAGGATGGGACCAGTCGAACTCTTCCACGAGCCGTCGGTTTCGACCACCTGGACGGAGCCGTCGCCGAGGGTAACGCGCAACTCAGCAAGCAGCGCGAGTCGTTGGCCGTACATATTGCGGCCGCCGTCAAAACCCAGAAAGCCACGATACCATCCGTCGGCTAGCGTCACCCCCAAGACGTTTTCTCCCGTCCGCAAAAAATTGATGACGTCGTACGTCTGGTATTCGATCCGCTTGTCGTAATCGGTCCAACCCGGCGCCAGCAATTGGTCGCCGACATCCCGGCCGTTGAGCCGGGCGGCATAAAGACCCAAGCTCGTGATATACAATCGCGCCTCCCGGATGGGCCGGTCGATCCTGAAGGTACCGCGCAACATCGGTGCCGGTTCGGAATTCGACGGGTGCTCGTTCAGAACTGGCGTGATCCACTGCGCTCTCCAGTCGGACGCCCGAAGCAGACCTGTCTCAAAGTTGGCCGGCTCGCTCCACAGCGAAGCGGTGTCATGCTCGTCCCAAGCGCGCACTCGCCAATACACCCGTCGCGCCGGGCCCAACGCCGGTCCCCCGTACATAACCAACACCGATTGGTCCGATTCCACGCGGGTCGAATCCCATAGGAGCGGCCCGCCGAGCTTCAGCTCGTCCGACGATGCGGCAGCCTGAATTTGATAAGCAATCTGGCGGGCGCCACGCTCGGCAAAGGCGAGCTGCCAGCCCAGCCGCGGCCGAGGGACGCCGAGGCCCAGCGGATTAGCTTGGTATTCGGCCGTGAGTTTGATCGGGGCCGAGAGGGTGACGGAACCGATGTCGGCCGCAAGCAAAACGGGACTCATGAGCATCCACAGCACGAATACAGCGCGCCGTGGCTTTCGGCTTTTCATGACGAGACGTTGACAGGGTACAGCAAGGGCCGAAGCGATGATCGATGTCGCGAAAAGCACGCCGGTGCGATCTGGTAGTACCGGAAAAGCGGTTAGGGCTGCGGACAGCGAGCCGTACCGATTGATGGCCAAAAGCCACGCCAGCGACGTCACAAGCACGATCCCTAGCACAAGAAAACCGACGATCGAAAACAGAGTGAGTTTGAGTTCCATATCTCGTTCAGAGGGTTATTCGACTGAAGCGACCCAAGACGAGAACGGCGCCAATTTGAGGTGGTCCATCGACCGGGTAGACCATAGCGAATCGTCGCTGGTCATCAGAGTCTTGACGATGGTGACGTTCACGCCGGCATCGCTGAGGTGCAATGACACTAGCTGAGGTGTCCCGGTCATGTTCAGCGAAACTAGCACCGCTTTGCCGGTCTCATCGATTCTCAGGTAGGACAGCACATTCGGGTTCAACCGGTCGAGGAACACCATCCTGCCGTTATGCAGCGCGGGATTGTTTCGCCTCAAAGCGATGAGCTGCTTGTACCAGTTCAGCAACGACTCTGGGTCGGCCAGCTCCTTTTTTACGTTAACCGCCTTATAAGTCTTTGACACGGGCAGCCAAGTCTTCGGGTTTGTGCTGAAGCCGGCTTGAGCATTCGAATCGTCCCATTGCATCGGGGTGCGTTCGCCGTCGCGGCCCTTCTCCTTCGGCCAGCCCGTAATCCCGATGGGATCCCTGACCTCCTCAACGCGGGTTGGTATGGTGGTCGATAGGCCCAATTCCTCGCCTTGGTACATCAAAGCAGTTGCCCTCGAAGTTAGCAGTAACGCCGCTACGATCTTCGCGATCTGCTCGTTGTGTACGCCGTCCCCGTAGCGGTCCCAGCTCCTCACTTGGTCGTGATTGTCGAAGACCAACAGCGGTTGCGAGCCGTGCACCTGCGTCTCCACTTCGAACAAACGCTCGCGGAATAGGCTGGCATCGATCCGGTTGACTAACGGCTGCATCCAAGCAGGGAGGTTCGGCGCAAGCTTAGCCAGATCGACCTTGGTCGCGGCATCGAGCTTTTGGTTAAGCCGGGCCACGTCAGCGGCCGATAGTCCCGTTTTGCGCAGGTGCCGCAGTGCTTGGATGACAAGGCCAGCCGGCCGGCCGGCCCCCAGCAGATTGCGTGGCGCCGCATGCCGGAAAACAAGCGTCAACCGGCCAAGGGCCACACGGCGCGGTGTGCCATCTGTAAGCACCAGAATCTTGGCCGGCACCTGCTCCGACAGCCCCAGCTGGTTGGCCGCATAGGCCCCGGAGAATTGCCATTGAGCCTCGGTGCCCTTCATCAGCGCTTGCACCACGGCGGTGGGGTCAGGGGAAGTCTGTCCGAGCAGGGGATGCGGGCGGGGCAGGTCATAGAACCCCTGGCGGATCCGGCGAAGCTTGCCTGCTTTGGCTAGCCGGGCGAGCGCCTGCCCGATAGCCAGACCTTTCCCAAAGCCTTGGAAGTCTTTGGCTGAAAACACAGAAGCACTGCGCCGGGCATTAATCGACCGGATAATCTTATCATCAATGCTTTGGTACGGATTAGTCACAGGATATTTGTCAAAAAAACACACCAGTTTTTTTGACACGGTACGAGCCTAGAACAAGCCCAGGAAGATGCGCCCATGGGGGCCGATTTTGAAGAATGCATTGTGCATCTTTCCCGGCTCGCAACCCACAGCACTCCCGGAGGAGCCTTTTCTTGCTCGGAAATCATGAAATTCTATGGCACCGCAGTGGAATGCCTTCTTCGTTTAACGGAAACACGTAAATGGCTCATCCTGAACCTCGTAATATGGCATATATTCGAAACCGGCTTCCCCATTGGCAGTAAAATGCATCGGTTTACCGGCCACCGGCTTAAGGCTTTCTATCAACTTCTGCGAATCCGATTGCGACCTCAGGACCTCCCTCTGTCCCTCCATGCTCACATACACCATCAATATCGGTCCATACTCCAAAGCATGACATTCATGGTAATCTTGCTCTTCTCCCTCATATTTAGTCAGTCTAAACTCTATTGGCAGCGTGAAAGAAACCACGTCTCCATTTTTCCAATGTCTATCTACGGTAGCATATGTTCCGGGCATGCCACTTACAACCTCTTTTCCATTGACCATCACAGCCATTCTTTGCGCTGCCCATGAAGGAATACGAATCCGTATTTTTGCCTCCATAGCGCCTTCAACATTGACGATCAACTGTACCTTTTGCTCATAAGGGAATTGCGTCAGCATCTTCAACGTCATTTTGCGCTCCCGATTCACAAAAGTAATGGTTGCCGGAGCAAACAAATCAACATAAACGCCGTCATCGGCAACGGAGTAAATGAATTCAGGCAGCGCACCCATCATTCGTGTCCCCTGCCCCTCACAGCAAGTGCTCGTACAGTGCAACTGCTCAAACGGAATTCTGTTATCACCGGGATCCTTATGATCCACGAGATCCGTAAAGTACCGAAATCCCTTCGTTCCCACTTGGTTAGCTATTAATACATTATATATGGTTTTCTCTATTTCGGTAACGTACTTCTCTTCTTCCGGAAATAGCAGATGAAAACGCTGGTTTAGAAAGGCCCAAAAGACACTGCCACATAATTCGCCGTTCGGGTGCCGCCATGGCACACGGCGCAAATAATATGACTTTGGCGGAAACAAACCGGGATCCTCGCAAATTGCAATTGCCCCTCCGACGTGTTCCCAATTGTCATGGAATAGATCCCAACCACCCAATGACGCATCGAGGTATTTTTTATCTCCCGTTGCGCGATACATATCTAGACAAGGTTCGATGGCGGTGAGGAGATAACAATGAGGCCAATCGTAGGGATATAACCAAATAGCTTTCGGATCTCTTTCGGCTAACTGCTTCATCCAATAGTTCCCTTGAAAATATTCCTGGAAGACCTGTATGTCTTTGGGCTTCCCCACTGGCGTAAAATACATAAGCGTGTTGAGGATTGCGCCCTGGTACCCTTCTGAGCCACGGCGGAGCATCTCTGGAAGATAGCATGAGCTGTTAAACCAGTCGTAAAAGGCGCGCAACAATGGGAATGCCTTCCTATTACCCGCATACCCGGCTTCTATTAGCCCGCGGGTAACCCAAGACCTTGTATACGCACCGTGTTCACTGTCAAAAATCTCATCCTTCGGATACGCCATGATATAACCGTCTGGCTCCTTACATTCATCAATAACGTCGACAATTTCATCCATCCTCCTTCTAAGCTCGCGATTCTCCATCCACCGCAACGTATTGCCTGCCCCCATCAGAAAACGACCCGCCTCTTGCCCCGGTAAATAACTGAACCAATAAGTATCGAGTCGCTGGTCCAATGGCTTCAGTGGTTTTCCTGCTTTCAAATAGAAATTTCGCACGAGCTCATCAAACGTGAACGACGACATTAAATAAGTAATATTGTTTTCCATGGCCTTCTTAAAAAGGCCATCCGCTAACTCTATACCTCCCTTTGGAGCCTGAGCTTTATAAGCTACCGGCTGCCATCTATCCGAAGGTATGATATTGCAGGGATTGTCGGTAACCACCCCCTCTCCTTGCGGCCGCGGTGGACGAGTCAAAGCAAGCGATCTGTAGTTTCCCGAATCCGAATCAGCGGCCGGGCATCCCTCAGCAATGTCCTTGCCGTCCGACAAAACAATAATTTTGGTCAAAGCGAGGTGTCTTTGCCTAAGCTGAACGGCAGTCAAACGCACATATCTCGCGTTGACCTGCTTTCCGGAAAATGTGCAGACCTCATCGCGAGGATCCCTGAAATCAGTCTTTGTTTCGTCTTTATATGTGATGGAGACCTCAAAGCTGGGATCATCTGAGACTTCTATTTTGAAGCGGGAGGGAAAACCATCGGATTTTATATAGCCTTCCGCGAGCACCTTTGGCAATAGCTTAATACCCTCGATCTTGCTCTTCTTTTGTAAATCTACCTGGATCCAACGGATTTCCTCATCGCTTTGAGCTAGTTTAGATTCATAGAAAACGCAACCCCTTGCTACACGTTCCACTCCCATGCTAGCATCGCTGCGCTCATTTGAAGGCATATATGTTATTTGGGCCTGGACGGGTACGCAACCTATCGCAATAGCTAGAAGTACGACAAAGTCTTTGTTTTGGTGAAACATATAGATAAATCAGAAACTTGGTTTTTGCGTCACGTTCAGGCTCTGTCTGGGAAAGTGACTGCGTTAGGGGGATCATCCAGCCGTAAGTCCGGCGCCATGTGGTGGGCCCGGGGGTCTCGCGCCCACCCGGAATATCAATTTACCGCAAATGCAACAGTCGTCGGAGACCATCCCGAAAAATCGCTGAAAGACTGCGGTTAAAACGAGAACGTCGTTGAGACCGTAAACTTACGACTTTCATCAATTTGCCACACCGCGACCGTTCCATCAGGATTCGCAAATACCGGGATAAGCTTATTGTGTGTGAACATGTTCTTAACGTTGAGTTGAACCTTCATGTCCACCTTTTCCTTCAATACCTTGGTCCGGTAAGAGATCCATCCATCGTAGTATGTCTCCGGCGGTCCGTAATAAGGATGGGACGCATCCGAGACGCTGATGCCGGAAGGAGTCGTGATGACCGGATAACCGATGGCGACCTTGTCCAACCAGCGAGCGCTGACCCCGACCCCAAACCCTTTCAGCCGGCGGCCTTGGAAATCGTAGTTGCCGGTAAAGTTGGCCCGCCACTTGCGTAAATCCTGAGCCACCGTGCCATCGGCGGCGAGAGCAGAATTATAGGGGTTTAAGATGAAATACCGAAAGGCGTTGGCCAATATGCTCTGATCGGAGCGGTCGCCTATCTTGCTTAACGCACCAACATTCAGCGGAATTTGATATGCCCAATCGGACTGCCACTCCGTGGCAATCGGTTTTCCGGTCGACGTGGGGGTCGAGAACAATAATCTGCCCAAGGCGGCGCCGGTATTTGACCTGACAGACTTCTGTTCCGCGGCGTTCAGGATGATCGACAGCCCCCGGGTCGGACGCATCATGAATTCAAATTCTGTGCCTTTCGAAACGAAATCATTGGTGTCTGTAACGCCCGGGTTCGTATAGGACGGCGTTCCATTATTGACCTGCCACTTGAATAGGTCAAGCAGAGCCTGCGGCGGGGCGACGTAGTGGGCAGGAAATCCGTTGCCCGCGTCGGAAAGATAACCGCTGTGTACCATCGTCCAGACCGCCTGGTGGTCGGACAGCAATTGGCTAGTCAAGCCCCCGACCGCATCGTTATAGCTCCCAACCTGTAGCGTCTTGAAGAAATCAAGCCGGAAAGAGACTCGCCCGTGAAAAGCCTCAAGATAAATGCCTTGCTCGGTGGTTTTTCCACCAGGAGGCGGAAGCTCAACGCCGAAGCAGTTAACCACGCGGCTGGCGGGCGGAGCAAAGTTCTCCGACGAACCGTAATAAACGTTCAACTCGGAGATTACCGGGATGTGTTTTAACCAGCTCCCAGGAGCCTTAGCGACTACGCTTTTGGCAAAAAGAGTTTCTGCAAATACTTGCGGAACCAATTTAGGATTATACAAGCTGTACGACGGATCGTGTACCAGTGCATATCCTTCGCCGAAAGGATCGATCGGCGCGTTCACCGAAATTGCCGACGACTGCTCCCTCCTCCATCCCACCGTTGTAATGACCTGGTCCCAAAGCCAGTTACTTTGTATCGCAAAAGCGCGCGAATCCAAGGTCGCCTGACTCAATGTTGCCGCAGCGGCCGTGTTGTCAACCTGGGGGTCCTCACGATAAATGTTCAGAGACGTATAGGACGGAGCATAAGCGGCCTGAGTCGCAACCGCGGCACTGGGCGCCGGCACTCGAGACACCACTACTCCCCGGCCATTGACCATATCCTCGAGATTCATGAGGTTCGTTTGAATTCCCGAAAGATGGGCTCCAGTCGGACTATTTGCGTTGGCCATCGAAGGACCTAGGTACACCCAAGCTTCGATCATCTTACCTCCTGCTCCTCCATTGCGGCTCTGGGTAGAGCCATTGGTCCACTGCACAGGCGTGTAAAACATCGCCCCTCCTGTTCGGTTGTCCGATTGTTGGATTTCCCGTTGGGCCAAAACTGAGAATATATGTTTGCCAAGTATTCGTCCAATCCACCCATCCAGCATTCTCGCCAAGTCGAGAGAATAGAACGCCTTTGCGCGCTCCGTCTCGACCTGTTGCGCTATCCAACTGGCGCCATTGCCAGCGCCGGCAACGAATGGCCGTCCGAAACCAGGGTTGGGCTGGCCGTTGAACCACATCGTGGTGTCCGCGTCGATCGCAATAATAGGTGAAGTTTGAAAGAATAGGCTCTGCTGGCTCTCGTCCCAATTCTGCTTATCGTAGGACAATTCAATACCAGCAGTGCCGTGGCCCAAAAGCTGTTCCAACGACGCATTGGCAGCTTTCAAATTAGAGACCGTCACCGAATTTGGGCCAGTGAGCTTGTTGTTGAAAAAGTCAAAGACGGACGGATCACTCAAATTCAGCCCAGTGTAGAATCCCGCATTCGGGAAACCGTAATCGGTGAGAATCCGGATGGTTGAACGTGAGCTAGCTCCCACCGCAGTACCCGTCAACTTTGACGTCGGAAAGTAAACGTTGTTAGAAACAAATGGCTGACCCAAAATCGTTTGGCCCGCTGCGTTGCTGGGAATGTTGTCCATCGGCGAAGTCGCCGTTGGACTTTGAAAGATGAACACCGGAGACCGATTGATATTGGTAGTCACCCCAATGTTCTCATTACCATTTGCAGGGCTAAATACATTAAAGGGACCAGTGGTTGGGTCGTATCCGACTTTGCCTTTAACGCCCAACGCGGCAATTGCGGGCGGTAGCGACGCATCGAACCAGCTAGAGATTTGATCTACAGGCGTCAGCACGTCTGGGTTATTCGATATAATGGTCCCTTGCTCATAGTTTGCTCGTATCGTCGTAGAGGTCAAAATGCCTAGGTTTCGCAGCTGCTTGATGTCCCATGCGATCGCCGCATACTTTCTATCGCTGTTATTGTAAGCGAATTTCTGCTGGAAATTCTCCTCGTCCTTGACCCATGCCACGCGGACCGCTAGCTGGTTACTAAGAATAGCGTCATTGATATTAAACGAAGTGCGCCAACTGCCATAACTTCCGCCTACGATGTCGATTGTCCCAAAGGACTTGTTTAGATTCGCCCTTGAAGTCGAAGTATTGATAATCCCAGCGGGAGAGCCTACGCCGAATAATAGAGCGTCAGCGCCACGATTAATGTCAATCCTCTCGGTGTTGTACGCGTCCATCGGAATGATCGACCGGTAAAAATTGCGGGCGGTCGTCGCGGCTGCGAGACCGCGCACCCGGGTACCAGTTTCTGCGTTCGAAAGAGTTGATACGCCCGTGGTGCCTCCCAAGGTGGGCGTGGCCCCCGAGAGATTTCCACCGAATCCCGTCGCCTCCATGTTGCTCTGCGAAATGAGCAATTCCTTCATGCTGAAGGAGGCGGTATCCTGCATGAATTTGCTCGTAACCACCGAGATCGAAGAGCCCAGATCCGTGATCTTCGAATTCAACCCTGTGCCAGCCAGCGTCTCAGTGCCCGCGTACCCGATATCCGAGTCCGCTTTCACAACGAACGGCGACATAACGATCACCTCTTCCGTTTTCGGACCGGTTGGTCCCGGCTGCCCGTTAGCAATGACATCCCCAAATACCAACGCCCCGCCTGCCAATAATTGTATCCAGATTCTCATTAGACGATCATGTGCTTTCATGTGTATTCTGTTCATTAGTTCGCTGGTGTGACCGATGTGAATGGGAGAGACGACTTCGGACGTGGAGCACCTCGTTTCGAATATCCTGCCAATAACAACAGCGTTGCTCCCGTCAGCGCTCGCGGATTCCGCGGAAACCCGAGGTAGAGCGAGCCGCCGATGAAGCAAGCCACGCCGATCAATTGGAGCACTCCGGTAAGACGAATGCCCGGCCAGGGGTTGGCCAAGCCTCCGTAGTAGAAAATGCCTAATAGCACGAGTAATAGGCAACGGCGGCCGAGGTGAAACACCGCGGCGTGACGGCCGCCGGCGGCGAGGAAACGTTCGGGGGGATTTGTGACCGCCACTCGAGGTAGTGCCGTCGATTGCATGATTCTGCTGGCCGGTCGCTCAGCCGCCTCGGGGCTAAAGATCCGGATTTATTGGCATTACGCAGATCCTCCGCTTGTCTTCAACGTGGATTTTGGTAGACGTTAACCCATGAGCGATCCGCCGGATCGCCGCATTGGCCGTGGTGTCTAGAAATTCGAACGACGGTCAGGCTGCATCGCGATAGTAATAATTGAGCATACCGCCGAGACGTTCCCGGCGGCGAATCTTCCCGCTCCTGAGGCTAACTTCGCTCCCGGGTTGAATAATCTGCCCTTCGAGGCCTTGGTGATTCCGCTCGCAGTGGTAATGGATGAGATATTCGTCCACGACTCGCTGCAGATGCGCTTCGCCGAAAAAATCACACGGTCAGCCGCTTCCCGTTTGAACGACCCGTGGAAACGCTCCAAATGCGCGTTGCAGTTTGGGGCGCTGGGCGGGGTTCTAACCGACCGTATCCCGGACTGTTCCAGCAATCGCCGAAACTCCGGGTGAAAGAGCACATCCCGATCCATGATGAGAAATCGCTTCCTGACGAGAAAACCGGAGAACACATCCGCGAGGTTCCGGCCGATCTGCTGCATCCACGTGGCATCCGGATGCGGGGTGATGCCGGCGCAGATCACCTTCCGAGTCGCCAACTCCATCACGAACGCCACATAGTGCGTCACCAGACCGCCGGTCGTCCAAACCTCGACCGTCGTAAAGTCCATCGCAGCGATGCCAGCCCAATGCGCTTTCAGGAACGCGGCCCAAGAGTTCCCGCGACTTCGCTTCGGCGCCGGCTCCAGGCCCTGCTCTTTCAGCACGGTCGCTACGGTCGCCGACTGACCAGATGCCCAAGATTGCGGAGTCGGTCTCGGATGCTCGTATAGCCCCACCGCGAATCCGTCCGAGCCATTTCAACAATCAGGGCCCGGACCTCGTCGGCGACCGGCGGACGTCCCACGCCACGACGGGGATACGTCCATTTCAGGGCGACCAGCCGGCGATGCCACGCCAAGATCGTGTCGGGCGTGACGATGCAGGCGACGGCCGCCAGCACTTTTCGCCCGAGCGCCTTGCCCTTCACCGCTAGTCGGCGCCGTTCTTCATCAGTTAATCTGGGCCGCCTGCCGTTGAGCTGCCGTTTAAGTATCTCGTTCTATGTTCGCAAATGCTCGATGATCGCTGCCTGGTGCCGGTTCAGCCAGCCAGCAAAGATTCCAAGTAAAAGGTAGGTCGGCATACGGTAAGTCATCCTAGTCAACTTCTCCCCTGCCCCGCTTCCTCGCAAGATCCTCTACTCCGTTCGAGTCTTTAGACACCACGGGCTAGGGATTTCGTATAAAAAGGGTCGGCGGCCCAGGCGACGGTGTTGGTGCCCACGTAGAAGATCAGGGCGCTGCCGAGCGCGCCGCCGAGCAAGGTCAGCAGATTGCGCCGGCGCGCGATGAGTCGACCCACGCCCACCGCCGCGGCAAAGCAGAGCAGGCGGAGCAGGATTTCGCCAAACGACCATGTGAAGCCGAACCGTGTCGCATGGTAGTAGTTGAGCCACAGGTCGGACAACGCGAGCGCCAGGAAGGGGATCAGCCACCACCGCCAGTCGCGCAAATACGCCGCCCCGCAAAACGCGAGCGCCGTGATCGGGGCCACGTTGGAGAGCGACGGTTCAAACGCACTCAGGATACGCCAGCAGGCGGCGAGAAGAATGAGGCCGAGGGCAAGGGTTGTGTTTTTCATAGAAAGGGCGAGTTGAGTTTACGTCAGAACGAGGGTAGTGGGCTGATCAGGGAGATCCGGCCGCGCTTCAAGACTGTGAGGAATCCCGCCCACCGGGGGATGCGACACGATGTGGTCGGCGAGTTCCAGCAACACTATTTGGAAAGGCGACAGGGCGTGCTCGCGCTGTGCCGTGGCCCAGGCCCGGTCCAAGCAGACGACCAGTTCACGCGGCCAGCCGAGAACGCGGTCAAACTCCCCCACCAAGCCCGTAGCCGCCATTACCGGCACTTCGACAAAGAACCAGTCGGGGCGGATCGCCGCCCGTCTGGTCTATAAATATGGAACGAGCGGATGGAGTTGCCGGGAACAGGGCAGGGGAGCAGTCGAAGGATATGATTTCTCGAATACCGACTACTATTATCGGGACACTGCTTGAACATCCGTTTGAGTTTTTAGACACCACGCCATTCTACTGACGATCGTGGCCAGTTCTGCGCGACATGATAAGGGTCTTTTGGGTAAACGTTTACCAAGATTGGTTTTGTCAGTCAGGGTCCAGTCGGCGTGTATCTTGTGGCGTGTCCATGGACAAGCTGATCGGCGTCACGATCGTGGGAGGCGGCATGATCACAAACGACCTGTTGTTGCCGTCGATCTATCAATTGCAGCGGACCGGGGTCGTGGGTCGGATTGAAGTGTGCGCGCTGGATAGCGCCCCCTTAAAAGCATTGAAGGATTCGGTCACGTTGCGGCAGGCGTTTCCAGGGCAGGATTTCAACGCGCACCCGGCGGTGACGGAGGATCCGAGGGAAAAACATCCCGGTTTGTACCGGGAGGTTCTGGCCGCGCTGCCACCGCGGCAGGCGGTGGTGGTGGCTATGCCGGACCAGTTGCACTACGAGGTGGTGATGGAGGCCTTGCGGTGTGATCAGCATGTGCTCTGCGTAAAGCCGCTGGTGCTGCGGTACGCGCAGGCGAAAGAGGTGGAGAAGCTGGCGTACGAGAAAGGGTTGTTTGTGGGGATCGAATACCACAAACGGTTTGACCGGCGTTCGCTAATCGCCCGACGGGAATACGAGCTGGGGCAGTTCGGGGAGTTCGCGATGGGGGAAGCAAAGATGATCGAGCCGTATTATTACCGCTCGTCGAATTTCCAGAACTGGTTTACATGGGACAAGACTGATCCGTTTGTCTATGTGGGATGCCACTACGTGGACCTGGTGCAGTTCATTACGCGGCTGAGGCCGGCCGAGGTGTCGGTGAGCGGCATCAAGGGTAGATTTCCGAATGGCAATGTAGGGTACCTGTGGGCTAACGCCCGGGTAGTCTACGAGAATGAGGCGATATTGTCGGTGACGGACGGGTTAGGCTATCCGGACAGGGCGATGGGTAGCAACGAGCAGTGTCTCACCCTCTTTTGCGAAGCATTGGGTCGGACGGGAATGATCGTGCACGACGACCAATTCCGCGGAGTGGAGCACAGCTATGTGAGCGGAACCGGAAAAGTCTTCCAGTCTATCAATCCAGACTTCTTCCAGCTGGCCCCTTGGGAAGGGGTGGGCTACAGGCCCATCGGCTATGGGTTTGACTCGGTGGCGGCGATCTTGGGGACGATCCGTCGGATCGAGAGTGCAGTGGTGGGGTTGACGCCCGAAGCGTCGCTCGCTCAACGTCGGCGGATCATCCGGGAGGTCGATGAGAAAGCGATCATTGCGACACCGGCCAACAGCAGCACGAATGAATTGGTGGTTGAGGCGGCGCGGCTTTCGATCCTGAGCGGAGGGAAGTGGGCGAAAATCGCCTACGGGGAAGATCCCCGGGTTGAATTGCGGGACTGATTCGGAGAACAGCCGCTATGGCCACCTACGAAATCACGCCGGTCAGGGTGCCGTTCGTCCGCACGAAATATCGGACCATCAAGACCAAGCTGCCGGTGCCGCAATCGTTACCGATCTTGCGCTTGCTGCAGAAGAGCGAGCCGCGGTCGATGCGGGGTCAACCCCCGATCATCTGGCACCAAGCGAAAGATTTCACGGTGTCGGACCGGTGGGGCAACCGGTGGATCGACTGGTCCTCCTGCGTTCTGGTGGCCAACACCGGTCACGGGGCGAAGGAGGTGCGGGAGGCACTGATCCGAAAAGTGCGGCAGAGCCTGCTGGCGACCTACGTGTTCGCGCACGAAGACCGAGCGGAGCTCACCAGGGAGCTGCAGGCGCTCGCACCCGATCCGAAAAACTACAAGGTGTTCCTCCTGAGCACCGGCAGCGAGGCGACGGAGAACTGCATCAAGCTGTCGAAGATGTACGCGTTGGAGAAACACGGCCCCCGAAAAAGGTACCTGGTCTCCTTCCAGAATGCTTTCCACGGGCGGACGATGGGGGCGCAGCTCGCGGGGGGAATGGTCAAACAGAAGATGTGGCTCGGAAAGAGCGACCGAACGTTTGTGCAGGTGCCGTTTCCGGACGGTTTCAAAAATGAAGACACAAGTTTCGCCCTGTTCTTGAAAAGCCTGAAAAAGCTTGGCATTGCTCCAAGAGAGATTGCCGGGGTGATGAGCGAGACATTTCAAGGAGTAGGGCCGGATTTCATGCCGATCGATTACGCTCGCAAGTTGGAGGCGTTTTGCTGCGAACACGACATCGTGTTGACCATGGACGAGGTGCAGGCGGGATTTGGGCGCACCGGCAAGATGTTCGCCTTCGAACACTACGGGATCAGACCCGATCTCATCGCCTGCGGCAAAGGCATTTCTTCATCGCTTCCGCTTTCGGCGGTGATCGGACGGGCCGACATCATGGGTCTATGTCCGCCCGGGTCGATGACCTCGACGCACTCCGGCTCGCCGCTTTGCGTGGCGGCGGCCCTGGCCAACGTGCGGCTGCTGAAGACGGGAGCTTTTGTGAAGAACGCGGCGAGGTTAGGAAAAATCTTGATGCCAGAGGTGCAACGCATCTGCGCGAAGCACCCACAGTCTTTGGGTTGGGCCTCGGCGAAAGGGCTCGTGGCTGGGATCCAGGTGGTCAAACCGGGGACCAAGGAGCCGGATGCGGCGACGGCGACGGCGATCAATGTGAAGTGCTACCAGAAGGGACTGCTGATGTTCGCGCCGGTGGGGATCGGCGGAGAGTGTCTCAAGATTGCCCCACCGCTGTCCATCACCGAGGACGCCTTGCGCGAGGGGCTCCAAGTCCTTGAGGAGGCTTGCGACGAAGTGCTAGGCGGGAAATGAGGTCGCATGGATCGGCAATCCTAGTGGGGGCTCTGGCGCAGGACCTTAGATTAGCGCGGCGCCACCCACACGGCTTGGCCGTGCGCAAGCGCTGTGTCGCCGCTTGCCCGGTAACGATCATCGCTGTCGTGCAGAGCTTGGGATGTGCTTTTCTGCTTAGTCGCATGACGCCTTCAAGTTCGATCAGCCTGAGAGCTTGAGCGCGAGAACACCGAGCCGAAGAAGCCCGTCGCCGACCAGGGCCTAGCTAGACGCTTGCTGACAAAGCCAATTCCGATAGACGTTAACCAAATGAGCGTTCGTCGCATTGCGAAACTGGCCAAACTTTCACCAGCAGCCGTGTCGATGGCTCTGCGGAATAGTCCAAAAATTCCTGCGGCGACTAAGCAACGAGTGCTCGAGATAGCAAAGCACGTCGGCTACACCCCCGACGCCAAAGTCGCTGAATTGATGAGCCATTTAAGTCAAAGCCGGCAGCCGCATGACGAAGCGTGCCTTGGCGTCATCTCTCTATATGAGAACGCACGACCATGGGAAAGGTCTTTGCATTTGAGGCATATGTATAAAGCCATGGTCAACCGTGCCACGGCTTTGGGCTACCGTCTCGAACCGTTTTGGCTCCGCGCTCCGGGAATGACCTTCCGCCGCATTCGTTCGATCCTGGATGCGCGCGGCATCCAAGGGATACTCTGCTTCGGGAGTCCCGATATCGACGACGAGTTTCCATCTGAGCTCGATCACTATGCGATCGTTACCCAGGGCCTAAGCATCAAGACGCCGCTTCACCGCGTAGTCGACGACGCGTACAATGATACCTTGAGAGTATTGGATAAGGTCTATCAGTTAGGCTACCGTCGGCCCGGTTTGGTGCTCGGCCGATACGAAGATATCCGCAGCGGCCACGCCAATCTGAGCGCGTATCTCGGTTGGTGCGAGCAGACTTTGGGAAAGCCATTGGCCATACCAGTGCTACGACTTGAACGAGTCGAACAGGAACCGCTGATTGGCTGGCTGAAGCTCCATCGCCCCGACGTGATGGTGGTAGTTCATGTTCACGAAATTCTGGAAGATTTTATGGCTATCTTCCGGGGGCGAGGAGAATGGCGTGTCCCGCAAGATATCGGCGTTGTCGCGGTGAGCCAAGTTCTTCGTGGGAGCGGCCTTTCCGGGGTAGAGGAAGATGAACGCCTGATGGGTGAATGGGCGGTGGAATTGCTGGTTTCGCGAATAATGGTCCGCGACTTTGGCCTCCCCATCTATCCAAGAATTCAAATGGTCCAAGGTCTATGGACCGGCGGTAAGTCGCTGCGACAACAGAGAAGCTGAAACTCGCGGGAATTTGCGGCAAAAGGCGAATCCACCGCGACCGAAATTACCGAAGGCGAGCCGGTAGGATGGGTGCCGGCCTCATTGGGTGAAAATGTCTATTGACCAGCCCCCTGAAACTGGAGGGTCAAAGTGGCTGCTGAGCTCACGGGGGACGCAGCGAAGGTTGATTGGGAAGTGCGCTCTACTGAACGTTAAACAAGATAACCGTTGGACGAAAATCGGAGCCGGTTTAGATGTTTGATCTAGTGATGATCGTATTGGGAGCCGACGCCAAGGGTATTCCGGGGTGGAAGACCAAGCTGTGTATTGAATCTCAGAGGAGTCTGAAGCATGCTGATATGTCGAGCATGTTTCACGTTGTTCACAGATCGGCGCGAGTAACCAGAGCTGCTCAGGAGGCGGTAATAAGGGTTGGTTTACGGATGCTTGAGATTGACGGAGGACCAAATGGCACAATGGCGATCGGACCCCGAACACGCCATGACGACTAAGATCAAAGGTTTGCGCTGGTATATCGCCGGCGTGCTTTGCCTGGCCACTGCGTTGAACTACCTGGACCGGCAGACTCTGGCGCTGCTCGCTCATACGCTTGAAAAGGAGTTGGGCATTACGACGGTCCAATATTCATATATTGTTGCGACCTTTCTCACGAGCTACACGATAATGTATGCCGTCGGTGGACGGCTGATCGACTACTTGGGCACGCGGCGGGGGTTTGCGTTCTTCGTGTCCTTCTGGTCAGCGGCTGACCTTCTGCACGCGTTTGCCCGCACCGTCCTGCAATTCTCGTTTTGCCGCTTTCTGCTTGGCGCAGCGGAACCAGTAAACTTCCCGGCCGCCGTTAAGGCCGTCAGCGAATGGTTTCCGATGCGCGAACGGGCGCTGGCGGTGGGAATTTTCAACTCCGGGACGGCCATTGGAGCCGGCCTCGCGGCACCGTTGGTGGCGTGGATTACACTGAATCTGGGCTGGCGCTACACGTTTGTCGCCGGCGCGGCGTTGAGCATGTGCTGGGTTGTCCTTTGGTTAAGCGCCTACCGGCTTCCCCGTCAACATCCCAGGATTTGCGCGGAGGAGCTTGCCCTAATCGAAGAAGACGCCCAGCCCAGAGCGGAGGGCGAGACCGTGCCGCTTGGGCACATTCTCCGTATCCGCGAAGCATGGGGCTGCATCCTGGCGCGATTGTTGACGGATCCAATATCGTATTTCTTTGCCTTTTGGATGCCACAGTTCCTGCAGCGGGAGCGCGGCTTCAACTTGGCCGACATCGGCAGATATTTCTGGATCCCATATCTGGCTTTGGCGGTCGGCAACATCGCCGGTGGCGAAATACCGCGCCGCCTGATTCAGCGCGGATGGTCGGTCAACCGGTCGCGAAAGATGGTAATGTTCGCAGCATCAATAGTGATGCCGACGTGTTTTATCTTGATCACGTGCGTCGCCAGTCCCGTTTGGGCCGTGGCGTTGATCAGCGCAGCCATGTTTTCCCATGCTGCTTGGGGGAACATGACTCTCCCTGCCGAAATATTTCCAAAGCATGTCGTTGGCACCGTGGCGGGTCTCGGGGGTGCCGCCGGCTCTATGGTCGGTGCCGTCGCGATGTTGCTGATTGGCCGAACGATAGTAGTCACCTCGTTTACGCCGATATTCATCATCTACTCGATTGTGCCCATGACCGCATTTGCAGTCGTATGCATATTGATCAAGAAACTGGGGCAGGTGCGGGAGGTTGCTGTCAGTTGATTTTCTGCCCGGCCGGCGGGGATGTGCCACGTGCAGGAGATGGACATGAACAAGGTATTGGGGCGAGCTTCCTTGCAGCGAAAGGAAACTGTCACATGGGATTGTTTGGAGGGCCGGCGGTAATAGGAAATTGTATGTACCCAACCGCGGTCCCCATGGAGGAGCGGGGCGTCGTGTGACACGCGCGCCGCTTTGAAACGAATGCGGCGATTGAGAGGGATTTGATCGAGACGAGGGAGGACTGTGATGCGCGCCGGGCACAGTTCATGGCGGACTAGCCCGTCGAACGGGTTCGCCCAAGCGGAGTCTGCAAGCGAAAGAGTGTGAGGCATCCGACTTTCGCGACCCAAGTGCACAAGAAGTGCAGAACGCGGTCTGGCAGTGTCGCGAAGCAACCGGACGGGGTTTTCTTCACCCATGTCGTAGGATTGGTGCGTCGCGAACCGGCTTGTCTCCATGCGCGGCACCGTCGTCACGATTGTCGGCTAATGGAGGGAATAGGCTCTGGCCGCTTCTACTCCTGTCGTGGCTGGTGCGCGTCACGCGGTAACAAACGCAAGATTTCAAAACGCCTCGTCCGCCCGCGCCAGCAAACTTTCCGGCCCCGTCCACATCATCCTCTTTCACCACTCCTGCCAAGTGACCCATATTCAGGCCGGGTCGTCAGTCAACGTCCACCAAACTTATCTTTGCAGGATTGCGTGAGGAAAGCCAAATTAGTCTGAGAACATGTGCGGTTCCGTGCTGTACCCGTGGCGACGACCAAAGCCAGAGCGTGAGCACCCCGATCACCCCCACCCTCAAAAAAAACTCATCGGTGGGTACAGCAGAAGGTGACATGATGACAGTCTGGATACAAAACTACAATCCGACTGGCAACGCCGCGCTTTCGACAGCGCTGGCGGCTCTTCCGGCGGCGTTCCTACTTGGGGCCATTGTTTTCTTGCGGATGCGCATCCACCGGGCGGCGCTCCTGGCGCTGGCCTTGGCCGGGGCCATCGCCGTAGGCGTTTTCGGCATGCCGGCGGACATGGCGGTAGCAAGCGCGCTTCATGGAGCGGCTTTTGGCCTATTGCCCGTCGGCTGGATTATCCTCAATGTCATCTTTCTATACCAGCTGACGGTACGGGGCGGCTATTTCGACGCCCTGCGGGAGAGCTTGGCGACAATCGCGCCGGATTCCCGGATCCAGGTGATCCTGATTGCATTCGCATTCGGCGCCTTTCTCGAGGGGGTCGCCGGTTTTGGAGCGCCTGTCGCAATCACTGCGGCAATTCTGATGCAACTGGGATTCGAGCCCGTGGTGGCGTCCGGCCTCGCCCTGATCGCAAACTCCTCACCAGTCGCCTTTGGCTCAATCGGGATCCCGATCACGACCCTCGAGCAAGTCTCCGGCCTCGACTCGCGGCTTGTCAGCATGATGGTAGGCAGGCAACTGCCGTTTTTTTCGGCCCTAATCCCGTTCTGGGTTGTCGCATTGTTCGCCGGCTGGCGCGGCATGTTGGGAGTCTGGCCCGCCGCTCTCACGGCGGGATTGGCGTTCGCCGTTCCGCAGTTCCTAGTCTCGAATTTTCACGGACCTTGGCTTGTGGATGTCGTGTCCGGAGCCTCGGCCATCCTGGCCACCGTAGGGCTTCTCCGGTTATGGAAGCCGAAGGTTCTCTGGCGCTTTGCCGAGTCGACACACCTGATATCGGAGTTTGAGCGACCCAGGACGAGGCCGCGGACGCGAAGCGAACTTTGGCGCGCTTGGCTCCCCTGGGTGATCCTGACGGTGTTTCTTTTCGCATGGGGGGTCCCGGCGGTCGAAATCGCACTCGACCGCGTTTTTTCTCCCAAATTCGCCGTTTTCCATCTGCATCATTGTGTCCAACGCGTGCCGCCGGTTGTCGCAGCGGGCGCTGGGCCAGAGCCGGCAGAATTCAAACTGAACCTCCTGTCGGCCACGGGCACGGGCATCCTCCTCGCCGCAATGGTGGCGGGATTCGCAATGGGATATTCCCCGTGGCGGATGCTGACGTGCTACGGCAAGACCCTTTGGGATATCCGCCTCGCGCTTCTCACGGTCGCCACGATGTTGGCGCTCGGCACCATCACGAGATTTTCCGGAACGGATGCCGTCCTTGGACTCGCCTTAGCACACACCGGCCGCCTGTATCCTTTTTTCGGCACGCTTCTAGGCTGGCTCGGCGTGGCACTAACGGGCTCGGATACGTCTTCCAACGTGCTGTTCGGTAATCTCCAAGCGATCACGGCCCGGCAGATCGGTATCAGCCCGATCCTGATGGGGGCGGCTAATAGTTCTGGCGGAGTCATGGGCAAGATGCTCTCCCCCCAGAGCATTGTCGTCGCTACTGCGGCGACCAACCTATATGGCGAGGAAGGACGCATCATTCGCTACGTATTCTTGAGCACCGCGTTGCTTGTCGTGCTAATGGGTATTCTCGTCACGCTGCAGGCTTATGTCCCGCCGTTCACAGGCATGGTTCCGAAGTGAGCCCGCCAACCGCGAGCAACGGCATTCTGCAACAGCTACGACAGTGAACCTGTCCGACCGAGTCCCCACGACGCCGAACGCCGCGTGCAGCCGATGACAACCTGCTTGGTTTTGCGCACGCTCACCGGAAGGGCCTTATGACAAATCGTAAAGCCCGCCGAAAGGATCTGGATCGCTTTTGTCGTCAAAAACCCACGGATCGGTGCACGAGACCGAGTGTCTTCAGACTTGTCATGCGATCCTTTTGGCCGGCAGAGCGCGACGCGGGCGGTGAAGATATCCAATCGGATGGCCATGGTCCGATTTGCCGGCCAGTAGAACTCGCCTCGCGATGACAATGGTGGGCAAGGAGAGCAGAGGTGACCCAACAGCTGAACCGAAATTCGCGAGCCTTTGGCGGGCATCACTTGATGCATGGCGGGCCGATGGGCGACTCTGAGTCTGCTGCGCTGTTGGCGCATGGGTTGGCAGGTCGCTCATTTTCTCGGAGGGGCGCTACAGTAAGATGGCGCTGGTCTCATCATCTCCTGCCGATAAGCCTCTGCCAGGAGCACCACCGGATGGACGATGCGCGGCGTGAGATTACTTGACGCACCCAAGCCATTCGCGATTTGCAGGTGACAGCCGGGGTTGGCGGTTGCGATGATGCGAGCGCCGGTTTTGCGCAGGTTGCGCAATTTGCGCTGCTGGAGCCAGGAGGCAGTCTTGGGTTGGGTGATGTTGTAGATTCCCGCGCTGCCGCAGCACCAGGTGGCTTCAACGCATTCATGCAGCTCGATACCCGGGATAGTCTTGAGAATCTCACGGGGCTCGCGGCTGATTTTCTGTCCGTGGCATAAATGGCAGGATTCGTGATAAGTAACGGTTCCCACTGTCAAAGGTGGCGCGTCCGGCCGGCGGAAACCAATCTCCACCAGCCATTCGTGGATGTCGCGAATTCGCTTTGACCAGAAGGCGGCGCGCGTGGCGTAGGCAGGGTCGTCGGCCAGCAGGTGATCGTAATGCCGCAGGTGCGAGCCGCAGCCGCCGGCGTTGGTAATGATGGCGTCGAACCTGTCCGGCGGCAGCAGATCGATCAGCCGGCGGGCGAGCATCCGGGCCGGTTCCAGGTCGCCGTTGTGGGCGTGGAGCGAGCCGCAGCACGGCTGCACGGGCGGCGTGTGCACCTCGCAGCCGTTCTCGCGCAGCACGTCCACCGTGGCCCGGTTCACGTCGGGCAGCACAAGATCCTGTACGCAACCGGTCAGCACGGCCACCCGGTGGCGGCGGTCGCCGCGCGCCGGTTCGACCGGCGCGATGAGCTGGTGGGAGAACCGCCGCTGCACGTGCGGCGTCTGCGGCTCAAGCTCGCGCAGGCGGCGCGGAAGCAGGTGGGTGAGGCGGAGCTGGCGGGCTGTGGCCTGCAGGCCGCTGGCCTGATAACACCACAATAGGCGGCCGACGAAGCGAAGGAGCCTCGGGCGGGTGAAGAGCACGCGGATGACCGCCCAGCGGATGAAGTTGCGCTGCGGATTCGCCAACACGCCTCGGCGCTCCACCTCGGCGCGGGCCGTCTCGAACAGCGTCGCATAGTCCACTCCCGCCGGGCAGGCGGAGGTGCAGGCGAGGCAGCCGAGACAGTAATACATCTCCTCGCCGAAGACGCGGCTGAGCGTGAGGTCGCAGTCGGCCACGGCGCGCATGAGCGCGATGCGGCCGCGCGGCGAGTTCCGCTCCCGGCCGGTTTCCGTAAACGTCGGGCATGTCGGCAGGCATAGGCCGCAGTGCATGCATTGCTGCAGCACCGAATAGTCGAGCGCCTGGAGCAAATTGTTTCCCGCGACTTTCAATCGAATATCTTCCCCGGGTTGAGCAGGCCGGCGGGGTCCAGCGTGCGCTTGATCTGCCTGAGCAGCGCGTAGCTCGCGTCGCCCAGCTGCTGGCGCAAGAACGCCTTCTTCGCCAAGCCGACGCCGTGTTCGCCGGTGATCGTGCCGCCGAGCTGGAGCGCGTGCTCGAAGATCTCGTGCAGCGCCTGCTCGACCCGGCGCATCTCCTCCGTATCGCGCTCGTCGGTGAGCACAGTGGGATGCAGGTTCCCGTCGCCAAAGTGACCGAAGGTCGCGATCTCGACCCGGTGACGGGCCGCCACCGCCTGCACGAAGCCGATCATCCGGGCCAGCTCACTGCGCGGCACGGTGACATCTTCCAGAATCGTGGTCGGCCGCAGGCGCGCGAGGGAGGAAAACGCACTGCGGCGCGCGGTGGTGAGGCGGTCGGCCTCCGCGGCGTCGGCCGTACGCTTGACCGTGGTCGCGCCGTGACGGCGGGCGAGTGTCTCGATCCGCGCGGCCTCGTCCTCCACCGCCGCGGAATGGCCGTCGGTTTCGACCAGCAGCACGGCTTCGGCATCGAGCGGCAGGCCCACATGCGCGTAGTCCTCGACGCAGCGGAGGGTTTTGCGGTCGAGAAACTCGAGCGTGCAGGGGACGATGCGTGCGGCGATGATCGCGGAGACCGTCTCGGCGGCGGCCGCCATCGTCGCGTAAGTAGCGAGCAGTGTCTGGCGCGCGGCGGGCATGGGTAAAAGCCGCAACAGCACCCGGGTGATGACCCCCAGCGTGCCTTCGGAGCCGATGAACAGATCGCGCAGGTTGTACCCGGCGACGTCCTTCACGCACTTGCTGCCCAGCCAGCAGACCGTGCCGTCGGCTAGGACAATCTCTAAGCCCATGACGTAGTCGCGGGTGACCCCGTACTTGAGTCCGCGCAGGCCGCCGGAATTTTCAGCGACGTTGCCGCCGATGGTGCTGATCTTCATCGAACCCGGATCGGGCGGATAGAACAGGCCGGCCGCCGCGGCCGTGTCGAAGATACGCTGGGTGGTGACTCCCGCTTCGATCAGCAGCGTGAGGTTCTGCTGATCCAGTTCGATGATCCGGTTCAGTCGCGTGAGGCAAAGCACCACGCCGCCGGCCACCGGCACGCTGCCGCCGCTCAATCCCGTACCGTTGCCGCGGACCACGATCGGCACGCGGTGGATGCTAGCCAATCGCAGGACCGCGGCGATTTCGGCGGCATCGGCGGGAAAAACGACCGCGCGCGGCCGTTGTTTCAGCCCGGCGGTGCCGTCGAAGGCGTAAGGCAGGATGTCCTCCGGCTCGGTCAGGACGTTGGGCGCCCCGACGAGGATGGCGAGTTCTTGAATCATGGGTCCTGTGGGTGAAAGCCGGTGCCATTTGTCCGCACTTGAGTTTGCATTGATCACCACTGTCGCGGTCTGCCGGAGGTCGGCGGAGGTGGCATCGCCAGCGCGGCAAAGGCGGGGTTGGAAGCAACAGAGAGGGCAAAGGATGGCGAGCGCGAGGTAGAGTGAAGAGGCAAGGAACGGACGGAACACCGTCAGGACAAGCACACCACTCGTTGATCCTGGTGCCAGTTTTCAACAGTTGTGTTGGTAAACGTTAACCGAGCGCATACCGAGGATTCTTGATTTCAAGAGGAAGCAGATTACGGCGTGTCTTCAAACCCCAAACTTGAGCCAATCGAGCACGGCGGCGAATAGCAGGAAGCCAAGAAAATGATCGGCGAGTTTTTCATAACGGGTGGCGATGCGGCGGTAGCGTTTGATCCGGGCGAAGAAGTTTTCGACCGTGTGGCGTTGCCGGTAGAGGCGGCGGCTGAACCGACTGGGCCAGCGCCGGCCCGACCGGGGTGGGATGCAGGTCCGCACTCCCTGAGCGTCGAGCCGCTGGCGGAAGTCGTCGGCGTCGAATCCGCGATCGGCCAGTAACCAGCAGTCGCGCAGGCTCGGCAGCAACGGCGCGCAGGCGAGCAAGTCATGCTGCGGCCCAGGCGCCACGGCCAGTTGCACCGGTCGGCCCAGGGCGTCGACCGTTGCGGCCACCTTGGAGTTGAGGCCGCCCTTGGTCCGACCCATCGCCTGGCCCTCTTGGCCACCCGCAGGATTAGAGCCGTCGGCGTGGACCTTGACGTGCGAGCAGTCCAGGCTGCGGATCTGGCCCCAAGCGTGGGAACGCAACCGCCGGAACAACCGGGCCCACAAGCCGCACCGACACCAGCGTCGAAACCGGGTATAAACCGAACTCCACGGGCCGAAGCGCTTCGGCAGATCCCGCCACGGCACCCCGGTGCGCAGGACATACCACATCGCCATCACCATCAGCCGGTCATCCTTGGGCGGGCGTCCCCCACGACTGCGCTATTCTGCCCAAAGCCCAAGTCGGCGTCGGTTCAGGTTAATTTTTTAAGCCGGTTCCACAACGGCTCCGGCAGTTCCCAACGTTCAATGATGCTCATGGCATCCCGACGACGCTCAGGCCTCAAACTCAGTTACCGAGGGTTTGAAGACACGCCGTAGCCGTCTGGGATCATTAGCGACTGCTGAAGCAGAGTGCTGTTGGGGCAAAGAAAGCGATAGTGGGATTGTCCAGTCCCCCGCTCACCGGTTTCCTGGCATCCGCTGCCATCCTTCGTGTTGACTGCGAGTAAACAGAAGTGTCGAAAAGCAACGAGAAACGGATTCGGACTGGTAGGTAATGTGAGCAGGTTAAACCATAAAGGAACGGAATCGGCGTAGCGACGCGGAGACGGTTGTCAATGACACATACCTATTCTATGACTACTGGCAACACGATTCATCGCGTAGAATTGCTTACTGATTTAGTTTTCAGATCTTATTGACCAATATTAAATACCAAATAATTTGATAGGAATATCAGTGGTGTATTACGATCCAGGGAAAATGGTTTTGACACGACAACATACATTGGTATGCAATACACTCGTTTTGACTCCTCACGCACGAAACGTATGCTCAAGAGCTCACGAGCTCGCACTCCAGCTTTTTCACCTTCTTTGTTCCACTCTGTCGCCCGCTGCTCCTATACCCTCGATCTGGATTCCCCGCGGCTGCTCCACGAGCACGGCCATCAGGCTGGTGTACGCGCCGGTTACACCCGGCATGGGATCAATCTGGTTTCTTTAGTAGAAGTCATACCATGAAAACGAAACACCCTTCGGCGCCGGTGCAGACGCGCCTTTCTTTTCTAAAACATTCGCTGGCCGCAGTCGGGGCCATCATGATCCCACAGATTGTCCTTGGACAGGTACCAGTGGACCGTGGTGGCGAGGTGGCACCCAGTAGGCGCATCGTGATGGCTGGGGCGATCGCCACGGCGGTGCAATCGAGTCTGGCAGAGGACGTCGTGGCCAAGGCTCCGAGATGGTTTGGCTATCGCACTTCTTATTTCCACTTCGATGTGCAAACGCTGGCGCGGTTTGGAGAGATTGGTGTCAATGTCATCAACTTCCATGCTTTTAATGGGCTCAGCGCGCTGGGCGTTCCTTACAGTCCCTATCCACCAATCTGGATTGGCCCTGGACAATACGATTTTGACTCCCTTGACCGTCAGATTGCCGACATCTTGGCCGCGAACTCCAATGCGAAGCTTGTCTGCAAGATTGATCTGAATACACCCGCTTGGTGGCCTCGCTGGTACCACAGAACTCAGGACCGAGATGACAGTTTTACGAAGCTCGGCAAAATTGCAACAAGTGAGGAATGGCGCAGCGAGACAAAGGAGTATCTGCAAGCCGTTCTGAGACATATGGAAGCCAAGCATCGCGACGTGATCGTCGGCTATATGCTGGCCTGTGGCGGCACAAACGAATGGCAGGACTACAGCATGGGCGAAGAAAGTGTTAGCCGGCGGCAGGCTTGGCGGGAATGGATGATCGCGCGGGGCTTTCCTGACCCCATTGACATTCCGCCTGCGTCGGTTCGCGAGCATATCTCACACGACATATTTCGTGACCCGGTCGAAGACGCGCTTGCAATCAACTACTGGCGTTTCAATCACTGGCTGATTGGCGACACTATTCTCTACTTTGCCTCGGCGGTTCAGGACATCATCAAACACCGTATACCGTTGGGGACCTATTACGGCTATGTCTTAGAGCATGCAAAGGGGTGCTTGCTTTATGAAGGGCACTTGGATTTCGATCGCGTGTTCTCGTCGCCTCTTCTTGATTTCATTGAGACTCCAGCCTCTTACAGCGACCGGCAGATCGGCGGCGCCGGCGGGTTTATGGTTTGCCTGGATTCGCTAAATTTCCATGGGAAACGGCTTATTCACCAGGTTGACCACCGCACCTATACCGCACGCTCCGTGAAGGTGCTCGGCCTGCCGATTCCCGAGACTAAGGACGCCTGGCCCGACGAAAAAAGCACGATTGCGGGAATGCGTCGCGAGTTCTCGATGGCGCTCGTTCGTGGAACGTCGCTGTGGTTTTTCAATATGTTTGGAGGGTGGTTTGAAGGCAAGCCGGTGATGGATGCAATCGGTCAGATGCGCGAAATATGGGAGAAGCGCGCCGACGATAGCGCCGCATCAGTGGCTCAAGTAGCAGTTCTGGTGGATGCCGAAAGCATGTTCTATGTGGACTGCAACGCGGAGATCATGAATGATTTTCTCAGTCGTCAGCGGTATGGTTTGGGCCGGATGGGAGCGCCTTACGATATCTATTCTTTCGCCGACGTGCCAGCACTGGATCTGTCGCGCTACAAGTTGATTTTGTTGCCCAATCTGTTTGTGTTGGATGGAAAGAAGCGGGAGTGGCTGAAGCAGAAGATTTGCACGGGCGGCAAGACTGTGGTTTGGGTTTATGCCCCCGGCATCATCACCGATGGTCACTATGACCTCGCCAATGTCGAGGCATTGACCGGTGTTCCCGCTGGGGCCAAGGAGATGACCGCCAAGGCAATGGATGGTTGGCAGTCTGTTTTTGCGCCCGCGCCGAATCTTTCGGCGGAAACGCTGCGCCGACTTGCGCGGGAGGCGGGAGTTCACATCTACTGCGACGCCGGGGAGCCGTTGTATGCCAATAGCCGGTTTCTTGCGCTGCATACCGCGTCCGGCGGCAAACGCACCATCGTCTTGCCGGGGAAATATCACGTGCAAGAGCTTTTCAGTGGTCACGTCCTTGGAGAAAGCTTGACCACATTCGAAGTCAATTTGTCAGCGCCTGATACGGTGCTTTACGAATTGAAAAGCGACGCCCGGTCGCGATAAACCGTGTTTCCATCCTTTACTCGCGGTCTTAAGCAAGTTGCGCTTGGTGGCGCAACTGTAGATACGCTTCGGCAACGCGATTCGCTCGACGAACTCAGCCGCTATATTGCCTTCGAGATGTTTCGCCCGGAGGTGGCGGCGGTGTTTGCGCGGAGCACAGAGCCGGTGGCGGGTCGCAAGCCCTGCGATGTCGTGCTCATTACCGGCACTGGGTTGGCGAGTCCGCAGCCCGCGCCCAATCGCTTGTGTATGAGCACAGTGCTGCACCCCAGTTTGATTTTGGCTATCTAAGCCGGCCGTAATAATTTATCCCCATGTCGAGTCAAAAAGATATCGCGCGCCTGGCAAACATTAGCCAGTCGGTCGTGTCCCGCGTATTGACCGGCCGGGCCAAGGAATGCGGCATCGCCGAGGATACCGTGGCGCGCGTCCGCCAGCTCGCTGCTGCTTTGAACTACCAGCCGAACCAGGCGGCTAACATGCTGCTGGGGCGGAAGACCGGGCTAATCGGCGTGATCATTCGCTCATTCGAGGATCAGTTCCTCGCCACGATCCTCGACGAACTCAACCGCCACGCCCTCCAGACCGGCTACTCGCTGCTCGTGGTCGGCCAGGAAAAGGCCGAGTTCAACGCCCTGGAAATCCGGCTGCTTAGTAACTACCGGCCCGACGCCTTCGTGGTCATCGGCGCGACGGATTTCAGCACTTGGGACGAGTCGTTTCTCGACTCGGGCAAGCTGATCATCCAGATTGGCATGCCCGTGGCGGATGCGCGCATCACCACCTGCGGGACTGACGAGCCGGCCGCGGCCCGTTTGCTCGTGCGCCACCTGGTCGACCTTGGCCACCGCTCCTTCGGCATGGTCGGAGACAACTCCTCGGTCAGCCGCCTGCGCGCGACACAGCTGCGAAGCGCTTTGGTCGAGCACTCGCTCGCGATGTCGCTGCCCTACGTTTATTTGAGCGAAGCCCGTGCCGCCGCTGCCGGCGCCGACGCTGCCAAGTATCTTCTGCACGACGCCTCGCGCGCCAGCTGGCCCACGGCGATCGTCGCCACCGACGATCTGATCGCCCTTGCTTTCATCCGCGCCCTCAGCGAAGCAGGCGTCTTCGTGCCGGGGCAGGTCTCAATCGTCAGCTACGATGATATCCTGTTCGCTTCGCTCGCCCAGCCTGCATTGACCACGATTCAGCAACCCGTGCGCGACCTTGCCGCTACTGGCATGGAAATAATCACCGGGCAGAAAGAGCGCCGATCGATCGTTTTGCCGCCGATTCTCCGCGTTCGAGAAAGCACCGCCGCCCCCGGCGCGCGCTGAATTGCCCGACGTCTTCCGCGCCGTATCCGCCTACCGTTTGAATCATCGCCCCTTTTTCGACAAAATGCTCACTCCCTCTCCACTCGCCGGTCAACCGGCTACTTGCATTTTTCCCCACCGTCGGGCCGCCGGCGCCGCCGCGGCCCAGCTCGTGCAGAGCGAGATCGCCCGGAAGGTCGCGACGAACGGCCGGAGCCGTGTCATCTTCGCTTGCGCCCCTTCGCAGGATGATTTCTACGCGGCGCTGGTGCCGCTCGCCCGTGCCACGCCGGACATCTGGCGTCAGGTCGAGGCGTTTCACATGGACGACTATGTCGGCCTGACCGCCGCGCATCCGCAGAGTTTTCGCCACTACCTGCAGCGGCACTTCCTCGATCATGTGACCGTCGGCTCGTTTCATCCCATCCAAGGCGAGGCGGCCGATTCCGCCGCGGAGGCGCGCCGCTACGGCGACCTCCTGCGCGCCGCGCCCATCGACGTGATTGCCATGGGCATCGGCGAAAACGGCCACATTGCTTTCAACGATCCATCGGTGGCGGATTTCGCCGATCCGACGACGGTCAAGATCGTGGAGCTGGACACCGCGTGCCGCCAGCAGCAGGTGAACGATGGCTGTTTCCCAACCATCGACCAAGTGCCCCGCCTTGCGTTCTCCATTACGCTGCCGGTGTTCGCGCACGCCGACCTGCTCTGCTGCTTGGCGTCGACCGCGCGCAAGGCCGCAGCCGTGCGCGCGGCGCTCACCGGCCCCATCGGCCGCGCTTGTCCCGCCACCTTGCTCTGCACGCATCCCCGCGCTCACCTGTTCCTCGATCCCGCCGCAGCGTCGCTGCTGTCCGCCGGCCTGATCGCCCAATACCGAGCGGAATAGAAGTCATGCCTTCCTTCCAGACCGAGCTCTTCGACCTGCAGGTCAACGGCTTTGCCGGCGTAGACTTCCAGCAGCTAGATCTTTCGTCCGCCGAACTGGAGCGGGCGGTGCGGGCGCTGCACCGGTATGGCACGACGCGGATTCTGCTCACTCTAATCACCGATTCCGTCGACCGCCTGTGCGCCCGGCTGGCTCACTTTGAGCGCCTGTGCGCCGCCGATCCGGCGTTGGCCGCGACCATCGTCGGCTACCATCTCGAGGGGCCCTATCTGCATCCGGCGCCGGGCTTCCATGGCGCGCATGACCCGCGCCTGATGAAGGCGCCCGACTGTGCCGAGTTCGACCGGCTGTGGGTAGCCGCCCGCGCCCGGCTGCGCCTGCTCACGCTCGCCCCGGAGTGGCCCGGTTCGGCGGAGTTCATCCGCCATGTGGTGGGCCACGGCGTGCGCGTTGCCATCGGCCATTCCGACGCCGACGCCTGTGCTATCGACGACGCCGTGGCGGCCGGACTGACCCTGTGCACGCACCTCGGCAATGGTGTGCCCATGCAGCTCCACCGGCACGACAACATCATTCAGCGCCTGCTGGCCCGCGACGAACTCACCGCCGTGTTCATTCCCGACGGCCGGCACGTCCCGCCGCCCGTGCTGCGCAATTTCGTGCGCGCCAAGCCGGCTGCCAAGGTGCTTTTCACCACCGATTGCATGGCGGCGGCCGGTGCACCGGCCGGCCGCTACACGCTCGGCCCGCTGTCCATCGAAGTCGGGCCGGATCGCGTGGTGCGCGAACCCGGCAAGCTAAACTTCGCCGGCTCCTCTCTTACAATGGACCGCGCCGTGGCCAACGTGATCTCTTTTCTCGGCTGGAGCCCGGCGGAGGCTCACGCTGCGTGCTCCACACGTGTCGCCACCTGCCTCGGGTTGGATTGACGAACCGCGCCGGTGCGCGCTAGGTGTGTGACCGCAGGTGACCTGGCTGAGGACTCCACAGTTGCCTTGCTTCTGATCGTGGCAAAGATCGTCGCCCCGTTGGCGGAGCGAGCATCTGGCGGTAACGTCCGGTATCGGAGCCGTTGCCCAAATCGCCGCCTCGATTGAACGGCGATGGGTGCAGCGTGTCTGACCTCGCAATATGATGGGCATCCACGAGGGGCAGAAAGAGCTGTTCGATTATCGCGTGGACTTGGATCGGCGGGTGCGGCGGGACAATCCGCTGCGCGCGGTCCGCAAACAAGTCGACTTCACCTGGGTGCGCGCCGAGGTGGCGCCATGCTACGGCTACGACGGCAATGAGTCGGTCGATCCGGTGGTGATCCTGAAGCTACTGTTTCTGCTCTTCTTCGACAGCGTGAAGAGCGAGCGCGAGCTGATGCGGGTATTCCCGGAGCGGCTGGATTACCTGTGGTTCCTCGGCTTCGGCCTCGATGACGAGATTCCCGACCACAGCGTGCTCTCCAAGGCGCGGACGCGCTGGGGCCGCGAAGCATTCGAATGGCTGTTCGTCCGCACCGTCGGCCAAGCAGTCCGAGCGGGTCTGGTCGACGGCAGCAAGATTCATGTAGACAGCAGCTTGGTCGACGCTGACGCCGCGAGAGAATCGATCCTCCAGGTGGATTCGCCGGCCTTGCTCAAGGTGCTGCGCGGAGCGTACGCGGCGGAGGATCGCAAGCTGGCGAGCATCAAATCCGGCTACTACAAGGAGGCGCTGCACAAGCAGACGCTGAGCCTGACCGATCCGGATGCCACGCTCGTCGCGCACCGCCGGGGCGGAGTCAACGGGCAGGCCCGCCTGCGCTACAAAAACCATCGGGTGATCGATGATCGTTGCGGGATGATCACCGCGACCACGACGACAACCGGTAGCGAGCATGAGGCGCGTTCGTTGGTCGCCTTGGCCGACCAGCACGCAACCAACACGGGAACAAAGCCACAGACCGTGGTCGCCGACCAGCAATACGGCACCGTGAACAACTTCCGCACACTCCAGGAGCGGGGTTGATCCTGTCCCGCAAAAACTGGACCGGCCTTGTGTTAGTCGACCGGGGTGGGTAGACCGCAAAACCCCAGTCCCATGCCTCGTAAGAAGTGTTCGGAGGAACAGATCATCTACGCGCTGCGTTCAGTGGAAGGCGGTGCGAAGGTCGGCGAAGTTTGCCGTCAGCTCGGTGTCGCCGAGCAGACGTATTTTCGGTGGAAGAAGCAGTATGCCGGACTGGGCGTGAACGAACTGCGGCGGCTGAAGCAACTGCAAGAAGAGAACAGTTCGCTCAAACGGTTGGTGGCCGACCTAAGTCTGGACAAACGGATGCTCCAAGAGGTACTGGCAAAAAAAGTCTGAAGCCTGCGCGCAAGCGCCCGATCGTCGATTGGCTGCGGGCGAGCTTTGCCGTGGGCTCACGGCGGGCGTGCAGGCTGTTGCTCTACCAGCCCTTAAGTTACACCTATCATCCGGTGGTCCGGGATCACCGCTGCCTGATCCTGCGGCTGAAGGAACTGGCATTCACCCGGGTGCGCTACGGCTACCGCCGCCTGACCATCCTGCTGCAACGCGAGGGCTGGGCGGTAGGCAAGCGCTTGGTCTACCGGCTCCATCGCCAAGAAAACCTGTTGGTGCGCACCAAGCAGCGGCGCAAGCGCGCCGCGCAGACCCGGGTGCCGCTGGCGGTCGCCACGGCGGCTAATCAGCGCTGGTCGATGGACTTCATGTCGGAGCGGCTGGAGAACGGCCGCTACTTTCGGATTCTGACGGACATCGACCAGTTCACCCGGGAGTGTCCCCTGCTGTGGGCGGATCTCTCGCTGACCGGCCTGAAGGTGGTCGTCTGCCTTGAGCAACTTGCAGCCCGCCGCGGGCTCCTGCGGGCGATCACCGTCGACAACGGTGCCGAGTTTTGCAGCCGGGCGCTGGGATGCCCAGGCTTACCAGCATGAGGTGAAGTTGGACTTCATCCGGCCAGGCCGGCTGGCCGAGAACGCCTTTATTGAGAGCTTCAATGGCCGCCTGCGCGACGAGTGCCTGAACAGTCACATCTTCTTCAACCTCGAGGATGCACGGGAGAAGCGTGAAGTCTGGCGCCAAGACTATAACACTCTCCGACCTCATGCTACGCCTAACTTGGAAAAACTAACCCTAGGGGTCGTCCAGTGAACGGGAGCGGGTCAGGGACCCAGACCGACTCATCACTTGGTCCGAAATCAGCGAGTCACGTCAGAGTCCTTGGGTAAACGTCTACCAAAATAGCCTTTGTCAGCCGACGCTTGGTTGGGGTGTATCGTGCTACGTGTCTATGGACGGCCTAATCAGCGTCACAATTGCGTTCAGAGGCAAGCAACGTACAGATTTCGAACCGCATTTGGAATCGTTCCGTCGTCTCCCAAACCCCTAACCCGTCTCATTAATTTACCGACGATCGCTCTTATTTGTCAGGCCGTCCTGTCAAATTTAGCCGTGGGATCGTGCCCGGCTCCTGCCGCGTGCACGCTTCGAAACCAAAGTCTTTCCACAACGAAATTCTCCAAGTCTCGAGTCGTCTCTCCAATTCACACTGATCAAATCTTTGGCGCTTCGCCGCGAGTTCACTGAATCGTCGCATCTGCCGCTGGCGGCGATACTCCGTTCCCTATCATGATCAAAGATCTCATCAGTCTCCTGGGGCCGCAAAACATTCTGACCGCGGCGGAAGACATTCTGCCCTATTCCTTCGACGGCACGGCCACGCTGAAGCAGCGCCCGCAAGCCGTCGTCTTTCCCACCAATGCCACCGAAAACCGTCCCATGCCCTCTCCCTCCTTCACCCATCGTTGTGTGCTCCTCCTTAGCGCAGCACTAGCCGCATCCTCTGTCGTCGTCGCGTCGACGACGGCTGCCCCGCTCACTCTGTCGCTGAATGGCACGATGTGGCAGTTTCGCGACGCGACCAAGGACTCCGACCGGTCGCCCGCCGTTGTGCCCGGCTGCGTGCATCTGGATCTCCTACGCAACAAACAGATACCCGACCCTTTCTGGGGCACCAACGAGCTAGACCTGCAGTGGATCGAGGAACACGATTGGGAATACCGCCACACTTTCGACGTGTCGCCCTCGCTGCTTGCGCAGGAGGTGATCGAGTTTCTGGAAGGACGGGCACTGGATCGTGGAGCCGGGCACGTTCACTGTTATGATCGGTGCATCAAGTGAGGATATTCGCCTGCGTGGTTTACTGGTTGCCGGTAAATCCTTTGAAACTGTGAATGCGTTGGACGCCCCACTGGCACACGAATTAGGATCATTTGTTCATTAGTTGAATTGAGGTGCATTCATGAAGATTCGCGTCCCCATGTTTCTGAATATCTCAAGGCTCTGGGTAGCGGCATGCTGCGGTGTCGTCGCGGCGGTAGCAACCTCTGCGTCCGATTCAAAGTGGCTGATCGCCCAAGCCTACGACTCGGGCTTCGAGATGAACCACGATACTTGGAACGGCATGGGTGTCGCCAGCGACGGCAAAGTATATTACGTTCTCTGCAGCGAATCGGCCGATCGCGGTGCTCAAATGTTCTCGTTCGATCCGGCCACCGGCCAAATCCGGCATCTGGGCGATCTGACCGAGGCCTGTGGCGAGAAAGGGCTCAAGGCCATCCCACAAGGTAAAAGCCACGTGACATTCGTGGAGAGCGACGGTAAGCTCTATTTCGCCACGCACCTAGCCTACTACAACCCCGGTGGCGGCGCGGCGGGTGCCAAAGAAAAGAAAGCCGCACCTCCGCCAGGCTACAGGCCCTATCCGGGCGGGCATTTTCTGGCCTACGACATGGCCCATGGCACCTTCGAGCGACTGGCCTCCGCCCCGCACGGCGAAGGCATCTTGGCAATGGCCATGGACACCCGGCGCGGCCGTCTCTACGGGCTGACTTGGCCAACCGGCTATTTCCTCCGTTATGATCTGGCCAAAAGGGAAATGAGGCAGCTTGGCCCGGTTGCCGGGCAGGGCGAAGCCGGTGACGGGCCGACCTATTCTGCCTTGTGCCGCGCGATCGTCGTCGACCCCGACGACGGCTCAGCTTATCTGACTACTTCGGCCGGGGACATCCTCCGTTATCGTTACGATCGCGATAGCTTGGAGACGGTTGTCGGAGTAGACCTCCGCAAGGACTATTTCGGCATCTGGGACCCGACCAAGCCCGGCCACATGGGCTATAACTGGCGGCAAGCGGTCTGGCACCCGGTCGAAAAGGTCATCTACGGCGTGCACGGCAACTCGGGCTACCTGTTCCGCTTTGACCCGCATGCAGTTCGGATAGACGTCCTCGATCGCATCACCTCGGAGCCGTCGAAGCGGAGCGGCATGTATGACCGCTTCCGTTATGGTTATCTGGGTTTCACCTTGGGTCCCGACCAGAGAACCCTATACTATCTGACCGGTGGACCGGTCGAGCCCGGCGAACAGTCCCCGTCCAGCCAGAGCACCAAGGAGGAACCGCAGGAAAACTTGCACCTCGTGACCTACGACATTCCTACGGGCCGCTGCGTCGATCACGGAGCAATCTTTTTTGCCGACGGCGAGAGGCCTTCGAACGTGCAATCAATCGCAGTGTCCCAGGACGGAACCGTGTACGCCTTGGCGCGGATACCCAGGAGCGGTCGGCGCGAACCGGACCTGATTCGTATAGCGCCGGTTCCCCTTGGTGCCGGCTCGGCGGCAGCGTCGCAGCTTTCCTCGGAGGATTCATGGCGTGACTCGGCGGCCGTGCCCCGTCGGCGGTAGACTTCAAGTTCTCGGTTTACGAGTCGGGGGACGGGGAAGTCACCTGCCGTTTACCATGAAGCAACCTTTCCAGCGGATGGGTCAGCGTAATACCAATCGCCGCTAATAACTAGACTTTAACCCCGTGGTGTCTAAAGACTCGAACGGAGTAGAGGATCTTGCGGGGAAGCGGGGCAGGGGAGAAGTTGACTAGGATGACTTACCGTATGCCGACCTACCTTTTACTTGGAATCTTTGCTGGCTGGCTGAACCGGCTGTGGGTAGCGAAAACTCATTGGAGGTGGCGGACGCCGCTCGGCATCGGCGGTTTCCCTGCTGGTGCCTTGGGTTTTGATGGTCGGCTCCGGAACCTTGCCGGTTTGGGGAAGAACGCTGCATACTGGCCACCCCGATTGGGGCCGGCAGACGACCAATAGAGCGGGCCTCACAGAGCGAGCAGCGCCGTGACCACAGAAGCGATGCAACCGCCGTTCTCCGTCGAGCCGGCTGCGATATTCCCGGACAATCCACCGACCGTGGCGTGTCAGGCGGCCTGACGAGTGTAGCGGTGATGCAACCCTCCCACCCAGGGGAGCTCGACGATCTTGCCTTGCCCGGGCGCTTCAATCGGACGGGGCAACGGGCAATCGTGTTCCAGCGCCCGGTGGGTGCGGTGAGCGTGATAATATTCCACATACTCCCGAAGCACCCGTTCAAGCTGCCGGTCGTTGAAGATGATCACATGGTCCAGGCACTCCCGTCGCAGCGTGCCGATCAGACGCTCCACGTACGGATTTTGCCAGGGACTCCGTGGGGTGATGAGTTTCTCATGCATGCCCAGACCCGCGACGCGGCGCATGAATTCCGTTCCGTAGATGCTGTCACGGTCACGCAGGAGAAACTTCGGCGCCATCTCGAAAGGAAAGGCATTGACCAGCTGTTGCCCTGCCCAGAAAGCCGAGGGTGACTCGGTGACGGCGAAGTGCACAACCTTCCGGCGCTTATGGGCCAGAACGATGAACACAAACAGCACTCGAAACGTCGCCGTCGGGACGGTGAAGAAATCGACCGCCGCGATCTGTGTGGTGTGGTTATGGAGGAAAGTCTTCCACGCCTGCGACGAGGGGCGCTGAGGCTTGGGGCGGTATTTCCGGATGGTGGAATCGGAGACCTGCAGGCCCAGCTTCGCCAATTCATCGCGGATGCGGGGACTGCCCCAGGTCGGGTTGGCCTGCCACATCCGACGGATCAGCTGGATGAGTTCAGGCTCAAGGGAGGGGCGGCCGTCCCGACGACGTGACTTCCAGCGCCAATACCTCCGAAACCCGGCACGATGCCAACCGATCACCGTTTGCGGTTGGATGATTACCAACGCCTTCTCCCAGCGCGCCCAAACCGCGCGAAGGACAACCCACAGCAGCCGGTCCGGATTCCTGAATCTGGGCTTCTTGGCGTTCCGGCTCAACACGAGGAGCTGGTGGCGCAGAGCCAAGTTCTCCAACACGAGTTGCCGGCGCGGCTGGAAGGCTGCCCCGAGACTTCGCAGGACGGCAATGATTACGCCAAACATGGTCCACCGAACATGACCGACGAGGCCGGCGGATCAACGACTTCGATCGACGACAAGGTTTTCGCTACCCACAGGTGTCACTTATCGCGCCGGGACTTCGCTTCGGCTGCTGGCTCACAGGTCACCTCGCCAGCCCTCCGGCGACGTCTGGAGCGCATCGTCGAACGCGCAAAGCGCCAAGAGCGGACCGAACCCAAGCCAGCCGAGCCGGCGAAACCAGATTGCATCGACATCGACTAGGCATTTCGTCTCAAAAAGCCGTTTTTGCCGCGTTTTTCAACGACTTACATGAGTTGAGACGGCAAAGCGAGTTCGCTGCTTCTTTAATCGTCTGGCATTTAAATGCTTACTGAATAGTAGACAGATTGATTCTTGTGCATCATTTTTCGCGCATCAACGACTTGCGCGAGTTCGCTATGCCGGCGCATGGCTGGATCAGGAAGGCGCGATAGCGCGCGAGGCTAGCGCTGCGAGCCGGGCGCCTTGCCGCGGCATTTTGTCCAGGTGGCCCGATCCGGCGCACATCGACCAGTTTTGGGGAAGACGACCGCCGCCCCTGTATGGCCCGATTCGCGGTCGCTACGTGGTCAATAATATCATCCCGGTTATCCGCAGCTACGAAAGCCTTAAAGCGGCTCGTCAATATCAGATCCAGCTCAGCCGTCAGGGCCTGCCGCCAGCAAATCTCGCCGATCTCTGTAGGGAGATAAATGCCCCTAAGAGGGACGCAGAACCGGCGTTCTCAGATAAGGCCAATGCGATTTATGTTCGCTGCTCGCCATTCACCATAAATTATTGGCGTTTCACCTATTCCGGGTCGTAGGCGAGGCGGTAGCTGACATACGCGAACTTCTGGCTGTCCGGCGACCACGACGGCACGTTTATCGTGCCTTGTCCGCCAAATATCCGCGCTAGGGTCTGCACGTCACGCCGGCGCAGATGCATCATGCGCAGCAGCACATCCTGGTTGGCTGAATGCAAGTATTTCTCCACATCCCCGCCGTACGAAATGAATACGAGAAGCTTCCCGTCAGGCGAGGGATGGGCAAACCAATTGTTGTAGCGATCGAAGGTGACCTGCTGCTGCCCCGTGCCGTCGGGCCGCATCCGCCAGATCTGCATCCGGTCGGTCCGCTCGGAATTGAAATAGATCCACTGGCCGTCCGGCGAGTATTCTGGGCCGTCGTTCAGCTGGGGGCTGGAGGTGAGGCGCTGCTCGGAGCCTCCTGCAAAAGGCACCGAATAGACGTCGTAGGTGGAGTAGTTGGTGCATTCTCGCGCCGCGCAATAAACAAGAGTGGCACCGTCCGGCGACCAACCGTGTAAATAGGAGGGTGCCAGGGGGGTGATCAGGCGGGGCACCCCTCCGCTTGCGGGTATCACGTACACTCTCGACTTTTGGTCCTGCTCCGCCCGCGCGCTGATCGCCAGCCAAGCGCCGTCGGAGGACAGGACATGGTCATTGTTGCATTCGGTGAGCGGTCCGATGTCGATCGGCTCGAATTCCCCGCCTCCGACGGGAATCCTGTAAATGAAGCCCTCCTTGTTGACGATCAGTTCCCGACCATCGCGCGACCAGTTCGGAGCCTCAAAGTGTTCGAAGCCGGTGTAAACGACACGCCGCAGTCCGTGAACGACGTCCATCGTCTCCAGCGTGCTCTCCAGACGGGCCGTCGCGGCCGGCGGGCCCAGCGTCTCAAGCCGCACGTTCGAAAACACCGCCTCCTCCAGGACGCGGTCGTCGATCGAGCATACGCCAAGCCCGACATAGACCGGATCCGGCAGCCGGAGCTTCACCGAACCGCCCGCCGGCCGCAGGGAGCGTCCCCTTTTCGCCCATGACATCCAGAACACATCGCCGCGCCGTGTGATCCGCAGCGTCGCAGGAGACGAGACGTTCGCCACGATCTGCTCTGTGTTCGCGCCGGCGTTCTCCCGCCACTGCAGCGAGGTTAGGCCGGCCGCGTGCAGGGCCGCGTCCACGTAGGCCGAATCCGCATCCAGGCTGGAACGCACCAGCAGGCATGCCTTGCGATCCGGGTGCCCCCCTACGCCCGGAAAGGTGATGTCCGCCGTCAGCGAAAAATCGCCGCTCCTGCGCGTCCACACGAAATGGAAGGAGTCGCGCACACCCCACATGTTCTCGCCCCCGCCCTTGATCGCGTACGCATCCGACCCCGGATCATAGCTCGACGAGCCCGCTAGAATGGGGTCTCCCACGTCTGTCTCGGAATCGAATATGGAGCGGCTCATGGCCCCTCGGCTGCTGCGTGGCAGCAATGGTTATTCATTGTGCATGTGAATGGATGGCCGGAAATCGCAGAGATGCAGCGTGCAAAATAAGGACTTTACTAGGACTTTAGGGCCACCTTGTGGGGCGATGGTGCGCTGGAAGGAGGGCTACCCGTGGGATTTTGTTGTGCTTGTATTTGCGTCCTAAATTTCGCCTTGGCTGTGGCAACAGCAGCTGTTGGACGGACGCCGCCGAGGCCAGTCCAAGCCACAAACGCAACCACGAGTGCCGCCACAGAATGAAAGGCGACGCATCAACGGAAATGGCAGACGAGAGCATGCTGCCGCAGGAGCCGGCAGTTGAACCATGTGCCCGCAAGGAGGCCGAGCACATTTACCCACAACGGAAGCGTAGCGCGTCGAAGAAATCCCGAAATACCTCATGAAAACTGCCGGCGAGGTGGCAAGATGCGTTGCGCCCCTGCACGGGTAGATTCTCTGGGAATGGTCGATGTAGGGGAGCGCCACAAAATCACCGGTGCCGATGATGCCGACCTTGAATTTTCGGGTGCATATGAGAGCCCTCAGGAATCCAGCACGTTAGGGGCGAGCCCCAGGGGCAAAGGCTCGGGTCGAGCGCAGGTGCTGGCGATCGTGACATGCTGCCCGGCGGCCGAGGATTTCCCGAACGCCTCGATCACTTCGAGAACATGGTTGCCCATGTCCCCTTGGGCGCGGTGAGGCCGCCCGCTGCGGATCGCATAGGCGAGGTCGGCGACTCCGGTGCCCCGCGCCCGGTCGTCTGTGTGGGTGAGCGCGACGTCTTCGTAGCTCTTGCCGTCCTTCGCGCGCAGCCGCACCGGGCCCACGAACCAGTTGGGATCAGGAACCTCGAGCGTGCTTTCGGTGCCAAATACAACGATCGGCGGCAAGGGATAGTTCCAAACATCGAAGCTCGTCACGATCGTGGCGCTTGCACCTCCGGCAAAATCCATGACCCCAGCCAAGTGAGTGGCCGTAGCGACCTTGAATTTCTGGCCCAGGCGTACCGGAGCCGTGATGATGCGCTCGGGGAACGTGGTCTTGGTCGAGCCGCAGACCCGGACCACCGGACCCAGGAAGTTGACCAGCGCCGTGAGATAATAAGGTCCCATGTCGAACATCGGTCCGCCGCCGGGTTGATAGAGGAATTCGGGCGTAGGATGAAACGATTCCGGGCCATGAGTCATGAAAAAGGCGAGCGCAGCGACCGGTTGTCCGATCGCGCCGTCATCGATAAGCTTGCGGCAGGTTTGGATGCCTCCGCCCAAGAAGGTGTCGGGCGCGCATGCGACCCGCAGCCCCCGGGATCGGGCCAGGGCGAGGATCCGTTGGCCCTCGGCCGAAGTGAAGGCAACAGGCTTCTCCACGTAAACGTGTTTCCCCGCTCGCAGCACGCGCTCGTTGATCTCAGTGTGCGCCTGCGGAATGGTCAAGTTGATGACGATTTCAATCTCCGTGTCGGCGAGCAGCTCGTCGACTGAGCATGCCCGGGGAATGTCGTATTCCGCGGCCTTTGCCTGGGCTCGGGATGCGTCGATATCCGCGCAGGCCACGATCTCAAGGATTTCATAGCGTTTGCAGCCCTTGAAATAGGCGCCGCTGATGGTGCCGCAGCCTATTAAACCGACTTTGACTTTTGGATTCATATTCATAGGGAAAGGGGCCGGCCTCTAACCGCCGGCATAGGTTGAGCGGATCGCGGCGCATGGAAACATCAGACGGCACGAAATTCGTCCTCAGTGCGCCAGATCAGAGCGGATGGTCATAGATGCGCATCCCAGTAGCCGCAGAAGGGATCGACAGGGTTGATGCCGGTGAATGGCGATCGACCCAAAAGTTTGTCCACCACGGCAGCCACGACCGATTCGCTGCCGGTATAGCCGTTGATAAATGTCTTAACGCGGGGAATATCCTGCAAATGGTAAGGATTATCGATGGAAACGGCGATCGTCGGAATCTCGGAAATGTAGCGTGGCGCATCGAAGCCGAACGGTATTCCCCAGTTGATCCGTACAACGGTCTGGTTGCTCGCAGTCTTCAAGCTGATAAAATAGAGGATCAGATCGTGTTTCTCCAAGAATGCGCTCGCGGGCTTGGTCACTTGGTTTTCCGGATTGGCGTGTTCAAACACCTGCACTTCGAAACCCGACTGTTCAAGCAACTCCTTGAATATCCGCGCGCGGCCTCCGGCGCGGTCCAAGTAGCCGCCCTTGTCGCCGAGCACAAACATGAGGATGCGGCGGTGCCGTTCGGGAGTCAGGGGAAGCAGCCCTTGTTTGTCTTTAACCAGCGTGACCGCCTTGTCCGCGCACTCGCGCGCCCAACGTCGATGTTCTTCGCAGCGCAGCACAGAGAGCGCGCTTGCCGGAGGGATTAGAGTGCCGTCGGCCTGCCGATGATGAAGCTGGAGCGAGGCCTTCAAAGCCAAAATGCGTTGAACGGCTTCGTCCAAGCGTTTTTTGCTCAGGATGCCGCTGCGGACTCCTTCCAACATGAACCGGACATCCTCCCGTAGATCGATCGTAAAGAGGAACATATCGCAACCGGCGGCAATAGCCTTGGGCACGGCAAGCTTGCGTGGCAGTAGTTGGGTAAAGCCGACCTGGCCTGTAGCATCGGTCACGATCAAGCCGTTGAAACCGAGTTGCTCGCGCAGCAGGCAGAAGTTCAACTCCGGAGCCAACGAGGCCGGCAGTATGTCCTCGTCCTTGATCCCGGGTGCTAGCTGCCGCGAATATGCCGGCAGCATGATGTGGCCAACCATGACGGTCGCGGCCCCAGCCTCTATCATCCCACGATAGACCTTACCAAAGGTCTGGTCCCAGGCGTTAGCGGTTTGGGTGTTGACCGAAACCAGTAGATGCTGGTCGCGGCCATCAACGCCATCGCCGGGCCAATGTTTCACGGCAACAGCCATCCCGTATTCCTGCACCCCTCGCATGTAGGCTCGCGCCATGCGCAAGACACGTTCCGCGTCTGCGCCAAACGTTCGTGTGTTTGTGATGGGGTTATTGAAATTGAAGTCGAGATCCACGACCGGCGCAAAGGTCCAATTGCATCCGACCGCACACCCCTCGCGCCCACAGACAAGTCCCAAACGATGAGCCTGCTCTTCATCGTCAGTAGCCGCCACTTCCAGTGGCGACGCGAATTGCGTGCCATCGTCTGCGATGCCGTTGCCGCCCTGCTCCAGATTGGCGGCGAGCAGCAAGGGAATAGTCGTGCGTGCTTGGACATGGCGATGAATACCTTGGACCTCTGTTGCTTGGCGGGGACGAAGCATGAAACCACCCGGCTTGATTTCATCGAGAATCGTGTCGAGCTCAGATTCCTTCTGGTTGTCAACCAGTAGACAGAACAACTGTCCGACCTTGTCCTCCAGCGACATCTTGCGATGGGTAGTTTCCACCCAGGCAATGTCCTCATCAGAAAGATAGAAGGGCTTTCCGCGAAAATCAATTGTCCTGTTACGGGCAATAACCGCGGGCCTTGTTGCGTTCGTCGTAAAAAATTCATCGATTACGAAATCTCTTAATCTAGCGACTACGTAATCGGCTTCATGCAACACGGCCGGATTGCCCACCCCCACCGCACACATTCCGGCGCGCTTGGCGGCGATAATGCCGACCGCAGCGTCTTCAAACACCACGCACTCGCCCGGCTCCACACCCAGTTCGCGAGCGCCGCGTAAAAAGACTTCGGGATTCGGTTTGGACGCGATGATGTTACTGCCATCCACCACGGCGTCGAACAAGGAAGCGATGTTCAACCGGTCGAGAATTAACGGCGCATTCCTGCTCGCCGAGCCAAGCGCAATCTTAACGCCTCTGCGCCTCAGTTCGAGCAGGCATTCCCGCGCGCCGGGCAACAGGCCGGTTGCGTCTAACTTGAGAAGAGATTCCACATACCAGCGGTTTTTGATGTCGGCCCACGCTTGTTTCTGCGCAGCGTTCGCCTTCACTTTCCCCCAAGCGAGCACGATCTCGAGCGCCTCCAAGCGGCCCACGCCTTTTAGGTGTTCGTTTTGCTCGGCAGTGAAGTCGAAGCCGAGCTCGTTCGCGAGCCGGCGCCAAGCTTGGAAGTGATACTTCGCCGTGTCCACCAGGACGCCGTCGAGATCGAAGATGGCAGCCTTGAATATGGTCTGGCCGATGGAGCCGCGTTTGGTAGCGCGCGCGTTGCAGTGATCGGAGGTGATCATAGATTTAGAGATGGACGCCGAAGCAGGCCGCAGCGGCGGATCCATCTTGCCTGGCGTGAATTGATACGGCCGATCGCGCCTTCTGCGATGTAGTCGCGCATGGCATAGCTCTCCGGACGGGCGCGGTTGTTGAAGTTGAACATCAGCGTCATCCTAACGCCGTCGGCTGACGCCTTCATCTGCTCGGCCTCCCCGGCATTAAGCGCTGGGGGGCTTTTCGCAGAAGACGTGTTTTCCCGCACGGAGGGCCTGGAGAGCGAGCGGCGCATGGAATTTGTTTGGGACCACGATTGAGACGGCTCTCAGTTCCGGCAACGCTTGAAGCATTTCGGCAACATCGCTGAAAATGCGCGGGATCTGATGCTTGGCGGCAAAGTTTTCCGCAGCGGCCTGATTGACGTCGGCGAGAGCAAAAATCTCGGCTCCAGCCTGGCGAAATCCAGCTACATGATAAGCGGCCATGCCGCCGGCGCCAATAACGGCGATCTTGAGGCTCATGGGGTGAAAGCGATGGCGGAAGCGGATTAACCGAAAGGTCTAACGGCTTACCCGGTTGAACGCCGCGTCGAAGGCAACCCGCTCGGCGGAGAATCAAGCTTGCGCACGAACGCTGCCGCCTCGGTCGCGTCGTGAACGCGGTCCGTGCCTGTGTCCACCCATTCAACCCATTCAACGGATAGCGGACCCTGATAACCGATGTCGTTGAGCGCAACAATCACGGCCTCGAAATCGATGTCGCCACGGCCCGGTGACCGCTCAATGCAGAAGCGCCGCAAATCGCCGAACCCCGTATGGCCGCCAAGCACGCTCACAGTGCCATCACCGTGCCCCCACGACGCGTCTTTGATGTGCACGTGGAAAATGCGGCTGCCAAAGGTTTTGATGAACTTCACGTAATCCACTCCCAGATACCCAAGATGGGAGGCATCGTAGTTGAAGCCAAAGCGCCGGTGCCCGCGTACGGCCTCGACGGCACGCTGTGCGGTCAAGATATCGAAGGCGATCTCGGCCGGGTGGACCTCGAACCCAAAATTCACATTGACGTTGTCAAAAGCCTCCAGGATCGGACCGAACCGCGTGCCAAAATCCCGATAACCCGCCTCCCAGTAGTCCCGCGAGACGGGAGGAAAGGGGTAGATCGTATGCCAGATGGAGGACCCCGTAAAACCATTGACGGTCACCGGGCGGTCCTCACTCGGGTCGCGTCCGGGGCGGGCATCGAAGAAGGCGCGCGCCGCCGCTGCGGTCGTGATCAACTTCCTGGCAGCCCTCCTGCGCACGCCCTCCGGCTCGCCATCGCCCCAAACATCGGGCGGCAGGATCGCCCGATGGCGCTCATCAATAAGGTCACAGACGGCCTGTCCGACAATATGATTTGAGATGGCATGACACGTCAATCCGTTGTCGTGCAAAAGCTCCCACTTTTCGCGGAGATATTTTGCCGAAGATGCGGCTTGATCGACATCGAAATGATCTCCCCAGCATGCCAGCTCCAATCCGTCGTAGCCCATCTGCTTGGCAAGCGGCGCCAGTTTCTCGAGGGGTAGGTCCCTCCATTGGAGGGTAAATAACGTAATCGCACGATTCATGGATCCTCTAATTTTA
>Ga0116137_1000289_pt1 | contig 46341 bp, 41 predicted proteins | sample June2015DPH_20_1_3_FD_88973 | JGI IMG/M metagenome (GOLD analysis project Ga0116137, IMG submission 88973) | Peatland microbial communities from SPRUCE experiment site at the Marcell Experimental Forest, Minnesota, USA - June2015DPH_20_100 | ecosystem: Environmental > Terrestrial > Soil >...
GATCTCAATGGCCCGCGCGTGTTGCTCATCGGTGATGTCAATGCCGTCGAGCATGGCCCGGATGACACCGACGACGAGGTCGGCTTGCGTCTCGGCGATCTTGACCTGCTCGGCCGGACTCATCGGCGGAGGCGGCTTGAGCCCACGGCTCGCCTCCAGATAGCGGACGGCCCAGCTGTCGGCGGGAGGGCGTCGTTGCGTTCGGGCGAGCCCCTCATCGAGCTGGCGCAGGAGTTCGGCTCGGGCCGCCACCTTTGCCCGTGGCCCCGACACGGCCCTGAGGTGGGCCGATCGCCGCTGGCTTGGCGCGGTGGCCGACTCCGGCCGGACGGGCCGCACTCGCCTGCTCATCGGGTCCGCCCCCGAGGCGTGAGCAGAGCCAGCATCGCCGAGTCCCTAGGCGCCGGCGCGGCGTGGACCCCTGAGAGCGAGCTAGGGGTCAGACCGAGCTCACGGGCGAGGTTGCGAACCTGGTCAGCCGCGTCGCGGACCATGGCCACAAGCGGATTGCGCACCAGCTCCTGACCGCGGGCTCCTCGCAGCAGTGGACCGGAGCGGCGGAGGCGAGCGGAGTAGTCCTCGTAGCGGACGACCGCCTCGGCGTACATACGCAGCGTGTCGGCGTGGGCGGCGAGGATCACACCTGGGGCCTGATCGGTCAGGACCCGGTTCCACACTGCCTGTGCGGCGGGGTCGAGATCGTCGGGCATGCGCGGCACGTTCGCCGGCGGCACAGGCTCGTCGCGATTGAGCCGCGACGGCCGCGTCTCGCCGTGGAGCAGCTTGACCCGCGTCGGCAAGGGTGCCGGACCACGCCTACCCACGGTGAGCCTCCGCGCCTGTGAACGCCTGCCAGCGCTCGATCGTCACCTGGGCATACGCGGGATCGATCTCGAGGGCGTAGCAGCGCCGGCCCAGGGTCTCCGCGGCGATGAGGGTGGAGCCCGAACCCGCGAAGGGCTCGTACACAAGGTCGCCCGAGCGGGTGCTGTTGGCCAGGCACTCGGAGATCAGCCCCACCGGCTTCATGGTCGGGTGCTCGGCACTCTTCGCGGGCTTGTCGTAGGCAAGGACGCTGGAGGCTGAGTTGTCGCCATACCAGCGGGTACCCTCGTGCGCGCCTCGGCCGGGTCGGCCTGGTCCAGGGGTGTAGCCATAGAGGATCGGCTCGTGGGCGTAGTGGTAGTCGGAGTGGCCCAGGACGATGCTGTTCTTGACCCACACGAGTTCTTGGTGGAGGCGCCAGCCGACCTCGCGGATTGCGATCAGGAAGTCCGCCTGCCGAGGTCCGGCTGGGACCGCGACATAGAAGCGAGCACACGGTGCCAGGGGAGCGATCGCACAGGCTGCGCCAAAGAGGGCCGGACCACGCTCGTCGTCGTTGGCGATGGTCAGGGCTCTCTTGGTCTTGCCGACGTAGCCGACCCCGTATGGCGGATCGGTCCACATGCACTCGGCGGAGGCGCCTTCGGTGAGCCTGGCCACATCTTCTGCCTTGGTGGCGTCGCCGACCAGGAGGCGATGGTCGCCGAGCAGCCAGCGCTCGCCTGGCTTGACGTATGGATCCTCGGGAACAGCCGGCGCCTCGTCGGGGTCGACGAGGCCGGCCTTGGGCAGGTCGCCCGCCAGATCGGCGAGCAGGGCTGCCAGACCGGCGTCGTCGACCGAGAGCGAGGCCAGCAGCTCGTCGAGCACCGACTGCTCGGCGATGGCCATCGCACCTATCGGGTCGAGGCTCGCGAGAACGAGCGCCTCCTCTTGTTCGGATAGCTCGACGTACAGAACCGGGACCGTGGGCTCGCCGCGGCTGAGGGCCTCCTCGATCCTGGCGTGGCCATCCACGACGTGCCCGGTGGTGGTATTGACCAGGATCTGGGCGACCCAGCCCACGGTGTCCAGAGAGCCCCGCAGGGCCTGGCGTTGGGCCACCGGATGGCGGCGCCAGTTGCGAGGGTTGGCCAGGAGCTGGGCCGGGTCCTCCCACCCGGAGCCGACGATCCGGGAGCGCCAGGGCGCTGTGGCGGTCATCGGTCGGATCCCAAAGTGACCGAAATCGGAAAACCTGGATGCACGCACACGCTGCGGGCGTTACGGTATCCGCCATCGCCGAAAGGGCTTTGTTGGCGAGCTGGCATCTTCGGGGCCACGGGCCGCACGTCGAGCCGACCTGCGCCCGTCCACCAGATACCCCACTCGCGGGGCGTTCGCGCCACACGAGCGCCCACAGGGCCCGACGGCGCAACGGGGCCGGTCATGCCGATCGAGCCTGCGCGGCCGCGACCCACTCATCGCGACCCTCGATCGGGATCCGGTAGGTTGTTAACGCGTGTCCGACACCTGTCGGGCGCGCTTTACAACCTGCTCTGGTATCGAGCGCGCCCAGGTGAGTTAGTCGACGGAGCGACCGTCCGGACGTCGACGCACGATGCGCATCTCGTGGCGCGGCCCGGTGGCTGCTTCATCGGTGACGTGCCAGGTGGCGGGTCTGGCCCAGGGTCAGCCGCAGTCTCCGAGGTGGTCGAGATTGTTCGCGATCGTGTGGTCGCGCTCAGAGCGGATGGTGGGAAAACGGCATCGCTCGCAATCGACCATGACCACGCCGGCACGAGAGCCCGCTTCCTCCGTGTAGAACGTGTGCAGGCCCATCGCTGCGCGGACCTGGGCCACAGTCCAGCGGCGGCCGTCGACGGTCCCTACCGCGCTAATGTGTTGGCTGCCGTGGGCCGCCACTTTCGTGGTGCACACGATCCGGTAACTGGCCACCTTGTGCGACCCTCGAGCCCATCGATCGGCGACGCAACTCAACGTTGCTTGGACAGCTAGCGTAACGCTTGGATCGAAGGACAGCTCGAACCGGCCGGCGCGTCGGGGAACCGGCGGAGGCTTGGCCCAGGGTCCGCCCGTCCATGTCAGACTACCGTGCGGAGGATTCGCATTTGCCGCTGTTCGGACCGCCAAACGTCGAGAAGTACCTGGCCAAGCGAGACGCGCCAGGTCTGCTCAAGGCGCTCCGGAATCAGAAGCACTGGCGTGTCCGCCGGGACGCTGCCGAGGCCCTGGGCCAGATCGGCGATGCCAGCGCCGTTGGTCCCCTCGTAGGTGCTCTTCAAGATGACACCTCGGCCGTGCGCCGAGCCGCTGCGGAGGCTCTGGCCCAGATAGGCGATGCCGGCGCCGTCGTGCCCCTCATCGCCGCTCTTCGAGATGCGAGTTCGAGCGTGCGCCAGGCTGCCGCCGAGGCCCTGGGCCAGATCGGCGATGCCAGCGCCGTCGCGCCACTAATATCAGCTCTCAAAGATGCGAGTTGGACCGTGCGCGCGGCTGCAGCCGACGCTCTCGGCCTGATTGAGGATCCCCGCGCCGCCGAGCCGCTCAGCGCCGCCCTGACAGATGGGGACTCGAGCGTGCGGCGGGCTGCCACCGACTCACTTGGGGCGCTTGGCTGGCAGCCTAATAGGGCCCAGTCGGGCAGCCAGGGCCGAAAGGCCAGGGCATCGGTCAGAGAGCACTGAACGCAGTCTTTTCGCGAGCGGTTGGGGACCCGTCGACCCCTCACCAAGCCCGCTATCTCCTGATGCTCCTGGCCGCGTGAGGCGCGGCCGAGGCGAAGCGCGGATAGCGCGGGTTCTGACAGGCGCTATGGGGGCGATTGCGCGGATCAGGGAGCTCGAAACGCGCGGCAACATCTCCAGTCAAGGCCCGGGGGTCCAGGCACTTCGATCTCAGGCGTCGTCTGCAGGTCGGCCAGGAAGCGCGCCAGGAGCTGCTCGTCCCAGGTCCCCGAGATCCGATTGAGGGCGAGGTTCAGCAGGCGTGCCTGCTCGGCTGACAGGTCGAGCCAGGTCACCGGGACCGTGGCGAGCCCGAGGCGCTGGGCAGCAACGAGGCGCTGGTGGCCGCCGATGACGACGCGGTCCTGGCGTCGCGTGAGGACCGGCTGGACGAACCCGAACTGCCGAAGGCTCCGCTCCAGTGCGTCGAGCTCCTCATCGCTGATGCGTCGCGGGTTGGCGGGGTCTGGCCGGAGCTGGTCGATGGCGACCTGCTCGACGGTGAGGGGGCGGAGGGACGTGGTGGTCATGCCGATCTGACTCGCGCGGCCGCGACCCACTCATCGCGGCCTTCGATCGTGATGCGGTAGGCGGTTAACGCGTGTCCAACACCTGTCGGGCGCGCCAATCCAGCCTTTTCTGAAAGCGCCAGGGCGAGCCAGCTGGCACAGGCAGCGGGCGTAGGCCGTGCCCCGACGAACGTCCCGCCGCCACGACGATCCGCTCGTAGATCGCGTGCAGCAGAATGGTGGCCATGCGCTCCTTCATATTCGACCTCGACGGCACCCTGGTCGACACCGTTTACGCCCACGTGGTGGCCTGGCAGCAGACGCTCGAAGAAGCTGGCATACCCATCGACGGCTGGCGCATCCACCGCCGGATCGGCATGAGCGGCGGGCTATTCACGCGTGCGCTCGCGCGAGAGATTGGCCGCCCGCTCTCGGCGGATGAGCAGCAGCGGCTGCAGCAGCGGCACGGCGAGTTGTACCTCGAGCTGCTTCCCCAGCGGCGGCCCCTGCCGGGCGCGCGGGAGCTTCTTCGGAGGCTCCACGAGGGCGGTGTGCCGTTCGGCATCGCCACCTCCGGGCTGCACCCGGAGATCGACGCCTCCCTCGACGCTCTCGGCGTGCCGGCCGACGTGATCGTCATCGACCGCGGCGACGTCCTGCGCGCCAAGCCCGAGCCGGACCTGTTCCTGGCCTGCCAGGAGCGGATGGGTGTGCGCCGCGAGGACTGCTATGTGGTCGGAGATGCGGTTTGGGACCTGCTCGCGGCACGCCGAGCCGGGATGCTGAGCGTTGGTCTCTTGAGCGGCGGCTACGGCCAGGACGAGCTTACCCAGGCCGGGGCATTCCGCGTCTACCGGGACCCGCAGGACCTGTTCGATTCGCTAGACGAGCTGGGAGTCACGCTGCCCGGTTGAGCCTTCATGCCCGGGACTCCGCGCGACGACACGAGCCTGTCGCACGGGCAGCCACGCCCGAGCTGCTGCGAGTTGCCCCCGCCGGCTGCTTGCTACACTGCCGGCGTGGCCGACTTCGACGCCGAGAGATTCCGGACCGTGCTGGGCCGCTTTGCGACCGGCGTGGCCGTGGTCACCACATGGGATGGCGAGCGACCGTGGGGCACGACCGTCAACTCGTTCAGCTCAGTCTCGCTGCGACCGCCTCTCGTCCTGGTGGCCTTCGACCGCAGCCGGCGGATCGTGCCGGCCCTGAGTCGGACCGGCCGCTACGCGGTCAACATCCTGTGCGAAGACGATCGAGCCCTTTCCGACTGCTTTTCCGGCGGCCCCGAGCCGAGTCCGGCGGCCCGTTCGATCCCTTCGCAGGTGCCGGCTGCGGCCGCGCCGGCGGCCGTCGTTCGCTCGGACGCCCGAATCCGTTCACGCGGTGAGTCGCGCGCCGAGCTCTGCGGCGCGGAGTGGCATCGAGGAAGCACAGGCCTGCCCATCCTGGTCGACGCGATCGCCTCCCTGGAATGCACCGTCGTCGACGTTCATCCGGCCGGCGACCACGACCTCTATATCGCCCGCGTGGACGCTGCCGCCGCCGTGGGCGAGCAGCCGATGCCCCTGCTCTACTACTCCGGCTGCTATCTGCGGATCGAGCGCGCCAGCTCCCACGATCTCGAGGGCAAGCCCGAGCGCTAGCACCCGGGCGCGTCGCCGGCCTCTGCGCCGGCTCGACTCACATGTGAACCGGCGCGCCGTGACCCGGGCAGAGCAGCTTGATCGGCAGCGCCTTGATCCTCTCGGCGGATGCCTGCGCCTGAACTCGATCGAGCGCAAGACGCGGATTCGGCCAGCGAACCTGCCCGTGCTTGTCGCCGAGGAGAGCATCGCCGGAGAACACCACGCCGTCCTCTCGGCATAGAACGAGGCTCCCGGCGGTGTGCCCTGGCACGTGTATCACCCGGAGGCCACCAATCCTGTCGCCGTCCTTCAGGAGCAGGTCGGGCACAACCGGCCTGGGCCTGAGCAACTTGGAGAACGCCACCATTGCGAGCCCGCCCTTCTGCGGCCTCTCTTGCCCCGCGAGGATCGGACCATCCAGTTCGTGGATCGCGACCCTGGCCCCCGTCAGCTCCTTGAGTCTGGCCACGCTGCCGATATGGTCGATATCGCAGTGCGTAAGGACGATATAGCGCAGATCGGCCGCCTGGCGCCCGATGCTCTCGGTGAAGGCCACGATCCGCTTCGCGTTCCCGGGCATGCCGGTATCCACCAGCAGGAGACCATCGTCGATCGCCACGAGGTAGACATTGGCCGCCCCCACGCCGTCGACCTTGTGGACGCCGTCAGCAAGTCGCATCGGCGGCATTATGGCGCGTCAGGCGACGCTACATCGCCAGCGGCGCCGGTCATCGAGGCCAGCTTCCTTGGCGGCCAGTCGGTGGCGATCCCGAACGCCTGTCGTCCGTCGCCGAGCTTGTCCACCTGCCTTCTCTTGGCGTGAAACGGTTTCCGAACAACCATGCGCCCCTTGGTGTCATCTGCCATCCTGACCGGCGATGTTCGATTCGCTGCTCATCATCATCGTGGCCGGACTCGTTGGGCCGCTGCTGGCGGCCGGCAGGCGGCCCCTCATCCCGGCTGTGGTCGGGGAGCTGATCGCCGGCATCTGCATTGGCCGGTCGGGTTTCGGCTGGATCGATCCGACGACGCCCGCGAACGCCCTCCTGTACGGCCTGGGCTTTGCCATGTTGATGCTCGTGGCGGGCTCGCACGTGGACCTGAGCGCGCCCGGACTGCGCGCCGGCGTTCGTGCCGGCGCGATCGCGGTCGGCGTCGTGGCCGTCCTGTCGTTGCCGGTCGGGCTGGCCATCGGTGCGGTCCTGGAGCCCGGCGCTCCATCACTTCTGTTCCCGGTCCTGCTGGCCGGAAGCTCGGCCGCCGTCGCCTTCCCGATCCTCGAGGAGCGCGGCCTGATCGGTCCGGGGGTGGCCCTTCTGCTCGTCTGGATACCCCTGGCCGACGCACTCACGGCCCTGCTGATGCCGCTCACGCTGATCGGCGCCGCGAAGATCCCGGCGGCGCTCGGTGGCGACGCGCTCATCGTCGGCTGCACCCTCGGCGCCCTTTGGGTCGGCGAGCGAGTAAGTCACTTACCGCGGGCCATGACGTTGCGCGATCGCTCGCAATCGCGAGGCTGGGCTCTCCAGCTGAGAGTGACCTTGCTGATCCTGGTGGTTCTCTCGCTCATAGCGGCGAAGACCGGTGGCTCGACCCTGCTGGCCGGCTTTGGGGCGGGCCTGGTCCTGGCCCGCCTGCGCGAGCCCACCCGCCTCGAGGTGCAGCTCTCGGGGATCGCCGAGGGCTTCTTCGTCCCGGCTTTCTTCGTTCTGATCGGCTCAGAGCTCGACCTGCGGTCGCTGGCCGGGGACCCATCGGCCATTGCCCTGGCCCTCGTGATGGCGGCCTGCGCTCTGGCGATTCACCTGGCCGCAAGCCGGGCGGTGGCACCCGCGCCGTGGAACGGATTCGGCCTGGCCGCGGCCGCCCAGCTCGGTCTGCCTGCTGCGGCCGCATCGCTCGGCCTGGGAACGGGGGCCCTCTCGCCGGCTGTTGCGGCCGCGATCGTGCTCGGCGGCTGCCTGACCATCGTGCCGGCGTCGATCGGCACCCGCAGGCTGGCCGACATCCTCGCCGCTCCGTCGGCCGGAGGGGTTGGCCCGGGAGCCGCAGCCATTGAGCACGTACAGGAGGTTCCGGCTTGAGCGAACGCGTCCGCATCGCCGCCGTCGACATCGGCAGCGACACCGTCCACCTCCTGATCGCGGACGTCGCCGCCTCGCCCGATGGCCCCGTCGTCAGCCGCGTCGAGCAGCGAGGCGAGCTCATCGAGCTTGGCCGGCTGGTCGCGACGACCGGGCAGGTCGGCAAGAGAGCAGCCACGCGGCTCGAAGGGTATCTGACCGGGTACTTGAAGCGCGCCCGACGGGGCAGCGATCGAGTCGTCATCGGGGCCACCGAGGCGCTTCGCCGGGCAAGCGACGGACCGGCTCTCGTCGAGCGACTCTCGAGTGAGCTCGGCGAGCCGGTGCGCATCCTTTCGGGAGCGCGCGAAGCCGCCCTTGGCCTCGCCGGCGCGGCCCGCCGACTCGATCCCACCGGCTCGCAGTTGCTCATCGACTCGGGCGGTGCCTCGACTGAGGTGACCCTGACGGATGGTCGCCGTGCAGTGGCTACGGCGTCGCTGCCGGTCGGAGCGGCGCTCCTCGGTGCGGAACTTCGCGGCGACCCGCCCGAGGCTCTCAGCTGGAGCCTGGGTGGCGTTCGCATCGGATTAGCTCTCTCGTTGGCTCCCGCCGGTAAGCCGACCCGCGCCTGGGCGACCGGTGGCTCGGCCCACAACCTTGCCGGCCTCGAGCGCACGAAGGGTCGCTCCGGCGACCAGCGCCTGACCATGGCCGAGCTCTCGGCCCTGGCGGCCCGTTTGCTTGCGGAACCGGCTCGCAAGCTTGCCCGCCGCAGCGAGGAAGATCCGGGCCGAGTGGGAATCCTGCCGCCCGGCCTGCTGATCATCGCCGCCATCCTGGCTCACTATGGCCTCGAAGAGCTGACCGTCGTGCCCGAGGGACTGCGCGAGGGCATGGTCGCCATCGCGTTTGAGAACCCGGACGGCTGGTGGCAAGATCCGCCCTCCAAACGGTGAATGACTCGGCGCGTCGGCTCGGGAGCTGCACGATGATGATCGGTTGCTCGCAAGCTCTCCGAGGTCCGTGTTCGGCACGGTGAGCAGTTAGCGCCCACGCTGCGGCTGTAGCCCGAGTGTTACAGGTTGCTCGGCGGAACCGCCGGCACGAAGGGCGCGTCTCCTGCCCGTTACGTTGGTTGCGCGGGAGAAGCCGCCCTGTCTGCCAGTCGCCCTTGGATGGTCCGCTCGTTAGTCGTCGCGTGCGTCGTCGTCGGCAGCGCATTGATCGCAGTCGCTTGCGGCGGGACGCTGCAGACAGCACCACAGGCGACCGCCACGCCCCAGTCGTCTCCCTGGTGGTACTCCTCCGGCATGAACGCGTGCGGGATGTCGGCGCTGTACCGAGCCAACGGCGTGGCCCACGGCGCGGGTTCCTGCCCGGGCCTGTCGATCCCCCGGACACTGTGACGGTGCAGGTCGGGCAGACGATTGACGTGCACATGACCGAGGAGATGGGCGCATCCGGCAGCCTGGTTCCCGTGTACCCGCTGCCGAGCAGCTCAAACGACTCGGTCCTGCGGCGAGTCGCGGTGGCCGATGGCGGGTCGTCGGCCACGTTCCGAGCCGAAGCACCCGGAGCTGCCGTGCTCATGACAAGCGGCTACTGCATGAACTTGAAAACGCTCGAGCAGACCTTCGGTCCCTGTCCAGTTCTCGCGGTCACAGTCACTGGCGCGACTTCGAGCTGGGCGGCTGCTGTCGGCTGATCCGCGAACTCGTCGGCCCGCTGTGACGCCAGGTCCGATGGGCCTCTTTCGAGCCGGAGGCCGCCGGCCCCGCTCGATGAGCGGCCCGGGATTCGCGGCCGCCGAGTAGCCGCGCCGGCGAGCGGCACGAGCGGCGAGGAACGATTCATGCGCCGACCCGGGTCGTAACCCAGTCGACAGCTTCGCCGAAGGAAGCTACTATCCACCCGCCTGTTCAGGCTGTCGCCTCGGCGCTCTCGGGACGCCCGTCCGCTGCCGATGCCGCGGCGCCGAGGCGGGGCCGGCCGAGGTCGAGGACCGGCGCGCTGGTCGCCGCCCGTTCGAAGATCCGATCCAGGGCCAGACGCAGCCCGGTGGCGGCGGCTCCGGCGAGCACCGCGTCGGCGCCCAGGCTTGAGATCGCCAGTCGTGGCGAGAACGGGGAGATGGCGGCGAGCGCGTCGGTAACCGGCCCGAGCAGAAGGTCGCCGCCCCCGGTGCCGATGCCGCCGCCCAGCACCACCAGCTGCGGGTCCAGCACCGCGGCGATCGCGGCGATCGCGTGGGCGAGGCGGCGGGCCTCGATCGCCACCACGGCCGCCGCCGCGGCCTCACCGGAACGCGCCGCGGCGAAGACATCGGCGGCCGAGCCGGCCGCCGATAGCCCCATGGCGCGTGCGAGGGCGAGGATGCCCGCCGATGACACCAGGGCCTCGAAGGGGCCGGCCCCCCAGGCGACGACGCGCTCCGAGGGCGCGGCATCCATGTCCAGGGCGAGGTAGCCGATCTCACCGGCGAGGCCGGCGGCACCGCGGCGCAGCTCGCCGTCCAGAACCACTCCCATACCCACTCCGGTCCCCACCGACACGAGAACGAAATCGTCGACCCCCCGAGCAACTCCCTGGACGTGCTCGCCCACGGCGGCCAGGTTGATGTCGTTCTCGAACAGCACCGGGGCCACCAGGGCTCGACGGATGTCGCTGATGACACCTGCGGACTCCCATCCGGGCAGGTTGGGAGCGAGCGAGAAATGGTCTTCGCCGCGCCGGATCACGCCGGGGGTTCCGACGACGACCTGCTCGACTTGGGCCGGGCTGATCGCCACCTCGACGGCGAGCTGATCGGCCGCCTGGCGGAGCTGGGCGATCACCGCCGGCGCGGTCGAGGCCGGGGTCCGTGACGCGGTGTGGGCCACCACAGTACCCGTGAGGTCCGTGAGCGCGGCCCGCACCCACTGCCGTCCGATGTCGAGGCTGAGCACCCAGCCGGCGCGGGGGTTGACATCGTACAGCTGGGCGCTGGGCCCAGGATGTCCCCGGGTGCGCCCCACCCTCCGGATCAGGCCGAGATCGAGAAGCCGGGCGATGACCTCGCCGACCGTGGGTCGGGAGAGGCCTGTTTGCCGCACCACCTGCGAAGCGCCGATCGGCCCTCGAGCCTGGACCTCATCGAAGGTGGCTCGCAGGTTGATGGCCCGCACCAGACTCGGCTTGGCCGTCTCCCGTGCTCGCATCGCCGTCCTCCGATGTGATGGTTCTTGGGGACTCGTCTGTGTCCTCCGGCAACCATTGCCGTCAGGCCGGCGCGGGTCTCCAAGCGAGCGTCGCGCCTCCCGTGCGTCCAGAGCCCTGCTCCTCCACCTGGGCCCGGCACAGCCGCCGTGACCCGATGGCATGGGTGGCTTGGAATCTCATTGATATTAAGGTAACCTTCCTATGTATCATAGCACCTCGGGTTTCTACTGCGACCAGGTGGCTGCGGAGGACCAGGTGACCCGGCGGTGCGGAACGCGCTGAGGATGAAGGGAGACCATCGATGAGAGGCTCCAGGTTGTTCAGTCTTATCGTCGCTGCCGGCGTGATCGCGGCAGCCTGCGGCAGCAGCACCACAACTCCGGGCGCTGCCGGCACAAGTCCGGGCGCCGCGGGGACAAGCCCAGGGGTCACCGCCACGGCTCCGGGCGCGAGCACCGCAAGCCCTGTCGCGAGTGGCCCTGTCAACACCGGGAAGATCGGCGGCACGCTCGTCATCGACAACGAGAGCGGCAGCACCTGGACCTGCCAGTTCAACCCATACAACCCGTCAGTGAGCGGCACAGCGGTCGGTTTCATCTATGAGCCGCTCGAGTTCGTGAACGCGCTCCAGACAAACGCCGACGGCTCCAACGTGGTGACTCCATGGCTGGCCAGTTCATCCACATGGAGCCCCGACTTCAAGACCCTCACCTTCACCATTCGCAGCGGGGTCAAGTGGAGCGACGGCCAGCCATTCAGCGCCGCGGACGTCGTCTACACGTTCAACGCCCTGAAGGCTGACTCAGCCCTCGATCTGAACGCCCTCTGGTCTGCCGACGGTGGCCCGCTCACCAGCGTAACCGCCCAGGGCAGCGACCAGGTCGTCTTCACGTTCTCCGGTCCGGCCCAGACGTACTTCTTCTACGTCGCCGACCAGATTCCGATAATCCCCCAGCACATCTGGTCCAAGCTCGATCAGACCAAGCTCGACACCGAGGCCAACACCAGCCCGGTTGGCACCGGCCCCTACCTGATGTCGAACTGCACAGAGAACAACATCAAGTACCTGCGGAACCCCAACTACTGGCAGAGCACGGCCAGCCACCCGGTTCCCCAGATCGCAGAGGTGGACTACCCCGCCTTCCTCAGCAATACTCCGGCCAACCTGTTGCTGGCCCAGGGGCAGGCACAGTGGGGCGCGCAGTACATCCCCAACATCGACTCCTTCTATGTTGCCAAGGACCCCGCTCATCGCCACTACTGGTTCCCGGCCGTTCTCAACGTGGCGCTCTTCCCCAACCTGGACAACCCGCTGCTGGCCAACGTAGCGGTCCGCAAGGCCATCAGCCTTGCAATCAACCGCGCCGACGTCTCGCAGCGAGGCGAGTCAGGCTATGAGCCGCCGGCCAATCAAACCGGCATCGTCCTGCCGACATACACCTCCTGGTACGACAAGACGATCGACACAACCGCCTTCGACGTCGCCAAGGCCGACCAGACCCTGGAGGCCGCAGGGTTCACCAAGGGGTCCGACGGCATCTACGCGAACTCCAAGGGTCAGAAGCTCTCGTTCACGATCAAGACGATCAGCGGCTACACCGACTGGGACTCGTCGCTGACGGTGATCACGCAGGAGCTGAAAGCCGCGGGCATCGCGGTCAAGGTCCAGGACGAGGACACGACCGTCTACACGCCCGACCTCCAGAAGGGCAATTTCCAGCTTGCCTATGGTGAGGAGACCGGCGGACCTCTCCCCTACTACGAGCTCCGGCAGATGCTGCTCAGCAGCAATATCGGGTCGACCAACTACTCACGGTACAAGTCGACGGCCGTCGACACGCTCTTCAACAACTACGCGTCAGCCAGCGCCGCCGACCAGGTCGGCATCATTCACCAGATCGAGCAGGTTATGGTCAACGAAGTCCCGGTCATCCCCGTCGTTGAGGGCGTCGACTGGTATCAGTACGACACCACCAACTTCGGAGGCTGGCCCACCCCGGACGACCCCTACGCCCAGCCTCCGGTCTGGGCTACGCCCGACAACGGCGTCGTCCTCACCCACCTCTTCCCGACCAACTAGCCGAGGCCAGGTCAGGAGCAGCCGCCAGGGATCCCGTCCATGAGATACGTCGCCCGCCGGCTGGGACTCTTCGTCCTGACCCTCTGGGCGGCGCTGACCGTCAACTTCCTCATCCCCCGGCTGATGCCGGGGGATGAGGCCACGTCGGTGCTGTCTCGGATGAAGGGCGTCAACCCGGCCGCGCTGCACGCGTTGCAGGTCGAGTTCGGCGTAAACACCGACCAGAACATCGTCGTCACCTACTTCCAGTACCTCGGCAACTGCCTGACCGGCCAGTTCGGCCTGACCGCCGCCAGGGTCCCGGTCATGACCGACATCATGGACAAGCTGCCCTGGACCCTGGGCCTGGTAGGGGTGACCACGGTAATCGCGTTTGTGATTGGCACGATGATCGGGGTGGTCAGCGCCTGGCGGCGGGGAGGCCGCCTGGACAGCATCCTCCCGCCTTTCCTGTTCATCGTCTCCACTCTCCCGGTCTTCTTCGTGGCCCTGGTTCTCCTGTACGTCTTTGCCGTCACCCTCGGCTGGCTACCACTCGAGTCCAACTACAGCCTCAGCGCGACGCCCGCGCTCTCGCTCGCCTTCATCTGGGACGTGATCGTGCATGCGACTCTTCCCGCCGCCACCCTGATCATCGTTACCGCGGGCGGCTGGATCTACACGATGCGCAACAACATGGTGACCACCCTGGCCGAGGACTACGTGCGCATGGCCCGGGCCAAGGGGCTGCCGAGCTGGCGGATCATGCTCGACTACGCGGCCCGAAACGCGATCCTGCCCAATCTCACCGGCTTCGCGATGCAGCTCGGCTACGTGCTGGGTGGCTCGATCCTGGTCGAGTACACGTTCTCCTACCCGGGGCTCGGCTACCTCTTCTACACCGGCACGACCGACCACGACCTGCCGCTGCAGTCGGCCCTGTTCCTCGTGTACACGCTGGCGATCCTGATCTGCGTCCTCGTCGCCGACTTCGCCACCGCCTTGCTCGACCCGCGGACGCGGGACGCCTGAGGGCCGGGACGATGGCAGTTCCCGCGATTACCCCTGACGCCAGCTCTCTGAACGCAGTCCCCATCCAGGGCGGGTCGGCTGCCGTCCACCGCCTCGTCCAGGCGATCCTCCGCAATCGCAAGGCGACGCTGGGGCTTCTGATCCTGCTCGTCATCTCGTTCGTCGCCGCGTTCCCAGGACTCTTCACCCATGGCGACCCCCAGGCGGCCATCTACGGCCAGCAGCTCGGACCGTCTGCCCAGCATCTCCTCGGCACGACCCAGGTGGGGCAGGACGTCTTCTCCCAGCTCATCTGGGGGACGCGGTTGACCCTGGTAATCACCGTGGTCGTGAGCGTGGCCGCGACCATCATCTCCATTCTGATCGGGGTGACCGCGGCTTATGTCGGCGGGATGGTGGACCGCTCACTGTCGCTGCTGATCGACGTCTTCCTGGTCCTCCCCACGCTGCCGCTCCTGATCGTCCTCACTGCGTATCTGCCGAGCGGCGCCGTCACCATCACCGCGGTCATGATCGCCACCAGCTGGGCTTTCGCGGCCCGGCAGCTGAGGGCCCAGGGCCTGTCGCTGCGAACCCGCGACTTCCTCGAAGCGGCCCTGGTGCGCGGCGAGCGGCGCTCCTACATCATCGTCGTTGAGATCCTCCCCAACATGATCTCGTTGCTCGTGGCATCGTTCCTTGGCCTCGCCGTCTTCGTGGTGGGCTTCGCTGCGGGCCTGCAGTTCCTGGGGCTTGGCAACAGCACCGAGCTCACCTGGGGCACGATGCTCTACTACTCGCAGCAGAACGGCGCCCTGGAGAGCGGCAACGCCCTGTGGATGCTCGCGCCTGGTGCCGCCGTCGCCCTGCTGGGCACCGGCTTCGCCCTCCTGAACTACGCTTTCGACGAGATCGGCAATCCGGCGCTCAGGCCGGTGAGGAGGCGCCGTGTCAAGCCCACTGCTTGAGGTGAGCGACCTCTCGGTCGACTACGTCACCGAAACCGGAGACGTGCGGGCCGTCGACCGGGTCGACCTGAAGGTGCAACCCGGCGAGTTCCTGGGCATCGTCGGCGAGTCTGGCTGTGGGAAGTCCACCCTGCTCTTTGCCATTGCCCAGCTGCTCTCGCCGCCGGCGGAGATAGCCGGGGGCAACGTGGTCTTCAAGGGCCGGGACATGGTGCGCCTTACCGAGGATGAGCTGCGGCACATCCGCTGGCGAGACTACTCGGTGGTCATGCAGAGCGCCATGAACGCCCTCAATCCGATGAAGAGCATCGAGGCCCAGTTCCGCGACACACTCCAGGCCCATGCCAGGATGTCCGATCGGGCCATCCGCGAGCGATCAGCCGAGGTGCTCCATCTCGTTGGCATCGACGCCGTGCACCTCAAGAGCTACCCGCATCAACTGAGCGGCGGGATGCGACAGCGGGCCATGATCGCGATGGCCCTGCTCTTCACGCCCGAGCTGGTGATCATGGACGAGCCGACCTCGGCTCTCGACGTCGTGGCCCAGCGCTCGCTCATGAGCCAGATCAAGGAGCTCCAGAGGCGCCTGGGCTTCGCCGTGATCTTCGTGACCCACGACATGTCCCTGGTCCGCCACTACTCGGACCGGCTGATGGTGATGTACGCCGGACAGGTCGCCGAGCTGGGCGAAATCCGTGCCCTTTTTGGGAGTCCCCTCCATCCCTATACGAAGGGTCTTCTGGACGCCTTCCCGTCGATCCGCGGTCCGCGCCGACCTCTCACCGGGATCCCCGGCAGCCCGCCCGATCTCGCCCGGCCGCCATCGGGTTGCCGCTTCCATCCCCGCTGCCCGGTGGCGATGCTGCAATGCTCGACGCGGGTTCCAGACCTGTACGAAGTCGCGGGCACCCGGGTCCGCTGCCTCCTCCACGCCGATGCGCTGAAGGACGCCGTCTGAAATGTCGAGCCAGATGCAGAGCAGGAACGAGGCGGCGGCGCCGGTCGGCGAGCCGCTGCTGCGCACCGTCGGCCTGACCCGGCATTTCCGGCTCGGCGGGCTCTTCTCGAACCAGGTTCTGCATGCCGTCGACGACGTCAGCCTCACCATCGGGGAGCGAGAGCTCGTCTCCCTGGTGGGAGAGAGCGGCAGCGGCAAGAGCACGATCGCCCGGCTCCTGGCCATGTTGTACCGGCCGACGAGCGGCGAGATCAACTACCGGGGCCGTTCCGTCCACACCCTGCACTCCCGTCGGGATCTGCTCGACTACCGGAGCCAGGTGCAGATGGTCTTCCAGGATCCGTACAGCTCGATGAACCCGGTATTCCGCGTCTCCCACGGAGTCGTGCGCAACCTGAGGCTGCACCGGCCCGAGCTGGGCCGTTCCGAGCGCCTCCAGGAGGCGGAGCGGGTCTTCACCCTGGTCGGGCTGACCCCGGCGGCGGAGATGCTGCGGAAGTTCCCCTACGAGATGAGCGGTGGTCAGCGTCAGCGCGTCGGCTTCGCCCAGGCCGTTGCAGTGCGACCCAAGCTGATCCTGGCCGATGAGCCGGTCTCGATGCTGGACGTTTCGATCCGCGCCGGCATACTGAACTTGATGGCCGACCTGAGGGAGCGGGAGGGGGTTTCGATCCTCTACATCACCCATGACATCGCCAGCGCCCGTTATGTCGCCGACCGGATCGTCGTCATGTACGCCGGGTACATCGTCGAATCAGGCCCGACCGAGGCCGTGCTCGCCGACCCCAGGCATCCGTACACCCAGCTGCTGCTCTCGGCGGTGCCCGACCCACGGGAGCCGATCTCGGTCTCCGCGTCGCCGGCCGTGGGAGAGCCGCCAAAGGTCGTGAATCCCAGCGAGGGCTGCCGCTTCCGCGAGCGATGCCCCCTCGCCATCGACGAGTGCGGCCGCGTGACTCCCAGACTGCGAGTCCTGGCTCCGGCCCACACCGCCGCTTGCCACGTGGCCACGGCCGATGCCGCGGTGACCGACTCGGTTCGCTGAGGCATCGGGCCGCTCGCAACGGCCTGCCTCGTGCGCGGGCATCGAGCTTGCGTTGTGCGTGGCCATCAAGGCCGCGCACGCGTCACACCTGGACGATTGCGTCCTCCGTCAGCATCTCCCTCAGGCGCGCCGCGGCATCGGTCGGCGCATCGAGCAGGTCGAGGCCGAGCAACGCGGACCCCAGCACCGGCGGCGCGTCGAGCGGCCGGACCGTCGCCCGTGGCGCGACGGCATGGACGCCGGCCTCGACCCGCTCCAGCAGCCGCTCGTCGCGGCCCCGAAACATTCCGCCGCCGAGGGCGACGTGGACCGGCGCCAGCTGCAGCCCGAGACGCCGGATGGCAGAGCCGGCCATCGCGACGACCTCGTCGGCCAGCCGGTCGACGATCGCGGCAGCGACCGCGTCTCCGCCTCGCGAAGCCTCGAAGGCGACCGGGGCCAGCTCCCGGACGCGGCTCTCGGGGACCTGCCCGAGGTAGATCGCACGGGTCACGGCGTCGGGGGTGCGGAGCCCAAAGTGCGCCGGCACCAGGCGCTCGAGCGACGTGCGCGGTCCTCGCCCATCCCGGCCGCGGACCGCGGCGCCGAGCGCGGCCATGCCAACCGACCAGCCTCCACCCCAGTCGCCCGAGATGTCGCCGAGGGCCGCGAAATGAACGCTTCGTCCGTCCGGCGCCAGGCCGCTGCAGTTGATCCCCGCGCCGCAAACGACCGCGACGCCCCACCCGTCGGGTGACCCTGCGCGCAGCACGGCGATCGTGTCGTTCTTCACGGTGACCCTCGCCGCGAGTCGGGTCCGGGCGAGCCCCCGTCGCAGCAGTCGGAGGTCCTCCGGGAAATCGGCACCCGCCACGCAGAAGACGCCGGCGGCAGCCAGCGGTCGAGACGATGGGCCGAGACCGGCGAGGCGTGCGCCCGCCGAGGACAGCTGCTCGAGTTGGTCCATCGCGGCGTCCAGGCCGACGGCCTGGTGCGACGCCGACGGTCCGCGCACTGCGGCCAGCAGCCTGCCGTCGCGACCGACCAGGGCGAGGTCCGTCTTCGAGTTGCCGACGTCCACGGCGAGGACCGCGGCGGGAGCGGACGTCATGGCTCCGCGCCTTCCTGCGGGGCGGGGACCGGCTCGGCCGAACGGACGCGACCGCCGGTCGTCTCGAGGGAGTAGCGGGCCCGCTCTCCCGACACGACCGTCCTGCTGAACTCCACTGGCCCTTCGGCGGCGAACGCCGTCCCCTCGAGCCGCAGCGACGCGCGGGGCCGGGGCATGTCCAGGAGCCGGGCCTCCCGAGCGTCCGGGATGTATGCGGCGATCGTCTCCCGGGTCCAGGCGATCCGGCATCCGTACCGGCGCTCCAGCACCTCGTAAAGCGACGCGGCCGTGTAGTCCTCGTCGAGCAGGCCGGGGAACCGCCCGGCCGGCAGGTAGGCCTGCTCCAGGAGAAACGGCAGCCCGTTTGCGCCGCGCACCCGTTCCAGGTAGTGCATCGCCGCCCCGTCGGGCACGTGCAGCTCCGCCGCCACGGCAGGCGCGGCCGGCTCCGTCCGCGCCGTGACCACCACGGCGTAAGGGCGAAGGCCCAGCGGGCGCATCTCGTCCGTGAACCCGATCGGCGCCGCGAGGTCGCGAACGATCGGCGGCAGGGTAACGAACGTCCCCCGCCCCCGGGTGCGCTCGAGGCGGCCCTCGCGCACCAGCTCGTCGAGAGCGCGACGGACGGTGATGAGACTGCAGCCGTATTCGGCGGCGAGCTCGCGTTCGGTCGGCAGGCGTTCCCCCGGCCCCCACTCGCCCGAGTCGAGGGCGGCGCGCAGGTCCAGGTAAGCCTGGTGGTGGAGCGGGATCGGACCGGGCTTGAGGCGATCACGTGCCATGTTGCACATCATGATAACGTTATAGGCAATCTGCAAGTGATCCACAGGTTGAGGGCGAGGAGCAGGGTGACAACGAGATGGGCGTGAAGATCGCGGTGGTCGGCGCTGGATCGACCTACACACCCGAGCTGGTCGACGGGCTCGCGACGCGCGCGGACCGCCTGCCTGTGGACGAGCTCGCATTCCTGGACATCGACCGCCCGCGCCTGGACGTCGTCGCGGGCCTCGCCGGGCGCATGCTCCGTCGGCTTGGCTGGTCTGGCCGGCTGACATCGACGCTGGACCGTGACGCGGCGCTCGACGGCGCGGATTTCGTGGTGATCCAGCTGCGCGTCGGCGGACAGGCGGCCCGCCTGGTTGACGAGACGCTGCCGCTGCGGTTCGGCTGCATCGGCCAGGAGACGACGGGTCCCGGCGGGTTCGCGAAGGCGCTGCGCACCGTGCCGGTGGTGCTCGACATCGCCGAGGCCGCGGCGCGCCGGGCGGCAGACGGAGCCTGGATCCTCGACTTCACGAACCCCGTGGGAATCGTCACGCAGGCGCTGCTCGACGCCGGCTACCGGGCGGTCGGGCTGTGCAACGTGGCGATTACGCTGCAGCGCCGGATCGCGGCCCAGCGGGGCGTGGCGCCGGAACGGGTCGAGCTCGAACACGTCGGCCTGAACCACCTGAGCTGGGAGCGCGCGGTGCGCCTCGACGGTCGGGACATCCTGCCGGAGATGCTCGATGACGACGTCTCTGCGGCAACTCTCGCCGAGGAGCTGAGTCTTCCCGTCGACCTCCTGCGTACGATTCGCGCCCTCCCCTCCTACTACCTTCGCTACTACTACCAGACGTCCGAGGTGCTCGCCGAGGAGCGGGCAGGCCACACGCGCGCCACAGAGGTCATGGAGATCGAGCGCGGGCTCCTGGACCTGTATCGCGATCCCGCCCTGGACGTCAAGCCGGCGCTGCTGGAGGAGCGCGGCGGCGCCTTCTACAGCGAGGCGGCGGCACAGCTCATGGCATCGCTGCATGCCGGCACCGGCGACGTGCAGGTGGTGAACGTCAGGAATGCGGGCGCGCTCCCCGACCTGCCGGCCGACGACGTCGTCGAGGTGCCTGCGCGCATCGACCTGGACGGAGCGCATCCGCTACCGCTCCAATCGCTCGCCCCCGAGATGCGCGCGCTCGTCCAGCACGCGAAGGCGTACGAACGGCTGACGCTCGACGCCGCGATCTCGGGCGACCGCACGACCGCGCTGCGGGCGCTTCTGTCGAATCCGCTGGTCGCCGGGTGGGACGTCGCCGTGCCCCTGCTCGACGCGCTGCTCGACGCGAACCGCCCCCACCTGTCGCGCTTCTTCCCGGTTGGGGACTGAGGGAGCGCGGCGGCCGGCATCGAAAGCGTGGCGCGGCGCTGCTTGACGCGGCAGAAGTGGTTCTGGCGCGCGACGGCTAGAATGACCGGTGCCCCCGAGAACCCCGCCCTGGCGGCGATCTGCGATTCCGATGTCGAACAGTCAGGCAAGAGGTGCCAGCGTGCAAGAGATACCTGATGAACTCGCCTACCTGCTGCGCACGAAGGTGCTCGCGCACGTGTCCCTGACCGAAGCGGACGGGTCGCTCGTGACCCATGTCATGTGGGTGGACTACGACGGCGAGCACATCCTGACGAGCTCGCCGACCGAGTCGTACAAGAGCCGAGCCTTGCGCAAGCGCCCGAACGTCGCGGTCTCGCTGATGGACCCGGCGGACCCGTGGCGCCGCCTCTCGATCAGTGGACGCGTCACCGAGATCCGCGACGACGAGGGGCTGGCCTTCATCAACATGCTCTCCCAACGATACGTTGGGGCGCCCTATCCGCGGACGGCGCCGCGCGAGATCTTCGTCATCACGCCGGACCGGGTCCGCGCCTTCATGGGACGACGCTGAGCTATCGCCGCGATCGTGAGCAATGAGAGCCGGCATCTCGTCAGGAGGCTCACGTAATGCGCTACGTTGAGGTCGGCGACCTACGGCTCTCCGTGATAGGCCTCGGGACCTGGCAGTTCGGGTCGCGCGAGTGGCGGTATGGGGCAACCTACGCCAGCGATACCGCGCCCGCTATCGCGCGACGGGCGATTGAGCTCGGGGTCACCCTCATCGACACCGCCGAAGCCTACGGCTTCGGGCGCTCGGAGCGCATCGTCGGCGAGGCGATCCGCGGGCGGCGGGACGGGCTCGTCATCGCCACGAAGCTCGTCCCGGTGCTGCCCCTGCCATCGGTTGTCGGCTGGCAGGTGCGGGGGAGCCTGCGGCGTCTCGGGTTGGAGGCGATCGACCTGTACCAGGTGCACTTTCCGAACCCGCTCGTCTCACCGCGATCGACGATGGCACCTCTGCGGACCATCCTCGAGCAGGGCCTGGTGCGCCACGTGGGCGTCAGCAACCATTCGCTGGGGCGCTGGCGCGCCGCGGAGCGCGGCCTCGGCCATCCCGTTCTGACCAACCAGGTCCGCTTCAGCCTGGCCGCGCCGCTGCCGCACTGGGAGCTCGCGCCCTACGCGCGCGAAGAGGGGCGCGTCGTCATCGCCTACAGCCCGCTGGGGCAGGGCCTCCTGAGCGGGGGTCATAGCCTGAGCGACCCTGCGCCGGCCGACGTGCGCGGGCGCAGCCCGCTCTTCCGACGGCGGTCGCTGCGCCGGGCCGAGCCGCTCCTCGCCGCACTCCGCGAGACGGCCGCCGCCCATGCCGCCACGCCCGCCCAGGTGGCCCTGGCCTGGCTCATCGGGCACGGCAACGTCGTCGCCATCCCGGGCGCGCGCACGGTGGCCCAGCTCGAAGAGAACGTGGCTGCGGCGGAACTCGAACTGAGTGGGGCAGAGCTGGAGGGGCTCACCGCCGAGGCCGCGCGCTTCGAGCTGGCCGCCAGGCGCTGAGGCTCAGGCCGTGGGCAGCTGGGATCGAGAGAAGGGAACGCTGCGGCGGGCGGGCCCGCTCGATACGTGCTGTACCGACCGCAACGCGGTTGCGGTCGGTACAGCCACTGGCAGGTGCGGTGCGCGCAGTGCGGTCTGGCGTCGGCGATGCTCCGTGAGCAGGATGAGCCGCACAATGCGGTCCTGGTCGAGTGAGGTGATGCGCGTGAACTTGACCACAACTTCCGTGCGATTGGGTTGGCCGTCCGGGCCACATTCGGCGTCGTCCGCCCCCGTCCCAACCGCTTCACGACGCCGTTCATCGAGACCCAGTCTCCACCGGAGAGGGGCAGGGTCAGATCGAGGTCGTCACCGACGTTGACGGCGGCGTCGCCCACGATCAGGAGGCCGCCCGGGCTCAGGTTCTTGGTCCCAGTGGTGGAGGCCCTGCCGCGAGGATCCCACGTGGCCGGATCGACGCGGCGAAACTGGATCGGCAGGTCTATCGGGTAACGGACGTGGGCTCGACGCTGGATCCGCTCCAGCATTGCCGGCCGGACGACCGCGAAGACGCGCGACCTGCCGCCACCGAGATGCCGCAGAAACCGCGACAGGCCCAGCAGGGCGGCGCCATCACGGGCGACCGTAAGTCGGACCGTCTGGCTCGGCGGCATCGTCTCCAGGCGCCGATCGGGCGACGCGAGGCCGAGCCACGGCTCGGTCGGGCAGATCCTTACGATCACCGCTCGGAACGAGACCGGCCGACCGTAGATTTCGGCCTCGACGAGCACCCGATCCTGGATCGCGAGCTCGTTCTCGACGCTGGGTCCGTCCATCATCGACATCCCATTCTGGTGGGTCGTCCGAGTCGTCATGCCGGCGCCCGAGATGCAGCCTGACTCGCGTTGCGGAGGCGACCCTGGCCCGGTAGGAGTCGGCATGGCCACGACCGATACGTAGCCTTGGCAGCGGCTTGGGCTCGGTATGATGCACGCCGGCCAGCCGGAAGGCGGGACGCGGCGGGGCCGCGCTCCGTAACAGCTCCCTGCGCGCGCACGTCCGAGCCGAACAGCCCGAATCGACGGAATCGTGCACAGTAGATAGGCGCGGAGAGCCCGGCTACAACCCGGACGGGCCCTTTCCCATTGGCGAGGTGAGTCGACAGGATGCAGACCAAGTTGCGGCAGCGGTCGCTTTCACCGGCCGTGGCGGCGATGCTGAGCTTGATACCGGGCCTTGGTCACGCCTACGTCGGGCGGCCGATCCGCGGCCTGATCGTGGCGATTCCCTGGCTCGCGGTCATCGCGGCGGCCCTGCTGGTCGTCGTTTTCGACCGCCACGGCCTCCTCTTCGCGGCTGCCGGCTCGACAGCATGGCTGACCAGCCTCACGGTCGTGCTGCTCGGCCTGCTCGTGTGCCACGGATTCGTGGTCGTGGATGCCTTCAGGCTCGCGGGTGGGTCGCTGCGCGGCTTCGCGAAGGCCCCCTCCGGCGCCAGGTTCGCCGGACTGGCGATGATCTGCATGTTGCTGGTGACTACCGTCACCTACGGTGGGGCGGCTTCCGTGACATATTCGGGCGTTCAGGCGCTTTCGAACATCTTCGGGCAGGCGCCGGTCTTCATCGCGGACAACGGCACGCCTCCCCCCAGCTACTCGCAGCCGCCGGACGACAACGCCATTGACACTTTCCCGCCCGAGCCATCCCCATCCGGCTCGGCCGACTCCTCCGGCTCACCGCTCCCCACCAAGGCCCCCGTGGTCTACGCGCTCGGGGACCTGCCCAACTTCACCGGGACCGCCACGGACTGGGCCGCCGACGGCCAGCTGAACGTTCTTCTGATCGGCATCGACGCCGGTCCGGGCGGCAGCCGCTACTACGGCCTGCGCCCCGACTCGATGATCCTGCTCCAGGTCGACATCGCGACCGGGCGCGCGGCCATGTACGGCATTCCCCGCAACCTGATCAACGTCCCGCTACCGCCGGAGTCGGCCAAGTACTACGCCTGTCACTGCTATGGCCCCGGACCGGGCCAGCTCTACGCCAACTTCCTCATCGACTACCTGTGGAACGAGGCGGCGAACGTGCATCCTGCCTGGTACGCGCAGTACGGCACCGGCAGCAGCACCACGGCCAAGTTCCTGCGCGGGCTGGGCGCCCTCCAGGGCGCGGTGAGCGAGCTAACCGGTGTCCAGGTCGACGGTGCGGTCGTGATCAACCTGCCGGGTTTCGTCCAGCTGATCAACTCCCTGGCCCCGAACGGCCTCAACATCGACGTCCCCTACGAAGTCAAGCAGGACCCGCGCTTCGGCTACGAACCGGCCAACGGCGGCCGAGACATCTACAACCTCGACATCAAGGCCGGGCCGCAGGTCATGAACGGCACGGTGGCCCTCGAATACGCCCGCCTGCGCCATGTCATCGGCTACGACTCGGACTACTACCGCATGGAGCGCCAGCAGCTGGTTCTGCGGGCGGTCCGGGACCAGATCAACCCATGTGCACTCCTGCCGCAGGTCCCGGCCATCCTGAACGCTCTCGGTGGCTCGATCTGGACCAACCTGCCGGAGTCCGACGCGCCGACAATCGCTGCTCTGGCGGCTAAGGTCGGCACCAGCAACACGGCCGACTTCAGCCTCGACCCGACCACGACCGGAGCCACGGACGACGTGCTGGACCAGGCCTCGCTGGCCAAGATCCGCAGCATCGTGGCCAACGGCCTCAACAGCGTGCCGGCCGGGATCAGCGGCGGGAGCGGCGGCGGCCTGAGCTGCTAGCTCCGCGACCCCCTGCCGCGTGAAGCTCGGCGACCCGCGGCGGTCGGCCTGCCGCGAGGGGACCGCCGGCCTGCCACGTCCAGGCGATCACGAACGGCGACTTCCCGGAGGCGCTGCTGGCCCGCACGACCACAGCGTCGACGTAGAGGGTGGTCCCGCCGGAACCTGTCAGCCAGCCGTCGCCCTGGGACTCGCCGTCGCCGACGACGAAGGTGAGTGAGCCCTTCAAGGCGGCAGCGCTGCTCAGGAGAACGAGATCGGAGGCCGGAATCGGGGTTGCCGCCAGCAGGCAGTGAGGTTTGGCCGGGCATTTCGTGACGGCGTAGACGTCGATGGTCACACCGGCGGGGCTGCCCCGGGATGGGCGGCACTCACCTGGAGGGCAGATCGGGTCGCGCCGGAGGCCCATGGCCCGGCCATCGTGGACAATACGACCATGAGTACCCATCTCTTCGACCTCGTGGCCGACGTGAGCTCGGCCGACCCGGCGGCCATCGAACCCGTTCTCCGCCGACTCGTCGGGGCAGAGATCACCTCAACCGCGGACGGATTCCATGTGGTGGCGACGCTCTCCGGTGAGTCCGCTCGAGATCTGAACCGGTCCCTGCTCTCCGAACTCCGCGGCCTCGAGCGGCGCACCCGCCTGCGGGCGTCCTGGACGGCGGACGGGCTCACCGAACGCTTCTTCGACTACGTCCCGAAGGGCACGCGGTACGGGCCGCAGTAGACGCGGGGAAGGAGCGGCGACCGCCATCCGGCGACGGTGGCGGCCAGGGAGGATCCAAGCGATTGCCTCTAGACTTGAGGAGAGCGGCACAGAGTCGCGTCGGGCTTCCCCCGTAACGCAAGGTAGGACACATGCAGAGGCGCCCGTACCGGCCGCTCCGGTCCGGTACCGTGGGCACGCAGGCGAAGCGCTGATCGAACAATCCGCGAGCTGGCAGCGGCGGGACGCTTCCGCGTTACGCCACTCAAACTACCGCCGGGCCTGGTCGGCAGCGCGTGGCGGGAGCCGCCGGCCGGGCCATCGCGACTACGGGCCGCGGGCAAGCGACAATTCGGGCCCCCCTTCATCGCAGCCACGAAGGATAGGTGCATGATCCAGAAGCACTCGGACCCGGGCGCCGGCGTGGCCGCGTCGGGCGGCGTGGCCGCCAGAGAGGCCGGCCTCGGGCGTCGCACGCGGAAGCACGACCCGAACTACAAGTGGGTCGCGCTTTCGAACACGACGCTCGGCGTGCTGATGTCGTCGATCGACGGCTCGATCGTCATCATCTCGCTGCCCGCGATCTTCACCGGCATCAAGCTGAACCCGCTCGATCCCGGAAGCACGAGCTACCTCCTCTGGATCATGATGGGTTACCTGCTCGTGACAGCCGTGCTCGTCGTGGCGTTCGGGCGCCTGGGCGACATGTTCGGGCGGGTCCGCATGTACAACGCGGGCTTCGTCATCTTCACCGTCGGATCATTGCTTCTCGCTCTGACACCGTTCACCGGACCCGCCGGGGCGATCTGGATCATCGGCATGCGCCTGGTGCAGGGGATTGGCGGTGCGTTCCTCTTCGCGAACTCGCAGGCGATCCTGACCGACGCCTTCCCGCCTGAGCAGCGGGGTCTGGCCTTCGGCGTGAACGGCATCTCCTTCCTGGCAGGCCAGTTCGTGGGCCTCGTGGTGGGCGGTGTCATGGCGGCGATCAACTGGCGGCTGGTCTTCTTCGTCAGTGTGCCCGTCGGGCTGGCCGGCACGATCTGGGCGTACATGCGTCTTGAGGAGCTCGGTACGGTCACGCACGCGAAGATCGACTGGCCCGGCAACTTGACCTTCGGGATCGGTCTCACGGCGCTCCTCATCGGGATCACCTACGGCATCCAACCGTACGGCGGCCAGACGATGGGCTGGACCAACCCATTCGTGCTCTCCATGATCGTCGGCGGGGCGGTGCTGCTGGGGCTGTTCGTGTGGGTCGAGCGCCGGGTCGCTGAGCCGCTCTTCGATCTGGCCCTCTTCCGCATCCGCGCCTTCACCGCTGGCAACCTGGCCGGGTTCCTCTCCGCGCTCGGGCGCGGCGGGCTGTCCTTCATGCTGGTGATCTGGCTGCAGGGTGTCTGGCTGCCGCTGCACGGCTACTCCTTCGCCGATACACCGCTGTGGGCCGGCCTCTACATGCTGCCGCTGACACTGGGCTCACTCGTGTTCGGGCCGTTGTCCGGGATCCTGTCGGACCGGTTCGGGGCCCGGCCGTTTGCGACCGGAGGCATGCTCATCGCTGCGGCGTCGTTCTTCGGCCTGATCCTGCTGCCGGTTAACTTCCAGTACTGGCAGTTCGGGGGCCTGCTGCTGGTGAGCGGCATCGGGGGCGGCCTGTTCTTCTCGCCCAACATGGCCGGCATCATGAACAGCGTCCCCGCCCGCCAGCGCGGTGCGGCCGCCGGCATGCGGGCCACCTTCCAGAACTCGGCCACGGTGGTGTCGATCGGCGTGTTCTTCTCGCTCATGATCGCGGGCCTGTCGGCCTCGCTCCCGGGCGCCCTCTACAACGGCCTCACCGCGCACGCCGTGGCGGCCGCGGACGCGACGCAGATCTCACACCTGCCGCCGGTGGCCAGCCTGTTCGCGGCCCTGCTCGGTTACAACCCCATGGCCGCACTGCTGCCCCCGCAGGTCCTGCACGCCCTGCCGGCATCTCAGGCCGCGATCCTCACCAGCAAGGAGTTCTTCCCCCAGCTGATCGGGGGCCCGCTCCAGGCGGGCCTCGCGATCGTGTTCTTCGCCGCGGCCGTCATGGCGCTCGTTGCCGCCTGGGCATCGTGGCTCCGAGGCGGTCTCTACATCCACGACGAGTCGGCCGCGGGAATGCGGCCTTCTGCGGCGCCCCCGGCTCTCGAGAACTAGGAGGAATCGCAGGATGGAGCTCGACGGCGCGGTCGTCATCGTCACGGGTGCCTCGTCGGGCATCGGCGCGGCCACGGCCAGACTGGCGGCCGGACGCGGGTCGAAGGTGGTGCCGGCCGCGCGCCGCTCCGACCGGGTCGAGGACCTGGCGGACGCTCCGCCGGAGCGGTCGTCCATGCCACCTGTTGAGCGGGATCTGGCCGCGGCTTGCTGCGCAGGCTCATCCGTCGCGGCTGGACGGTACGTCACGCACGGTTCAAACAGCCGGTCTCATATCGGGCACCCGAGGCCGCGTTGCCTCCGCGCACAGACAAATGGGGTGGCGGGCAACAAACAAGGCATCGCGCAACAAATGTGAGAGCGCTCTCTTGACGAGGGTGATATTGCCGCCGTGTCAGCGTGAGAACGCTCTCAGAACCGTTCAAGATTCTCGACTGAGCGGGATCACGCGAGGACGAATCCGTCAACCTGGGCACCAGGAGTCAGAGGAGCGGCCGGCCTGATCGGGGGGTTCGGCCCGCGAGGTGAAGTGCCGGCGCCACTCCGTACCACGGCGTCGCAGGAACGGGAGCTGAGTTCCGCGGGCGGCGCCATGCATCCCCGTCGACCCGCGGATCTCGCTCCCGAGAACGCGACCGCGCCTAGTCGTCGTACTTTAGTTCGTACGCCCTTAGGCTGCTTGCAGGAGGTGCGTTCGTGAGCATCCCGACGCTCGAGGAAGTTGCTCGAGCCGCCGGTGTCTCGCGCGCGACAGCATCGCGGGTCATCAATGGGAGCCCCACGGTCGGGATCGAAGCCCGGCAGTCGGTCGAGCGGGCGATCGCCCAGCTCGGGTATGTCCCGAATCGGGCTGCTCGCAGTCTCGTTACTCGTCGGAATGACTCGATCGGCGTCGTGATTGCCGAGCCGACCCGACGCATCTTCGGCGACCCGTACTTTGCGGAGGTTTTGCGGGGCATCAGCGCGGGGCTGGCCGCGCGCGAAGTAGCGCTAGTCCTGGTCATGTCGCAGTCTCCAGAGGAGGAACGCCAGGCGGAGCGCTACCTCACCGGTGGCCACGTCGATGGCGTGATCCTGTTTTCGCTGCACGGTGATGACCCGCTGCCGGAGCACCTCCAGTCGCGTGGCATCCCGGTGGTCGTGGGCGGTGAGCCGCCCCACGGGGCACGGGTCAGTAATGTCGACGCCGACAACCACGGCGGCACTATCGCGGCCGTGAACCATCTTATTGAGCAGGGGCGGACCAGGATCGCCACGATCACCGGTCCGCTAGACATGCCGGCGGCAGTCACGCGCCGGCTGAGTTTCCTCGAAGCAATTCGGGCCGCCGGGCGGACGCCGGATCCGAATCTCGAAGAAAGTGGCGGATTCACCCGCGAGGGTGGTCAGCGCGCCATGGAGGTCCTGCTCCAGCGGTGCCCGGATATCGATGCGGTATTCGCCGCGTCGGACCTGATGGCTGCAGGAGCGCTATCGGCGCTGCACGCGGCCGGCAGGAGAGTGCCCGAGGACGTCGCGGTCGTCGGCTTCGACGACTCGATCATTGCCCTCTCGACCCAGCCTGCCCTTTCGAGCGTGCATCAGTCAATGGAGGTGACGGGTCGCGAACTCGCCAACGTCCTGCTTCAGACGATCGACGCGCGGGACCAGGTAGTCCGCCATGTCGTCCTGGAAACCGAGCTCATCGTCAGGCAATCGAGTGGAGGGCCGCCGACAGGGAAGAGCTGAGCGACTGAGCGCGGCCAATCGTGTGGCACGCGCTGGAACGTTTCAGGAGCCACGCATTGCGTTACCAAGGGAATAGGAGGGAGCCTAATGGTCAGGAGAGGTTTCACCCGGTTTGCAGCCGTAGCTTCGGTGGTCGCGCTCGCGGCCAGCGCATGCTCGAGTGCGGGCTCGACGCCCGCGCCGTCGACGTCAGTAATGCCGTCGGGGGCGTTAGTGACACCCGCGTCAACCGCTGGGGGCGGCACCATCGTCAGCGTTAACGGCGTGAACCACGTCGTCGTTCGCTGGTACGTCGGCCTCGGCTCTGGCACCAACCCGTCGCAGATCACCATGGAGCAGCAGGTGGTCAAGGACTTCAACGCGGCGCAGGACAAGAAGCCTACCGGTGCGAACGGCATGCCGATCTTGCTCTCGCTGGAAATCGTCCAGAACAGCACCGCGACCGACATCCTCAAGACCGAGCTGGCCGCCAACAATGCGCCGGACATCGTTGGCCCGGTTGGCGTCAAGGGTCGCGCCGCTTTCGCGGGCGATTGGGCTGACATCACCCCGCTGGCCAAGGCCGGCGGCTACGACTTCAGCACATATGACCAGAACATCCTCAAGCAGTTGAGCACCAACGGCGTCCTGGATGGCTTCCCGTACGCCGTCTACCCGTCGATGATCTTCTTCAACAAGGACCTCTTCGACGAGGCCAGCCTGAACTACCCGCCGCAGAAGGTGGGCGAGCAGTACACCTGGCCTGACGGCACGAAGTCCGACTGGACCTGGGACACCGTCCGTAAGCTCGCCATGCTCCTGTCCGTTGATAATAAGGGCAAGGACGCGGCCCAGCCCGGCTTCGATCCGACCAATCAGGTGCAGTTCGGCTTCGACTTCATGTGGAGCGAAGGCCGCCGAATGGGCTCCGACTTCGGCAGCGGCAGTTTCGTTGCTGCGGACGGCAAAACGGCTCAGTTCCCGGATGCCTGGAAGGCCGCGTGGACCTGGTATTACAACGGCATCTGGACTGACCATTTCATCGCCAATACCACGGAGGAGAACTCCGCCCTCCTAGCCCAAAGCAACCCGCCGTCCTCTGGCCATGTTGCTATGGCCGAAATGTTCCAGTGGTACGACTGCTGCATGTCGGCGTCCAGCCCCAGCAAGACCATCAAGAAGTGGGACGTCGCCATCCAGCCGAGCTACAACGGCACGATCAGGGCTCCGATGGACATGGACGTCTTCAGCATCACCAAGGCCTCGCGTGATCCGCAGGATTCGTTCACGGCTTTGACCTACATCGCCAGCCGCGGCGATCTCTCGGCGACGTACGGTGGCATCCCGCTCGTCGGCGATCAGCTGACGTTCTACCATAAGTACATTGACGCGATGCTCGCCCCGCAGTTCCCCGGCAACGTCGTCGACTGGCAAGTCGCCATCGACATGGAGAAGTACGCTCCGGCGATTCACCACGAAGCGGCGATGCCCAACTACGTCAAGTCAATGGACGACTACAGCAAGATCTGGACGACTCTGGGGACGACCCCAGGCCTTAATATGAACACCGTCTTCACGCAAGTGGTCACGGCGCTGCAGGCAGACTTCAACGCCGGAACGTAGCGGAGTTCGCAACCTAAGTCGTGGGCAGGTAAACCTCGGGCGGCCGACAACGGGCGGCCGCCCGAGCCATTCAAGGCGATTTAGGAGCGGATCGATGACGATCGTCGAAGACAAGGAATCGGTTCACGCGCCTCCCCCCCAGAAGGATGAGCATCGCCCGTCGCGAGACGCTGATGGGCCTCGCGTTCCTCTCGCCGTGGCTCATCGGCCTGGTCGTGTTTACCGCGCTGCCGATGATCGCGTCGCTGGTGCTTTCCTTCACGAACTTCAACCTCCTCCATCCGGCAGATTTCCGGTTCATCGGGCTGGACAACTACAGCCGGATGTGGAACGAATTGCTGAACAACGGGGACGCCGGCATATCGCTCGGTGTCACGGCCAGATTTGCGCTGATGTCGGTCCCGGTGACGATCTGCCTGGCGCTCGGTCTGGCGCTCCTGCTCAACCAGAAGCTTCTCGCCGGCAAGCCCGTCTTCAGGACGCTGTTCTTCATGCCGATTCTGATCCCGCTCGTGGCGAGCACCATCGTGTGGCAAGGATTCCTGAACGGCAGCACCGGCTGGCTGGCGCAGATCCTGCACGCCTTGGGACTTCCTTCGCCGGACTGGTTCTCCGATCCGGCCTGGGCGCTCCCGGGGCTCGTTCTTCTTGGCACCTGGGGCGTCGGGAACATGATGCTGATCTTCCTGGCCGGCCTGCAGGGAGTGCCGACCGAGCTGTACGAGGCCGTCAAGATCGACGGCGGCGGGGCCTGGGCTCGATTCCGCCATGTGACGCTGCCGATGATCTCGCCGGTCCTCTTCTACAACATCCTGATCAGCATCATCGGAGTGTCGCAGTACTTCACCCAGGCTTATGTCCTCGACCCGGGAGGGACTGGGAACCCTGGCGGCTCGACGTACTTCTACAACCTGAACCTGTACAAGGAAGGCTGGTCCTACAACGAGATGGGCTTTGCCTCGGCGCTCGCCTGGCTCATGCTGCTCATCGTCCTGGTCGCGGCGCTCGTGTTGTTCCGTACGTCGGCACGCTGGGTGTTCTACGCCGGAGGTGACCGATGACCGGAAAGGCATTGCCGCTTCCGCTGGCGAGAAGCGGGCGCACATGGTCGCCCCGAGCGCATGCGATCAGGTTCGGGATCTCCAAGCTCGGCGTGACGTTGTTCACCGCCTCGATGGCGATGATCTTCTTGCTGCCCCTCGCCTACATGCTGCTGACTTCGTTCAAAGACAGCAGCCAGATGACCGCGTTGAACGCGCCGTTGTGGCCCGCTACGCAGGAGATGTACACGGCCGCCAACGGCCAGGTGTACACGGTCTATGAAGTTCCGACGGCCAGTGGCGTCCAGGATCTCGCGCTGGAGAAGCCCGGGCGAATCACGAGCACCTTCATCGACCCCAAGACGGGGCAAGAGATCGAGTGGCAGGGTAACTGGCGCGGCCTGACCCCAGTGTGGTTGCTCACCATCAGTTTCGCTAACTTCGCCAGTGTGTTGAACGTGCTCAACTTCCCATTGCTGTTGAGGAACACCCTGGTAGTTGCCGTTTTCGGAACGATCGGTGCGGTCAGTTCGGCCGTCCTTGTCGCTTTCGGCTTCGCCCGGTTCAGAATCCCGGGCAAGAACGGCCTCTTCCTTGTCTTGATCATGACGATCATGCTGCCATTCCAGGTCACTCTGATCCCGCAGTACATGGGCTTCCTGGCGATTGGCTGGACCGGCACATTGTTACCGCTGATAGTGCCGAACTTCTTCGCGAATGCGTACAACGTCTTCCTGTTGAGGCAGTACTTCTTGACTCTGCCGCGGGAGTTGGACGAGGCTGCTCAGATTGATGGCGCCAGCCCGCTTCGGATCCTGTGGTCGGTGGTCATTCCTCAGGCGTGGCCGGCGATCATTGCCGTGTCTTTGTTCCATTTCTTCTTCGGGTGGAACGACTTCTTCGTCCCTCTTGTGTATCTGTCGGGACATGCCGACCTTTTCACGATGACCGTGGGCCTGCAGGCCTTCAGCGCCACTTACTCTCGTGCGGGCAGTGGCACCCTGACCCAGACCGCGGCTCTCCTGGCGATGATCCTGCCCGTAGCGGTCTTCTTCGTCGCCCAGCGGTCGTTCATGCGGGGTGTGGTCATCTCTGGCGTCGAGAAGTAGGTGCCCATGAACACGAGACAGCGACCCGAGGTCGTCTCGGGTGCGGTTCCCTTTGCCTGGCGGCGGCCGATCGGGCTTCCCTACGACGGCCCCGAAAGGGCCAGGCAGGACGTGGATCCACCGCTCATCGACGATGGTCCGTGGGGTGGCGTGCCACTCGGCGGACTGGGTGCCGGTAGCATCGGACGAACCCAACGCGGGGACTTCGCCCGCTGGCACCTGGACGTGGGCCGGCACCGCTTCGAGACGGTCCCGGCAGACCAGTTCTCCGTGTACGTGGCCCGGGGCGAGGCCCATTCGGCCCACGTGCTCTCGACGGTACGTCCCGAGACGCTTCGGAGCTGGAACTGGGACCTGCCGGAGGGAGCGGGCATCTACCACGGCCTGTTCCCCTATGCCTGGTTCGAATACGACTGGGCTGAGCTCCCCGTGCGGCTGCTGCAACGGCAATTCAGTCCGGTCATAGCGGGCAACTACCGCGATAGCAGCTACCCGGTCGGCGTCTTCGAGTGGCAGATCGAGAATCCGAGCCCGGATCCGTTGACCGTCGGGCTCATGTTCAGCTGGCTCAACGACATCGGCCGCGACCGCGGCCAGGACCGCGGGGGCGGCCATCGAAACGTCTCGCTCCGCAAAGACGGCATGGTTGGGGTGCTGCTTCAAGGGCCTCCGGATGTTGCCGGCGCGCCCTGGAACGGTAGCTTCGCGATCATGGCCGGCGTAGAACCCGGCGTACAACTGACGACCTGCGATCGGTTCCTGGCCGACGACGGGTCGGACGTGTGGGCGGACTTTGCGGCCGACGGCCGGCTGCGCGACGTCGCCGACAGCCGGCCCAGCCGGCCGGGCGAGGCTATCGGAGCAGCCCTTGCTGCCACGGTCGAGCTCGCTCCAGGCGAGACGAAGCGCGTGTCGTTCGTCCTCGTCTGGGATCTGCCGATCGTCGAGTTCGGGTCCGGCACGTGCTGGTACAAGCGCTACACGCGGTTCTTCGGCCGCAGCGGCGCCAACGCCTGGGCCATCGGGGCCGAGGCTCTCGCGAGGCGCTCTGAGTGGTCCTCCGCCATAGACGCCTGGCAGGCGCCGATCCTGGCCGATTCCACGCGCCCCGACTGGTACAAATGCGCGCTCTTCAACGAGCTGTACTACCTCGTTGACGGCGGCACGGTCTGGACCGATGGTGAGCCGTTCCACAGGCCCGAGCCGGCCGGTGGGACCGCAGTCCCCCCGGCTGCAAACCAGTCGGTAGATGGCGGGGCGACTGAGTCGCTCGGTCATTTCGCCGTCCTGGAGTGCTACGACTACGCCTGTTACAACACCCTCGACGTCAACTTCTACGCGTCGTGGGCGCTGCTTCTGCTATGGCCCGACCTGGATGTCGGCGTCGTCAGGGATTTCGCGGCGACCGTGGATCTCGACGACCCGGAGATCGTCGTCGTGGGCTGGAAGGGCACTCGCGCTCAGAGGAAACGGCGCGGCGCGATGCCGCACGACCTCGGCGGACCCCAAGAGGACCCCTTCCTGCGACCGAACGTCTACAACTGGCGCGACATCAACATCTGGAAGGACTTGAACAGCAAGTTCGTCCTCCAGGTCTGGCGCGACGTCCTGCTTGTGCCGGCTCCCGACCTCGCTCGCGAGACGTGGCCGGCCGTCGTGCAAGCCATGGATTACCTCGGTCGATTCGACCGAGACGACGACGGGCTGCCCGAGCACGATGGGCTGCCGGACCAGACTTACGATAGCTGGTCGATGCTCGGGCCGAGCGCCTACAGCGGGGCGCTCTGGCTGGCCGCCCTTCGCGCGGCCATCCGGTTGGGCACGATGGTCGGTGACTCAGCGAGCGTCGCCCGGTTCCGGCAATTGCACGATCGCGGCAGCGCCGCCTTCGAAGCCAAGCTCTGGAACGGCCGCTGCTATCGCTTCGACACGAGCGGCGAAGATTCCTCGGCTTCGATCATGGCTGACCAGCTGGCCGGTCAGTGGTACGCGGATGCGACCGGACTTGGCGACCTGGTTTCGCCGGAGCGCATCATGACGGCGTTGCGCACGGTTTACGAGTCGAACGTCCTTGGGTTCGGCGGCGGCGACATGGGTGCGGTCAACGGGATCCGACCCGACGGTTCGATCGACGAGTCGACCGAGCAGTCGGCCGAGAGCTGGACCGGCACCACTTATGCCCTGGCGGCCTTCATGATTGGCCGAGGCCTCGTCCAAGAGGGCTGGCGCACGGCCCACGGGACGTTCGCCGTCACCTACGGCCGAGGGTTGTGGTTCCGGACGCCGGAGGCGTACCTGCAGGACGGTCGGTATCGGGCCGCCATGTACCTGCGGCCGCTGGCGATCTGGGCGATCGAGCACGCCCTTCGTCAGAGCGGAGCGAAAGGGCCCGCGGCGAGCGACTCCGTCGGCCGAGCCGTAGGAGCGGGCGTTGACGACTGAGGGCTGCCTCGAGCGGCTGCTAACGCATCATGACAACTGAGAAGGGCCCGGTGGGCGATTTGGTCCAGAACCCCGCGGAAGCACCCGCCCGACACGAGTTCGTGACTCTGGCGGGGCAGCGGTATGCGTGTATACGTAACGTCGACCACCTGGCGCCATTTCTGATGAGCATCGTGAGCGACAGCGATGCCTGGCTCTTCGTCGGCAGCAACTCGCCCTTCACGGCCGGGCGCGTAGACCCCGATGGCGCGATGTTCCCGTACCAGACCGTCGACAAACTGCTGCGCCATGCCGACGGAGGCGGGTCTCTGAGCGCCTTCCGCGTTCGCGGCGGCGGTTCGGGCCCCTGGGTCTGGGAGCCGTGGCGTTCCGATTCCCATGCGCTCCCGGTCACCCGCAACCTTTACAAGCACGTCCTGGGTACGAACGTGCTCTTCGAGGAGATCAACCATGAGTTGGGGCTTCGCTTCACCTGGAGCCTCAGCACGTGCGCGCAGTTCGGCCTCGTCCGGCATGCGGTCCTGGAGAACATAGGCTCCGGGCCGGTTCGCGTCGACTATCTCGACGGGTTCCAGATGCTGCTGCCACCAGGCGTGGGCGAGGAGTCGTACGCTCGCCTGAGCTACCTGGCAGGTGCCTATATGCGCCACGAGGTCCTGCCCGACGTTCCGCTTGCGATCTACACTCTGAACTCGGCGATGGAGGATAAGCCTCTGCCGTACGAGTCCCTGCGCGCGACGGGCGCTTGGTCGGTTGGCCATCTCCACCCGGAGGTCAACCTGTCGGACCGGAGCCTCCGAGCATTTCGGGCGGGCGAGAAGGTCGCCGTCGAGCGAGAGCTGAGGGGCGACTTCGGGTCATACCTGGTGGCTGATGGTGTTGATCTCGAGCCTGGGGAGCGACACTGCTGGTTCACTGTCGCCGACACGGCCCTCGACCACGCTCGGCTCGTTTTGCTGCGAGACCGGCTCGCGAAGCCCAACCTTCTCGAGGCCGAGCTTCACACGGCTGTCTCTGCCGATCGGCAGAGCCTGCGCCGGCTGGTCGCGGCGGCCGATGGGCTGCAGGAGACGGCCGACGAGGCGGCCACCGTCCACCACTTCGGCAGCGTTCTCTTCAACTGCATGCGTGGTGGGACCTTCCTGGACTCGTACCGATTCCCGCGGCGCGATCTCGACACCTTCCTGCGGGCCCAGAACGCTCCGTTGCATGCCCGAATGGAGGGCTGGCTGGCCAGTCTGCCGGAGACGATCTCGCTCGCCTCGCTCCGCAGCGCTGTGGAGGCCACGGGCGATGCCCAGCTCATCCGGCTATGCGGGTCGTATCTGCCGCTGATGTACAGCCGACGCCACGGCGACCCGAGCCGACCCTGGAACCGCTTCTCGATTCACGTCAGGGGCGAGAATGGGGAGCCGGTCTACGGGTACCAGGGCAACTGGCGCGACATCTTCCAGAACTGGGAGACGCTGGCCCAGAGCTTCCCCGGCTTCCTCGAGCAGATGCTGGCGGTCTTCCTGAACGCGTCGACGGCGGACGGCTACAACCCGTACCGGATCGGCCGCGACGGCGGCATCGACTGGGAGGTGGCCGATCCCGACGATCCGTGGGGCCACTTCGGCTACTGGGGCGACCACCAGATCGTGTATCTGCTCCGGCTGCTCGAAAGCGAGGAGCGGTTCCGGCCCGGAGCGCTGGCTTCATGGCTCAATAGACGCGAGTACTCCTACGCCAACGTGCCGTATCGGATCGCCGGGCTGGACGCCACTCTGGCCGATCCGCGCACCACGATCACTTTCGACGTGGCGTTGCATCGCCGACTCCTGGCCGCGGCCGCCGAGGTCGGGGCGGATGCCAAGCTGGTCGCGGACTCGAACGGCGACGTCCTGCTCGTCTCCCTGGCTGAGAAGTTGCTGGTGCCGCTGCTGGTCAAGCTCACCAACTTCATCCCCGACGGCGGGACATGGCTGAACGCGCAGCGCCCCGAATGGAACGACGCCAATAACGCGCTGGCTGGTTGGGGTCTGTCGATGGTGACGGTGGCCCACGCGCGGCGTTACCTGCGCTTCTGCGAACGGGTCTTTACCGGGTCCGAGCCGGTCGAGCTCTCCGAGCCGCTCGCCGTCCTGGTGGAGCGCCTGACGGCGATCTACGGCGCCGCTCCCGTGACGTTCGACGACACCTCGCGATACGAGTTCCTCGTAGCGGCCGGACGGGCCGGCGAGGAGCACCGTCGCGCGGTCTATGCCGGCGGGCTGGGGACCCGGCGATCCGTGCCCATGGCCGCCCTGCGTGAGCTCGTCGGCCGCGCCCTGCCCGTCCTCGAGCGGGCAATCCTGGTCAACCGTCGGGACGACGGCCTGTACCACGGCTACAACCTCCTCCATGTCGAGGCCGGGCAGGCTCATGTCACGCATCTGTTCCCGATGCTGGAGGGTCAGGCCGCCGTGCTCGGCTCCGGGCTGCTGGCCCCGGCCGAGGCGCTTGCCGTCCTGCGCGCGCTTCGCTCCAGCGATCTATACCGGGCCGACCAGAACAGCTACCTTCTCTACCCGGACTTGGCCCTCACTCCCTTCCTGCACCGCAACACGATCGCCTCTGTGCCGCCGCTGGACGACCCGCGGGTCTTCGTCCGCGACAGCCACGGCCAGTGGCACTTCCAGGCCGACCTGCGAAACGCCAATGACCTGGCCGGCCGCCTTGACGCCATGAAAGTGGACGAGCAGGTCCGCGAGGCCACTCTGGACCTCTGGGAGACTGTCTTCCGACACCGCGAGTTCACCGGTCGAAGCCGCACCTTCTTCATGTTTGAGGGCCTCGGCAGCATCTACTGGCACATGGTCGCCAAGCTGCTGGTGTCGGTTCTGGAGTGCTACCAGGCGGCCATCGAGCCGGAGATCGGCGAGGTCGACGTCGATGCCGCAGCGGCGCTGGCTGACGCCTACGACCACGTGCGCGACGGCCTCGGCTTCCGCAAGTCGGCTGCCGTCCAGGGGGCCTTCCCGTGCGATCCCTACTCGCACACGCCCCGAGATCGCGGCGCGCAGCAACCGGGAATGACCGGCCTCGTCAAAGAGGAGGTCCTGGCCCGCTGGGGCGAGCTTGGCGTGCAGGTTCGGGGAGGCAGGCTGCGGTTTGCGCCGAGGCTCCTGCACCGGGCCGAGTTCGAGGCAGTGCCACACCGGTTCGACTACGTCGACATCGCCGGCCAGGATCGGTCGTGGGAGCTGTCCGCGGGCAGCCTGGCCTTCACGTATTGCGGTACTCCGGTCTGCTACGAGCTGGCCGACCGGGCCTCCGTCCTCGTGGATCGTGTAGCCGGCCCGAGCGAACTGATCGCCGGCGACGAGCTGCCCCGTGCCGCGAGCGAGTCTGTCTTTGCCCGGGATGGCTCGATCGTGCGGCTAATCGTCCGCGTGCCGCGGGAGGCGCTCCGCCTCCTGGCCACCGAAGCGCTCCCAACGGCGCAGAGTGGCCGCAACGTAGACCGGGTCTTTTTCCAGGGCTTAGCATCGAGCGCCACAAGGTCCAAGGAGTAGGAATGCCAGTGTCGTATTCGGGTCGCCCCAGGCGGCCTCGCCGATGGCTCAGTCGCCTCGGTTCAGTCGCAGTCGTACTCTTCGTGGCGGCCTGCGGCAGCTCCGCCGCCACGGGTACACCAGGTGCCTCGGGTGCCTCTAGCCCGGCGGCGTCCGGGTCGCCGTCCTCCGCCCGTCCCTGGATGGACGCCACCAAGTCCGTGGATGATCGAGTGGCGGCGCTGCTAAGTCAGATGACCCTGGCCGATAAGATCGGCCAGATGACTCAGATCGAGATCGGCTCAATCGATGCTCCGACCTCGGCACAGTTCGATCTTGGCTCGATCCTCAACGGCTGAGGCGGAGCGCCCAAGGCCGGGAACACCCCGCAGGCCTGGTATGACATGGTCAACGGGTATCAGCAAGCGGCCCTCGGGACACGCCTGGGCATCCCGATCATCTATGGCCTCGACGCCGTACATGGGAACAACGACATTGTCGGCGCGACGATCTTCCCCCAGAACGTCGGCATGGGGGCCACGAAGGACCCCGCCCTCGTAACGAAGGAGTGCGCCGCGACGGCCCTCGAGATGAACGCCGTCGGGATCCGGTGGAGCTTCGGTCCGGTCATCGCGGTTCCGCAGGACATTCGCTGGGGCCGCACGTTCGAGGGCTACAGCGAGAACACCGACCTCGTCTCCAAGCTCGGCACGGCCTGCGTCCAGGGCTTTCAAGGTTCCAGCCTGTCCGCACCTGACACCGCGGCGGCGACGCTGAAGCACTTCATCGGCGATGGCGGAACGGCCTTCGGCAGCTCCACGGCGATCGGCCCGACCGGGCCCTACCTGCTCGACCAGGGCGTCGACCAGATGGATGAGGCCACGCTGCTCAAGCTTTTCCTCCCGCCGTACCAGGCAGCGATCAAGGCCGGCGCCAGAATCGTCATGGCCTCTTACTCGAGCACAACCGCCGGTAAGGTCCACGGCGACAAGCATCTGATCACCGACATCCTCAAGACCCAGCTAGGTTTCACCGGTTTTGTCGTCTCCGACTGGGGCGCCGTCGACCAGGTGGTACCCGGTGACTACTCGGCCTCCGTCGCCCAGTCGATCAACGCCGGCATCGACATGGTCATGGTCCCGACTGACTACATTCGATTCATCACAACCATGACGTCGCTGGTGCAAGCCGGGACGATCTCGCAGGCCCGGATCGACGATGCGGTCACCCGGATCCTCCGCGTCAAGTTTGAGATGGGACTGTTCGAGAACCCGATGCCGGCCGCGGGTAAGGTTTCCGAAGAAGGGTCGGCTGCCGATCGCGCGATCGCCAGCCAGGCAGTCTCCGAGTCGGCCACGCTGCTCAAGACGAGCTCGGGCACTCTGCCGATCGCGACTGCCGGGACCAAAGTCCTCCTCGCCGGTGAGGGCGCCGACGACATCGGCATCCAGTGCGGCGGTTGGACGATCACCTGGCAGGGCTCAACGGGGGATACCACCACCGGCACGACCCTCAAGGACGCTCTCGCAGCCAAGCTGGGTGACAACCTCACCTACGACCAGAACGCCGCCTTCCCGGCCGGTACGAAGGCCGACGTTGGCATCGTCGTTGTGGCCGAGCGGCCCTACGCCGAAGGCGTGGGTGATTCCTCGACGCTCACGCTGCCGCCTCAGGACGTCGCTCTCGTCGCGAAGATGCGGCCGGAGGTGAACAAGCTGATCGTCGTGGTCATGTCGGGCCGGCCGATGCTGCTCGACGACTTCTCGTCGACTGACGCGGTCGTCGCGGCCTGGCTCCCCGGAACGCAGGGCGAAGGCCTGGCCGACGTCCTGCTCGGCGCCAAGCCATTCGTTGGGACCACGCCGTACACCTGGCCGAAGACGGCAGCGGATGCGCCCAGAGTCGGCAAGTCCGCTTGCGATGGGGCGGTCTACCCGGTCGGCTACGGCCTTGACGCCACGGGCAAGCTCCTGGGCCCGGCTGCCTGCTAGCTCCTGCTCGAGCTCCTTGACTTGGCCGGTGGACGGTCAGGCTCCGAGAACGACCGGGGGCGACCTCTGGATGATCTCCTCTGAATGTCAGGCCCTTGCTTCTCGGCTGCGTTCCCATCCCCGGGTTGCGCCGTCAGTGTCGCGATCCTGACCGCCGGAGGCGCACGGAGTTCTGATACGCACTGTCCGACCCGTCGTACGCTATCGGCGCAACCGCATGAGGTCCCGGTAGATGACGCAGATGCCAGGCCTGGACGGCGCGCCCTTCGTGGCCTCGCCGGATCGATATCAGGTCATGTCCTATCGCCGGTCCGGCCGTAGCGGGCTGGAGCTGCCGCTCCTCTCGCTCGGCTTCTGGCACAACTTCGGCGACGCCTCGTCAGGCACCACGCGGCGGGCGATCGTCCGTCGGGCGTTCGATCTCGGCATCACCCATTTCGACCTGGCCAACAACTACGGCCCGCCCTACGGCGCGGCCGAGACAAACGCCGGCCGCATCCTGCGCTCCGATTTCGGGCCATACCGGGACGAGCTCGTGATTTCGACCAAGGCAGGCTGGGACATGTGGCCGGGGCCGTACGGAGACCGGGGCTCGCGCAAGTACCTGCTGGCCAGCCTGGACCAGAGCCTGAAGCGGCTCGGGCTCGACTACGTCGACATCTTCTACTCACACCGCCTCGACCCCGACACCCCGCTCGAGGAGACGCTCGGCGCGCTGGACACGGCCGTGCGTCAGGGCAAGGCGCTGTACGCCGGCATATCGTCGTACCCGCCCGCGGAGACGCGCCGGGCCGCGGCGATCATGCGCAGCCTGGGCACGCCTCTGCTCATCCACCAGCCGTCCTACTCGCTCCTGAACCGTTGGATCGAGGACGGCCTCCTCGACGCGCTCGGCGAGGAGCAGATCGGCTGCATCGTGTTCTCGCCCCTGGCGCAGGGCCAGCTCACGAACCGCTACCTCAACGGCGTGCCGGCCGGATCGCGGGCGACGCACTCCCGGTTCCTGACCGTCGCTGAGATCGAGGAGAACCTGCCGCGCGTTCGCGCCCTCGACGCAATCGCCGCCCGTCGCGGCCAGACGCTGGCCCAGCTGGCACTCGCCTGGGTGCTGCGCGATCCGCGGGTGACCTCCGCGATCGTCGGCGCCAGCTCGGTCGAGCAGCTCGAGGATGACGTCCGGGCACTCGGGCGGCTGGATTTCCAGCCGGACGAGCTGGCGGAGATCGACCGCTGCCTGGCCGGGGGCGAGCCTGGCGAACCGACAGCCCCTGGCTCCTGATCCGACGACCGACCGCGCCCTGCGCCCCTCTGTGCGCTATCCAGACCAGCGCCTCACCTGACCGGGCCGATTCAGCGGCGGCCGAGCAGCGCGGTCATGCGCTTGCCGGCCCCTTGGTCGGGATCCAGGCTCAGCGCCGGCGCTCCTCGAGCTCCATCTGCTCGAGGGCCACGACGATGGCCAGCGCGAGGGGCACCTCGAAGTTCGCCACGACCTGCACGCCGTAGCTGTCACGAATGCTGAGGAACTTGCGCGAGGCGAAGATCAGCTGGCTTCCATTTCGCATCACATGGAACTCGCGGTTGATGAAGTCGCCGGTCACCGTCAGCACGGTGCCGTCGGCGAGCGTGATCGTGAAGTGGTCGCCCAGGAGATTGAACAGGGCCTCCTGAATGGTGGCGACCACAGCGTCGGCTCGTTTGATCTCGAAGGTCCGGTGCACGTGCGCCAGCGACTGGCCGATCTCGTACAGCGTGTTGTCGGTCGGATCGAGGAGCAGGAGAGTGCGACGCAGGCTCAGTGCCTTGCCGTCGACCGCGAATACGTGGTTGCCCGCCTCATCCTCGATCCAGAGGTCGCCCCCGAGCGAGAAGAGCTGCTGATTCAACACGTACGTGTGCGCGGCGAACGACATCGTCGAGTCTCCGATGGGGGTCTTGGGCTGCGGCCAGTGTAGGCCTTCGGCCCCCGGCCGACCCTGGGCGGCCGGGCCGGGCCGCTACGTGCGGCGGGGCGGTCGCGTCCCCGAGCGTGCCGGGACGACCTGCCCGACCGGCGCGGCTCCTCTATCGTTCGCCGACGGCCCCGACCCGCCGTCGTGGGGTCATGGCTGCCGAATGGCCAAAAGGATGGATAGCCGACCGGGTTCGCGGTGGACTAGGGTGCGCGCCATGGACGAGACCGGTCACATCTGCCCCTGGTGTTCCACTTCGATCCCGGCCGGAGCAGCTGCCTGCCCCAGGTGCGGCGCCGTCGTCGAGGGCGCCGTCGCTCCCGACATTCCCGGCGTGACGGTCGTGGATAGCAAGGCCGCGCCGGGCCATGGCGAGGGCCGGGTTCCCGACGCCTTCGATCCCAAGTCCTGGCTCCAGGCTGGCCGCGACGACCAGATGGCCAGCCCCGACGCGGTCCTCCCGCCCAGCGAGGCCGTGCGCCTCGAGATGCGCAAGATGGAGCTCGAGGCCGAGATCGAGAACGCCGGCCGGTCGGTGATGAGCCCAACCCGCGACGAAGCCCGCAACGTCGGGAAACCCTCCCGCGAGGCGCTCGAGGCGTTTGAGGCGGGCCAGCTGGACACGACCGGGCCCGCGGGAGAGACCGACCTTGCCGAGCGAGCGAAGACCTGGGAAGACGAAGAGAAGCGCTGACCCGGCCCGACTGCACCGCTCGCCGCCGGGCTGCCGGACGGAGCCGCCGAGCTTGACGGTCCGCCACCCAGAAGCGTAGCCTGCCGGCAATGCGACGCCGTCTGGCGGCAGTCCTGGCGCTCACCGCTTTGATGTGGCTGCCAACCACCGTTACGGGCCCAGCCGCGGTCCATGCCGCCAGCACCTGTACGGGCTGGACCAGCACGCGTGTGCCGCCACCCACGATTCGCGTGCTTCGAACCAGTGGCCCGTCGAGCGGCCACGTTCAGACCGTCAACTTCAAGAGCTACGTCCAGATCGTGCTGGCGGCCGAATGGCCGTCGAGCTGGCCGGCATCGACGCTCCAGACGGGGGCCATCGCCACCAAGCAGTACGGCTGGTACTTCACGATGCACTATCGGGGCGGGACCGCCCACGGCGCCTGCTACGACGTGGCCGACAACACCAACGACCAGATCTATCAGCCGGAGTCCCGCACTCCCTCGGCCGGACAGCTCGCCGCGATCAACGCCACCTGGAACGAAAGCCTCACGAAGAACGGCTCGTTCCTGATGACGGGCTACCGCTCCGGCGCGAACGGCTTGCCCTGCGGGGCGGACGCCGATGGGTCGCACCTGTTCCAACACAGCTCGGTCGATTGCGCCAACCAGGGGATGACGGCCGACGAGATACTCCACGTCTACCTCGACCCCGGCCTGGCGACATGGCGCCCGGCGACCGATCCGGCGGCCATCTTCTTCTCGCCCGCCGTTCAGAGCCAGGTGACGGTCGGTAGCTCGGCGACCGTGGCCTGGACCGAGGAGCTTACCGCCGGGACGACGATCACCGCCCGCAACGTCACGCTGATGATGGCCCTGCCCCAGAACGGCAGCTGCGCGGTGGACCGCTGGCTCCCCGGCTCGCCGGCCTGGCAATCGACCGGCGCGTCGCCCCAAACAGTCACAGGCCTCAAGACCGGCTACTGCTATCGCTTCGTCGTGGCGCTGACCGACTCGACGAACGTCACGACGCGGACGCTCTCGGGGCCGATGCTGGTCGATCCCGCGGCGCCGAGCGCCACTTTCACGAGCCCGGCGCCCAACGTCGTGACGGCCATCGGCGGCCTGAGCGCAACCGTCCGGTGGACGGAGACGCCCACCCCCGGAACGCACATCGTCAGCCGCCGCCTGGTCACGGAGCGGGCGGCGCAGCCGGCGGCCGGGACCTGCGCGGGGGCTCAGTGGAGCACGCTGCGAACCACGACGAGCGCCTCGCCGGTTTCCTCAACCGGCCTGCTGAAGCTCTACTGCTACCGCTACCGGCTCGTTCTGACGGATAGCGCCGGCCACAAGAGCACGACGGTCTCAGGCGACCTCAAGACCCCGGCCGCCTGACGCCTTCGGCCAGGTCTCGGCTGCCATCCCGATCGGCCCCGCATTAGCCTCTGCGTCCTTTCGGGCGTACGATTGGCTCTGCCAGTTGTCGAGGGGCAAGTGAACCCTCACCGGAATCGGGGTGACGACTATGGAACCGAACGAGCCGGGTGGCGAAACGGGCGGTAGCGAGCAGGGCGGCGGTCCTCGCCGCGAGCAGGCCCGCGCAGTCGCCGAAAAGATGATCTCCCAGCTCCAGGTCATGATCGACCAGGCCGGCAAGACGGCCGGGCCGGTCCTGCGCGACGTGGCGGCGAAGGCCGCCGAGCTGGCGGCAGTGGCGGCCGAGAATGCCGGCCCCGTCGCCCACAAGGCGGCCGACGTCACAGAGCACGTGGGCGATCGCCTGGCCGCCCGGAGCAAGGACCTGGCCGCGGATCTGCGCAAGGCCGCCGAAGCGGCGCGCGCCCACAACGCCGAGGCCTCCGACGAAGGCGCCGGGCCGGACGCCGGGACCAAAAAGGACGACGGTCCGGAAGACTAGAGCCGGTCGAGTCGCGCCCTGAAGATCTCGACGCCGTCGGTTCGGGTCAGGCGATAGGCCCAGCCGCCGGCGAGTGGCCACGCCCTGCCGAACAGGGGCTCGTCGCGCTCGGCAGAGCTGGCGAAGTCCAGCACGTAGCGCCTCGGTGTGGCGGCGAGCAGCTGCCCCTGGCCGGCGGCCTCGAGCGCCTCCTCGAAGTAGTCGAGATACACGCTGTTGTTGACGTGGTCCAGCGGATCCAGGTCGCGCCGGTGAACGTGGAAGCGCCGCTCGACGGCGTCCTGCGGCGCCACCGGCAGCGCCACCTTGTGCATCTCGAATGTGGTCCCGCCGTCGACGACGAACCTGTGGAAGTCGACCGGAACCCGCGTCGGCACGCCGCGCTCGTTGGTCATGACCCAGTCGATCTCCAGGCGGGCCAGCAGCCTGCCGGTCGGATCGCGAACATCGCTCTCGCGCCTGGCGCTGATGCGCCGGTAGCCGGTTACGCGCGTGCTGACGAGCACCTCGGCGTAGGTTTGGACCGGCGCGAAGACGTCCAGCTCGACCGCCCGAACCAGCCAGAAGAGGCCTCGCTCGCCGTACCAGTCGCGCCCGAAGCCGAGCAGCGTGGAGTGCTGCCAGGCGACGTCGGCCGCCCAGGCCAGGTAGATCGCCGCCCGGATCGTCTCGCCGGCGGTCGACTCTTCGAAGCGGACGCGATACGGCCGGACGATCCGGTAGGGCAGTTGGTCGCGCAAGAGGTCCCGCCCTTGTGGCGCCATGTCCGGCGTTCGAGCCTCGTCGGCTGCGTGTTCGCTCACGGGTGCGCCTCTCCAAGCGCGTCGATGTCCTCGAGGCCGACCAGCCGCGTGTTGTCGTGCCGGGCCGTCGATCGTTCGAGCCGGATCTTCGCGGATCGGCGCGCGTCGAAGACGACGATGGCGACGGCGAGATCGATCTCCTCGTCTGCCGCGTGTGC
>Ga0116137_1000293_pt1 | contig 45914 bp, 35 predicted proteins | sample June2015DPH_20_1_3_FD_88973 | JGI IMG/M metagenome (GOLD analysis project Ga0116137, IMG submission 88973) | Peatland microbial communities from SPRUCE experiment site at the Marcell Experimental Forest, Minnesota, USA - June2015DPH_20_100 | ecosystem: Environmental > Terrestrial > Soil >...
AGCAGCCCCAGGTCCTCACCGACCACGTCGACGTAGAGGCGGTCGTCCTCGACGCGCGTCGTTGTCGTCGCGTCGTAGCCGAAACGTTCGACCACTCCGCGCACGAATGCTCCAACCAGGTCGACCTGCTCTTCGACGGTCATCGCTTCCTCCTCAGCCACACCTTCCGGCCGTGCGGCCGATCCGCTCCGCCCGTTCCCTCGACCACGCCCACCCCGTCGGCGGCGTGGCCGCTTCGCCCCGGTCTGGTTCGCGGCCGGCTCCGCCGGGTCGGGCTGTTCGCGTCGCGCGTTCGCCACGGGCGGACCGCCCGGGGACTTCGCCCTGCCGGAGCGTTCGGCGCCAGCAGCCTTGGGGGCGCGCGAACCGCCACGGCGGGGCTCCCGTCCCGCCCGCTCCGCACCCGGGCGGCCGCCCCGCGACGAACGCGAGCGGTCCCGCTGGGAGCGCTTCGGGCGCGGGCTCGACGGACGAACCCGGGCGCGGATGCGCGCCTCGCTCCGCCCGAGACCGAACAATCCCGATTTCGGCTCGGCGACGATGACGATCTCGGCGTCGTCCTCGTCGACCCCGAGCTCGTCGAGCGCGGCGTCGACCGCCTCCGCCACGCTCCTCCCGGTCGTCTCGATCCATTCCATCGCCTAGCGCGGCTTCCGCCGCCGCTTGTTGCGCGACCGTGATTGGGGACGGCGGGGGGACCCACCCGGGCCGCGTCCGCCGGTGGGTACCGTTCGCGGCGTAGCCGTCGGCCGCGGCGCGGGCGGCGTCGCCGGGCCGTCGGAACCCTGTGCCGCCGCTCTCGGCGCCTTCGCGGTCTCCCCGCCCGCCGGCAGTGCCGCCTGAGGCGTGACCAACCGCTCGAAGAACCCCTTCGGCCGCTCCCGGCCCTCGGTTGCAACGACGGTCGGCGCGGCTTTCGCGCGGGCGTTCAGCTGGGACAACGACTCGCGGATGTGCGGGTCCCGCCGGTACATGTACTCCTGCTGTCCGATGCGGAACAGGCTCGACACGATGAAGTAGACGTTCACGCCGGCGGGGATGGCGATGTAGATCACGGCGAAGATGATCGGCATGACCTTCTGCATCTGCTGCATCTGCGGGTTCGCGGCCGCGGCCGCGGCGTTCCTCCCGCTGATCTGCTTGATCTGGATGTACTGCAGGGCGATCGCGAGGAGGATCAGCAGAATGAGCGGTGCCTTCTCGGCCCAGGTGAGCCCGGCCGAGCGGACGGAGTCGGCCATGTTGATCCCGAAGGCCATGAGCTTGCCGTTGGCGTGGATCACCGCGTGGTACAGGCTGGAGTTGTGGCTGATGTAGAGGGGCTGCACGCAGGACTTCCCGTCAATCGGGTGCGCGCACCAGCGCTTGGCCGCCGCAACCGTCGAGAAGCCCTTCAGGTGGATGAGGCCGCGGATCGTCCCGTAGAGGATCCAGAAGATCGGGAGCTGCAGCAGCATCGGCAGGCAGCCCCCGGTCGGGCTGACGTTGTTCTCCCGGTAGAGCGCCATCATCTCTTCGTTGAGCCTCTGGCGGGCCTGCTGGCGCTCCGCGACCGGAGTCCCCGGCGGCATCTTGTAACGATTCTGAATCTTCTTCAATTCAGGTGCAAGAAGTTGCATCTTCATCATCGACCGCGTCGACCGTCTGGTGATCGGGAAGACGACGATCATGACGACGAGCGTCAGAAGCGCGATGGCGATCGCGTAGTTGGGGATGAGGCTGTAGAACCGCTCGATCAACCAGGCGAAGAGGACGAAGAACGGATGGGCGATCTCTCCAATCGACGAGGCGAGGACCACGGCGCGCTCCTAGCCCGGGACGGGGTCGAAGCCCCGGCCGCCGGCGGGGTGGCAGCGCGCGATCCGTCGCGCCGCGAGCCAGCTGCCACGGAGGCAACCGTGCGCCGTGATCGCCTCGATGGCGTATGCCGAGCAGGAGGGCACGAACCGGCAGGGCGAGGGGCGGTTGAACCGCGCCGCCTGGTAGAGGCGGATCGGGGCGATCATCGCGGCGCGCGCGATGCTCCTCGCCCCTCTCACCGGGGACCTCCGCTCGCCCGCCGCATCGTCTCGCTCACTCGTTCTCTCAGTTCGTCGAAGGGAATCTCGACAACCCCACGGCCGAGACCGACCAGGTACGTCCCGAAGGCGAGGCCCGGCGAGACCTCGGCCGCGATCACACGCAATCGACGACGCCAACGGTTGCGAACGACGGCTCCACCAACGTGCCGGCCGATCGCGTACGCGACAAGCACCTCGTTGCGATCAGCCTCCGGCGGGAGGAAGTGTACCGTCACCGGGCCGCTGTGAGATTGCCGGTGACTGGCGGCGAGCGCGGCGAACGTCTTGCGACCGTGCACCCGCCCCGGGCGCGCGGTCAAGCGGACAGACGCACCCGCCCGCGACGGCGACGGGCCTTCAGCACCGCGCGGCCGGCGCGTGTCGACATGCGATGGCGGAAGCCGTGACGCTTGGCTCTCTTGGCTCTGTTTGGCTGAAACGTCCGCTTCATCGAACCCCTTAATCAGGACCGCATATGCTAGCGCGCTCGTCACGTCTCATTCGCGTGAAGATCGTTTCTGGCCTGGAGCGATCCCGTGGAGCGCGCTATACGATGCTCGGCGAGGGGCCCAGGTGTCGCCCGTCTGTTGCGTAATCCACAGATGTGGACCCTCCTGTGGAGAACTTGCTGAGGAAGGCGCACGACGTTGCTCGACGCTCAGGAACTGTGGGACGGCTGTTCCGTCGCCATCCAGTCCCAGGTCTCCGATGCCGTCTGGCGGACATGGTTCGCCGGAGTCCACCCGGTCGGGCTCGTCAACGGCACTTTTGTGCTCAGTGTCCCGAACGTTCTCGTACGCGAGCGCCTGGAGACCCGGTTCGCCGGCGTCGTGCGCGCCGCCGTCATCGACCTGAGCGGTTCGGAGTTCCCGATCCGCTTCGACGTCGCCCCCGACTCGGCTCCCGCTCCGCTGGAGCCGGGCGTCGCCGAGGGCGTCGCCGACCAGCCGGTCGCCTCCAACGGCGCCGTGGCCCTCGTCGAGGAACCCCTCCCGGCGGGACACAACCAGACAGGGCGTTACACGTTCGAGGGCTTCGTCATTGGGCCATCGAACCGTTTCGCCCACGCCGCGGCCCTCTCGGTCGCCGAATCCCCCGGGAGTGCCTACAACCCGCTTTTCATCATCGGCGGGGCCGGGCTCGGAAAGACGCACCTTCTCCAGGCGATCCGGAACTACGTGACGGAGAACTTCCCCCGCTACGAGGTGCGCTACGTGCCGACGGAGACGCTCCTCAACGAGTTCATCGAGTCGCTCCGGGCCGTCGCGATGCCGGCCTTCAAGCGCCGCTACCGCGAGTGCGACGTGCTCCTCATCGACGACATCCAGGCGATCGAGGGCAAAGAGCAGCTCCAAGAGGAGTTCTTCCACACCTTCAACGCGCTCCATGACGCCGGCAAGCAGCTCGTCCTCACCTCGGATCGCGCGCCGGGGTCGATCAAGACGCTCGAGAGCCGCTTGCGGAGCCGGTTCATGTCCGGGCTCATCACGGAGATCAACCCGCCCGAGCTCGAGACCCGCATCGCCATCCTGCGCACGAAGGCGCACCACGAGAATCTCGTAGTCGACGACGACGTGCTCGAGTTCCTCGCCAGCATCGTCACGGACAACATCCGGGAGCTCGAGGGCGCGCTCATCCGCGTGACCGCCTACGCGAGTCTCACCCAGGAACGTCTCACCCGGGACACCGCGGAGCTTGTCCTCGCCGACCTCGTTGCCGACCGGCAACCCCGCCGTATCACTGGACAGCAGATCCTCGAGGCGACGGCGGACCACTTCGGTTTCACGATCGAGGAGCTCTGTAGCGCAAGCAGGCGGCGGCCGCTTGTCATCGCTCGTCAGATCGGGATGTATCTATTCCGGACGCTCACTGACTTCTCCTATCCTGCGATCGCCCGGGAGTTCGGAGGCCGCGACCACACGACTGTCATCCACGCCTACGACAAGATTTCTGGGTTGATGAAAGAACGTCGCCAGATCTACGAACAGGTCACCGAACTCACCGTCCGGATTCGAAATGGGCGCGGACCGGGTGGCTGAGACCAACCTGTGCATCACAGGCCTTGCTTCTTGGGGACGAACACTGCCCCCCTGTGGAGTGCTCTACTTCTTTCCACAACCCCAGACCTGGTTCCGTCCTACATTGTGCGAACCGGTGGATCATCGAGGTGAAAGGATCTAGCCACCAACCTGGCAGTTCGAGCCCCCATCCACAATCCACAAGCTCTACTACTACTGATCTTTATTCTTTAAGAAAAACAACGAAGGGAGCGCACGGACGGTGAAATTTCGCACCGAACGGGATGGCCTCCTCGATGCTCTTGTGATCGCGGGCCGGGCGAGTGTGGCCCGGATGGGAATGGGCCCCGGGACCCAGAGTCTGCGCTTGGCTGTTCATGGTGACGAGCTCGATGTGACGGGTTCGGATCCCGATCTGGTCATCGAGGTCGTGCAAAACGTCAGCGGAGAACGGGACGGGTCCGCGTTGCTGCCGTCGCGGCTTGTGACGGACATCGTTCGTGCTTTTGACGCTGGCACGGTGACGCTCGACGGCAATGAGCAGGAAGTTCGAATCACATCGGGCCGGGCCGAGTTTGTGGTTCGTGTGCTTACGGGTGCGGAGATCACACGGCTTGCGCCCGTGGAATCGAAAGGGATCACGTTGCCGGCGGTTCCTTTCGGGGAGGGATTGCGCCAAGTGGTTCCCGCGGCCCTGAGCGACGACAGCCGCGCACCCCAGTTGACCGGCGTACTCATGGTCGCGGTCGACAACGGTCTACGCCTCGTTGCTACGGACTCCTATCGCCTCGCCTTCCGGGACCTTGAGGGGATGAGCGCGCTCGAGCCCGGTTCCGAAGTCCTCGTGCCTGCCCGCGCGCTCGCCGAGATTCAGCGGTTGATCGGTGCCGAGAACGAACGGCAACGCGACGCGACACTGATTTTCCATCACACCGACCTTGACGCGGTGTTCGAGGTCCACGGCACGCGGCTCACCACGCGGCTCTTGAAAGGCCCGTTCCCGGATTACCAGCGGTTGTTGCCCGCGTCCTACCCGAACGCGTTCCGCGTTGGGCGCGAGGAACTTGGCGCGGCGGTGCGTCGTGTCCGCCTCATGGTCCGGGACGCGAAGGACGCCGCGACCCCCGTCCGAATTTCGTTCGAGAACGACGGCGCGGAGCTCACCGTGCTCACCGCCGAGAGCGGGCGCGCCGCTGAACGCGTCGACGGCCAGTTCACCGGGGAGGAACTCGTCGTCGCGTTCAACCCGAATTACCTGCTCGACGGGATCGAGGCGATACGTGCGGAGACAGTCATCCTCGAGGTGATCGACTCCTCGAAGCCGGCGACGGTGCGCGGCGAGGGCGAGGACGACTATCGGTATCTGCTGATGCCGGTGCGCGTCTCCTGAGCCACGTCGCCTGGGTCGAGGTCAGAGGGTTCCGCAACCTCGACCACGTCCGGTTCGAACCCGATCCCGACGGTCTGACCGTCGTCACTGGCGACAACGGTGCCGGCAAGACGAGCCTGCTCGAGGCGCTCGGCTATGCCTCGACGCTTTCCTCGTTCCGCGGTAGCCCCAAAGAGTCCCTCGTGCAGAGAGGCGCGGAGACGTCGGTGATCCGCCTCGAGTCGGTCGAGAACGACCGGCGTTCGCTCGTCGAGATCGAGATCGTCCCTGAACGCCGCGATCGGGTCCAACGCAATCGCCAGCGGGTGGTGCGGGCCCAGGAGCTCCTGGAGACGTTGCGGGTGTCGGTCTTCACGCCGGATGACCTCGCCCTCGTGAAGGAAGGGCCGCAGGAGCGACGCGACTTCCTCGATGACGCCCTCGTCGCCGCTCGCCCGGCGCAGCTGGCCGTGCGGCAGACGGTGGAGCGGATCCTGCGCCAGCGCTCGGCGCTTTTGCGCCAGGCCGGGGGCGTCGCCTCGCCCGACGTGCTCGCGACCCTCGACGTCTGGGACGAGAAGCTTGCCCAAGCGGGAGGCGCGCTGGTCGGCGCCCGCGAGACGTTCCTTGCCGAATTGCAGCCCCTCGCCGCTGAGGCCTTCCGCCGGCTCACCGGCTGTGACGAGGGGCTCTCCCTCGTCTACGAGCGGTCGTTCTCGGGCGAGCTCGGCGAGGCGCTGGCCCGGGCGCGGCGCGACGACCTGCGCCGGGCGACGACGACGGTCGGCCCGCAACGGGATGAGATCGTCATCGCGGCGGGGGGGCTTGACGCGCGGACGCGACTTTCCCAGGGCCGTCAGCGGTGCGCGACGCTCGCCCTCCGGCTTGCCGCGCACGGCGCGGTGACCCGGGCGGCCGGGGGGGCGCCGGTTCTGTTGCTCGACGACGCCTTCTCCGAGCTCGACGAGGCGACCGCCCGGTCGCTCCTCGCGGAGCTCCCCCCGGGTCAGGCGGTGCTGACGACGGCGGGCCCGATCCCCACGGGGGCCCGCGCGGCGGCGGTCGTGCGCCTCGTGGCGGGCGCGGTCGTCGGGTGACCAGCGCCGGGGGTCCGCCGGGTGAGGACCCGGGCCCGACGCCGCGCCGGGGAGCTGGGCGGCCGAGGGCCGGGCGGCCCGGCGCGGGAGGGCACGACTCGCCGGGGAGCTTGGGCCGCGCGCTCGACGAATACCTGGCGGGCGAGGGTCTTTCCGGGATGAAGACCCTCGCCGACGTCGTCGGCTGCTGGGAGGAGGCCGTCGGCGCCGAAGTCGCCGCCCACGCCCAGCCGCGGTCGGTTGCGGGCGGGGAACTCGTTGTCGCGGTCGACCATCCGGGTTGGGTGACGCAGCTCGCGTTCCTCTCCGCGACGATCTGCGATCGGCTCGCTGACCAGCTCGGATACCGCCCCGTCGAACGGCTGAGAGGCCACGTCGACACCCGTTTTCGCCTAGACTAAACACCAGTAATCGTTGGGTTCCGCCCCCGTTGGAAGGACGAGCCCGACCGACCGGAACCGCCGTTTCTGAGGAGCCGCGCCCGTGGTGCGAGTTGAAGAGGCAGAGCCACGAGACGCGGTCCCGGAGTCCTACGAAGCAGCCGACATCACCGTGCTCCGGGGCCTCGAGCCGGTGCGCCTGCGGCCGGGGATGTTCATCGGGTCGACCTCGGCGAGCGGGCTCCACCACCTCGTCTGGGAGGTCGTCGACAACTCGGTCGACGAGGCGATGCAGGGACACTGCACCCGGATTGACGTCATGCTCCGGACCGACGGCAGTTGCCGCGTCGTCGACAACGGACGCGGGATCCCGGTCGAGCCGCACCCGGACGAACCGGCGAAGTCGGCGGCCGAGATCGTCCTCACGGTCCTCCACGCCGGCGGGAAGTTCGGCGGGTCGAGCTACAAGGTGTCAGGGGGCCTCCACGGCGTCGGCGTTTCGGTCGTGAACGCGCTGTCGTCCCGCCTCGAGCTGCAGGTCGACCGCGGCGGCAACCGCTACGAGATGGCCTTCGTCGACGGGGGCAAGCCCACCGGCCCGCTCGAGATGACGGGACCGTCGCCGCGCAACCGGACCGGGACGACCGTCACCTTCTGGCCCGACGCGACGGTGTTCGACGAGGTCGAGTTCCGGGCCCAGACGATCCTCGAGCGACTCCAGATGATGGCGTTCCTCCAGCGGGGCCTCGAGATCCGCTTCCGGGACGAGCGTGCCGGCCACGAGCAGTCCGTCACCTACCGCTACACGGGCGGCGTCGAGGACTTCGTCCGGCACCTCAACGCCTCGAAGGAGGCGCTGTTCCGCAAGGTCGCCTACTACACCCAGTCCGAGGACGACCAGGAGATCGAGGTCGCCCTGCAGTGGAACACGACCTACTACGAGAGCATCTGGTCGTTCGCCAACGGGATCGCCACGATCGAGGGGGGCATGCACGAGGAGGGCTTCAAGAAGGCCCTGACGAACGTCGTCAACCGGACGGCCCGGGCCCGCGGTTCGCTGAAGGACGCGGACGCGAACATCCAGGGCGAGGACATCCGGGAGGGCCTGACGGCGATCATCTCCGTGCGGTTGCGCAACCCGCAGTTCGAGGGCCAGACCAAGGCGAAGCTCGGCAACGTGAAGATCCGCTCGCTCGTCGAGCGGGCGACGAACGAGAAGCTCGCCGAGTGGCTCGACGAGAACCCGCGCGAGGCGAACCAGATCCTGCAGAAGGCCCTGCTCGCCCAGCGGGCCCGGGTGGCGGCCCGCCAGGCCCGCGACCTCACGCGCCGCAAGTCCGCCCTCGACGGGGCCGGGCTCCCGGGCAAGCTCGTCGACTGCGCGTCACGCGACCCGCGGGAGTCCGAGATCTTCATCGTCGAAGGGAACTCGGCGGCCGGCTCGGCGAAGAACGCCCGTGATCCGCTCACCCAGGCGATCCTGCCGATCCGGGGCAAGATCCTGAACGTCGAGAAGGCGCGGGTCGACCGGATGCTGAAAAACGCCGAGATCCAGGCGCTCATCATGGCGATCGGCGCCGGGGTCGCCGACGATTTCGACGTCGCCAAGATCCGCTACCACCGGGTGATCATCCTCGCCGACGCCGACGTCGACGGCTCGCACATCAGGACATTGCTGCTGACGTTCTTCCTTCGCCAGATGCGGCCACTCATCGAGGCGGGCCACGTCTACGTCGCCCAGCCGCCCTTGTACTCGACGCTCGTCGGCAACGCCAAGGTCTACTTGAAAGACGACGCCGCCCGGGAACGCTTCCTCGTCGAGCACCCCAACCACGCCAAGGACTTCCAGCGCTTGAAGGGCTTGGGCGAGATGGACTTCGCCGAGCTCCGGGAGACGACGATCGACCCGGCGAAAAGGTCGCTTCTGCAGATCACGATGGAGGAGGCGAGCATCGCCGACCAGGTGTGCTCTGTCCTCATGGGAGACGACGTCGAGGTGCGCCGGCACTTCATCCAGACGAATGCGAAGGACGTCCGCTTCCTCGACATTTGATGGGGCGCGCCGGGCGGGGTAAGTGACGAGGGAAGGCAGGGCCACGATTGGCACCGCGCAGGACACAGACAGCTGACCGGCCGGGCGGCGGGGCGCCCGGGGGCGGCGCGATCGAGCCGATCGATTTCCAGGAGGAGATGGAGCGCTCGTACCTCGAGTACGCCATGTCCGTCATCGTGGCCCGGGCGCTCCCGGACGTGCGCGACGGGATGAAGCCGGTGCACCGCCGCATCCTCTACGGCATGTGGGACACGGGGCTGCGGCCCGACCGGCCCCACGTGAAGTGCGCCAAGGTCGTCGGCGACGTGATGGGGCGGTTCCACCCGCACGGCGACATGGCGATCTACGACGCGCTCGCCCGGATGGTCCAGGACTTCAGCCTCCGCCACCCGCTCGTCGACGGGCACGGGGACTTCGGGGCCCCCGGGCCCGACGGGATGCCCGCGGCGATGCGCTACACGGAGGCGCGGCTCGCGCCGCTCTCGATGAGCCTTTTGGAGGGGATCGACGAGGACACCGTCGACTTGGTGCCCAACTACGACGGGAGCGACGAGGAGCCGGTCGTGCTCCCCGCCCGGTTCCCGAACCTGCTCGTCAACGGCTCCCAGGGGATCGCCGTCGGCATGGCGACGAACATCCCGCCGCACAACCTCGCCGAGGTGATCGACGCGACCTGCCACCTGCTCGCCCACCCGGAGGCAAAGTCCGACGAGCTGATGCAGTTCGTGAAGGGTCCCGACTTCCCGACGGGCGGCCTCATCCTCGGGCGCGCCGGCATCCTCGACGCCTACCGAAACGGCCGGGGGTCCGTGAAGACCCGGGCCGTCGCCGAGATCACCGAACTCCGAACCGGCGTGTCCCAGATCGTCGTCACCGAAATCCCCTACCAGACGGCCGTGGAGACGATCGAGAAACAGATCGCCGATGGCATCGAGGCCGGGCAAATCACCGGCATCTCGGCGGTCGACAACCTCTCCGCCGCGGCGAAGCCCCGCCTCGTCGTGACGCTGAAGCGCGACGCCAACGCGAACGTCGTGCTCAACAACCTGTTCAAGCACACGCAGCTCCAGACGAGCTTCGGGATGCACATGCTCGCCCTCGTCGACGGCGTCCCCCGGCTCGTCAACCTCGCCCAGGCGCTCACGGCCTACGTCGCCCACCAGGTCGAGGTCGTGACGCGGCGGTCCCGGTTCCGGCTGAAGCGGGCCCGCGACCGGGCCCACATCGTCGAGGGATTGCTGCGGGCGATCGACATGCTCGACGAGGTGATCGCGATGATCCGGGCCTCGGAGGACCGGGCCGACGCCCGCACGAACCTCATGGCCGAGCCGTTCTCGTTCTCCGAGGACCAGGCGAACCACATCCTCGACATGACGCTCGGACGGCTCACGCGGCTCGGGCGGGCCGAGCTCGACCAGGAGATGGCTGAGCTCGTCGCCACGATCGGCGGGCTCGAGGCGATCCTCGGCGACGAGGCCAAGCTGCGTGGCGTGATCGCCGACGAGCTCGCTGACGTGAAAGCGCGTTTCGCCGAGGAACGCCGGACGAGGATCGTTCACGATCCCGGTGATCTTTCCGAGGAGGATCTCATCCACGACGACGAGATCGTCGTCACGCTCACGCGGGCCGGCTACGTGAAGTCGGTCGCCGCTGACGCCTTCCGCACGCAGTCCCGGGGCGGTCGTGGCGTGCAGGGGGCGCGCCTCAAGGAGGAGGACCTCATCCGCGAGGTCGTCTACGCGACGGCGCTCTCGCACCTGTTGCTCTTCTCCAACCGCGGCAAGGTGTACCGGCTGCGTGCCCACGAGATCCCCCTGAAGGAGCGGACCGCCCGGGGCACGCCGGTCGTCAACCTCATCTCGCTCGAGCCCGGTGAGCGGATCCAGGCGATCGTCCCCGCCAAGGAGTTCGACCCCGACCATTTCCTGCTCTTCGCGACGCGCTCGGGCCAGGTGAAAAAGACCCCCTTCAGCGAGTACGACAAGTCGCGCCGGGAAGGGTTCATCGCGATCACCCTCCACGAGGGGGACGAGCTCGTCCGGGTGCTACCGACCGGCGGCGAAGACGACGTGTTCATGGTGACGCGCAAGGGCATGGCGATCCGCTTTCGCGAGTCCGACGTCCGGCCGATGGGGCGCGGAGCGGCTGGAGTGCGGGGGATGAAGTTGCGGCCCGGCGACGAGGTCGTCGCCTGTGACGTCTCCCGGCCCGGCGTGGACCTGCTGATCGTGACCGACGGGGGTTTCGGCAAACGAACGAAGCTCGAACACTTCAGCGCGCAGGGCCGGGGCGGTCAGGGCGTGCGGGGGATCCGGATCACAGAGCGGCGCGGATCTGTGGTGGCTGCTCTGATGGCCGCGCTCGACGATGAGCTGCTCATCGTGTCCTCGGCGGGAATCGTTATCCGCACCTCGGTTCGCGAAATCGCAGCCCAGGGCCGCGACGCAACAGGGGTGCGCGTGATGAACCTGGAGGAGGGTCAGACGGTCGCCGCGGTCGCACCACTCACGAGCGCGGAGGAGGACTGAGGGACTCGCGTGATTGGAGTAGGGTCGCGGACTCGCCGGGGCTATAGCTCAGCCGGTTAGAGCGCAGCACTGATAATGCTGAGGTCGCTGGTTCGATTCCAGCTAGCCCCACCAAGAAAGCGTGAGGTCGATCACACAGCTACGCGTCATTGCACCGACCTTCAGTGGGCAGGTGACGAGTCAGCGGTCTAGCGAATTAGCGAGCACCGCAAGCTGGGTGGTTCGACGTCATCAAGGCAGTTCCAAGACGTCGTTCCAGCCGCTGAGGTCGCCGTCGACTGACGAGACACCTCGGAACCAGTGGCGGTCAACCGGGCGCGTCCACCAAGACTCGTGCATCGAGACGCACAGCGGTATCCGGCGTTCGGCGAGGAACGGCGCGACGTGTTCCAGGATGATCGACTCGCCGCCTTCGATGTCCATCTTCACGAGCGATACGTTCCTGATCTCCAGGGGGTCGTACCGTTAGCACCTCGTACCTGTAGCTTCGCGCCGCCGTAACCCCCGAAGCGCCCGCACAAACTGACCAAGGATCGCCAACGCCTCTCGCGACTAAGACTTGTCAGCGAAGTCAGATCGTCGCCGGCCACCCTGGCGTCGGTAGTTTCCCTGTCGTATTCTCGGCGCCACGAAGCGAGAGCCTTTGTTAATAGATGAAGAGCCGTAAGGCATGATCATCTTTGGGACCTGCGTAGGCAACGAAGAGCGCTACCGTGCTGTTGCCCTGCCCTCCATTGAGCGCGTCGCCGGGACTGAGGACCTTATCTGGTCGAGGTCTGGTGAGCGCGGGATAGGTGCCGCCTACAACGAGATGATTCTGGCTGCCCGCGATGTGGCTGCCTGCCAGGCGCTCGTCGTGTTGCACGAAGACGTTCAGATCGTCGACGACAACTTCCGGCCAAAACTGCTCAAATCCCTTGGTCACAACGTCGGGTTGGTCGGTGTGGTAGGCGCAAGTCGACTTAAGGGTCTCGCCTGGTGGGACGCTCGTTGCGCGGCGGGGCTGGTGTATGAGACGCGTGGTGTCATCGACTTCAGTACACGTCGCGCCGATGTCGACGCGGTCGACGGGCTGCTCATGGCTCTTGCACCATCCGCGTTTCGGACGATGCTGTTCGACGGCGACTCGTTTCCCGCCTTTCACGGCTATGACATCGACTACTGCATCCAAGCACGTGATGCGGGGCTGCGAGTGCTGGTCACTGACATCGACGTGCTACATCGAACGAAAGGCGGCTACGGGGACAGAGTTGCGTACAACGCAGCGGAAGCCGCGCTCATCGAAAAATGGCCGAATTGGATCAGGCCGTCGCGCGTGCCGCCATTCATATCGTCCTTCGTGGCGCGAGCAAGAACGATTCCGCCTCGATTTCACCGAACCTCCTTGAGGCAGGTCGCTGTCCGAAGTCGGAGATTGATTATTCGAGGGTCTGAACGCCTCCGACGGCGTGACCAAGCGACAACTAGCTCCAGCGCGATTGAATCTGTCCGCGGCGAGGGCACGTGCTCGTGTCCCGTATGCGGAACCCTCCTCACCTCGCCACCCGCCCAGGTCTCAAAGGTTGTGATCGTGGAGTGCCCGGATTGTGGCACGGGTGTCACTTGGCCACCACCGAGCGGAGACGTGGAGAGCGCCGCGCTCTTTAAGAAGAGCTACGGCGACATGCGGCTCGATCAGCGTTCCACCCGGATGAACGAAGCGCGCAGCCGAGTCGGTTGGTTGCAGCTCTATATACCCGACGGATCGATCCTCGAACTGGGCTGCACCACAGGCGAGTTCTTGTCACTAGCCGGGGACTCGGGTTATGAGGTCTACGGCGTCGAGACAAGCGCGTGGGCGGCATACGAGGCCCGGAAGCTGGGCGGCGAGGTGGTCACCGGCTACCTGGAAGATTGGCGGCGCGAGTACCCCGGCTTTCGAGTGGACGGTGTGGTCATGTGGCACGCTCTCGAACACATGCCACACCCTCTTCAACTGATCCACGAAATCGCCGACGTGCTGAAGCCCAACGGCCGACTAGTAGTCGAGGTGGCGAACTTCGCGTCTAGCCAGGCAAAGATAGACGGAACCGCTTGGGAGAACGCCTCTCTGAACGAGCATTACTTTCACTACACTCCGGAGGGGTTGGTGGTCCTTCTGCGATCAGCAGGGTTGGAGCCAACAGAGGTCCTCCCGTTCGCGAGTCGGGTCTACAGATCGAAGGAGGGCTGGAGGGAGCAACGCAACAAGGCTTTCCTCGAAGCAGCGCCCTGGCCTTCCCTTGACGTGCTTCGCGTCGTCGCGCGAAAGAGCCCAGTTTGACCCCCGAGTCGCTCCGTGAGCTGAGATTCGGCGCATGACCATCGTCGTCCCGAACGCGGAGCTGGCTCCGGCTCGACGAGCTGGAACCACTCGAGTCGACTTGGGGAACTTCGCACGAATACCCGCGCTTTCCTTCCCCGGACGAATCCGTTGACGCCGAGCAGGTCGCCGACGCATGGCGCGCTTGGGTTTTTCGACCTGCTCGCTTGGGCCTAACGAGCAAATCAGTACCTTCGGCGGTCCTGTCGCCGTCTCAACTCTCGAAGTGCCCGTATGAGCTGACCGAAGATCGCCAACGCCCAGGGGCTGCACCTGCTTTCTACAGGATCTTGCGCTCAAGCCCGGAGAGTCTGCCGAGAGCAGCCATCGTCGGCGGGCAGATGCGCTACGAGACTCACGACGCACGCCAGCGCGGCATTGTTGCGGCGATGACCTCCTGCCTCAGAGCCGGGCCTGCGGCCCTCCAAAGGGAAAGTGGAGGGCCGCGCTGGCCCGCCCGGCGCAGGCACGACAGCCTACGTGGTCGAGCACTCCAGACCAGGCGACCTCGTCATCGACTACGGGGCCATTGCCGGCGCGCTGGGCGCGCCTGCTGCTACATCTGCCCACGGTTCCGCCCCGGTCGCGAGGAGTGCCGTGCTCAAATCTTCGTAGGTTGGAAAGTTGGGGTGGCAGTGGTATGGCTCATCAGCACCAACCCTGAGGCAGAGTCGATGTTTCCGTTTCACCGTGTGCATGTAGTCGGCCCCCGCTTGGATGAGCTGAAAACTTGTGAGCTTGATAGCGCCCGGCTTGACTCGGCTCGCCGGTGGTATGCATCGAGGTCGGCGGTTGCGGTAGCTGGCAAGCCGAGCTGAGCGTGGCATCTCGGAGCTAGTAGCTCCGACGTGCCGTATTAGCGCTAGCGCTATGCTGCCTACGTGCAGGTCAGAGCCATATTTGGCCACATTCTGCGGCCGCGACGCTTTCTTCGCAAGTTTTCCCCCAGGCCCGTCAAGCCGGACTTCAGGACGGGCTTCATCCCACCACCTGCCACCGAGCGCGTCGACGTGATCGTGCCTGTCCTGCACCGGCCGCAGAATGTTGAGCCATTCATGACGTCACTCGTCGCATCGACGGGACTCGCTACCGCTTGGTGGGTATGCGAAGACGGTGACGAGGAAGAGATCGCTGAAGTCTTCCGGTGTGGTGGCAAAGTGCTGTCGTCGCCCGAGTGCCATACCTTCGCAGAGAAGGTCAACCTGGCCTATACCCTGACTGAGGCACCCTGGCTCCTGCTTGTCGGCGATGATGTGAGATTCCGGCCGGCATGGCTCGACCACGCGCAGGATGTCGCCCGCCGCTGCAAGGCACAGGTCGTCGGCACGAATGACCTTGGTAACCCACGGGTTATGCGCGGCGAGCACGCTACGCATCCGATGATCCGCCGGTCATACATCGACGAACTCGGGGCGAGCTGGGACGGCCCCGGCATCGTATGCCACGAATACCACCACTGGTGCGTTGACGACGAGATAGTTACCGCTGCCAAGCAGCGAGGCGTGTTCCAGCCGGCGCTGGCATCTGTGGTCGAGCACTTTCACCCGTACTTCGGGCGCGCCGAAATGGACGAGATCTACGAAGCCGGCGAGAAGCACGCGGTTAAGGACATGGCGGAGTTCAAACGTCGGGCGAAGGTCAACCGGCCCCACTGAGAAGGCCGGAGGTCAAGCGTTCACGATCACCAACGGCCTTTGCGCTCTCTCGGGCGCCAAAGCCGCGCCGCAGATCACCAATACTGTCGATGACGACTGAATCTGGCTCGCCATCGACGCGGCCTCACGCCCCATCGGGGAGAAGCGCAACCGGCGATTCTGGCAGGACCCGCTGGCTCGAACGGACCCAGGCTGCGGCCTGGTCAACGGGAGCACGACCGTGCCCGATACTGCCATCGTGGCGTTCGACGCCGGACGCCTGGTGACCGATAGCAACGGCTATGGGCAGGCTCTTAGCATCGTCTTCTACGTTGTGCCGCGGGTGAGCCGTACGCTCGCCGACTTGACGGTAACCGAACTGCAACTGAACTCCGAGACTCCTGACGTCGGCCATTCAGCCCAGATTCAACCTCACCGTGCGAGCACGGCAGCGGCGAGTGCTTGATCGCGACGATTCCCGCTTATCGGCCTCGCGAGCCTCTCACGGACGTGAAAGTCAGGTGTCGCTTCGATCGGGAAGTGATCGTCGGGTCAGCTTGAAGCACCCCTCTCCCATCTCGTCTTCACGAAGCCGCTCGCGTGGTGAGGGACCTTTGAGCTGCCGACGGGACGCCCCAGCTTCCGCAGGCGCAAAGGGCGCCGGTGGTCGGTAGCGGGCTAGTCTCACCAAGCGGTTCGGCTGCCTCCTGATGGCGGGGCGGCATGAGTTACCGTGCGCCCGATGCCAAGACTCGGTCGCCTAGATCGTGCGATCCCGAAGGCTAGGTTTTTCCCTGTGAACCATTCGCCCTACAGCGTGTGGAAGACCTTAGGGACGTTCGGCACGCTGCGGGCCGCAAGGTATCGACTGGCCCCACCCCGTTCCAGCCTCACCGGCGAAGCACTGATGTTGATTGAGGGCCGGAGGAGTATCGAGATCGGCGGTCCGAGCGCGACCTTTCTGGCAACGGGCGTTCTTCCGATCTACCCAGCGATGCGAACGATTGACAACGTCAACTTCGCCTCCGAGACACTTTGGGAAGGTGCACTCGAGGACGGTGCGCCCTACCTGCCGATGGGCTCTCCGACTGGCGTCCAATTGTTGCGTGAAGCAACCGATCTACGCGATATCCCGGACGAAGCGTATGACGTCGTCTTGTCGTCCCACGTACTCGAGCACATCGCTAATCCCTTGCGAGCGCTTCGCGAGTGGCGAAGAGTCTGCAGGGAATCGGGCATTCTCTGTCTAATCGTTCCGCATCGAGACGGTAGTTTTGACCGGAGACGGCCAGTGACATCGATCGATCACTTACGCGGTGACGCCGTTGCCGAGGTCGACGAGGGCGACGATACGCACTTTGAGGAGGTTATTCGCCTTCACGATCTTCACCGGGATCGACCCGCGGGATCGCTGGGCGACTTCAAGGCCAGGGTCGCCGATAACCGACGAGTGAGAAGTGTCCACCATCACGTCTTCGACGTGAACATCACCCTGGCAGCGATCATCGAGACGGGCTGGATGCCGATTGCGGCCGAAGCGCGACGCCCCTTCCACATCATCGTGTTGGCACAAAAGTCCTCGAACCTTCCGACTGATTTTGACCCACGGTCGATCGTTCGAGGCAGCCCATTCAGATCTGACCGAGCCTCAGCACTGGGCGCACGGTAACTCATGCCGCCCCGTCATTAGGAGTCAGCCGAACCGCCTGGTGAAACTAGCCCACTACCGAACCTTGGCGTTCCTGTACTTGCCTGATTGTGGTGCGGCGGGCACGTCAGTCGAGGACAATTCAATCGAGCAGACGAAGAGGGGCTCCTGCGATGAGCGATCAAATTGTAAGTGCCTGTGCATCAACGAGATCCCTCCTGCCACACGGGTCGGGATGCCACCTGCCGACCAAGGAACTGGCTCGCGTGCCGGGCATGGCGAGTTGTCGGGGAGGAGTTGCGCCCGAGGTTCCGTCGAAACTGTACGCGGTCAGACTTCAGGGTCGACTCGGAATCGCAGAAGCGCCAGCAGTAACCTGTCGAGTCCGCCGAGTGACAGGGACGGCCGCCGAGGATGAAGCGAGTGTCGCGCCCCAAAGCCTAATCACGAGATGGCACCGTACGGAGGTGACCACGATCGTGGCCCGAAGCGACATCGTATATTCGCCCGAGAATCGATTGTCTAGGACGTCAGTTTCGGTATGGCTACGTGGGAGGTTCCGCTGGCGTGGCGGAACCTTCGGGCGGTTAGCAGCTACTAGCATTCTCCGTCATTACTGCGACAAGTAGTTCGTCTGACAGTCCCCCGGACGCCTCCCAAAGTCAAAGACTTCCAGATCCGGAAGCGGGAACGTCCGCGCACAGTGAAGGTCCCGTGTTGCCACGCGACGCCGCTGGCGCAGCATCCATTGGCTTAACCGACGTGCTTTCTAGTGGCACCGCAGGACCGGCCGCGCTTCGAGGCGGCATATTGCGTGGTGGCGGTTATCTCGTCGGCGCGGCGGTAGCGGCCACGTGGGCCGGCCTGCTCTTCCGACACCTGGGTGTCATTGACACGGGTCACTACGTAACGGCGATGTCCCTGGTTGCGATTGTCGCAGCGCTCTCTGATCTTGGGTTGACTGCAGTGGGAATCCGCGAACTTTCGATAAGAACTGAGCGCGAACGCGGGACGCTGGCGCGCGACCTCCTCGGCCTGCGGATCGTGATCACGATTATCGGAGGTGCAGTGGTCACCGGGATTGCGTTTTGTGCGTATTCAAAGGTGCTTGGCGCGGGTGTGGGGCTGGCGTGCATGGGCCTGCTACTCCAGGCTGCCTCCGACAACTATGCACTCGGCCTAATTGTGGGTTTGCGACTCGGCTGGGTAGCGGCACTCGACCTGCTACGTCAATTGCTAACCGCACTAGTTGTACTCATGCTGGTGGTGCTTGGGGCTCGGCTCTTGCCCTTTCTCGCAGTGTCGATCCCCGTCGGCGTTGTCATCCTGGTATGCACCGCGCGTCTCATCAGGGGATCGCGAATGCTGACGCCGTCGTTCAATTGGCGACACTGGCAAGCTCTCTTGGCGCCGATAATTCCATACTCACTGGCGGTGGCGGCCTTCGCGATCGATTTTAGGATATCGGTGCTGTTGGTATCTGCGCTGTCCACTGGGACGCAGCTGGGGTACTTCAGCGCTGCATTTCGGGTCCTGGAAGGCTTGACTGTTCTTCCCGGCATTTTGATCGGATCAGTGCTTCCGATCTTCGCGAGGGCGGCAAGTGAAGACCATGCCAGGTTCGGTTACGCGCTGGGGAAGGTGTTCGAGGTGACGCTGATGGTCGGGGTATGGGTTGGGGGTTCGGTAGTGATTGGTGCTCCTCTCGCCATGCATGTCATCGCAGGCGCCCGGTTCAGCGGTGCAGGAAGCGTGCTCGCGATTCAAGGGATCGCGCTCGGCTCAATGTTCGTTGGCGTCGCATGGTCAAGCGGTTTGCTCAGCCTCGGATTGTACCGGGTGATCTTTATTCTGAACGCATCGGCCCTGGCACTGGATGTGATCCTTGTGACCGCTCTCGCGATTCCGTTTGGAGCACGCGGGGCGGCCGCGGCTACCGCAGTCACTGGGATCGTGATCACAATAAGCGAGGTAATAGCGGTGTCCTGGGGCAGGCGCCGATTGCGGCCCCCGCTTAGGATCGTCCCTCGAGTGGTAGCTGCCGGAGTAGTTGGAATGGCACCGGCACTATTGCTCAGCGTGCCAACGACCGTGCGCCTGTGTATTTGGACTATTGTCTTTGGTTTCGTGTTGATTGCAACGCGGGCAATCCCGTCGGAGCTGTGGGAAATGATCCCGAGGTTGCGTGGTCGCGTAAGTCAAGAGTCCGTCTGAGATGGCCTACGGCAGTGCACGATGGCGACTGAGTGATGCGGTGCTGTGGAGCGAGAGCAATTGCTGGCGGGGATCTCGGGCACAGATCGTCGAGATATCGAGGAGATCGCTAGAGAGCGATCGGTTCTTTCTGAGAGGGTTGTGTCGGACGTAGATATCGGTGCTGCGTTGACCCCGGGTAGGCAGCCATAGGCGTTATCTGACCGGAGTTCAGGGTCTGTTTCGGAAATGTGGTGGTAGCGGCGGCGCGCCAGAAAGTACAGCCATGTTCGGCACGACTCGCTGATGTGTCGCCATTATGTTTCGCCGACGAACCGGCCCCGTACGAGGTGAATTCCCTCCGCGGTCTAAGTGGCCCTTTGAGAGACGTTCAATCGGGGGATGGACGCTGAACTCCGGTCTGGTCCGTGCGCGCCGAGGGGAGAAGATGGAACCTGTTTTGGTCGCAGTTCTCAGGCGGTGTTGGGATGCGGAGGAGTGACGCTGGACGTTCTTACCCCGGGATGGGTTTTGTTATGCGGCTACCCGGCTTTGAAGGAGTCAGCCATCGGAGGGTGGTGCTCGCGCAACAACGAGCGGAGAAAATCGGGTACGGAAGAGTAGAGGATGCCAACGAGATACTGGCATTGGGAGATAAGACCGAGAGCTCGAGCCATGCGGTGGACTTTGTGAACCTCACTGAGACGCAGGCTGTCTCGGGAACCCTCAGGGTGCCGGCGATACTCGAGCCAGCACGAATTGACGGCAATGCCCTTATAGCCGCGCGCTGTGGCCATGAGCCAGAAGATCCAATCCTCCCGGCCAAGGTTCTCGAATTCCGCGCGAAATCCTCCGACGGCATCGAATAGTTCACGTCGGAACATTGCAGCGCCATTGATGTAGTTGCCGAGTGGGAGTAACGCACGCGAGAAGGGCCTTGCGTTCATGACAGCGTTGCGCGTTCCGAAAATGATCATCTTCGCGTAGGCGAAATCGCAGCCCGTCGCGAGTGCATCACTGAGCGACTCAAGGTAGTTGGGCGACATGCGATCGTCCGCTGACAGGATCACGACGAAGTCGCCTGAGGTAGCTCGGACACCGTCGTTAAATGTCGAAACCGGGCCGCGATTGGGGTAGCGAGCCAGTACGAGGGTGTCCGGGTACCTTCGCGCGAAGGCGTCGATAACAGAGGAGGAGTTGTCGGTACTTCCATCGTCGACGATCACGATTTGGTCGGGTAATCGAGATTGGGTGATGAGGCTGGTAAGGGCCTCGGAGAGATAGCGGCCGTAATTGTGACAGGGTACGACGACACTTATCTTGTGGACGGTGGGAATCGGAGTCGGTTCTGGAGAGGTACCCATCGGAGATATCAGGCGGTTTCTTGGAGTGTGACGAGAACCGTGTGAGATGAGACGATCATAGACAAAGCAGGCGACGCAACGCGCAGGTTGTCCTAGCGGAAGCGATGGGCGGTCGCGGTTCGCTGTCATTCGACATTGGCGGGAGTCTCAAACAGGAAGGCAGGAAGGGATCCCGCGGTGAGGCCCGTTGCCGTGGCGTAAACCTGTTGAGGTCGCCTAGCGCGACGCGAGGAGTTGCGCCGGAGGGAGCAGCGATATGTGATGGGTACAAGTCCGTCGCGCGGAGACAGCGAGGAGACGCCCTCGCGAGTTCTGCAACGTGACGATTCGCCGCAGGCGGCCTTCGGGGTGAAGGGGCGGAGTTCTTGAACAGATCAAGGCCCTATCACGAGTTTCAAGCGTGAGAGCCCTTTTTTCATTCAAAGACCGCGTAGTGTCTATGTGGTCTTGCTGCGTTGCACGGCAGGTGACAGCGCCTTCAACTGGTCTGGACTGCGACCTCGAGAAGACGGCCGGTGGCGCTCGAGAGAGAGGCATCGTCAGGGAAGGCAAGGGGGCTGCGTCCAGTGGGAGGTAACGAGTGGGGATTCAGCGGAGTGAGCGTGACCGTCGTGCTTCCGTGCCTCAACGAGGAAGCTTCCGTTGGGGACTGCGTTGCGGAGGCGGTCAAGGCCCTTGAAAAGGCGGGCATTGCGGGTGAGGTCCTTGTGGTCGATAACAACTCGACTGACCGTTCTGCGGAGGTGGCCGCGGCCCGTGGGGCGAGGATCATTCGCGAATCAAGGCCAGGATACGGCAGTGCTCTTCGAGCGGGAATCGAGGCTGCATCTGGCGAGATCGTGGTGATGGCCGATGCTGATCTCACTTACGACCTTTCGAAGGTTGCCCAACTCGTGGCTCCAATTGCTGACGGCACTGCCGACATAGTCGTGGGCGAGCGTCTGTCGCAGTCATCACGTTCGACGATGCCCCTTCTCCACCGGCTCGTAGGAACTCCGGCGCTGTCATTGCTCGTGAGGAGGGCGACTCGGGGGCTTGCGATTACTGACAGCCAATCGGGATACCGGGCGTTTCGAAAGGATGCGGTGGTGGCCCTCGGAATGAAGGCCACCGGAATGGAATTCGCCTCGGAGATGCTCATACGGGCCGGCCGGTCTGGCCTGCGTGTCGTTGAGACCAGTACGGGTTACAGAGATCGGGTCGGAGAGTCGAAGCTGAACACACTGTCAGACGGCTGGCGCCACGTGCGCCAGATCTTGCTGCTTGCTCCGCACCTGATGTTGGTCGCACCGGGTGCGATCCTCGTGGCCATTGGTGTTGCGCTTGTGGCAGTGGGCTTCATTGCGCCGTCGGGTCTGTCAGTGGGCTCGTTGCGGTGGCAACCAACATTCATTTCCGGGATCTTGCTCGTCGTCGGCGTTCAGGCAATGATCGCTGGGTTTATCTTGTCGGAGCGCCAACGGGCAGTATTCGGTGTATCCGCGCAGCATGTTCGGCGTCGCATGTCCCTTCCGTCGATTTGCCTCGTGATCGGGGTTGTGCTCGGTGTCGTCGGAATCGGAATCGATGTGGGTCTGTTTGCAGATTGGCTTGGGGCAGGCCACTCGTTTCTTCGCGAGCCGGAGCTCTCCGCGATGGCGCAATCGATGATTATTGACAGTGCATCGCTTGTGGGCTTTGGTGTCATCTACCCGATGCTGATTCGCGATTCGTGGGAAAGGGATGCCGGGCCGACAGGGAAGGACGCCACCTGAGCTGATCGGCTGGAGGACACCGCGAGGCGGACGTAGCGCGCGGAGTTTCACGAATTCCGTAGAGCGCTTAGGCGAGAGAAGAGGAACTGGAACTGCGGAGGCTTCGTCTCGCGAGGAGCCTTAACCGAGGAAGGATTCTGTCCAGAATCGATGAGTTTGTGAAGTAGATGATGACTCCACGGAATCCGGCGAGTGCGAGAGATCCAGCCCAACTCCAGTATCCAGAGGGTCGAAGGTGGAAGGCAGCAGCCAAAGCGGCGTTAGTCCGAGTAGAGAGATCACCAGCGCGGCGATACGAGCGCGCTCGCGGCTGGTCCGAAATCGCCCACTGGTGACGCCGTTGAACAACTTCCAGCTGCATCCGGAACGCCCGCGAGTCAAGACTTCTTAGAGCTGTCTGTGATTGAGAGTGAATTCGGAAGGACGCACCAGTCGATTCGACGAGAATGGCTGGTGCGTTCGACAGTAGCTTCAGCCACATGTCCCAGTCTGCTGTATACCAGAGCGACTCATCGAGGCCGCCACAGTGTCGTGCCAGGACGGTATCGAAGATGACCGAAGGGACAGAGAGCCAGTTTTGTACGTAAAGCGACGACGCCAACGGAGCGCGAACTGGCTCCGACACATATTGACGAACTGAACTGGGAAACCGCCAGCAGCCGACCCGCTTTCCCCGTTCGTCCATCAGTTCGGTCTGAAGACAGATCATTGATAGTGAATGCGTCGAAAGAAGCGTTGGAAGGCCGCTAGTCAGGCGGTCCGGGTGCCAGCGGTCGTCCTGATGCAGAATGCAGCACCAGCTACCAGTAGCTTCCGACAGACCGACATTGGTCATGGCGAGCCAGTTTCCTTGGGGGTGAGGTCGCAAGATGCGAAGTCGCATCCGATTCTCATAGGCGCGCGCAACCTGTAGCGTCGAATCTGTCGAACCGTCGTCAATCACAATGACCTCTGTGTCATTGGTCGAGTATTTGCAGACGCTCCCCAACGCTTCGGACAGGAATCGCTCGCCCTGGAACGTCGGCACGAGAACGGAGAGGCGATCGGGTGACAGCACAACCTAGAGCTTTCTCGGAAATCGTGGACGCCCTGGCAAGACTACGGCGCCTTTATTGGCATGATGCCTACGGAATAGATGCGCGCGTTGGCATTACCCACAAGCACGACGCGGACTTCAAGGTAGTTGCCGGGAAATGCGGGAACCGGCAAGGCTCGGAATAGTGATCGGCCAAGATATATCTCGCCTGCAGAATTAGACGTGGAGGGATCCGTCGCTTTGATCTGGACATTGGCGCGGAAGGTGACTAGCCCATTCGTCGAGGAATATTGCCTGTGGACCAGAAGAGAGTTCGTCGTGTCGTTCCACACCTGAATGTTTATAGGACCGGAGGATCTAAAGCGTACGGTCGCAGTGTAGTGACCTCTAGTTTCAAGCCAGTAGTCGCCCCACAAGAGATAGCCAGCGGTGCCGCGCGATAGGAACTGGGAATTGTTGGGAGATCCGTTTATCTCTCGAGTTCCAACGGTGGTCTCGAAGAGGCCTGCCGCGAGGGCGTGCGGAGTCTTCGGAAACAACACGGAAGGTGCCCGGGCGGTCGGCGAGACTTGTGCACGAAAGACCCAGATTCCATCGTCCTCCGAGATGAACTTTACGAGTGGGTCGGAGGCGAGGGCGTGGATGATTCCCATCGACTGGGTGACGGTCTCTGTCTCAATTCCCGCGTAGGGAGCGATGACGAACCAGGTTGCAGGGGGGTGGAGCGCGACGCGAAGCGGCGGCCAGGAGTAGAGTGTGCCGACATGATCGCGGCCCGCAAAACTCCCTACAATTCCTTGTGACGCAACTACTGCATCGCGTTCTGGAATCCGCGCAATAACCCGTGAGAGCGCATTGGCCTGCGCCGGGGACACGCGCAGCCACGTAGTAGGTATCTGGGGAATCCAAACCGCGCCCCAGAAGATGGCGTTAGTCGCCATGAGAACGATTAGGGCATGCGCGACGAGTCGCGCCTTGCGCCGGTACAACCACGCGAGGATAAGAATGGTGCCAATTGGAGCGAAAATGTAAATTGGGAGGTTCTGGAAACTGGGTGTAATCGGCCCGATGTATGTGAACGCGGAGTTCTCGCCCAAAGTCACTGCGGTGATCCCGATGACTGGGGTGGCGAGAACACCAATAACACCTGCGGGAGAAATATTGGCATAGACATCGAGCCAGTCTCTGTGCATGTTGCGAATGGCAGTGATCACTTCGTGGAAGACTCCGGCGACTTGGCCGCCGGAAATGATAGTCACGGGGTTGGGCGTCCTGGAAGGGTAGCCCACTGGTGTACCGGGGAGGGTGTTGCCAGCTCCAAGTTTGACAAGGATAAGAAACCACGCAGCGGCAACGAACACCAGGATCAAGCCTGCGAGGCGCCTCTTCGAGCTGATCAGCAGACTAAGCCCGATGCCGACGACGTATGTTATCGGCACCATTCCGCACAGCAGGGTTATGGCAGACCAGATCCAGGCGCGGCTGCGCCCGCGATAGAAGTCACGTGCGGCAAGGACAGCGAATAACACGCCAACCGGTTCGCTATGAAAATCCCAAGAAGCCGTCGAGTAGATCCAAGGATCCGCGACAAAGAGGACGAGAGCGAGACTTGAGAGCACAACGAATGGAGCCTCACGGCGCGCTCGCAGAATGTCGGTTATCCAGTAGAAGGCAACAGTTTCCGCGCCGACGATGGCAAGGTCCTGGATGACTAACAGAGTGACCGGATGGGGCCAGATCAGTCCGAAGATCGCCAATGGCCAGATGATGAAGACTGCCTGACCGCTCCACCAACCAGAAGGGTTGAAGGTTCCGTGACTGATGAGATACCAGGCGCGGTAGAAACCAACGAAATCTCCGGCCTGGACATGCCTGTTTGCTTCGACAACGCTCCACGCGATGAGGAGTGCCAGCTGAAGAGTGAGTAGGAGGAGCCCGACCCGTCGGACCCTTTGGAAGATGGGATTGACGGGTGCGCTGTCGGCGGGAGGTGGCTCGGACAGTTCGAGGGAGGTGGCAGGAATAGGGTTTCTCACCTCCGGATATCGTCGGGGTCTGGGGCTCAGGGAGTGTTTGGAACTTATCGCGTGGCCGGTGAGGACCACTTGACTTCAACCGGGCCCGAGTAACCGTAGTTGTATGAGTTCTTCGGGTGGATCCAGCTCAGTAGGTAAACGGGCGGGCTATGTGTTCCCTCCGGCGCGAGGTCAAGCACACGGAAGGTCGCCGAGCCGTTTGAGGTTGTTCGCGCGAATACAACGTGTTTCGTGTTCGGGAAGCCGTTGATGGAAGCCTCGGCGTGTTGCGAACCGCTTTGCGCCAAAACCACTGCCCACATGGCCACGCGGATTCCCGAGGCACGAACAGGCACGCCAGACGCATTTTCGATCTGGGCGTGGAAGATGATCGACCGACCTACGGGAACAGGGCCGTTCACCGCGCTCGGCGTCAGCACGATGTGGAACTTCCGCGCCAGGTACGCGGGGCTCGTTGAGAGGGCGTCTGGCGCCGCCGAGACGGCGGAGATGACGAATGGAGTATCGAGGCCCGGGTTGGTTCCGAGGTTCGGCGAACTGAGGATGTAAAGCGCGGAGTGACCGCCTCGTAGGGTGGCGGGACCGGAATCGATTGTCCAATATGAACTCAACTGACCTTCAGAATCGTCCGCGAAATGCGGCCGAACAGGGTGTCCCGTCAGATTGGTCGCTCGAACGACAGCCCCCCAGATGTCCTGGCGCTGGATCTCGACACTTACAGATTCGACCCGCAACACCAGCGGAGCCGATGCGGAAAGGGCCAGTCCGATGAAGGCGAGCGTGGGAGCGAAGACGGCGGCCGTCAGTCCGATCCGGAGGCTGGTCAGCCTTGACAATGACCACGCGATTGGTGCTGGACGCGGGGCCGGTCCCGGCACGACGACCGCGGCGAGCCAAAGCGGAGCTACCTCAAGCCAGTACCCGTCCAACGGACGCGTGCTCACGAAGAACATCAGTCCCGCGAGGACGATCCCGGCCCGCCAGAGTCCCCGGAACCACACGACGTAGGCGACGAGGAGGCCCGCGAGCAGAGCGAGCGCGGCGTCCGAGTACCAACCGAGATTCCCGCCCCCAAGGTGGAGAAGAACCGTCAGGTCGACAAGACCCTCGCCGTAGGGGACGGAGTGCTGCGTGAACGGGGCGATCACGTCTCGCCACCAGGCGTCCGCGCCCCAAATGATAAAGGGCAGGTTCACAATCCCGAATGCGGCCAAGACGGCGAGAGCGAAGCGCAACGCGACGCGCGCCGAGCCGGCGTTGCCGAGCCTGCGGGAGCCGGCGCGCCAGATTCCGAGTACGAGAAACAAGGCCATGAGCCAGACGATCTGCTCGATTGCGCATGCAAGTCCGAGGCAGACAGCTCGGGTCAGGTCACCTCGGGATAGTCGACCCGTGCGACCGATCTCGGTCCAGTTCCAGATTGCAACAAGTGCAAACGGCAGAAACATCGGATAGAAGGAACCGGACACTTCGAAGCCGAAGAGCAGCGGGATCTCGAAGACGGTGATCACCGCGAGCGCTCGGAGTCCTCGCGGCAACATCGAGTACAAGACGAAGCCGGCGACGCATTGGAAGAAGACCGCCGCGACCGAGACGGACTCGACTCCATTTGTCAGCCAGTAGAAGGGCACATTGAGGAGCAACGGGAGCGATGGGTAGTCGTAGGCGCTGGAAATCGTTCCGTTCGTTAGCGCCGTGGGCGTTGGTGACACTCCGTATAGCTGGAGGCCCGGCGCCATCGAGTGGGTGAAGGGGTTGACGCCGCGGAGAAGCAGTCGCGTGCCGTACTGGACGAACGCGCCGTCGTCCTCGCCAAACCCCTTGCGGGCGAGCAGCAACCCAGCTGCTTCGGTCGACGTGAGTGCAACTGCGACACCGAGCACCGCGAGCGTCACCCAATTCAGGGCATGCTTGGAACGGACCGTGCAAGCAGCAGTGGTGAGTCCGAGTGCAAACAGGAAGCCCAGGGGCGAGATTTGGGCTCTCCAGGGCGAGCTCACCGCGACTCCGAAGTTGACCTGTGCGAGAACGAGCAAGCCCAGGGCGGCGACGACGGTGAGCGCTCGTTGGACCGTTTCTGGCGAACCGATCGCGTCGTCTCTCAGGTGGCGTGGTAACCGACCGTGCTCTGCAAAGTCGCGACCTTCGTCGTCGGTTTCGCTGCTGCGCGTCGCGGCGAATTCGGATCCTTCTCCAGTAGCCATCTTTCAAGACTCTCCGTCAGGACGACCCGTTCGCGGCGCGCTCCTCGTGGATGTCATCTTCTGCAGGATCGCCGAACGAACCGTTCGGGATCGACCGGCTGGAGCAGATGCGAGGATCTCACTCCACTGATACCGATCGCCGAGAGTAGTGCAAACAGCAACATGGGACCTCTTGGCAGGTGGCCCCCACGCCAGGCTGCGGAAGACATGGCGCTCGTCGTCGTTGCGCACCGAGGTGTGTGAAGTTCGATCGCTGAGCCAAATGGCAAACCGAACGTTGGGTGGGGGTCCAGCTCGCGAGAGTCGGGGACGTGCGACGCGATGGCGAGGCCGGCCGACGCTAGACCACAGTGGTGTCTCGACGTGTCGAACACGTTGAGCTTGAGCTCTCGGAGGGGTTTTGATGGCGGCTCGCCCGCCGTCCTCACCGGAAGGCACGCGACTCGCGCCTCCGGTGAGGCATCGACATCACTTGCCGGTCTTGAGTGTTTTTTCCAACTTGGCACCAAGGTCGGCGTCGACCTGCCGCCAGTAGGTGAGCACCCTGGGGATCATCGGCTCGGACGCGCCGCTCTTTACGTGCCCCGCGATGTTGCCGACGAGGTGCTCACGGTCGGTCGGCGAAAGGACGGCGCGATAGAGCGTTCCCGCTTGACCAAAGTCGTCGTCCTCCTTGTGGAGGTCATAGGCCGCGCGGATGATCTCGCCAGAGACGGTCCAACCTGCGGGGTCGCCAAAAAGTGCGGGGTCCGCCGCCGGTCCCCCAACCGAGTTCGGCGCGTACACGGGATCACCCGGGTTCTCGTACCGCATCGCCCCGTCCTTGTTGTACGAATTGACGGGGGACTTGGGGCGGTTGACCGGGAGCTGGAGGTAGTTCGTCCCGATCCGATGGCGGTGCGTGTCCGGGTAGCTGAACATCCTCCCGAGCAGCATCTTGTCCGGGCTCGGCCCGACACCCGGGACCATGTTCGACGGCTCGAACGCCGCCTGCTCGATCTGGGCGAAGTAGTCCTCGGGGTTCCGGTTGAGCGTCAGGCGTCCGATCTTGATGGCCGGGTAGTCCGAGTGCAGCCAGACCTTCGTGAGGTCGAAGGGGTTGAACCGGTAGTCGGCCGCGTCCTCAAAGTCCATGACCTGCATCTCGAGCGTCCAGCTCGGGTGCTCGCCACGCTCGATCGCGGCGTGGAGGTCGCGCAGGTGGTAGTCGGGATCCTCGGCGGCCATGGCCTTCGCCTCGGCGTCGGTGAAGTTCTCGATCCCTTGGTCCGTCTTGAAGTGGTACTTGACCCAGAACTTCTCGCCGGCGGCGTTGATCCACATGAAGGTGTGGCTGCCGTAGCCGTTCATGTGCCGCCAGGTCCGGGGTGTTCCCCGGTCGGTCATGAGGAAGGTCACCTGGTGCGCCGACTCCGGGGAGAGCGTCCAGAAGTCCCACTGCATGTTGTTGTCTCGCAGGTGCGTGTCGGCGCGGCGCTTCTGGGAGTGGATGAAGTCCGAGAACTTGGAGGGGTCACGGATGAAGAAGATCGGCGTGTTGTTGCCCACGAGGTCGTAGTTGCCCTCGTCCGTGTAGAACTTGATCGCGAAGCCGCGGGGGTCCCGGACGGTGTCGGCGGACCCGAGCTCACCGGCGACGGTCGAGAACCGGATGAGCACGTCGGTCGTGACGTTCTTCTGGAAGACCTGGGCCCGCGTGTACTGGCTCACGTCCTCGAAGCACTCGAAGACGCCGAAGGCGCCGCCGCCCTTGGCGTGGACGACGCGTTCGGGCACGCGCTCCCGGTTGAACTGCGCCATCTTCTGGATGACGTAGTGGTCGTGGAGCAGGATCGGCCCGTCCGGGCCGACCGTGAGCGAATGCTCGTCGCTCGGCGCGGGGATCCCGGCGTCGGTCGTCGTCGGGCGGGGGGAGTTCTTCGGGTTGTCTGTTCTTCCTGGCATCTCGGTCACCTCTTCTGATCTCGTTGCGGAGTGGGTTTAGCGGAGCGCCGCCGGGAGGGCTCTGGCGGGCGAGTGGCGGTCGCGGACTGGCAGCGCGGGCACAGGCCCCAATAGGTCACCTCGGCCTCGTCGAGGACGAAACCGTGCAGCTGGGAGGGTTCCAGGCAGGGAGCGGAGCCGACCGCGCAGTCGACGTCTGCGGTCGCGCCGCAGACCCGGCAGACGACGTGGTGGTGGTTGTCGCCGACGCGGGTCTCGTAGCGGGCGGGGCTTCCCGCGGGCTCGACACGGCGGACGAGATTGGCCGACGCGAGCGAGCGCAGCGTGTCGTACACCGCTTGACGGGAGACGCTGCCGAGTTGGTTGTCGACGGCGCGGAAGATCGTCTCCACGTCCGCGTGGGGCCGGGCGCCGACCTGTTCGAGGACGGCGAGACGCACTGCCGTCACGCGTCTTCCCGCGGATCGCAGGAGCTGGACGTCGTCCTGCGTCGTCGTCACGAGGGGGACCTTACGACGCGATCTGGAATGAGTCAAAAAACTGGAGTAGTTCCAATAAGAACACTCGCCGCCCACCGATCCGACATGATCGCGGCGTGGCGAAACGCAAGCCGCGGGTCGTGGCCCTGGCGCTGATCCGCCGACCGGGAACGAGGGTGATCCTGGTATCGAACAGCCGCGACGAGGTCGCCGGCGTCCGCTTCCAACGACCTTTCGGGGGCGGGGTCGAGTTCGGCGAACGTGGCGATGAGGCGTTGCGTCGGGAGCTCACCGAGGAGCTCGGCGTCGAACTCGCCGAGGCGCGCCTCGTCGGCGCCGTCGAGAACCTGTTTGTCTTCGAGGGGCAGCCCGGCCATGAGATCCTGCTCCTGTACGAGACCGGGTTCGCCGACGCTTCGCTTTACGAAAAGGACCGCTTTGAAGGCGTCGAGGCCGAACCGAAGACAGGCGTGTGGCGCGACCTTGACGACCCGCAGAACGACCTTCCGCTCTATCCGCCCGGGCTTGCCACGTATCTCGCGGCGGGGACCCGGTAGCCACCCGCCCGGAGCGCGGCGCCGCGGGTCGTCAGGGTCAGCCCGGCCCGGCCCGCCGGCTGCAGTCGCGGCAACGCCCCCGCATGGCGAAGTGGTGGGGGTCGATCGTGAAGCCGAACTCCTCGAGGGTCACCGTGGCGAGCGCGGAGAAGAGCTGGTCGCCGACTTCGAGCACCGTGCCGCACTCCTCGCAAACGAGATGGCAGTGCGTCGTGGGTGCGAGGTGGTAGGTCGCGGGGCCGTGTCCGAGATGGACGTGGCTGACCACACCGAGCCGCTCGAGCTCCTCGAGATTGCGGTAGACGGTCGAGAGGTGGACGTCGGGCGCTTCCGCCTGCACCTCCGCGGCGAGATTCTCGGCGGTGCGGTGGCGCGGCGAGGCGAAGAGCGATCGCAGAATCAACCGTCGGGCGGTCGTCGCCCGGCCCCCGGTCGCGCGCATGCGCTCGATGACGCCGGCGACGGACTCGTTGACAGCCGCGTCACGTTTTTCATCGTGTTCCGACGGCGCGTTGGCCGCGGGGCCGGACACCTGTGCTCGCCGGGCGGGCACCTCTCGTCGGTCCGGGTCAGTTCCTGCGGGTCGAGGAGGTGACGACACCGCGGGTCCGCGTGGTCGAACCGGCGACGCGGACCGCCTGAGCGCCGGGGACCGTCCCGGGGGTGTGAGGCATCCAGGCCTCGGGGTCGGCCGTGATGAGCCGGACGGTGAGCGGGATGTTGCGCGTCGCGATGTCGGCGACCGACACGGACTCGAGGATCGAACGGATGTGCTCGCGCACCGCGATCCACACCTCGATGAGCGGCTCGGCCGAGCCTTTGAAGTCGAGCTGGTCGGGTCGGACGTCGCCGACCTGCGCGAGCGGTCCTTCGACGGCCCGGACGATGTCGGCCAGGCTGATCTCGGCGGCGGCCCGACCGAGCCGGAACCCGCCCTCGTTGCCGCGCTGGCTGGCGACGATGCCGGCACGCTTCAGCTCGAACAGGATGTTCAGCAGGAACTTGCCGGGGATGTCCTGCGCGGACGCGAGCGTTTCCGCCTTCACCGGCCACGAGTCTTCGAGCGTGGCGAGCTCGACGACGGCCCGGATCGCGTAGTCAGCCTTCGAAGAGATCCTCACGTCCCTATCTTGACGCTTTTGTGACGACCGCACACGTCCGGCCGGGAGACGGGCCGGGTGCCGGGCGCGCGACGTTCAGCTCCTCTTCGTGATCCTGGCGGCGGTGCCGTAGGCGCAGATCTCGGTCCAGACCCCGCCCATCTCGGAGGTGTCGAAGCGCATCGCCAAGACGGCGTTGCCCCCGCGCGCGCTCGCCGCCTCGCCCATCCGGTCGATGACCTCCTGGCGGCTGCTCTCGAGGTTCTTCGTCATGCCCTTCAGCTCGCCGCCGACGATCGACTTCAGGCCGGCGCCCATCTGGGAGAACGCGTTGCGCGAGCGCACCGTGAGGCCGAACACCTCACCGAGGATCTCCTCGATCTCGTATCCCGGGACGTCATTTGTCGTTGCGATCAGCATGCCCGTGTCCTCCTGGATCGGTTCCGCGTCGATGCCCCGTCCATAATGGCCCGTACGGCGGGGCCGCGCGGATACGAGCCCACGGGCATCGTTCGCGGCGGGGAGGGACGACCCCCCCGGCAAGGTCAGTGACCGGATGGCTTGAACGTGTAGGTGATGAATGCCCGCGGCGGCGCGATCGACCCGACTTGTTTCGATCCGACCTTGATGGTGATGTCCGAGGCCTTGGCGGAGAGGATGACCGAAGCTGGTCCGCTGACGCTGATCGCTTCGGGGCTCTGTGTCGGCGTGATCGTGGCGGCGAACACGAAGTGCGCGGCGGTGGGTGGCGATTTCACGAGCGTGTAGCAGGGATTGGTCGTTGCGACGACGATGGTGAAGGACGAGGACGTCGGGACCGAGTAGGTCGCGCCTTTCGTCGACGTCGTGAGGAGCACGAGCTTCCCGAGCGCCCGGGAAGGCAGCGTCGTCGTCGAGCTGCCCGAAGACGGGGTCGTCGTCGACGTCGCGCCCGTCGTGCCGTGCTGGGTGCCGACCGAGGTCGTGTTGCGGAGGGATGCGACCCAGCCCGGGTGGAAGTGCTCGGCGGCGAGCCCGATCAGTCCGAGGACGAAGAGGACGAACAGAATCCAGACGGCGAGCTCGACGCCCCACGGCGCCGGCAGTCGCCGCTCGATGTCAGGGTGCCAGCCGTCGCCCCGGGCGAACTGCGGGATCGGGGGGACGGAGATGCGCTGTATCTCCGCCGTCGTGATGGCGGATTCCGGTTGCGGGGCGCCAGAGGACGCGGCCTGCGGGTTGACGCGGGTCGGCTTGCCGCCTTCCCCGGTGTCGTTGTCGTTCGTCACCGCCGCCCCCGGCTGGTCTTAGGTTTCATGGGTCGCGCAGACGGTACCGCGCGAACGCGCTCTTTGGTGCAGCTCAGGATGTCGCTCCCGACGGGATCCACGCCGCACCGACGACGCCGCCTCCCGTGTGGACCTGCATCGCCACGCTGAACCCGCTGACGAAGTCGACCCCTCCGATCAGTTCGCCGAGACGCGCCGCCAGTCGCGAGGCGTTGGCGTGGAAGATCGCGGAACGCTCGGCCCCGGCGAGCGTGCTCGACCGGTAGGCGGCGTGGATCATTTCGAGCATCTCGTCATCCGTCTCCGCCGCCCCGAGCGGCTCGACGGTGCCGTCGCGCATGCGAAAGACGCTGCGCACCCCGCTCGGTTCGACCTCGCCCAGCACGTGGTCGGGTACGGGTCCGCTGCGCCGGATCGGCTCGAGTGTCGCGAGCGAGGCGACGAGCTCGACACGGCGCGCCGCCTCCTCGACAATGCGGACGACGTCCTCCATCCCGGCCCCCTTGGCGGCCGCCTCGGCACCGGCGAGGACGACGAGCGCCTGGCCGGCCGCGGCGGTCCTCGCGTCGATGAGCGCGACGGGACGGGTCGCGAACTCCGCGGCGAGCGCGGCGTTCCGGTACATGGTCGCGAACTCGATCGCTGGCGTGATGACGACGGCGGAATCGAAGTCGGGCGACTCGATGGCCTGCAGGTACTCTGTCACGAAGGGGTGGTTGGCCCCGGCGAGCTCCTCTCGGGCGAGGGCCTCGGGAACGGGCGTGTCCTCGCCGTCGGGTGGGTCGGTGCCGGTGGCACCGTCCTCGGGCAGGAAGACACTGATGGGGAGCACACAGACACCGAATCTGGCGACGAGCTCCGCGGGCACGCAGGCGCTCGAGTCGGTGATGACTCGCACGGGGCCCATCTGGGCGACGTTACCGCCCACCGAGCGGATCGGGGGAGGACCGTGCCAGAACCTCGTGGCGCGACGGCCGTCGTGACCTCGACCGAGATTGCCCCGCGTCGCTTCACGATGTCCGAGCTCGTCGAGCGGACCGGCGTCGCCGCCGCGACCGTGCGCTACTACCTCGCCGCCGGGGTCCTGCCGCCTCCGGTGAAGGTCGCGGCGAACCGGTTCCTCTACGACGAACGGCACGTCGAGCTCGTCCGGCTGATCCGGCTGCTGCGTGACCAGCGCGGCCTGTCGATCGAGACGATCGGGAGATTGCTCCCGGAGCTGCTGCCCGACCTGTTCGACCGGCCGACGAGCGGTGTGTTCCGGCCGGAGATGTGGAGCCAGCTTCTCGCCGCCGAAACGCAGCTCCAAGCGGGCACCGCGGTCGACGAGCGTCTCGTCGAGGCCGGACTTTCGCTCTTCAGCCGTCGGGGGTACGCGGACGTCTCGATCGACGACGTCTGCCGGGCCGCGCTCATCGCCAAGGGCTCCTTTTACCGGCACTACCCGTCGAAGGGCGAGCTCTTCTTCGCCGTCGTGGAGGAGGCGGCGCGGCGTGCCGCCGCCGAGTTCACTGCCTTGCCCGCGGATCCGGACGCCCTGGACTCGTGGGCGATCGACTCGCTCGCCGCCTTCCTCGTGCCCTCCGTCACCCTGCTCCTCGACCTCGCCTCGCTCGCGACGCAGCGACGTCCGGGGTACGGGCGCGTGCTCAGCCGCGTCGTCGCCACGCTCGCCGACTCCGTCGAGGGGCACCCGGCGGGCTGGAAGGCGTCGTCCCGGGAGATCTCCGGCCGGGCCTTCATCGAGGCCGTCCGCCGGGCGAGCGACGAGCAGCTCGCGGCCGCGGTGCTCGTGGACCGGCAGCTCAAGTAGGGTCGCGCGCAGCGCAGCCCGCTGTGCAGCGCTTTCCTGGGCACTGAGCGCGACGTGAGCACGTTGACGGTCCCGGCGCCATCTGGAAGGATGACCACGAGCAAACGGAGTGACCGACTGGTCACCGCGACTACGTGCGAACGGTTTCCGCCGCGGTTCGGCGGAGCCTGGGCACGGAGGGGGGCGAACCGCTTGCGGACGTCGAACGGCCGCGTTGAGAACGACGAGCGAAAGAAGACGTCGTGAGCAGACAAGACAAGCCTTCGTACCCCCTCCTTGACACGATCTCCTCTCCCGATGACCTGAAGGCCCTCTCGCTCGAGGAGTGCGAGGTCCTCGCAGAGGAGATCCGCCAGTTCATCGTCGAAGTCGTGACGACGGGTGGCACCGGCCACCTCGGGTCGAACCTCGGAGCCGTCGAGGTCATCCTGGCGATGCACCGGGTCTTTTCGTCGCCCCGCGACGTCCTTTTGTTCGACACCGGCCACCAGGCCTACGTCCACAAGCTCGTGACCGGCCGGCACGCCGGTTTCGCCACGCTCCGTCGGGAGGGCGGGCTCTCGGGCTACCCGAGCCGGTCCGAGTCCGAACACGACTGGATCGAGAACTCCCACGCTTCGACGGCGCTGAGCTACGCCTTCGGGATCGCGAAGGCATTCCAGGCGAGCGGCGAGGACGTGACCCGCCGGGTCGTCGCCCTCGTCGGTGACGGCGCGCTCACCGGGGGGCTGGCCTACGAGGCGATGAACAACCTCGGGCACGCCAACGCGCGGGTCTGCATCATCTTGAACGACAACGGCCGCAGCTACGCGCCGACGGTGTCGCGGCTCTCCGAATCGCTGACACACCTGCGCCTGAACCCGAGCTTCAGCGCGATCCAGTCGAAGATCACCCGCGTTCTCGAGGATCTGCCCGGTGTCGGCGCGCTCGCCGGCCAATCGATCCGGAGCCTCACCGCGGCGGTGCGCGAGCTCGTCGAACCGCAGGTCTTTTTCGAGGCGCTCGGGATCCGCTACGCGGGGCCGATCGACGGCCACAACATCGCGGCGGTCGAGCAGGCCCTGAAGCGCGCCGCCAACTGGCACGGTCCGATCGTCCTCCACGTCCTCACGACCAAGGGCAAGGGCTACGGGCCCGCCGAAGATGACACGGTGCAGTGCCTGCACGACTTCAAGCTCGGGCAGCTGACCTCGCCCGGCGCGGCGACCGACAACGGGGCGGTCACCACGGGGCCGCGAAGCCCAGACAAGAACTACACCGAGGCGTTCAGCGAGGCGATGCTCGACTTGGCCAGCCGGGACGAGCGCGTCGTCGCGATCACCGCGGCGATGCCCGGACCGACCGGGTTGTTGAGCTTCGAGGCGCGCTACCCGGACCGTTTCGTCGACGTCGGCATCGCTGAGGCCCACGCCATGACGGCGGCCGCCGGCATGGCGATGGCCGGGCTCCGCCCGGTCGTCGCGATCTACTCGACCTTCTTGTCGCGCTGTTTCGACCAGGAGAACCTCGACGTCGGCCTCCACCGGGCGCCGGTCGTCATCTGCGCCGACCGGGCCGGCATCACCGGGGACGACGGCGCGAGCCACCACGGTGTGCTCGACATGGTGCTCGGGCTGTCGGTCCCGGGCCTCGTGATCTTCGCCCCCGCCGAGCCGAGCGAGATCGCGCCGATGCTCGACGCCGCGCTCGGGCTCGACAAGCCCTCGATCATCCGTTTCCCGAAGACCCCCGGACCGGGCGTGCTCGGACCGGCGGGGATCGGCATGCGGTCAAGGGTGTTGCGCGCCGGTGGCGACGAGATCGTCCTCGTCGGTGTGGGCAAGCTCGCCGCGGCGGCGCTCGGGGCAGCGCGTCTGCTCGCCGAGGACGGGTTCGACGTGACGGTCGTCGACCCCCGCGTCGTGCGTCCGCTCGACCCCGCCCTCGTCGAACGGTGCCGCAACGCCCGGCTCGTTGTCACCGCCGAGGACGGGCTCGTCCACGGCGGGGCCGGCCAGCACCTGCGCGGTGTCGTCGAGCGCGCCGCCGAGCTCGTCAGCGAGCGGCCGCCGACCGTGCTCTGCCTCGGGGTGCCGACGGTCTACATCGGGCACGCCGACCCGGACCTCATCCTCGAGCGCCTCGAGCTCGACGCGTCGGGGATCGCGGCGTCGGTCCGCACGGCGTACGAGCGGCTCACCCGGATAACGGGCAACGGGTCCGGGACTCTTACCGCGCCGAAGCGTCTCGGGCGCCGGCATCGCCACCTCTCCGTGGGGGGCGAGGGGATGGTCGCCCGATGAATCCGCCGGTCGAGCTCGACGGCGCCAGAGTGGCGACGCCTGTCGGGCTCGCCACGGCCGACGTCATGGCAAAGGCCGGCGCGGAGAATTTTCCGGTCGCGACGCGCCTTTTGCCGAGCAGGATCCGGCGACAGCTGCTCGCGATTTACGGCTACGCCCGCTTCGTCGACGACGTCGGCGACTTGGCTCCCGGCGACCGGCTTGCCCAGCTCGGCTGGGTGGAGGGCGAGCTCGACCGGGCGCTCGCCGGTGCGGCGTCTCACCCGGTCTTCGTCGCCGTCGGGCGGCTGGCGGCCGAGATCGGCGTCGGAAGGCGCCCCTTCGTCGACCTGATCGAGGCGAACCGCCAGGACCAGGTGGTGACGAGGTACCCGAGCTATCAGCACCTCGAGGCGTACTGTGCGCTCTCGGCGAACCCGGTCGGCAGGCTCGTCCTCGCCGTCTTCGGCCGGCGCGATGCCGAGTCGGCCGAGTTCTCCGACCGGGTGTGCACGGCGTTGCAGCTCGTCGAGCACTTCCAGGACGTCGCCGAGGACTTCGCGGCAGGACGCGTCTACCTGCCGGCGGAGGACCTCACCCGGTTCGGAGTCGATGAGTCGGCGCTCGCCGCCGGGTCGGCGACGTCGGCTGTCCGGCGGCTCATGGCCTTCGAGGCGGCTCGCGCCCGCCGGCTCCTCGATTCGGGCCGCCCGCTCGTTACGCAGTTGTCCGGATGGGGCCGCGTCGCGGTCGCCGGGTTCGTCGGCGGCGGGCTCGCCCAGCTCGACGCCATCGAACGGCACGGTTTCGACGTCCTGTCGGGACCGGTGAAGGCGACGAGGTCCCGGGTCGGGAGTTCCACCCTCGGCGTGTGGGTGGCGGCGGGGAGGAGTCGGCCGTGACCGACCTCGCCACCGCCTACGACCGCTGCGAGGCGATCACTCGCCGCGAGGCCCGGAACTTCTTTTACGGCATCCGGCTACTCCCCGCGCCGAAGCGGGCGGCGATGTCGGCGCTCTACGCCTTCGCCCGACGGGTCGACGACATCGGCGACGGTTCCGGCTCGGCGGACGAGAAGCGCGGGGCGCTCTCGGCGGTCCGCGACGAGATCGCCCGGGTGACCCGCGGCGACCCGCCTTCCGGCGATCCGGTCCTCGTCGCGCTCGCCGACGCCGTGGCGCGCTACCCGATCCCGGTCGACGCCCTCGGCGAGATCGTCACCGGCTGCGAGATGGACTGCAGCCAGGGGCGGTACGCGTCCTTCGACGAGCTCACCGCGTACTGTCGGTGTGTCGCGGGGTCGGTCGGCCGGCTCTCGCTCGGCGTGTTCGGCTCGGCCGACCCGGCCGGGGCCCCCCGGCTCGCCGATCAGCTCGGGATCGCCCTGCAGCTGACGAACATCTTGCGCGACGTCGTCGAGGACCGCGACCGGATGGGGCGCGTCTACCTCCCGGCGGAGGACCTCGCCCGGTTCGGCTGCCGCGACGACGCGACGGGGCCTGACGGTGCCGTCGTCGCGCTCGTCCGGTTCGAGGCGGACCGGGCGCGCCGGTTCTACGAGGACGGTCTCACGCTGCTCGAGCTGCTCGACCGGCGCTCGCGGGCCTGCGTCGCGGCGATGGCGGGGATCTACCGCCGCGTCCTCGACCGCATCGAGCGCGACCCGCTCGGCGCGCTCGACCACCGGGTGAGCCTCTCGCGCTGGGAGAAGGCCCGGGTGGCGGCCCGCAGTCTCAGGGGGGCGAAGGTGGCGTGAGATCAGGCCCACCGCACATCGTCGTCGTCGGGGGCGGGCTCGCCGGCCTGTCGGCGGCGATCGCCTGCGCGGACTCGGGGGCAACGGTGACGCTTCTTGAGGGCAGGCCGCGCCTCGGGGGCGCGACGTGGTCGTTCGAACGCAACGGACTCGTGTTCGACAACGGCCAGCACGTGTTCCTGCGCTGCTGCACCGCGTATCGCGGGTTCCTCGAACGACTCGGGACGACGGACCGGGCGACCCTCCAGCGCCGGCTCGCGATTCCCGTCCTGCGCCCCGATCCGGGCGGCGGCGCGCCGCGGGTCGGCTGGGTCCGACGCAACAGCCTTCCCGCCCCGGCCCACCTGGCCATCGCGCTCGCCCGTTACCGGCACCTGGCGCTCGGCGAACGGGCGCGCGTCGCCCGGGCGGTCATTGCCCTGCGCAAGCTGAGCCTCGAGGACCCCGGTCTCGACTCCGAGACGTTCGCCGCCTTCCTCGCCCGCAACGGGCAGTCACGCGGGGCGATCGAGCGGCTCTGGGACCTCATCACGCTGCCGACGGTGAACCTGCGGGCCGACGAGGCGTCGTTGACGCTCGGCGCGAAGGTCTTCCGGACCGGGCTCATCGACCGCACCAACGCCGCCGACGTCGGTTGGGCGCGCGTGCCGCTCGACGCGCTGCACGTCGACCCGGCCGCGACGCTCCTCGAGCGACTCGGCGGGACGATCCGCCTGCGCGCCAAGGTCGACTCGATCGACGTCGCCGACTCCGGTCCGAGAACGGCCACCGGCGTCGTCGTCGGCGGCGAGCACGTCGGGGCCGACGCGGTCGTCGTCGCCGTGCCGCACCGGGTCGCGGCGGCGATCCTGCCCGAGGGGGGCATCGTCGACCCGACCCGCCTGGAGTCGCTCGGGGTCTCGCCGATCGTCGACGTGCACGTCGTCTACGACCGCCGGGTCACGAAGCTCGCGATCGCGGCGGGCGTCGACACGCCGATCCAGTTCCTTTTCGACAAGACCGCCGCCTCGGGGCGGGACGTGGCGTCGGGCCAGGTGCTCGCCGTGTCGATCTCGTGTGCCGAGGCCGAGCAGGGCGAGCGGCCCGAGGCGCTCATCGAGCGCTACACGGGGGCCTTGCGGGCCCTGCTCCCGGGGGCGCGGTCGGCCGAGGTCGTCGACGCGGTCGTGAGCCGCGAGCACGAGGCGACGTTCCGCGGCGTGCCCGGGACGGCGCGGCTGCGGCCCGGTCCCGAGACCGGCTTCGAGCGGCTGTTTCTCGCCGGGGCGTGGACGGACACGGGTTGGCCCGCAACGATGGAGGGCGCGGTGCGCAGCGGAGTGCGCGCGGCGCGGCACGCGCTACAGGCGGTCGGAACGACGCGCGCCCCCGTCGATCTCGACTGGGGGGTGGTGGCGTGATCCCGACCGAGAAGGCACCGGCCGTCTTCGGCCGGGCGCGAGACCTCGTCGGGCCGGCGATGCGCACCGCGGTCGGCCGGCTTTCCGCCGAGATGCGGCCGGTCGCCGAGTACCACTTCGGCTGGACGGACGCCGACGGTCGCCCCGTCGGCGGCAACGGCGGCAAGGGGGTACGGCCGGCGCTGGCGATCCTGTCGGCCGAGGCCGTGGGGGCCGACGCGGTGATCGGCGTCCCGGGAGGCGTCGCGGTCGAGCTCGTCCATAACTTCTCGCTCATCCACGACGACGTGATCGACGGTGACGCCGAGCGGCGCCACCGCCCGACGGTCTGGGCGCGCTACGGGATCGGGCAGGCCGTGATCGTCGGCGACGCGTTGCTCGCGCTCGCCCAGCAGATCCTCCTCGACCCCGCCAGGGTCCTCGAGCTCGACCGGGTCGCCGAGTGCGACGCGGCACGGCGCGCGGCGAGCCGGATCGCCGACTCGACGGCCTCGATGATCGCCGGCCAGGCCCTCGACATGGCCTTCGAGACGCTGCCGACCGTCGACGTCGCGGGGTGCCTCGCCATGGAGGGCGGCAAGACCGGGGCGCTGCTCGGCTGCGCGGCGGCGATCGGCGCCGAGCTCGCCGGAGCGCCGGCCGAGGTCGTGGCGTCGCTCGACCGCTTCGGGTTCGAGCTCGGGCTCGCCTTCCAGGCGGCCGACGACCTGCTCGGCATCTGGGGCGACCCGGCCCGCACGGGCAAGCCGGCCTGGAGCGACCTGCGCTCGCACAAAAAGACCCTCCCGGTCGCGGCGGCCCTCGCCACGGGCGGGGCCGACGCGGCGGAGCTCGCCGAGCTGCTCGCGGTGCCGTGCCTCAGCGACGGGCAGGTCGCCCGGGCGGCCGAGCTCGTCGAGCAGGCGGGTGGCCGGGAGATCAGCACGGCCGAAGCGCGGCGCCGGCTCGACGCGGCGCTCGCTGCGCTCGACTCGCCGCACCTCGCCGCGGGCCCGCGGGCCGAACTCACCGAGGTGGCGCGTTTCGTGATCGAGCGGGAGTTCTAGGCATGGCACCCGCCGAGATGGTCGAGGAGCGAGAGCTCGCCGCGGCGCGCCGCGCCCTCGGGAAAGCGCGCACCCACCTCCTTTCGATCCAGGAACCCGAGGGTTGGTGGAAGGGCGAGCTCGAGACGAACGTGACGATGGACGCCGAGGACCTGTTGCTCCGTGAGTTCCTCGGCATCCGTGGGGCGAAGGACACGGCGGAGGCCGCGGCGTGGATCCGCTCGAAGCAGCGTCCCGACGGGACCTGGGCCACGTACCACGGCGGGCCGGGGGACCTGTCGACGACGGTCGAGGCGTACTGCGCGCTCCGCCTCGCCGGCGACGAGCCGGCCGACGAGCACATGGCGCGGGCCGCGGCGTTCGTCCGCTCCTCGGGCGGGGTCGAGAACACGCGGGTCTTCACGAGGATCTGGCTCGCGCTGTTCGGGCTCTGGCCCTGGGACGAGCTGCCGACTCTCCCGCCCGAGATCGTGGCGCTCCCGGCGTGGATGCCCTGCAACATCTACGACTTCGGCTGCTGGGCGCGCCAGACCGCCGTCGCCATCACCGTCGTGGGCGCCTACCGCCCGGTCCGGCCGGTCTCGTTCGGCGTCGACGAGCTGCGGACCGGCAAGGCTCCCGACCGCCCCGGACCGTCGCTGCGGGACTGGACCGGCCGATTCGTGCTCCTCGACCGGGTCCTCCACCAGTACGACCGGCTCGCCAACCGGCAGCCGCTGCGCCGGACGGTGCGCGAGGCGGCGCTGCGCAAGGCGGAAACCTGGATCGTACGGCGCCAGGAGGCCGACGGGAGCTGGGGGGGCATCCAGCCGCCCTGGGTGTACTCGATCCTCGCGTTGCACCTGCGGGGCTACCCCCTCGACCACCCCGTCCTCGCCTCGGCCTTCGCCGGCTTGGAGCGGTTCTTGGTGCGCAAGGACGGCCTGCGCCGCCTCGAGGCGTGCCAGTCCCCGGTGTGGGACACGGCCCTCGCCGTGATCGCGCTCGCCGACGCCGGGGTCGACGCCGACGACGAGGCGCTCGTGCGCGCCGTGCGCTGGACACTTGGCGAGGAGGTCCGCGTCCGGGGCGACTGGTCGGTGCGCCGGCCGGAGGTGCCCGAGGGCGGCTGGTCCTTCGAGTTCGACAACGACAACTACCCCGACGTCGACGACACCGCCGAGGTCGTCCTCGGGCTGCGCCGCGTCGCCCACGAGGACCCCGCAGCCGTCGACGAAGCAGTCGAGCGCGCCGTCGCCTGGGTCGAGGGCATGGCGTCGAAAGACGGCGCCTGGGGCGCCTTCGACGCCGACAACGTGCGCCAGATCCTCTACGAGATCCCGTTCTGCGACTTCGGGGCCGTGATCGACCCGCCGAGCGCGGACGTGACGGCCCACGTCGTCGAGATGCTCGCCCACGAGCCGTCAGCCGACCCGGCCGTCCTCGCCAAGGGGGTCGGGTGGCTGTTAGCCGAGCAGGAGGACGACGGGGCCTGGTTCGGCCGCTGGGGCGTGAACTACGTCTACGGCGTCGGGGCGGTCGTCCCGGCGCTCGTCGCCGCGGGCGTCGACGCCGACGCCGAGCCGATCCGGCGCGCCGTCGAGTTCCTGGAGACGTACCAGAACGACGACGGCGGCTGGGGCGAGGACATCCGCAGCTACGACGACCCCGCCCTCCGGGCCCAGGGCGAGTCGACCGCCTCCCAGACGGCCTGGGCGCTCCTCGCTCTCGTCGCGGCGGGCCGGGCGCGCTCGGCCGCGGCGTGCCGCGGGGTGGCCTGGCTGGCGATGACGCAGCTACCCGACGGGAACTGGGACGAGCCCTGGTACACGGGGACGGGGTTCCCGGGGGACTTCTACCTCAACTACCACCTCTACCGGCTCGTCTTCCCGCTGTCCGCGCTCGGGCGGTGGTGCCGGGCGGTCGACGACGCCTCTGCCGCCCCGGGCGCGCGCACCGAAGCCGCCCACCAGGCCCACGCCGGGCGCGCGGCAACCCGCGCCGGAGCGGGGCGCTGATGGCGCCACGGCGCGCGGCCTGTAGCCCGCAGCCCGCACCCCCGATGTACCGCCCGACCACCCAACTAAAAGCCGGTGAGACCTGATGCCCATCCCGATCCGACAGAACATGCGCATGGCGGCGTATCTCGTGCGCCAACGGCTGGCGAGACGTGAGAAGTACCCGCTCATCGTCGAGCTCGAGCCGCTGTTCGCCTGCAACCTCGCCTGCCCGGGCTGCGGCAAGATCCAGTACCCGACCGAGATCCTGCGCAAGCGCGTCACCCCGGAGGCGGCGTTCGCCGCGATCGAGGAGTGCGGCGCGCCGATGGTCTCGATCGCCGGCGGCGAGCCGCTCCTCCACCCCCAGATCGAGGAGATGGTCGAGGGTCTCATCGCCCGCAAGCGGTTCATCTACCTCTGCACGAACGCGGTCCTCCTCAAGCGGCGGATTGACCGGTTCAAGCCCTCGCCGTACTTCTCGTGGGTGGTGCACATCGACGGGTTGCGCGAACGCCACGACGCGGCCGTCGACCGCGAGGGGGTCTTCGACACGGCGATCGAGGCGATCAAGCTCGCCAAGTCGAAGGGCTTCCGCGTCACGACGAACTCGACGTTCTTCACGAACGACTCAGCAAAGACGATCCGCGAGGTCCTCGACTTCCTGAACGACGAGCTGCGGGTCGACGCGATGATGATCTCTCCGGCCTACGCCTACGAGAAGGCGTCGGACCAGGAGCACTTCCTCCCGGTCGACCAGGCCCGGCAGGTCTTCGGGGAGGCCTTCGGTGACGGCCGGCGGCGCAAGTGGCGTCTCAACCACACGCCGCTCTTCCTCGACTTCTTAGAGGGCAAGGTCGACTACCAGTGCACGCCGTGGGGGATCCCGAGCTACTCGGTCTTCGGCTGGCAGCGGCCGTGCTATCTGATGAGCGACGGCTACACGGCCACGTACAAAGAGCTCATCGAGACGACCGACTGGGACAAGTACGGACGAGGGCGCGACCCGCGTTGTGACAACTGCATGGCGCACTGCGGGTATGAACCCTCCGCCGTCACGGCGATGACGAAGTCGTTCCGTCAGGTGGTGCGGGCGGCCGTCGGGACGCACTGAGGAGCCGGTCGAAGGGCTGTTTCGGCCCCGCGGGCGCGTAGGCTTGACCCCGCGGGGCTGTAGCTCAGCTGGTTAGAGCGACTGGTTTGCAACCAGTAGGTCACGGGTTCGAATCCCGTCAGCTCCACCCGTTGGCCCGTATCCCATTTAGTGGACCGCTCTTGTGAGAACGCCTCGGACTGCAGACCGGCGGATCAGCGATGCCCTTTGCCGTCGATGGCCCGTCCTCTCGGGCAACAACTGATCCGGAACACCTTGGTCGTCGCGAGTCTGGAGCGCGCGATTCGGGCCGTTCGGACCGATCCGATTCGCGAGACCGGTCTCCGTCCCGGCTCGCAGCCGATCGTGCCTAGCGCGGTGCGAGCGGCATCGTCGGGATCACCGGCTTCTTGAACGTCTCGTTCACGACCCCGGCGAACGACGCGTACCACGCCGCGGCAGCGGTGGCGAGTCCGACCCATCCGCCCGCCTTGGTGAGGTCCGCGTTCGAATGGAAGGCGCCGATCGTGAGGAGCACGAACGTGATCGTGAGGAGCACGAAGACGGCGACCACTGCGCCGCTCACCCTGAAAGACGCCACCGTCATGTAGGCGGTGAAGATGGTCCAGCCCAAGAGAAACACGCCCACCGCGACGGGGAGGTCGGCGGCCTTCACCCCTGGGGCGATGAACTGGATGAAGACGTAGTAGGCGATCCAGAAGGCGCCGAAGGAGGAGAAGGCGACGGCGCCGAAGGTGTTCTTGCGGACGAACTCCCACATTCCGGCGAGGAGCTGGGCGCCGCCGCCGTACACGAGAGCCAGCGCGAGAGCGGCCTTGGCCCCGGGGCCCCAGACGTTGGTGTTCCCGATGCTGAGCGCGAACGTCGTCATGGCGAAGGCGGCCAACCCCAGCGGGGCTGGATCCGCCACACGATGGACCGCCAGGCCGGCGCCCCCACCACCGGTTGAGGCTCCCTGTGTTTCCCCGGGATGCGTGATCACGTCTCTTCCCTTCCGTCGTCGACTTGCCTTGGGTTCTTTTGTCGGGCGATTCCGACCGTACTCTGAACCTCAACCCCTGTCACCGGCCTTGGCGGCAGGACGGGCTGGTGGGAGCGGCGCGGTCGGTTAGCGCTCGCGCGCTGTGGCTAGAAGTGGTGGATCGCCCACCCGCCAAACGGCGTCGCGTACCTTGCTTATTTTCCCGAAAGGCACACCGGCGCGGACGCGCGCCGGCACGAGGTCCAGGAAGGGGTGCTTGTCGGGCGCGGCGCGAGACTTCAGGAAGTCGCCGCGTGACCGGCGCGCGAGTCCGATCCACTGGTTTTGACGATTGCTCGGTGCTCGCGATAATGGGTCGAAAAGAGAAAGAGCCGAGACGGGAGAGGAACCATGGCAGACGAGCTTCCGACGGAAGAGTCTGAGAGCGAGAAGGTCTCTGAGGCCGAGATTGCCGTCCACTGGCGCGAAGAGGGCTACTACTACCCTTCCCCGGCCTTCATCGC
>Ga0116137_1000309_pt1 | contig 43503 bp, 47 predicted proteins | sample June2015DPH_20_1_3_FD_88973 | JGI IMG/M metagenome (GOLD analysis project Ga0116137, IMG submission 88973) | Peatland microbial communities from SPRUCE experiment site at the Marcell Experimental Forest, Minnesota, USA - June2015DPH_20_100 | ecosystem: Environmental > Terrestrial > Soil >...
CCCTGGCGAGCTCCGGCGTCTTCTTGTACCGCTCGCCCTCGACCTCCCCCGGGATGCCGTACGACAGGAAGTACTCGAAGGTGGGACTGAGCCGCTGGGAGAAGCCGGTGTGGCGCGCCCAGCCCGGGCACCCCGGGCTGTCCTTGTGGTAGACGAACGTGTGGCCCCGGCGAACGCGGTCGAACGCGGCGATGATGCAGTGGTCCTCGTCCCTGCTGTCCTTGGCGTCCTTCGCGCTCACCTCGTCCGTGTAGAAGTACGCCACCGGCAGCTCGGCGCCCGGGAAGTACTTCTTCCACTTCCGCTGGAACTCCTTCTGGAACTGGGCATTCATCTGGCGACCTCCGGGTTGAACTCCCCTCCGCCATCGTGTCGCTCGCAAGAAGCCGGCCAGTTAAGTCTCCTGGAGATCACGGACCGTTCTGCCTGGGATTCCGGTCGGCTGCTCTAGCAGGAGCGGCCGTCGCGCGCCAACGTTTCGGTCGCATGCGCGTCTCGCCCCGGCGCGGGATCGCAGGCAGCAGACGGGGATGACCCACACGCTGCGCCGACCGCCCCGGTGGGACGGGCCATTTCGACGCCTGGACGACGCCGCCCCGGCGGGGCCGCGACGCCTGCCTCTCACCTTGGACCGCGAGCCCAGGCCGGCTCGCGGCTCCCGGTCACGGGACAGGGACCACCCCGGCCGCACCCCCGGAGGAAGCCATGTCACCGAAAGCGATCCTCGCGGCAATGGCCTCGCTGCTTGCCCTGGCGGCCTGCGCCACCGGCCGCGGCGCCGGCTCCCGCAGCGCCGCGGTGACGCCCGACGACCCGCCCGTTCGTGTGAACGTCACCAACAACTACGCGATGCCGGCCGAGATCTACGCGATCGCGTGCGGCACCCAACACCGATTGGGCCTCGCGTATCCCGGACTCGTCAGCCACTACGTGCTCCCGCAGGCATTTCTGGAGTGCGGCAGCACGGTCGAGTTCGTTGCGCAGCCGACCGGAACGAATGACCACCTGGTGAGGGCCGGTGAGGAGATGCTCCAGCCCGGGGACGTGGTGGACTTTCAGATCATCATGCACCTGATCGCCAGCTACACCGCGGTCAGGTCCGGGAGCTAGGCCGCGGGCTCGGCGGCGTGGCCGGCCTGCGCCTCCTCGAGGTAGCCGGCCGCCACGCCGCCCACCACCATCAGCAGGCCCAGCCAGCCGATCGCCGTGAGGCGCTGGGAGAAGAGGGCGAGCGCGAGCAGTGTCCCCACCACCGGCTCGATCGTGGCGGCGACGGCGGTGGGCGCGGCCTCGATGCGGCGGGTGGCGGAGAAGAAGAAGACGTTGGCCAGGATCACCGTGCCGACGACCAGCGCCACGATGTAGAGCCAGCCGCCCGCCGTCGCCGGCGGCACGGGCGCACGGCCCGCCAGGGGAAGGATGATGCCGAGCAGGAGCGTGCCGCCCGCGATCTCGAGCAGCAGGACCTTCGTCACGCCGTAGCGCGGGACGGCGAAGCGGGCGAGGAGCGTCGTGCCGGCGTAGCTCAGCGCCGCGAGCAGCCCGCCCGCGACGCCCAACGCCAGCCGCGGCGTCGTGACGCCGGCCAGGTTGGCGCCGTGGGAGCCGCCCTGCACCGCGAACACCGCCCCCACGCCGACCACGGCCGCAAGCAGCAACCGCCGCGAGGTCAGCGCCTCGCCCAGGAGCGGCCGCGCCAGCAGCGCCACGAGGAACGGCGCGGTGTAGAGCAGCGCCGCCGCGCTCGCCACTCCCGCGCCCGCGATCGCGAACTGGTAGGCCACCTCGAACAGCGCGACCAGCGCGCCGCCGCCGAGCCCGACCAGCAGCAGGCCGCGCCGGTCCACCTTGAAGAGGTCGCGCCGGAAGACCAGCGCGTACGCCGCCACGGCGAGCGTGCCGAGGAGGACGCGCCAGAAGCCGATGCCGGTGATCGCCTCCCCCTCCTTGTACAACGCCGTGGAGAGGGGGCCCGTCGTGCCCCAGAGGGCGCCGGCGCCCAGGGCGAAGACGTAGCCCGCGACGCGACTCTGCTGCTTCAACTCACCGTCTCGGCGCTGTAGCGCCCGACGAGACCGGTGCGGACGGCGTACCGGTGCACCCGCACGAACAGCAGGCAGGCGAGGCCGACGTAGAGCGCCGCCAGCAGCGCTCCGGGGAGCAGCGACTGGACCGGCACGGGCCGCTTGAGCACGATGGCCCGCAGCCCCTCGAAGACGTAGGTAGGCGGCAGGGCGCGCGCCACGCCCCGCATCCACGGCGGGAGGGTGGTGAGCGGGTAGAAGACGCAGGCGAACGGCGAGATGATCGCGGGCAGCGGCCAGATGAACCACTCGGCGGCCGGCCCGAGCCTGAGCACGATCGAGATGCCAATGATCCCCAGCGCGATCCCGAACAGGAAGAGCACGCCCAGAAAAGGTCCCAGCAGCAGGCCGTACGTCAGGAAGTGTAGATGGAACGCCAGCGCGGCGACGAGGACCATGACGACGAGCCCCACCGCGGAGGTCGCGATGCTCGACGTCACGAGGCCGCCGACGTACTCGGAGATCCGGATCGGCGTCGCAAAGACGTTGAGGAAGTTCCGCGCCCAGACGTCCTCGAAGAACGCCATCGTCACGCCCTGCATCACGCGCGTCAGGAAGTCCCACAGCAGCACGGCGCCGAGCACGGCCGGGACGAAGTCGTAGAGCGTGCTCGGGAAGGAGTTGAGGAACCGGGTGATGAAGCCCCACAGCACCACGTCCACCACGACCCACGCGAACAGCGGGACGATGCGCGACATGCTCCCGCGGATCAGGAACCACTGGCGCAGCGCGACGGCGGCGACACGGCGCCCCCTCACGGCAGGGCCCCCTCGAGGGTGAGCGGCTCGCGGGCCACGGTGATGAACAGCTCCTCGAGGTTGGCCTTGCCGTGCTCGCGCGGCAGCGCCCGCGGGTCGCCGGCCAGGAGGAGGCGCCCCCTCGAGAGGAACAGCACGCGGTCGCAGACCTCCGCGACCTCGTGCATGTTGTGCGAGGTCCACAGCACGCCGCCCGTGCCGCGCGCGGCCGCCTCCCGGATCCGCGCGCGGACCTCGCGCGCGCTGGACGGATCGAGGCTCGCCGTCGGCTCGTCGAGGAGCAGGAGCTGCGGGCGGTTGAGCATCGCCTTCGCCAGACTCACCCGCGTCTGTTCGCCGGAGGAGAGCACGCCGCAGCGGGTGCGGCGGAACCGCTCGAGATCGTACGTGGCCAGCAGCTCGCCGATCCGCTCCGTGAGGCCGGACACGTCGTACAGCATCCCGAAGATCCGGAGGTTCTGCTCGACGGTGAGGTTGCCGGGGAGCGGCGCGTAGACGGCCGCGAAGTTGGTCCGCTCGATCGCCTCGGAACGGTGCGCCGCGAGGTCCACGCCGTCGATCCCGATCGTCCCCGCATCCGGCGCGAGCACGCCGAGCACCATGTTGATGGTGGTGGTCTTGCCGGCGCCGTTGGGACCGAGCAGTCCGAGGATCTCGCCCTGACGCACGTCGAAGGAAACGCCGTCCACGGCCACGGTCCGGCCGTAGGCCTTCCGCAGATCCCGGACGTCCAGGACGGCGGGTCGCACCACCGGCGCGCTAGCCGCCGACCTCGCCCCCGACCAGCCGCTCGGCGAACCGCACGTGCGGCGCGCCCTCGGTCACGGGCAGCGGCGACTGGCCCCCCTTCCCGCACCCGCCCCCGACCTGGTTCCAGCGGAAATCGCCCGCCAGGCGATCGATGCTCTGCAGCGACTTGAAGAGGTTCCCCGCCAGGACGATGCCCTTCACCATCTCGGCCACCCGGCCGTCGCGGATCATGTACCCGTACGCGGCCGAGAAGCTGAAGTTCTCGAGGAAGGTCTGGCCGCCCATCATCTCGAGCGCGTACACGCCGAGCTTGACGTCCGCGATCAGGTCCTCGAAGGTCCCGCTGCCGCCCTCGATGTAGGTGTTCGTCATCCGGACGATGGGGGGATGGCGGAAGGAGATCGCCCGCGCGTTGCCGGTGGGCTGCTCCCCCATCGCGGCGGCGGTCTCGCGCGAGTGCAGGCGCCCCACCAGGATCCCGTTCCGGATCAGCTCGTTGCGCCGGGTGGGCGTGCCCTCGTCGTCGTACGGCAGGGTGCCGCGGAGCCCCGCCGCGCTCCCGTCGTCGCCGATGTTCACGATGTCGCTGCCGAAGCGGCGGCCCAGCGTCATCATCTCCCGCGCCTGCGGGTTCTCGTAGACGAAGTCCGCCTCGGACAGGTGGCCGAACGCCTCGTGCACGAACACGCCCGCCAGCCGCGGATCGAGGACGACCGGGTAGGTCCCGCCGCGGACCGACGGCGCGGCCAGCAGCTCGACGGCCTTGGCAGCGACGCCCGCGAACATCGGCTCCAGCCCCTGCACGCTCCGCCAGCCCTTCCGGTACGCGACGGAGTCGAGATAGCGCTCGATCGTGGCGCCGTCGCGGGCCGTGGCGAGGGCGGAGACGCCGATCTCCGGCCGCACCTCGTGCAGCCACGTCCCCTCGCTGTTCGCGAAGTACCACTCGGTGCGCGCGTCGTAGTAGCCGGACTGGGTGTCGGCGATCTTCGCCGAGGCGGCGAGCAGCACGGCGTTCAGCTGCTCGAGGAACTTCCGCTTGTCGGCCAGCGGCACGTCGCGGGGGTCGCCGTCAATCGCCGGAACGACCTCGTCCACGCGCGGCGGGACCTCGGCCAGGCGGAGCGGCTCGTCCAGGACGACCGCCCGCGACATCTCCTCGGCCGCGGCGACCATCTGCGGCAGGTCGTCCAGGGTGGTGAACGACGCGACGCCCCAGCCGCGCCCCCTCACGAGCACGCGGACGCACCCGCCCGCATCCGCGCTCTCAGCCGCGACCTCGAGCCGCTTGCCGCGGAACGACACGCGGCTGGCCCAGGAGCGCTCGAAGCGCACCTCGGCGTACTCCGCGCGGGAGCGCTTGAGGGCCTCGGCGAGCCGGTCGCGCATCCCGCCGGCGCGACTCACTTCGCGGCCTTGCCTCCGCGCCGGCGCGGCGCCACGTCCGGGCTTCCCGCCTCCCTCAGGGCGTCCTCGTAGTCGGGCCGCACCACCAGCTCGCCGTCGGCGATCACCCAGCGGTCCCACGGGAGGATGATGAACGCCTTCGTCCGCATGGCGACGTAGTCGGGCTTGTACGCGTCGGTGCTGAAGGACACCGCCGTCTTCAGCGCCTTGGCCCCCTCCTCGCGCATCACCGAGGCCGCCAGCCGCATCGTGTCGCCCGAATCGCAGGTCTCGTCCACCAGCAGGACCTTCCGCCCCTTCGGGCTCAAGGTCGGGCGGGAAACCAGCGCCGGCGCCTCGCCCTCGTGCTCCCGCCGGAGGGCGATGGACGCGAAGTCGCAGCGGAGGATGCTGGCGATGACCGCACCCGGGATGACGCCGGCGCGCGCGATCCCCACCACCAGGTCGGGCTCGTAGTCCCGGGCGACCTTCAGCGCGAGGCCGCGGCAGAGCTCGCCGAAGAACGGCCAGTCCACCTCCATCACGGCGCGGGGCTGGGGTGAGCTGGAAGGGCGCGGCATAGGGGGTCCTGGGTACGGGGTCCGGGTTCCGGGGTCGGGGGTCGGGGAAACCTACACCCGGGCCCCTGGTTCCGGACCCCGGGTCTCGGGACCATAACCCCTAGGTTGGCCGTTGCCAAGCGGTTGGCCGATTACTATCTTCGCAATCCATGGGTCTCTTCCGGCGTCTCCTGGGCGGCCAAGCCTTCGAAGACCGAACCATCAAGCCGCACCGCCTGGATTACCTGAACGAAGCCCTCGCCTTGGAGCGCCAGGGCGATTATGACGCCGCCATCACCAGCTACCGGCTGGCCCTCAGGGACCATCCCAACGAGCCGCGGATCCTCCAGAACCTGGCGATCGCCTTCAGCCGCACGGGCAAGGTGGACGACGCGATCCGCCACTATCGCAAGGCCCTCGAGGCCGACGCGACGCTGGCGGGCGCGCACTACGGACTCGCGTTCCTGCTGATGAAGCGCGGCGACGCGGACGGCGCCACGCAGCATCTCAAGGCGTTCCTCGGCAACCCGCCGCGCGGCGTGGACGCGCAGAAGTGGATCGGATACGCCGAGCAGGCGCTGGTGGATCTCGGCGCCCCCGCCACACCTCAGCGCACCGCGGGCCTGGAAGGCGCTTGAAGCGGGGCCGCGCCACGGCCGCCGTGGCGTGCGCGCTCGCAGTGCTGGGAACCCACTGCTCCAGCATCTCGAGCGACGCCAACGCTCCGCTGGCCATCGAGTTCATCCTCCCGTTCCCGCACTTCACCTCGACCCTCACGGTCCAGGAGTTCGACACGGTGCCGATCACCGTGGCCGTTCTCGACCACGCGGGCGACACGATCCCCGGAGCGCCGGTGCAGGTCGTCTCGCTGAACCCCGACATCCTGGCGGTTGACACCCTCCCCGTGCGCCTGATCGGTCTGCAGCCGGGCCCGGCGCGCGTCATCGCGACCTCGGGTAACCTGCGCTCGGATCCGCTCGCGGTGACGGTCGTGCGGGCGCCCGACTCGCTCGCAGTGGACTCGCTCACCCCCGACACCGTGGCCGCGGCGGATTCGGTGTCCAGGCAGCTGGTCGTGCACCTCCTCGACCTCCGGACCGACACCACCCATCAGGCGATCGGCCTCAGCGGCTACCCCGTCGTCTTCACCATCGTGTCTCCGCCGTTCGCGAGCCCCGCCGCAGCGACCGTGGGGTTCGAGAACGACACCCTCGCGACGTTGGCGGACACGGTGACGACCTCGGGCGGCGTAGCGTCGGTGGGCATCAAGCGGCGCGGCCCGGGGCCGCAGCCCGATTCCGTCGTGGTGCAGGCGAGCGCCAACCGCGCCAACGGCACGGTGGTGCCCGGGTCGCCGATCCTGTTCGTCGTCCGGTTCCAGTAGACCGCTGGCAGAGGAGGGGCGCGTGGCCGACCCATCCCCCCGGGGCACGCTGACGCAGTTGTTCTACGACGCCGTGGAGCGGCACGGACACAAGCCGCGGGCGGTATGCTGCAAGCCCGCCGGCGCCCCGTGGCGCTCGCTGACCCACGCGCAGCTGCTCGAGCGCGTGACCCGCGCGGGCCTCGCGCTGAAGCGGCTCGGCATCCGGCGCGGCGACCGTGTGGCGATCCTCTCGGAGAACCGGCCCGGCTGGCTGGTGGCCGACTTCGCCTGCCTCGCGATCGGCGCCATCGACGTCCCCATCTACCCGACGCTCCCGGCCAGGCAGCTCGTGTACATCCTGAACGACTCCGGCGCCACGGCGATCTTCGTGTCGACGGCGCCGCAGCTCGCGAAGATCCTCGAGGTGCGTCCGCAGCTGCCCGCGCTCCGGCACGTGGTCGCGATGGACGAGGACGCGACCGGCCCGGGCGTGCTCGGACTGGCGGAGCTGTACCGGATGGGCGCCGAGGCGGAGCGCGCCGGCGAGGGCCGCACGTTCAAGGACGAGGCGCTGAGCGCGAAGCCCGACGACCTGGCCACGATCATCTACACGTCGGGCACGACGGGCGACCCGAAGGGCGTGATGCTGACGCACGACAACATCCGGTCGAACGTGGTCAACGCGCTCGAGGTGTTGCGGATCGGGCCGACCGACTCGTGCCTGAGCTTCCTGCCGCTGTCGCACATCTTCGAGCGGATGGCCGGCCATTACGTGATGTTGCACGCCGGCACGACGATCCACTACGCCGAGAGCATCGACACCGTTCCGCAGAACCTCGTCGAGGTGAGCCCGACGGTGGTGCTCTCGGTGCCGCGGCTCTACGAGAAGATGTACGCGCGCGTGCTGGAGAACGCGCTGGCCGGCGGCGCGCTGAAGAAGCGGATCTTCTTCTGGGCGCGCGCGGTCGCCGACCGGTGGGCCGACCACCGGCTCGCCGGCGAGGCCGTGCCGGGGCCGCTCGCGCTCCAGTACCGGATCGCCCAGCGCCTCGTCTTCTCCAAGCTGCGGGCGCGGACCGGCGGGAAGATCCGGTTCTTCGTCTCGGGCGGGGCGCCGCTCCCGGCGGACATCGCCAAGTTCTTCTACGCGGCCGGCCTCCCGATCCTCGAAGGGTACGGGCTCACCGAGACCTCGCCCGTGATCTGCGTGAACCTCTTCGAGCGGCCGCGAATCGGCACCGTCGGACCGGCGATCCCGGGCGTCGAGGTGAAGATCGCGCCGGACGGGGAGATCCTCACGCGCGGCCCGCACGTGATGCGGGGGTACTTCAACAAGCCCGAGGCGACCCGCGAGGTGCTCGACGCCGAGGGGTGGTTCCGTACCGGCGACATCGGACAGCTGGACACGGACGGGTGCCTGCGGATCACGGACCGGAAGAAGGATCTGATCGTCACCGCCGGCGGGAAGAACGTCGCGCCCCAGCCGATCGAGCAGATGGTCAAGAAGAACAAGTTCGTCGTGAACGCCGTGATGCTCGGCGACCGGCGGAAGTTCTGCATCATGCTGGTCGTGCCCAACTTCGAGCACCTCGAGCGGTGGGCCAAGCACAAGGAGCTCGCCTGGGCCGACCATCGCGGGCTGATTCTGAGAAGCGAGGTGCAGGCGAAGATGGAGCGCGAGGTCTTCGGGATGCTCCCCGACCTGGCGAGCTACGAGACGCCGAAGAAGATCCTGCTGCTGGAGAACGATTTCACGATCGAGAACGGGGACCTGACGCCCACGCTCAAGGTGCGGCGGCGGATCGTGGAGAAGAAGTACCAGCGGCAGATCGACGCGCTCTACCAGGAGCACGTGCCGGCGATGGTGGACTAGCTCCGCCCCTTCTCGCCGACGAACAGGCCGCCGCCGCGCGCCAGCTCGGAGATGCCCTCCGGGCCGGCGCGCTCGTCTTCCACCACCAGGCGGAGCCCGGGCAGGAGGATGCGCGTCGCCTCGCGCAGCCAGTCGGCCGCCGCGTGGTCGGCGCCGAGCGCGACGGCGCGCACGGCCGACGACTTCATCGGGAGCGCGCCGGCGACCAGCACCGAGAGCTGCGGCCCGGCGCTCACGCCCGGCGGCGGATTCACGGCCACGAAATGGACGCCGGGCACCGCCGCGACGATCGCCGCACCGAACCGGGCGGCCGCGCCGACCAGAACGGCGTAGCCCCCGGGTCCGCCGAGGTCGAGGAAGGCGGTCAGCGCCGCGACGTCGTAGGCGGGGGCGGCCGCCGGCGGGCGGGCGGCCTTCGCCCGCTCCGCGAAGTACGCGACGCCGTCGACGATCGGGAACTCCGCCTTGCACTCCGGGCACCCGATGACGCCGCGGACGATCCGCCGGCCGTCCATCGCGATCGGCGCCGCGACCAGGTACGACTCGGGATGGTCGCGGGGACAGCGGAGAATCTCAGTGAGCTCTATGAACACGGGAGGCAGCGTCGCGGAGGCCTGTTCTCGCTCCGCTCACTCACTTCTCGTAACCACTCGCAACTCGCCGTCTCGCAACTGTCCCGATTTCTCCATTCTCACGGTCTGAATTCCACCCACGTCAGCTTTCCGGCCTCGACGCGGACGTGCCGGATCACCCGTTGCCCGCCGATCGTCACGCCGAGGTCGTACTCGCCGGCCGGCACGTCGCCCACGGCGAAGTGCTCGTGCAGGACCGGGTCGGGGTGCGCCCGGTCGGCGTACGTCTCCGCGTAGCTGAAGGGCGCCTCCTGCGGCTCCGGCTTGACCAGCCCGTAGATCCGCGCCCCCCGCACCGCCGCACCGCTCGAGTCCCACACCTGCCCCGCCACGACGCCGGTGCCGGGCAGCGGATCGATCCACAGCTCCGGATTGGCGGCGAACGCCGGAAAGCGCGCCGCCTCCACGATCGCCCTGGCATCGTCCGTCGGCGCGACGTGCACCTCCAGGCGCAGGTGCGCGTGCGTCGTGCGCCCGCTGATGCCCGACCGCGCGATCGGCTGACCGCGCGCCACGCGCTGGCCCATCGTCACCAGCACGCGCGCGTTGTGGGCGTACGTCGAGAAGAGCACCATCCGCCGCCCGCCCACGGTGAGCGTCGTGTCGTGGCGGATGGCCACCACGAGGCCTTCCTGCTCCGCCGGACCCGCGTACACGACCACGCCCGGGCCGATCGCCAGCACCGGCGTGTCCTCGGGCTCGTCGAACACGACGCCCGGCTCCGGGCCGTCACCCGCGACGGCGCCGTACCGGTCCGTCTGGTCGACGAACGGCTGGTCGGCGGGCGCGATCGGGCGGGCGAAGAAGGCGTGCGGGAGCGCGGCCGCGGCCCTCACGCCGATCGTGTCGCCGTGCATCACGCAGGCCTCCGGCTGCGCGCGGAGGAAGCCGCAGGCGGTGCCGAAGAGCGTGTCCCCCGGCTGGCCTGCCTGCGGCGACAGCACCGCGTACACGTCGCGCGATCGGGCCGTCGTCTCGGGCGCGTACATCTCGAAGCCCAGCAGGCGCTGCATCCGGATGGCGCCCGAGCTGGTCGCGCCCGCGCACATGATGCCGTCGCATCCGCCCAGCTCGCGCACCACGCGGCCTTCGGGCGGGGCGCCGCGCATCAGCATGCCGACGCACTGCCAGACGGCCGGTTCCGTCCGCCGCTTCGGCCTCAGGCTCCCCAGGCACTGCTCGCCGCCCAGCACCACCGGGACGACGGCCTTCTCCCCGCGGACCACGAAGATCGCGCGGATCCGCTGGCCCAGCACCGGCACGGGGGCCGGGTCCATCGGCTGGAACGGCGTGCGCGGGCGCCACTGCCCCACGCCCTTCAGGGTCGAGACCCAGAGTCCGGTATCGCGCGCGGCGGCCAGCGCCAGCACGTAGGCGCTCGGCAGGGCGCCGACTCCGGTGTCGGCTATGGCGGACCAGCTCGCGCCGCGGTCGCGCGTGTAGCGGATGCCGTCCGTGGTGCCGACGAACACGGTGTCGCCGCGGAGCGCGATGCCGTTCGGCGCCACGTACTGCCACTTGGCGCCGAGTTCCCGCGCGTCCCACGAGCGCCAGGTGCGCCCGCCGTCCCGCGACATCCCCCACCCGTGCCCGGCCGTCCCGTACCAGACGTCCTCGCGCGGGCCGAAGGCGAAGGCCTGCACCGGCGCGCTCTCCGCGCGCAAACGTTCCCACGCCTGCGCGCCCGGCCGCAGCACGTAGATCCCGTCGCCGTACGTCCCGACCCAGACCGCGCCGTCGCTTCCGCGGGCGAGGGTGAGGACGTGCACGCCCCAGCCGCTCGAGTCGGGGAGCGGCGGCAGCTGCTTTCCCTGCGCGGCGCCCCGCGCGACGGCCGCCAGCGACAGCGCGGCCACCACGGGAGCGACCCACACCCTGCGTCCGGCACGGCCCATCACGACCTCGGCTCGATCTGGAGTTCGGGGATCTCCACCTCGTCCCGCCGCGTGACGACGAACAGCACCGCTTCGGCGACGTCCTCGGGCCGGAGCATCCGGGAGCGCGGCGTGAAGCCCGGCTTCGCGTCGGGGTCCACCGCGTCCCAGATCGCGGTGTCCACGGGGCCCGGCGAGACGAGGGTGGCGCGCACGCCGCTCTTCCTCAGCTCCTTCTGCAGGACGGCGTGGAGGCCCCGCAGGCCCGTCTTCGCCGCGCCGTAGGCCGCGTTGCCGGCGAACGCCACGTGGTCAGCGACCGACCCGATGGTGACGACCAGCCCGCGGCCCCGCTGCGCCATCGCGGGGAGGAAGGCCCGCAGCACCAGGAACGGTCCGACGAGGTTGCCGTCGAGCTGGGCGCGGAACTCCGCCGGCGTCGTCTCGACGAGCGGCTTGACGAGGAAGACCCCGGCGGCGTTGACCACGACGTCGGGCGCGCCGTGCACGTCCAGGACCCGCCGCGCCATCCGGGCCACGGCGTCCGGATCGCCGACGTCGCAGCGCACGTCGGTGCGGCGCTCGGCTTCGGCGTCCACGAGGCTCCGCGCCAGCCGGACCACGTGCGCCCCGGCGGCCCGCAGCTCGTCCGCGACGGCAAGGCCGATCCCGCGCGACGCGCCGGAGACCACCGCCGTGCGGCCGAACAGCGGGGGCGCGCTCACGGGAAGATGGACCCGCTCTGCACCAGCCTCAGGAACTCGCTCCGGGTGCGCTCGTCGTCCCGGAAGGCGCCGCGCAGCGCCGACGTCACCGTCCGGGAGTGCTGCTTCTCGACGCCGCGCATCATCATGCAGAGGTGGTACGCCTCGACCACCACGCCGACGCCGAGCGGCTCGAGGGTACCCATCAGCGCGTCGGCGATCTGGTCGGTGAGGCGCTCCTGCACCTGGAGCCGCCGCGCGAAAACGTCCACGAGGCGCGCGAGCTTGGAGAGGCCGACGATCCGGCCGTTCGGGAGGTAGGCGACGTGCGCCTTCCCGAAGAACGGGAGCATGTGGTGCTCGCACATCGAGTACAGCTCGATGTCCCGCACCAGGACCATGCTCTCGTGCGGCTCCTCGAACATCGCGTCGCGCACCAGCTTCTCCGCGTCGATGCAGCATCCGCGCGTCAGCCAGCGCAGCGAGGCCGCGACCCGGTGCGGCGTCCTCTTCAGCCCCGGCCGCTCGGGATCCTCGTCGAGCCGCCGCAGCGTCTCCTCGATCAGCTCCTCGAACGACGCCTTGGTGAGGTCCACGTCAGCCTCCCGTGTACTCCACGACGTTCCGCTCCGTCTCCCACAGCACCACCCGGCACAGGCGCCCGCGGGGGATGGCCGGCGCGAGCTGCTGCCAGCACCACCGCACGATGTTCTCCGCCGTGGGAATGGTCTCCGCGAAGTCGGGGACGTCGAGGTTCAGGTTCTTGTGGTCGAGGCGGCTCAGGACCCGCGCTTCGATCAGGGCCTTCAGCGCCTTGATGTCTATCACGTACCCCGTCTCCGGGTCCACCTAGCCCGTCACCGAGACGTCGATGTTGTAGTTGTGGCCGTGGTAGTTCGGGTTGGCGCACGGCCCGAAGACGCGCGCGTTCTCCGCGTCCGACCAGGCCCGGTTGAAGAGGCGGTGGGCGGCGTTGAAGTGCTCGCGGCGCGTGACGACGACCTGTGGGCCCATGCGCGGATTGCTTGTTCAGGTGGAAAGCGGCCGTTAACTTCGCGGGCCAAGAGAGATAATGCCCCGGTCCGCATGACAGTCAAGCCACTCGGCGCCGTCCTCGCGACCGGCGCATCCGTCGGCGCGGCGGCGCTCGCCGCGCTCTGGACCTTCCCCTCGATGCTCCTCTCGGCGTTCGTCGTCGCGTGGGGCGCCGAGGCCGCGCAGTTCCTCATTTCGCAGGGGCTGGCGCTCGCGGCCCTCGCGTGGCTGCAGACGCTCCCCGAGTTCGCCGTCGAGGCGGTCATCGCCTGGAGCGCCGGGAAGGACGCGGGCCGGATGCACCTCGCCGTCGCGAACCTCACCGGCGCGATCCGCCTCCTCATCGGCCTCGGCTGGCCGATGATCTACTTCGTCGCCGCCTTCTCCGGCCGCAAGACGCGCGGGCGATTCCCGACGATCGTGCTGGAGCGCGAGCACGCCATCGAGGTCGTGGGTCTGGTCCCGCCGCTGGCCTGGTTCTTCGTGATCTGGCTCAAGGCCTCGATCGGCTGGGCGGACGCGGTCATCCTGATCGCGCTCTACCTCGCCTACCTGGTCGTCCTCCTCCGGGTGCCGCCACACGAGGAGGAGGAGCTGGCCGACGCGCCCGCCGTCTCCCGCTGGGCGTACAATCTCGGCGGGAAGCGCCGGGTCGCGGCGATCGTCGGCCTGTTCGCGGCGGGAGGCATCCTGCTCTACCTCACGGCAAGGCCGTTCCTCGAGTCCATGCTGGGGATCGCGGCGGTGCTCGGCGTGAGCGACTTCGTGTTCGTGCAGTGGGTGGCGCCGTTCCTCTCGGAGTTCCCGGAGAAGGTCTCCGCGTTCTACTGGGCGCACCGGGTGGACAAGGCGCCCATGGCGCTGATGAACCTGGCTTCGAGCAACATCAACCAGTGGACGATCCTGGCCGCGATGATCCCGCTCGTCTACGGCTGGTCGCACGCGGCTGCCGGAGGGGGGGGCGGCTTCATCGCGTTCCGGTTCGACCCGGCGCAGGAGCTGGAGATCGCGCTCACGCTGGCGCAATCGCTCCTCGCGCTGCTGCTCCTGATGGCGATGAAGTTCGACTGGTGGGACGCGACGCTGCTGTTCGCGCTCTGGCTGGCGCAGTTCCTCCGGCCGCACTGGCGTGCCCAGGTGCTGGCGCTCTACCTCCTCTGGTCGGTCGGGCTGATCGCGTTCACGCTGGCGGGGCGGCGCCGGTTCGCAGCGCCGAAGATCTTCCTCGAGGTCGTCCGCGTGGGACGACGGCGGCCCCAGCCCGGAAATGCAGCGCCCCGAGCCTGAGCCCGGGGCGTCACATAGGAGCGAAGAGGATTATTGAAGCCCGAATCGAACCCCTGGCCCCGCACATCGGGTTCCGCCTACCCCACCGAAGGGGCCTGACGTCCGCCGGCGCATATGGGACCACCATCGGACCTGTTGGCTCAATAATTTGTCTCTCCGCTCCGTTTCCCAAAGGTCTGTGGCCATTATAGGATTCGTCGGGAAGCGAGTCAAGAGACACTCGAGGGATTGAGGAGTGCTCGTGGCATGAAAACTCGTCACCTTGGCCGCACTGGCTACACAGTGTCGGAGATCGGCTTCGGCGCCTGGGGGATCGGCGGCGCGATGTGGCAGGGAGGCGATGACGACGCCGCGCTCGCCGCGCTCGCCGCCGCGTTCGACCTCGGCGTCAATTTCGTGGACACCGCGCTGGCATACGGCGATGGGCACAGCGAGAAGCTGGTGGGACGCGCCGTGGCGCAGCGTCGCGAGACGATCGTCGTGGCGAGCAAGATCCCGCCCGAGGACCGCGTCTGGCCGGCGCTGCCCGGCACCACGCTGGCGAGCGTCTACTCCGCGGACTACGTGAAGCGGTGCGCGGAGACGAGCGCCGCGAATCTCGGCAGGCCGGTGGACGTCCTCCAGTTCCACGTCTGGCGGGACGAATGGCTCGCGGAGAGCGAATGGAAGAAGGTCGAGCGCGTGCTGTCGTCCCTGATCGCGACGGGGACGGTGCGGCACGTCGGCATCTCGAACACGGAGCACGACCCCCTGAGCGCGCTCGAGGCGGTGCGGCACTGCGACCTGATCGAGGTGTTGCAGGTGATCTACAACATCTTCGACCAGCAGCCCGAGGACGCGCTCCTGCCCGCGTGCGCGGAGCGCCGGGTCGGCGTGATCGTGCGCGTGCCGCTGGATGAGGGCGGACTCACGGGCCGGGTCAAGCCCGGCGTGACGTTCCCCGCGGGCGACTGGCGCCACCGCTACTTCCGGGGCGACCGCCCGGCGCAGGTCGCCGCGCGCGTCGAAGCGTTCCGGCCGGCGCTGCTCAAGGAGGCCAGGACCCTCACCGAGGGGGCGCTGCGCTTCTGTCTGAGCCACGACGCCGTGGGGACGGTGATCGCAGGGATGCGGACGGCGGAGCACGCGCGGGAGAACTGCGCGGTGGCGGACGGGCGTCGCCTGTCGCCCGGCCTGCTCAAGGAGCTGAAGAAGCACGCCTGGCCCCGCAACTTCTACGGATGAGGTGCTCGTGAACCTGTCGCTCGCGCTTGGCCTGCTGTCCCTGGCGGCGTGGATCACTCTCCTGTTCGTCCTGCATGTCCCCGCGGGCTGGCCGCACCTCTTCCTCGCGGCGGGCGTCATCCTCCTCGTCCGCCGGGTTGTGACGGGCCGTTCCGCGTGGTAGCGTAGGCCGCATGCTGACGCCGGACGCCGGGACCGGGACGGGGATCGCGGGCCGCGGGACGCGGCTCGTGGGGCTGGTCGCACCCGCCGTCCTCCTGGTCGCGCTGCTGCTCTGGACGGTGCGCGACGTACTCTCGCCGCTCCTGGTGTTCGCGCTGCTCTGGGTGGCGCTGTGGCCGGAGCGGCGGAACCGGCACGTCGCCCGCCTGCTCGCCCTCGCGACGGCGCTGATGGCGCTCTGGCTCTTCTGGGCCGCCGGCTCCCTGGTGGCGCCGTTCGTCCTCGGCCTCGCCTTCGCGTACCTCCTCTCCCCCGCCGTCTCGTGGCTTGCGCACCGCCGGGTGCCGCGCCCGCTGGGAAGCCTGCTGGTGGTCGCGCCGTTCCTGGCGGCGCTCGTCCTGCTGTTCGTGCTGTTGGTGCCGGCGCTGGTACGGCAGGTGGTCCAGGTGGCGCAGCAGCTTCCGGTGCTGTTCTCGCGGCTGGCCGACTGGCTCGACCGGGTTCGCACCAGCTTCCTCGCGAGCAACCAGGCGCTGCTGACCGAGGCGCAGGTCGCCAAGCTCAGGAGCCTCCAACCGAGCGACCTGCTCGCCCTCCTGCAGGAGCGGTGGCCGGACATCGCCCTGGGCGCCTGGAGCGGCGTCGTCGGCATCGGGAAGGGCGTGAAGCTCGGCCTCATGGTCGTGGGCTACGTGGTGGTGACGCCGGTCGTCACCTTCCACCTGCTGAACAAGTGGGACAAGATCACCGGGTGGCTCGGCGGGCTCGTGCCGCCGGCGCGGCGCGCCGAGATCCTGGGCTTCGTGGAGGAGTACGACGGGCAGCTCGGCCACTACGTCCGCGGCACGCTCACCGAGGCGACCCTGGTGGCGACGCTCATCGGCCTGGCGCTCGGCCTGCTCGGCTTCCCGGGGCCGCTGCTGATGGCGGTGAGCGCGGGCCTCGGGAACCTCGTGCCGTGGATCGGGCCGCCGCTCAGCATGCTCCCCGGCGTCCTCCTCGCGCTCGCGTCGGGCCACATCGGGACGGCGCTGCTCCAGTTGGTCGTGGTCTTCGCCGCGGTGACGGCGCTGGACCAGGCTGTCACGGGGCCGCGCATCATCGGCGGGTCGGTCGGATTGAACCCCGTCTGGGTGATGATCGCGCTGGCGCTGTTCGGCGTGCTGCTGGGTTTCGTCGGGGTGCTGGTGGCGGTGCCGCTCGCGATCCTGGTGAAGATGCTGGCGACGCGCGCCCTGGCCGGCTACCGGACCTCGGCATACTACGGCGGCGCGAAGGCAGGCGCCGCCCCGGCGTCCCCCTGATGGCCGCCGCGCGACGGAATGTCGCGAGCGGCACGCGCTGGGAGCCGGTGGTCGGCTACTCCCGCGCCGTGCGCGTGGGGAATGCCGTCTACGTGGCCGGCACCACGGCCACCGACGAGAAGGGGCACATCGTCGGCAAGGGCGATCCGTACGTGCAGACGCGGCAGGCGCTCCGCAACATCGAGGTCGCGCTCGTCAAGGCGGGCGCCACGATGAAGGACGTGGTGCGGACGCGCGTGTTCGTGAAGGACATCGAGGACTGGGACATCATCGGGAAGGCGCACGGCGAGGTGTTCGGCGAGATCCGGCCGGCGTCGACGATGGTGCAGATCTCGGGGTTCGTGGACCCGAAGATGCTCGTCGAGATAGAAGTGGATGCGGTGATCAGTTAGGAGACTGCAGGACAGTTGCGAGACCGTGAGTTGCGAGCGGTTACGAGATGTGAGTGGGCAGGCAACGGAAAGGCCCCGTAGCTGCTTCGCGGCGGGGCCTTTCACTCGTTCCGGATACTCCTTTCTCACAACCACTCGCAACTTGGCGTCTCGCAACTCCTCTGCCATCCGCCGTTCCGTCCTTCTCAAGCCTCGCCTAGATCTCCCAGTTGCTCCACAGGATCCCCTCGCGCAGCCGGGGCTCGTCGAAGCCGGTCATCGTCATCCGCAGGTCCGACCAGCGGACCCGGAAGCCGCACTCGATGAGGGCGCGATACGCGCCCTGGTAGGCGGTCTGGCAGCGCACGGCCACGCGCCGGATGTTCTGCGAGGCCGCCCAGTTCGAGACCGCCTCCAGCACGGTGCACAGCGTCTCGGCCGACGACGCCGCGATCTTGAGCACGCGGAGCTCGTCCCGCGTCCCGCTCTCGGCCAGCGGCGCCGAGTGGCAGAGCGCGAATCCCGACAGACGCCCGCCGTTCGACACCGAGACGACGTTGCCGAGCGCGAAGTCGAGCGTGAGCTCGACTTCGCGCGAGAAATCGAAGCCCGGGGCGAGGGCCGAGACGAACCGCCCGATCTCCTGCAGCCGCGCGGTGCGCTCCTTGGCCTCGAGCGCGCCGAGCAGCTCGTAGGCGGGGGCGTTCTCCTGCGCGCGCATCACCTCGCGCGTCATCGTGAGCGTGAGGAAGCCGGGGACGAAGCCGAGCCGGCTGTAGAAGCCGATGTTGTCCACGGTCCGCGGCATCGTCTCGAGCCCCAGCGTCGTGACGCCCTGCGCCTTGAGCCAGTCGGCCGCGGCGATCACGATCTCCTTGCCGAGCCCCGCGAGCTGGCGGTCGGGCCGCACGGCCAGCGGGCCCATCCACCCCTCGGTGCCCGACTTGTGGGCGATGTTGAACGCGACGACCTTGTCCGACTCGTCGCGCCAGAGCATCGCGCCCTCGCCCGCGTCCGCGATGGCGTAGCGCCAGATGGCACCGTTGAGGAACGGCACCCGGACCCCGACGAGGCCGTCGCGCCGGTACCGGTCGGTGAAGGCATCGGCGAAGAGCCGGTTGAGCCCCGCGATGTCCTTCTCCGTCGCCGGCAGCGGCCCGCGGGCCGCGCGCTCAGGCTGCCACATCCGCATCGCCGCCCCCCCCTCCCCCTTCGCTCAGCGCGGCCAGCGACCCGCGCTCCTCCTCCACCACCGCCGCGCCGCTCGCCTCATCGTAGCGGACCCGCAATACGCGGTCCACCGACTCCCGGACCCCTTCGATGTGCGTGATGAGCACGACCTGGGGGAACCGGCTCTCCAGAGCACGCAGCTGCTCGATCACCTGGGTCCTGTGCGCTTCGTCGAGCGAGCCGAAGATCTCGTCCAGCACCAGAATGGAGAGTGGGTGGCCCGAGCGCTCCGAGATCATCTGGCTCACCGCGAGCCGGAGGGCCAGGTTGGTCAGATCCTCCTCGCCGCCCGACATGACGGGTGAGGGCTCGCCGTGCTCGACGACCGTCGGCCGGTAGTCCTCGTCGAGATCGATCTCGTCGTACCGGCCTTCGGTCAGCGTACTCATGAACCCCCCTGCCAGCTCCGCCAGCTCGGGCCGCATCTCCTGGTTGAGCTCCGTCCGGAGATCGCCGAGCCCCCTGTCCAACTCGTTGTGCAGCCGCAGCTCCGCCTGGAGCCGCGCCGCGTGCGCCGCGCGCGCCGCCGCCTCCGCCTCGGCCCGCTCGGCCGCCCGCAGGCGCTCGGCCGCAGCCGCGACTTCGGCGCGCGCGACCGTGTTGTCGAGCTCGAGGCGCCGCAGCGCCTCGTCGAGGCGCTGCATCTCGGTCGCGGCCGCCTGGAAGGCGTCCTCCGTGAAGCGCAGAGCGGCCAGCTCCCGCTCAGCGCCGGCCAGCGCCTCGATCTGCTGCGCGCGGCGGGCTTCCGCCGCCTCCAACTCGGTGGCCAGCTGCGGAGCCCGCTCGGAGGCGGCCGTCACCCGCTCCGCGCGCGCGGCCGCCGGCTCGAGGCTCGCGACCTGCCGCCGCGCCTCCTCGTGCCGCCGGGCGTCGTACCCGCTCTGGAGCCGCAGCACTTTCTGGGTCAGGTCGCGCGCCCGCTCGTCGTGCCGCGCGAGCTCCTTCTCCAGCTCCACCGCTTCCTGCGCCGAGCTGGTCGCGACCGCCAGCGCCTGCGCGTCCCGCTCCACCGCCTCCCGCGCCGTCCGCCGCCGCTCGTCCAGCGCCGCCAGCTCCGCCGGAGCGGCGGCCAGCTGCTCGAGCCGGGCGCGGAAGTACTGGCCGTTCAGCCTGACCTCCTCCAGCTGCGACGCGAGCAGCTCCAGCACCGATCCGTACTCGCTGCCGAGCGGACGGCTGCAGGTGGGACACGCGCCCTCGGGCCCCGCCTCGATGATACGCTTGCGCTGCGTCTCGAGGTCCCGGTACTGATCGAGCAGCCCCTGCCGCTTCGACTCCGCGTCCGCCCGCTCCCGCACCCAGGCGTTCTGCCGCTCCTCGTACTCGCGCTCGACCGCGTCCTGCTGCTGCTTGTCGGCGTCGAGCCGCTCGGCCAGCGCGAGGACCTCGCCCGCCGCCGTGCGGGCGAGTCCGAGGCGCCGGTCCACCTCCGTGCGCTGGCGCGCCACCTCCGCGAGCCGAGCTTCCAGCGTCTGACGCTGCGCCGCGTCGCGCGCGAGCTCCTCCAGGCGCGCCAGCTCGGCCCTGAGCGCGGCGTACGGCTCGAGCTCCTGCCGGAGCGCGCCCAGCTCGGCCGCGGCGGCGGCCGCCGCCGCGTGCTCGGTCGCCAGGCGCGTCGCCAGCTCGACCGCCTGACGCACCCGCTCCTCGATCAGCCGCCGCTCCGCGACCAGCGCCAGGTGGCGGTCCCGCGTCTCGGCCAGCGCGCGGAACGCCGGCGCGTGGCGATCGCGGGCCGCCTGCGCATCGCCCAGCGCCGCGACCTCGACCGCCAGCTGGCGCTCCGCCTCCACGGCCTGCGCCGCCGCGTGCTCCCGCGCGATGCGCAACGCCGCCGGGTCCGGCCGGCCCTGGTCCACCGCGCCCAGCTCGCCCTTGAGCGCCCCGCGCCGCGCCCGGACGCGCTCCTGGGCGAGGCGCAGCTTGTCGTAGCCCAGCAGCTTGGAGAGGAACTGGCCGCGCTCGGTCGGCTTCATGGCCGCCATCACCGCCAGCTCCTTCTGGCCGGTGAAGTAGGTGTTGAAGAACTCGTCGCGCGACATCCCGAGCACGCGCGTCAGCCGGTCGCTGACCTCCGCGAGCGAGGTCGTCATCGGCTCCGCGGCGCCGTCGAGGAAGAGCTCGGCGCCGTACAGCGTGCGCACCACGCGGTACTCGTGCGGACCGACCCCGAACTCCAGCTCGACCTTGACCTCGGAGCGCGGCTTGGCGCGCCGCCACCGGATGGACTCGCGCGTCCCGCGCGCCGCGTCCATCCCGTAGATGGCCCAGGCGATCGCCTCGAGCAGCGTGCTCTTCCCCGCGCCGTTGTGGCCGATGATCCCGGTGAGCCCGGTGCCGAACTCGAGGTCCGTGTCCCGGTGCTGCCGGAAATTCACGAGGTGGAGCCGGTGCAGCCGCATCAGCCCTCCCCCTCCAGCAGCGCGCGCTCGACTTCCTCCAGGTACTCGCGCCCGAGCGACACCAGTCGCGCCCGGTCGAGGTCGGCATCGAGCGGACGCCGGCCGAGGAAGTCCGCCACCACCTCGGCCAGCGGATGGGCCGAGGTCGGAGCGCCCACCCCGACGAGCCGCTCCGGGGGCTCGGGCCGCCTGAGGTCGAGGTGCAACTGCAGCGCCGCCGCGCGCCACGGCCGCAGCGCCTCGTGGTTCAGCGCGTGGGCCAGCGCGCTCGGCACGTTCTTCACCACCAACCGCACGACCGCCCCGTCGAGCCCCAAGGGCACCTCCACCAGGCGGCCGTGGATGGCCGTGTCCAGCTCGGCGGCGGTCATCCCGGCGGCGTCGAGCCACTCGAGGTCCATGACCCTGCGCGCCGGCGGGAGGTTGATGCGCTCGACACTGCCCGCGTCGAGGTCGGCGACGAGGAAGCCCTTGGTGAGACCGTGGCGCCGCTCCTCGCGCCATTCACCCCAGATGTTGTGGCTGGTGTACTCGAGGGAGCCGCTGTACCAGACGCGCGGCGCCACTTCGCTGACGATGTGGTAGTGGCCGAGCGCGACGTAGTCGAAGCCGCCCGAGGTCAGGTCCGCCAGCTCGACGCGTGCGCCGCCGTAGTCGGTGACGCCCTCGGGGAAGAGCCCCGGCACCTCGGGATGCAGGACGAGCACGTTGTGGCGGAACCGGTCGTCCCGCCGCCACTCGCCGGTCGCGCGCGGGCCCAGGAGCGAGGCGTGCGGCACCGCCAGCACCGAGAGGTCGAGGGCGGGATAGTCGAGGCGGCGCGGCGCGTCGTCCACGACGTCCACGCCGACCGTCCCCATCAGCTTGAGGATCGAGCCCGCTTCCACCGAGCGCGGCGTGTCGTGATTGCCCGCGATCAGGACGACCGGAGCGGCGGGGAGCGCCTCGCGCAGCCGCCGGAGGCCGGTGAACGCCTCGATGATGGCGCGATTGGTCGGGCGCACCGAGTGGAAGAGGTCGCCGGCGAGCACCACGGCGTCGGGGCGCTGCGCGATGACCGCGTCCACCGCGCGGCGGAACGCCGCGGCGACGTCGACTTCACGCTGGTTGACGCCGGAGGCATCGAGGCGCTGGAACTGGCGGAAGCCGAGATGCATGTCCGCCAGGTGTGCGATTCTCATGATCGGAGGAGACGCCGCCCGGAAACCGGCGGCCTAGTGCTCGCCGAGCGTGAAGCCCGCCTCGCGGTCCCGCTTCGAGTAGACCCGGAATGCGCTGATGGTGTTGGTGCGGACGATCCCAGGGACCTGCACCAGCTGCTCCGTGACGAACTTCGCGATGTCGTCGTACGTCTTCACCTTCAGGATGGCGATCAGATCCCACTCGCCCGAGACCGAATAGACCTCCGCGACCCCCTCGATCGCGGCGATGGCCTCCGCCGTCTCCGGGATGAGGTCGCGCGAGCAGCGCACCTGCACGATCGCGGTGATCATGCGACCGGCTCGTCGGCGGGGAACGGGGGCACGTCGAGCAGCCAGAGCCCGGCCAGCTCTTCCTGCTCGTCCACCTCGACCAGCAGCCCGTCCGCCACCCGCACCGTCGTCGCCTGGCGCGCGGGGCCGAGCCGCACGTGGAACACGGACTCGGCGGCGTTCGTGTCGATCGCGAGCGCCGTGTCCACCTCGACCGCCGCCACCGAGGGCTGCGAGCGCCGCGTCGGAAGCATTACGTCACCATCCTCCACCTTGGGCGGCACCGACAGGCTGGCCGTGCGCACGTCCGGCCAGACCACGACCTCCACGCCGCAGATCGCGCCGCCCGCCACGTCGAGCAGGATGAACGAGCCGTCGCTCCCCTCGAGCTCGACCGATCCCGTCAGCCCGCCGGCCTTCTTGCGGCTGCTCTTGATCGCGCCCGTGAGGATGTCGGTCTCCGCGTCCCACTTGTAGTTGATGTGGGGAACGCGGCCCGTCCGCTCGACGACCCGTCCGGCCAGACCCATCCGATGCCCCAAGTAGATGCGGGCCACCAATATAGAGCGCGCCCGGATGGGGAGCCAGACACCGACAATCGGGAGCCGCCCGATAGGAGAGCGCGGGTGGTCAGAACAGTTGCGAGACGGAGAGTTGCGAGCGGTTACGAGACGTGAGTAGAGAGCGTGCGAACGTGTCCCCGGCCGGCGTCAGGGCGGCGGGGCGGCCTCCGACCTCTTACTCGTATCTCACAACCACTCGCAACTCACCGTCTCGCAACTATACCGCCTTCTGCGTTCCGACCGCCTCTTTCTCCGACGAAAGCCGCGCGAACTCCCGCACCAGCCGATCCGCCCCTTCCTTCAGCGCCTCGTCGGAGGCCGCGTAGCTGAGGCGCACCCAGCGGTCGTCGCCGAACGCCGAGCCCGGCACCAGCGCCAGCGCCTCGTCCGCGATCAGGCGGCGGCAGAACTCGGTGGCGGTGGGCACCTGGGCGCTGAACACGTCGTCCACGCGGAAGAAGAGGTAGAAGGCCCCCAGCGGCTCGACGAACTCGACTCCCGGCAGCTCCTTCCGGAACCGCGACACCAGGTAGTCGCGGCGCTTGCGGAACTGCGCGGTCATCGCCGCGACCTCCGCCTCGACCGCATCGTTCCCGAACGCCTCGGCCGCGGCCCACTGGGCCATCGTGTTCGCGCCGGAGGTCATGTGGGACTGCATCGCCGCCATCGTCTTCGCCAGCTCGCGCGGCGCCAGGCAGAACCCGATGCGCCACCCCGTCATCGCGTACGCCTTGCTCGCGCCGTCCACCAGCACCACGCGCTCCAGCAGCTCGTCGGGCAGGTCGAGGAACGAGGGCGCCGCGCCGTCGCCGTAGTGAATGCGCCGGTAGATCTCGTCGGCGATGATCCACACGCCCCGCCGCGTCGCCCACTCCGCGATGGACCGGATCTCGGCGAGGGTGTACACCGCGCCGGTCGGGTTGCAGGGCGAGTTCATGATCAGCCCCTTCACCGCGTCGTCCCACTCGTTCTCGAGGTTCTGCACCGACACCTTCAGGCTCCACTCGCTCTCACCCGCGACCTCCACCGGCGTCGCGCGCGAGAGGTGCACGATCTGCGGGTAGCTCGTCCACGCGGGCGTGGGGATCAGCACCTTCTCCCGCAGGCCGAAGAGGGCGAAGCAGGCGTTGAAGACCGACTGCTTCGCGCCGTTCGACACCACGATGTTGTCCGCGTTGACCGCCCGGCCGCCGGATAGCAGCGAGAGCCGGCGCGCGATGGCCGCGCGGAGCGGCAGGATCCCCTCGTTCGCCGCGTACTTCGTTTTCCCCTGCTCCGTGGCCCGGATCCCCGCCTCGGCCACCACCTTCGGGGTCGGGAAGTCGGGCTCGCCCGCCCCGAGATCCACCACGTTGACCCCTTCGGCCTTGAGGCGCGCGGCCGCGGCGGACACGGCGAGCGTGGCGCTGGGCGTCAGCGCCGCGACGTTACGCGAGAAGAGCGCGTTCATGGGATGACCCGGTGCTCCCGCAGAATGGTGACGACGGAATCTATTGGAAGAGCGGTCACCGTGCCGTGGTACCCGCGCACCGTTTCCGCCTTGAACAGCGAGTTGACGATCGCTTCCTCCGTGGCTTCGACCACGGCCTCGAACAGCGGCGAGATGTGGTCTCCCGCCACCGTCTCGCCCGCGCGCGTGAGCCGGCCTTCGGCCAGCGGGCCGCGCCGCACCGAGGCGGCCGTGGAGAAGGCGAGCGCGAAGTCTCCGCTGCCGTTGGTCGCCGGCGAGCCGGTGCGCGCCACGCCCAGGAACGCGCGGCGGGCCAGGCGCTCCAAGCCGAGCGCTTCCAGCGGCGCGTCGGTCGCCACGACGATCATGATGGACCCGTTCCCGCCCTGCAGCTCGTTCTTCAGGTAGTAGCGGCCCAGCTCACGCCCGACGGGCGCGCCGCCGATGGAGAGGATCCCGCCGAAGTTGGTCTGCACCAGCACGCCTACGGTCCAGCCGCCGAGCGCTTCGGGGAGCCGGCGCGAGGCGGTGCCGATCCCCCCCTTCCAGCCGAAGGCGACCGTGCCGCGCCCGGCGCCGACGCTCCCCTCCTCCACCGGCCCCTCGCGCGCACCGCGCAGGGCCGCCAGCACGTCCGCCTCCCGCACCGGCCGCAGACGGATGGCGTTCAGGTAGCCGTCGTTCGTCTCGCCCACCACGACGTTCACCGACTGCACGCTCTCGTTCCCCGGCAGCGCCAGCAGCCAGCCGAGGACGGCGTCCGCGACGCGCGGGACGCAGAGCGTGCAGGTCAGGACGATCGGCGACTCCAGCTCGCCCAGCTCCCGGATCTGCGCGATGCCGGTGAGCTTGCCGAAGCCGTTCCCCACCGCCACCGCCGCCGGGACCTTCTCCTGGAACGGGTTGCCCCCGTGCGGGAGGATCGCCGTCACGCCGGTGTTGATCGAGTCACCCGCGGTCACGGTCACCTGCCCGACCCGCACGCCGGCCACGTCCGTGATGGCGTCGAGCGCTCCCGTGGGCAGGACACCGATCACCAGTCCCACGTCCCGGGCGCGCGGCCTGGGCGTCTGGGCGCAGAGGGACGTGGCGATGAGGGAGAGAGCGAGTGGGGCGAGGGCGGGTCGCACGCCCCATTATGCGAACGCGGGCGCGGCTGTCAACCAGCGCCTAGAACGGCATCAGCTTCTTCGCGCCCCAGTAGCCGAGGATGAATCCGGCGATCGAGCCGACCACCATCCCGCCCGTCCCTGCGACCTGCTCGCCGAGGGCGCCGAGGAGGGTGCCGGCTATGAAGGTCAGCAGCGTGCGCAGCAGCTTCATCTGCCCTCCGCGGTCGCGAGTGTGAGCCCCCGATGGCAGCCGCCGCAGGTGACGCTCTGCGGGAACCGCGCCGAGCCAAGCTCGAAATCCTGTTCCGTCCCGCAGTCCGGGCAGCGCCCGTGCGCGCCCCGCAGCTGCTCGGACTGCTTGAGACGCCGGAAGCACTGCCAGATGCCGATGAAGAAGAAGGAGGGTACGAGGACGAAATGCGCAACGGGGATGAAGACGCTGTCGTCGGGCACCCGCGGTGTACCGCGGGCCGGCGCAGGAGTTCCGTCTACTTTGTGATGCAAAGTACTTGACAGTCTCAGGAGCGCGGCCTATCCTCGCGGCATGACCACATCATCCCCGAATCCGCCGGCGCCGTCGCAGGGGGCGCCGGGAGCGCCGGACGCGGCGCACGCACAGGCGCTGGAAGACCTGCGGTACATCCGCCGGACGATGGAGGGGGCGGCGTCGTTCACGGCGCTGTCGGGATGGGGGGTCGCCGCGATCGGGGTGACGGCGTTTCCGGCGGCGTATCTGGCGGCGGGGGCGGACCGCCCGGACGTCCACCGGTTCTGGATGCTGGTCTGGCTGGTCGAGGCGCTCATCGGGATCGCGATCGGCGTCGCCACCACCGCGCGGAAGGCCCGCAGGGCGCAGGAGCCGCTGTTCGGGCGGCCCGGCCGGAAGTTCGCGCTGACCTTCGCGACGCCGATGGCAGCCGGAGCGATCCTCACCATTCATCTCTATTACGGCGGCATGGCCGCCGTCCTGCCGGGGATGTGGCTGCTGCTGTACGGCACGGCGTTCGCGACGGCGGGCGCGTTTTCGGTCAGCACGGTACCGGTGATGGGGCTCTGCTTCATGCTCGTGGGGACGGCGGCGCTCGCCGCGCCGGCGGCGCTGGGGAACGTCTTCATGGCGGCGGGCTTCGGCGCCCTGCACGTGGTGTTCGGGGCCCTGATCGCGCGGAAGCACGGTGGCTAAGCCGGGGACCGCCCGGACCGCGCCGCCGAGCAGCCACGCGCCCGAACTCGACCGCCTGATCCACGAGCGGCTCCGGCTCGGGATCGTGAGCGCCCTCGCGGTCAACGAAGCGCTCAGCTTCGCGGACCTGAAGAAGCTCCTCAACACGAGCGACGGGAACCTGAGCGTGCACGCGCGCAAGCTGGAGGAAGCGCAGTACGTCGCGTGCACCAAGACCTTCGAGGGGCGGCTGCCGCGCACGGAGTACCGGCTGACCACGGCCGGGCGGCGCGCGCTCGAGCGCTACCTCGAGCACATGGAGGCGCTGATCCGGGCTACGCGCGAAGCGTAGCTACTTCACCGGGTGCCGGAGGATGGTCTTGAGCTTCTCCGGCTTGGTGCGCCGCGGATCCGACAGGTAGATCTCGTGGTGCCGGCCGGTGAAGCGCACTCCCTGCTCCTTCGCGTATGCCAGCATCGCGTCCATGGTCGGCCCCTCCGCGGCATAGGGCCCGACGTGCAGCATCTGGACGCACTTCCCTTCCGCGATCCGCTCGAGCTTGACCGCTTTGACGCCCTTGTCCCTCCCCTTCTCCTTCAGCAGCTCCGCGGCCATCACCAGGCAGCGCGCCTTCACGGTGTCGGGCATCCGGATCAGGATCTTCCAGCGCCAGCTCTGCTTCGACTGGTCGATCATCCACTGCGACGGGTCGCCGCCGGCCGTCCACCACAGCCCCTCGAGGCCGGCGACCTTGAAGTCCTGGCCGAGCCGCTTCTTCCCCATCTTGATGGTCCACGCCATCGCATAGAGCGCGCCGACCGCCGCGCCGAAGGCGGGGCCGTTCGGATCGCCGGAGCCGTCGACCGCGAGGTACCGCGCCGGCCTGGTCGCCACGAGGACGGGGCGCTTCGGCTTCACGTATTCGGCCGCGTGGAGCTTGTAGAGGTCGAGCTTGGAGGCCGTGGGCATGCCGCACCGCTGGTAGGAGTCGGGGCGAAGATGCGGCGGCCGGACCGGCACTGCCAGAGTCGCGGCCGCCGAATTCGCCGCGATCTTGTCGGCTACGGCGGCGTGGTGCGCAGGTGCCGCGTGTCCTCGGCGCCTTCGCGGCTCACGGCATCACCGCCGAGGCGCTGCATACCGACATGGTGGGAGAATCTCCGCCCGTGTACTTCATCCATTTCTGGGCGGACGGATCGCTGGCGGACGTGGTGTCCGGACTCAAGGCGGCGCTCGACGCGGCGAAGTGACCGCTTGAGCCGCCTTCGTCGGGCGGCTACCTTGCGGTCGGGTTTCGCCGATTCTTTGACAATTCGGGGGTAGCACGTGGACGCCGTACCGGTCATTGCCCGTGGCCACAACCTGGCCATCTTCGTTCCGCCCGTGCCGGCGGCCGCCGCGCCGTGCCTTCAGGCCATCCCCGAGAACCGTCCCACCCTCGTCCTCACCGCCGATTCCGATCGCGCCGTGGCGCTCGCCGACACGTGCGCGCGAGCGAACGTGCTCGCGGTCACCGGTCTCGCCCGGGCCGAACGGAGGCTCAAGAGCGCGCCTCCCGCTCTGCTCTTCGTCGCCGCGACCGACGCGCTTCAGCTGTTGAAGCGCTCGCAGCTCCGGTGCGCCGAGCTCGGGACCGTCGTGCTCGCGTGGCCGGAGCAGTTGGACGAGGAGGGGCGCGACGCGCTCGGCGCCGTGATGGCGGAGACGCCGCGCGACTCGCAGCGCATGATCCTGACCGCCATGGCGGGTACCGGGCTCGACGAGCTGCTGGAGCGCTACGCGTTCAAGGCCGTCACCTTCGGCTTCCCCGCGGCGGACGCGCCCCAGCCGGCGAGCCTCGGCCCGGCATCGTACGTCCTCGCACGGCCGAGTCAGCTCGAGGCGATGCGCCGCAAGATCCTCGACGCCGTGGATCCCGAGCGCGACGAGGCGGTGGCGATCGCCCCGTGCCCGGCCAGCCGCGAGGAGGCCGAGGCGCTGCGCGGCGCGCCGACGGACGCTCGCGCCTCCCGGCTGATCTTCGTGGTGGAGCCGGTGCAGCTCGGGTGGCTGCGCAGCCTCTTCTCCCCGCTCACGGCGCTCCGGCTCCCCACCTCCCTGACCTCGTTGGAGCACCGCGCCGAGGCGGTGCGCGCGCGCCTCGAGCGGACCCTGGAATCGCAGAACCTCGACCGGGAGCTGTTCCTGATCGGCCCCCTCCTCGAGCGATTCGACGCCGCCGATGTGGCCGCCGCCGCGCTCCGACTGGCGGGCACGGAAGCCATCGCGCAGACGGCCGAACCGGCGGCCGGAGGGCCTCAGCCCGGCGCCGGAAGCGCCCTGGGGACGGGGATTCCCAGCTGGACCCGGCTCTGGGTGGGCGTCGGGAAGAAGGACAACGTGCGGCCGGGGGACCTGCTCGGCGCCATCGTGGGCGAGACCGGCCTGGCGGCCGACCAGATCGGCAAGATCGAGGTCCGGGAGCTGTTCTGCCTGGTGGAGGTGCGCCCGGAGGTGGCCGAGCTGGTGATCAAGGCGCTGAACGGCACCACCCTGCGGGGTCGCCACATCACCGCCAGGCTCGATCGGGGACAGGGGTCGCACCGGTCCGCTTCCCCGCGAGGCGGCCCCACCCAGGCCTGAAAGCCAAGGCGCCACCCCGGGAAACCCGAGGTGGCGCCTTGCCTAGCTCAGGACCCTACTTCTTGCGGCAGGCGTCCTTGAGGCCCTTCCCGGCGCGGAACACGGGGGCGATCGACGCCTTGATCGTGATCTCCTTGCCGGTACGGGGGTTACGGCCCTTGCGGGCGCCGCGCTTGCGGGTCTCGAAGTTCCCGAAGCCCGTGATCTGAACCTTCGCGCCCTTCTTCAGTTCGGTCGCGATCACGCCGTTCGTCGCGAACAGCGCCTCGACTGTGCGGCCGGCCTCGGCCTTCGACATCTTCGTCTTGGACGCCAGCGCACCTACGAGATCGGACTTGTTCACCGGGATACTCCTCCACTGGGGGGTTCATGGAACGGGGGGCTGGGATGCCCCGAGATGCCCGAAAACCTAGGTATTTCCTTGATTTTTCGCAATAGGCAACTTCACGCTTGACCCTCTTTCACCCGGCTTTCATACTTCCCGCGGCTGATTCGCCCACCCAGGACCCCGCCATGTTTCACGGCACCAAACCCGGTTGGATCGAAGTCATCAGCGGCGTGATGTTCAGCGGCAAGAGCGAAGAGCTCATTCGCCGCGTGCGCCGCGCGGTGATCGCGCGGAACAAGGTGCAGGTCTTCAAATCGCACCTCGACGAGCGCTACGCGGGCCTTTACAGCGTGAGCAGCCACGACGGCACGATCGTGGAAGCGGAGCCGATCAAGGACTCGCGCGAGATCATGGAGCATCTGCGCCCCGACACCCAGGTCGTCGCGGTGGACGAGGCGCAGTTTCTCGACGCGGGCATCGTGACCGTGGCGAACGCGCTCGCCGATCGCGGCGTGCGCGTGATCCTCGCCGGCACGGACATCGACTTCCGCGGCGAGCGCTTCGGCGCGATGCCGGAGCTGATGGTGGCAGCGGAGATCGTGGACAAGCTGTACGCGATCTGCGTGGTGTGCGGCGGCCCCGCGACGCGCAACCAGCGGCTGGTGAACGGGAAGCCGGCGCCGTACGACTCGCCGCAGATCATGGTGGGCGGGCGCGAATCGTACGAGGCGCGGTGCCGCCACTGCCATCAGGTCCCGAAGAGAGATGAAGGACAAGGTGACCTGCTGTAGGACGCACGGATGCTGAGGGTCGCCCTGACCGGGAACGTCGCCGCGGGGAAGAGCACGGTGCTCCCGCTGTTCGAGCGCTGGGGCGCCGCGACGATCGACACCGACACGCTCGCGCGCGAGGCCGTGGTGCCGGGCTCGCCGGCGCTCGCCGCCCTCTTCCGGCGGTTCGGCGCCGATCTCGCGCGGCCGGACGGGACGCTCGATCGGGCCGTGCTCCGGCGGCGCGTCATGGGGAACGACGAGCAGCGCGCGGTGCTGAACGCGATCGTGCATCCCGAGGTGGAGCGCCTCCTCGCCGCGCGGATCGCCGAGGCGGAGCGCCGCGGCGCCGGCATCGTGGTCTGCGACATCCCGTTGCTCTTCGAGGTGCTCGATCCCGCCGAATGGGACGTGGTGGTGCTGGTGGACGCGCCGGAGGAGACGCGGCGCCGGCGGCTGATCGAGCTCAGGGGCTACACGCGCGCGGAGGCGGACGACGTCATCGGCGCGCAGCTGCCGAGCCGTCTCAAGCGGGACCAGAGCGACATCGTGATCGACAACGACGGTCGCGAGGACGCCCTCGAGGCCCGCGCCCGGCAGGCGTGGGCCGAGCTGCAGGACGCGGCCCGGGCCGGCGGGACCGGACGACGCCGCTGAAAGCGGCGGCGCGGCGCGCCGGACGTGCGCCGAATTTCACGCAACACTTCCGATGCGCCGCCCGCTGGATCCTGCGCTGGCGCGAGTATTACCGCGGCGCGGGCACGTTTTTCGCTTGACACCGGCGAGGGCCCCCGATAGCGTTGGGCCACCGCCACCAACCCTCGCGGACGAGTGGAGCCGCAGATGTCGAAGATCCCGGAAGACCGCGTCTACACGGAAGAACACGAGTACCTGCACGAGACCGATCAGAAGGGCGTCGTGTCGATCGGGATCACCGACTACGCGCAGGGCGAGCTCGGCGACGTCGTGTACGTGGACCTGCCCGCCGTCGGGGCCAAGTTCGACAAGATGGAGCCGTTCGGCACGATCGAGGCGGTCAAGGCCGTCTCGGAGCTGTTCTGCCCGGTCGCCGGCGAAGTCGTGGAGGTCAACACCGCGATCGAAGGCGATCCGTCGGTGGTCAACAAGGATCCCTACGGCGCCGGCTGGATGATCAAGCTGAAGGTGCGCAAGCCCGCCGAGATCGAGGAGCTGCTCGGTCCGGCGGACTACGCGTCGCACATCGGCCAGTAAACCCCAGCGCCCCGGGTCCCGATCCGGGGCGCTGCACTTTCTCTCCCTCGGCGAACTCCCATGTCCTACGTGCCCCATAGCCAAGCCGACGTTCGCGAGATGCTGAAGACCATCGGCATCGCGTCCCCGGACGAGCTGTTCGCCGCGATCCCGGCGGCGTTGCGCCTCAAGCGCCCCCTGGCGATCCCCGACGCGCTGTCCGAGTGGGACGCCGTGCGCACGGTGAGCGCGATCGCCGCCGAGGACACGCCACTGCTCTGCTTCGCGGGCGGCGGGCTGTACGACCACTGGATCCCCTCGATCGTGGACCACGTGCTGCGGCGCTCCGAGTTCTACACGGCGTACACGCCCTACCAGCCGGAGGTGTCGCAGGGGACGCTCCAGGTCATCTACGAGTTCCAGACGATGATGTGCGAGCTGTCGGGCATGGACGTGGCGAACGCCTCGATGTACGACGGCGCGAGCGCCTGCGCCGAGGCGGCGATCCTGGCCGGTGGCGTGAAGAAGGACCGGCACACGGTCGTGATGGCGCACACCGTGCACCCCCACTTCCGCGCCGTCACGCGGACCTATCTCGGCGCGTCCGGGCGCACCATCGCCGTCGCACCGCGCCAGGCCGACGGCACGCTCGACCTGGCGGCGACGGGCAAGTTGCTGGGCCAGGCGTCGTGCCTGGTGGTGCAGCAGCCGAACTTCCTCGGCGTGCTCGAGGATCTCGAGGCGTGCGCGGCGGCGGCCCACGCGGCCGGCGCGCTGCTGGTGGTCGCGTTCAATCCGGTGGCGGCCGCGGTGCTGAAGAGCCCCGGCGCCTGCGGCGCCGACGTCGCCGTCGCCGAGGGCCAGCCGCTCGGCATTCCGATGAGCTTCGGCGGTCCGGCGCTCGGCATCTTCGCCGCGAAGAACGAGTACCTCCGGCACATGCCGGGCCGCATCGCCGGCGTCGCCCAGGACCACGAAGGCCGCCGCGGCTTCGTCCTGACGCTCCAGACCCGCGAGCAGCACATCCGCCGCGAAAAGGCGACGAGCAACATCTGCACCAACCAGGGGCTGCTGGCGCTCGCGGCCACGGTGTACCTCGCCACGGTCGGCCCCGAGGGGCTGAAGGGCGTGGCCGAGGCCGCGTGCGTGAACGCGCACGCCGCCTTCGACGCGGTCACGAAGATCAAGGGCTACGCCCCGCTCTGCCCCGGCGGCGCGTTCTTCCACGAGTTCGCCGTGAAGACGCCCAAGCCGGCGGCGGAGATCGTGCACGGCGCCGCCCAGAAGGGCGTGCTGGCGGGCGTCGCGCTCGACCGGTTCGCCTTCCCGCTGGAGGATCCCTACGCGCTCCTCATCGCCGTCACGGAGAAGCGCACGGCCGAGGACGTGGACCGGTTGGTGGAAGTCCTGACGAAGGCCTGAGCGGAGCTTCCGATGCCCAAGCTCACCTGGCACGGCCACGCCTGCTTCGTCCTGGAGCACGGAGGGAAGCGGATCATTTTCGACCCGTTCCTGACGGGCAACCCCAAGGCCGACGTGGCGGCTGCGCAGCTGCCGCCGCTGGACGGCATCCTGCTCACGCACGGACACGCCGACCACCTCGGGGACGCGGTGCCGCTGGCGAAGCGGTTTCAGGCGACCGTCGTCGCGCCGTACGAGCTGGCGCTCTACTGCCAGGACCAGGGCGCGCCGCACGTGCACCCGATGCACATCGGCGGCGCGCACGACTTCCCGTTCGGGAGGGTCAAGCTGGTGGTCGCCATCCACGGCGGGCAGGTCGAGGCCGAGGGCGGCGAGCGGTTCACCACCTTCCCCTGCGGCTTCCTCGTGACGATGGGCGGCAAGACGGTCTATCACGCCGGCGACACCGCGCTGACGATGGACATGCAGCTGCTCGAGGGACGGGTGGACGTCATGCTCGTCCCGATCGGCGACAACTTCACGATGGGGATCGAGGACGCGGCCCGCGCGGTCGCGTTCGTCAAACCGAAGGTCGCGATCCCGATGCACTGGGGCACCTTCCCGGACATCGAGACGGACCCGGAGACGTTCCAGCAGGCCGTGGGGAAAGAGGCCACGGTGGTCGTGCTTCAGCCCGGCAACACCTACGACTTCTAGAGGATGCCCATGCAGCCCTTCCCGTTCCTGCCCCGGCCGACGCCGCTGATCTTCGAGCGCTCCAAGCCCGGCCGCGGCGGCACGAAGGTCCCGAAGCCCATCACGGCGAAGCGGCTCGCCGACTGCGTGAAGCCGGCGGCGCTGCGGAAGGACCCGGCGCACCTGCCCGAGGTGCCGGAGTTCGAGGTGATGCGGCACTACGTCGAGCTGTCGCTCAAGAACCATCACGTGGACCGCGCGCTCTACCCGCTGGGGTCGTGCACGATGAAGTACAACCCGAAGGTGAACGAGGACATGGCGCGGCTCCCGGGCTTCGCCGCGCTGCATCCGTTCGCGCCCGACGTCGCGTGCCAGGGCGCGCTGAAGCTGATGCACACCCTCGGCGAATGGCTGAAGGACATCAGTGGGATGGACGCCATCACGCTGCAGCCCGCGGCCGGCGCGCAGGGCGAGATGACCGGCATCTTCCTGATCGCGGCCTACCATCGCGCGCGCGGCGACGCCGCGCGCAAGACCGTGATCATCCCCGACAGCGCGCACGGCACCAACCCCGCGACGGCGGCGCTGGCCGGCTTCACGGTGAAGGCGATCAAGTCCGACGCGCGCGGCCAGATGGACCTCGCGACCCTCAAGGCGGCGCTCGGCCCGGACACGGCGGCCCTGATGCTGACGCTGCCCAACACCGTCGGCCGGTTCGAGACCGAGGTCGCGCAGATCGCCAAGCTGGTGCACGACGCGGGCGCGCTGCTCTACGTGGACGGCGCCAACATGAACGCGCTGATGGGGAAGGTGCGGCCGGGGGACTGCGGCGCAGACGCGATGCACTTCAACCTCCACAAGACCTTCTCGACGCCGCACGGCGGCGGCGGCCCCGGCTCCGGTCCGGTCGCGGTGAAGCAGCACCTCGAGCCGTTCCTCCCGGTGCCGCTGGTCGTCCGGACGGCGGACCGCTACTACCGCGAGTGGGACCGGCCGCAATCCATCGGGAAGCTGCACGGCTACTTCGGCAACTTCGGGATGATGGTGCGCGCCTACACCTACATCTCGATGCTGGGGCGCGAGGGGATCGGTGAGACCGCCGAGGCCGCGGTGCTGAACGCGAACTACCTGGCGGCCCGGATCGAGGCGACGTACCCGATGCCGTACGGCCGCGGGATGCACGAGTGCGTGGCGACCGGCACGCCGTTCAAGGACAAGTACGGCGTCAAGACGCTCGACATCGCCAAGCGGCTCCTCGACTACGGCTTCCACGCGCCGACCGTGTACTTCCCGCTCATCGTGCATGAGGCGCTCATGATCGAGCCGACCGAGACGGCCACGAAGGACGAGCTGGACCTGTTCGCCGACACGATGCTCCGGATCGCCGCGGAGGCGGAGAACAACCCCGAGATGGTGACCGGCGCCCCGCATGGCACGCCGGTGAGCCGCTTCGACGAGGCCGCGGCCGCGCGGAACCCGAACGTGCGCTTCGCCTTCGGAGGCTGAGCGCCGACGAGCGTCCCCGCGTCCACGCTGCTGCTCCTGGCGACGGTGGCCGTCTCGGCCGCCTGCGCCATCGTCGCGGCCCGCCGCGACGACCGGCAGGGCGTCTATCTCTTCAAGCCGCTCACGACCCTCATCATCCTGATCGGCGCCGCCTGGCTCATCCGGCCGGCGCCGCCGGTGTACCGCGCGCTCGTCGTCGTCGGGCTGGGCTGTTCCCTCGGCGGCGACATCCTCCTCATGCTCCCCAACGAGCCGATGACGGCCGGAGTCGTGGCCTTCCTGCTCGCCCAGCTGAGCTACGTCGCCGCGTTCTCCCTCGCCAATCCGGTAACGGTGGCCCAGCTGGTCTGGCTGCTGCCGTTCGCCGTGTTCTGCGGCGCGGTCGTCTGGGACCGCTGGGGCGTCCTCGGACGCACGAAGTTCCCGTTGATCATCTACGCGGCCGTCCTCGCCACGATGGCGTGGCGCGCCGCCATGCGGGGGCACTCGATGGTGATCCCGCGGCAGACCTTCCAGTTCGGCGTCGTCGGCGCCTGCCTGTTCGTCGTGTCGGACGCGATCCTGGTCCTGCGCCGGTTCGGCCGCCGCGTTCCCGCGGCCCAGACCCTCGAGCTCGGAACGTACTGGCTCGCGCAGTTCCTGATCGCCATGTCGGTGCGCGGGACAATTACCTGAATCGCGGTCGGGCCGCTCTTCCGGCCTGGCCCGCCCTTTGCTAGTCTTCACCCCGCCTGACAGCGTTCCACCGACCTGAACGTCAGGGGAGTCCCGTGCCCGCCAAGTCCAAGCACATCAAAAAGATAGCGCCGCGCCGCAAGGCGGCTTTCAAGCTCACCTACGCCACGATGTTCGACCCTCCGGAAGCGCTGCACGAGCACTTCGAGACCGCGCTGGCGAAGATCAAAGGGCGGCTGGGGCGCGAGCACATGCTCCTGATCGACGGCGGGGAGCGCCGGGCGCGGGAGCAGTTCGAGGACCGGAGCCCGATCAACACCGACTGGGTGCTCGGTCGCTTCCAGAAGGGGGGCGTGGAGGACGCGAAGGCCGCCATCGCCGCGGCGCGCGCCGCCCTCCCCCTCTGGGCCGGCCTGCCCTGGCAGAAGCGCGTGCAGTACCTGCGCAAGGCATCGCAGATCATCAACGAGCGCGTGTTCGAGTTCGCCGCCATCGATTCGCTCGAAGTGGGGAAGAACCGGATGGAGGCGCTGGCCGACGTGCAGGAGACGGCCGACCTCATCGCCTACTACTGCGACCAGGTGGAGAAGCACCGCGGCTACGTGACGCCGATGGGCCGCGATCCGCTCAAGGGCTTCAAGGCGACGAACACCAGCCTGCTGGTGCCGCACGGCGTCTGGGTGGTGATCTCGCCGTGGAACTTCCCGATCGCGCTGATGGGCGGCCCGTCAGGCGCCGCGCTGGTCGCCGGGAACACCCTCGTGATGAAGCCGGCCACCGACACGCCGTGGGTCGGGTGCTTCCTCGCCCGGTGCTTCCTCGATGCGGGGCTGCCCAAGGGCGTCGTGAACTTCGTCACCGGCCCCGGGAGTACGCTGGGCGAAGAGCTGATCACGAATCCGGGCGTGAACGGGATCACCTTCACGGGCTCGTACGACGTCGGGATGCACATCTACCGGGCCTTCGCCGCCGCGAAGGCGCCGCGGCCGTGCATCGCGGAGATGGGCGGGAAGAACGCGGTGATCGTCTCGCGGCGCGCGGACATCGAGCAGGCCGCGCTGGGCTGCTACCGCTCCGCCTTCGGCCTCCAGGGCCAGAAGTGCTCCGCGGCTTCGCGCATCTTCGTGGAGAAGCCGGTCAAGGAGGCGTTCATCAGGAAAATGCTCGAGCTGCTGGACCGCACGAACATCGGCGATCCCACGCAGCGCGAGAACTGGCTCGGCCCGGTCGCGAACGCGGCGGGGGCGAAGAGCTACGACGGTTACGTCGAGGAGCTGCGGCAGTCGGGCCGGGTTCTGTTCGGCGGCCGGCGCCTGACGACGGGCGCGCTCGCCAAGGGGTTCTTCTGCGCCCCGACGCTGGTGGACGACGTGCCGGAGAGCCACCGGCTGTGGCGCGAGGAGATGTTCCTGCCGATCACGCTGGTCGCCGGCGTGGACTCGCTCGAGGACGGGATGCGGCGGGCGAACGACGCCGACTACGGGCTGACGGCGGGCTTCTACGGGACCAGGAGGGAAGCGCAGTGGTTCTTCGAGCACATCGAGGCGGGGACGGTGTACGCCAACCGGCCGCAGGGCGCGACGACGGGCGCGTGGCCCGGGCTCCAGCCGTTCGGTGGGTGGAAGGGATCCGGATCCACGGGGAAGTCGGCCGGCGGCCTGTACTACGTCCAGCAATACATGAAGGAGCAGAGCAGGACGCTGATCGAGTGACGCAGAACTGGCTGGTCATCAGCGATCGCGCGGCGTCGGGGGCCTGGAACATGGCGCTCGACGCCGCGCTGCTTCGGGCGGCGGAGGAGGAAGGCCTCTGCGCGCTCCGGCTCTACGCCTGGGACCCGGCGACGCTCTCGTTCGGCCGCAACGAGCCGGCGCTCCTGCGCTACGACCGGAACGCGATCGCGGCGCGCGCGCTGGCGGTGGTGCGGCGCCCGACCGGCGGACGCGCGGTCTGGCACGACCGCGAGGTCACCTACGCCGTCGTCGCTCCCGCCGCAGTCTTCGGCTCGCTGCGCGCGAGCTACCGGGAGATCCACGCGATGCTCGCCGACGCGCTCACGACGCTCGGCGCGCACGTGCTGCTCGCGGCGGACCGCCCGGCGGCGGGCGTCGGCGCGGGGGCGTGTTTCGCCAGCGCCGCCGGGGGCGAAGTGATGGCGGCGACCGGCGGGAAGGTCGTCGGCAGCGCGCAGGTGCGCGGCGACGGCGCCTTCCTTCAGCACGGCTCGGTGCTGCTGGCCGCCGAGCAGGACGTGGTCGCGGCGGTGACGCGGGGCGAGGCCGACGCGCCGTCGGCCACGGGGCTGGTGGATCTGCTGCCACCCAACCGCGCGACCTGGGCGGCGGTGAGCGCCGCGATCCACGATGCGGCGACCCGCCGCTGGGGCGCGCCGAGCGCGGCGGGTGAGGTGCCGGCGAACGTGCGCGAGCGCGCCGGCGAGCTGCTCCCCCACTTCTCCGACGCCGCCTGGACCTGGCGGCGCTGAGGCGCGCTAGCTGGCCGCGCCCCCGACCTGGTTCACCAGGTAGTTCGGCAGCTCCATCTGCGCGATCTGGTCGCGCTGCGCCTCGGCCCAGTCCACGTGGCCCTCTTCCATCTTCAGGATCTTCGTCAGGAGATCCACGGTGGACTGGTCGGCCGCCTCGCGCGCGACGCGGATCCCGGCGTTGTACGCCTTGATCGCGCCCACCTCGTCTTCCTGGTCCGTCCCGATGATCGCCGGAACGTCCTTGCCGATCCGGATCGGATGCAGCTTGGAGACGACCGGCGCGCCCTCGAGGAAGATGATCCGCTGGATCAGCCACTCGGCGTGGTGCATCTCGTCCACGGCCTGGCCCTCGATCGCCTTGTGGAGCTTCTCGTAGCCCCAGTTCTCGCACATCTCCGAGTGGACCATGTACTGGCTGATGGCCGTGAGCTCGTCCGCCAGGAGTTCGTTCAGCACTGTCAGCACCTTCTTGTCGCCCTTCATCTCGGCCTCCGCGTCCGTCAAAGGTGTGCCATGCGGGGAGATCCACTGCAGACAGCGCGCCACGGTTGCCAGCGCGGGGCTGGCCAGCCTCCGCGCGCCAGCCCACGATGGGACCGGCGCATCCGGTCCGGCAAGTCCGACCGCGCCACTCGGCATTATCCTGACCTCCGACTCACGGCCGGCTGACGGGCCCACCCATATTGGGGCGGATCGGGGCGTCGTACCCGCCCTTGAGGCTGCCTCAGCCGCATTGTCTCCGGAGGTCCTCGTGCGCGCACCTTTCATCCTGCTCCTGGCGATCGCGCTCCCGCTCGCCGCTCAGCAACCACCTCAAAGCGCTCATCCGGCGCGCGTGGCGCGGCCCGCGCCCGCGTCCACAGCTGCGGTGCGCGGCCCGACGGTCGAAGGCATCACGCAGTACACGCTGTCCAACGGTCTCAGAGTGCTGCTCTTCCCGGACTCGTCGAAACCGACGATCACGGTCAACATCACGTACCTGGTGGGGTCGCGGAACGAAGGGTACGGCGAAACCGGGATGGCCCATCTTCTCGAGCACATGGTCTTCAAGGGAGCGCCGCACCACCGCAACATCCCGCAGGAGCTCACCGAGCACGGCGCGCAGCCGAACGGGAGCACCTGGTTCGACCGGACGAACTTCTTCGAGACGTTTGCGGCGACGGACACCAATCTGGTCTGGGCGCTGGACCTCGAGGCGGACCGGATGGTGAACAGCTTCATCGCGAAGAGCGACCTCGCCTCCGAGATGACCGTCGTCCGGAACGAGTACGAGATGGGGGAGAACGATCCGTTCAACATCCTCGAGGAGCGCGTCCTTTCGACCGCCTTCCTGTGGCACAACTACGGGAAGTCCACCATCGGTGCGCGGAGCGACATCGAGGGGGTGCCGATCGAGCGGCTCCAGCTTTTCTACCATCGGTACTACCAACCCGACAACGCGGTGCTGCTGGTGGCGGGGAAGTTCGATCTCAAACACACGCTGCAGCTGATCGCGCAGAAGTTCGGGCGGATTCCGCGGCCGGCGCGCACCGGCGTGATGGAGGTCTGGCCGACGTACACGACCGAGCCCACGCAGGACGGCGAGCGATCGGTGACCCTGCGGCGGGTCGGCGACGTGCAGGTGGTGATCGCGGTCTACCATGTGCCGGCGGGCTCGGATTCGGAGTTCGCGGCCGTACAGGTGCTGGCACAGGTGCTCGGCAGCGCGCCCTCCGGTCGGCTGTACAAGGCACTGGTGGACACGAAGAAGGCGGCGACGGTGGGCGCTTCGGCGTACCAGCTGAAGGAGCCGGGTGTGCTGCTCGCCTATGCCCGGGTCCGCCAGGAGGATCCGCTCGACAGCGCGCGCGTCGCGCTCCAGCGCACGATTGACTCCGTGCTGGTGGCGCCGCCGAGCGCAGAGGAGGTGGAGCGCGGGAAGGCAACGCTGCTCCGGAACCTCGAGCTCAACCTCAACAACTCCGAGGACGTCGGCCTGTGGCTGTCGGAGTGGGAAGCGATGGGAGACTGGCGGCTGCTCTTCCTCTACCGCGACCGGCTCAAGCGCGTGGCGCCCGCTGACGTGCAGCGAGCGGCCGCCCACTACCTGCTGCCGTCGAACCGCACAGTGGGCGTCTTCATCCCCACCGCCGCTCCGGTGCGCTCGGAGATCCCGGCGGCGCCCGACGTGGCGGCGCTGGTCGCCGACTACCACGGCGACACCGCGCGCGCCGCAGGTGAGGCCTTCGACGCGTCGCCGGAGAACATCGAGCGGCGGATGGCCCGCAGCACGCTCTCCAACGGCCTGAAGCTCGCCCTCCTGCCGAAGCGCACCCGCGGACAGTCCGTGAACGCGTACCTCCGGCTCCGCTACGGCACCTTGGCGGCGGTGACCGGAAAGGCCGTGGTCGCGGATCTCGCCGCGGACATGCTGCTCCGCGGCTCGCGGCACCATACGCGGCAGCAGATCAAGGACTCGATCGACCGGCTTCAGGCGCGCGTCAACGTGTTCGGGGGCCCCACGCAGATCACGGTCATGATCGAGACCACGCGCCCCAGGCTCGCGGCCGTGCTGGGCCTGGTGTCGGAGGTGCTGCGGGAGCCGGCGTTCGACACCACCGAGTTCCGCACGCTGCAGCAGCAGAACCTCTCCCAGATCGAGGAGATGAAGAGCGAGCCAATGGCGCGGGCCGAGATCGCCCTGTCCCGCTACCTGAACCCCTTCTCGAAGGGAGATCCGCGCTACACCGCCACGCTCGAGGAGCAGGCGGCGGACTACGGCGCCGCCACGGTCGAGGACGCTCGCCGGTTCTATGACGACTTCTACGGCGCCTCGAACGCCCAGCTCGCCGTGATCGGCGACTTCGACCCGCAGGAGATCTCACACCTCGTGGCCGACCGGTTCGGTGACTGGCGAAGCGCTCAGCCGTACCAGCGCGTGCCGCAGCTCTACCAGGACCGGCCCGACACCACCATCGTGATCCAGACGCCCGACAAGCCCAACGCCGCGTTCTTCGCCGGCCTCAACCTCCACCTGCGCGACGACGATCCGGACTACCCCGCCCTGGTGCTCGGCACCTACATGCTCGGGGGCGGGTTCCTGAACTCGCGTCTCGCGGCGCGGATCCGGCAGAAGGAAGGCCTCAGCTACGGAGTCGGGGCGTTCCTGGATGCGATGGCGCTCGACTCGTCGGGGAGCTTCATGGCCTATGCCATCTACGCGCCGCAGAACGTCCGCCGGCTGGAGGCGGCCTTCCGCGAAGAAGTCGACCGGGCGCTGCGCGACGGTTTCACGGCCACCGAAGTGGAGCAGGACAAGGCCGGGTGGCTCCAGGACCGCGCGGTGTCGCGCTCGCGCGACGAGGAGCTGGTGGGCACGCTCGCACAGTACCTCCACCTCAACCGCACGATGGCCTACGACGCCGACCTGGAGCGGAAGGTGGCGGCGCTGACGCCGGACCAGATCAACGCCGCGATGCGGCGGTACCTGATTCCGGGCAAGATCTCAATCGTGGAAGCCGGGGACTTTGCCAAGACCCCGCCGCCGCAGTAGCACCACTCAATCCGAGATGCTTGAGGGGGCGCTCCGGCGCCCCCTCTCCTTGTTGCGGGGGCGGCGGCTCGCGTAGCTTGGTCGGCCGTGGCCCGCAACGTCGAGATCAAGGCGCGCCTGCGCGACCTCGAAGCCACCCGACGGCTGGTGGAGGCCATCGCCGACGGCCCGGGTCAGCCGGTCGAGCAATCCGACACGTTCTTCCGCGTCGCGGGCGCGCGCCTGAAGCTGCGCGAGCGCTCCGGCGCCGACGCCGAGCTGATCTACTACCGGCGAGCGGATGCGCCGGGGCCGAAGGCGTCGGAGTACGAGATCGCCCCGGTGCGGGACGCCGCCGCCCTGCGCGAGCTGCTGGCGGCGGCGCTGGGCGTCATCGGCCGGGTGGTCAAGCGGCGGCTCGTCTACCGTGTCGGGCGCACGCGCATCCACCTCGACGAGGTGCAGGACCTCGGCTCGTTCCTCGAGCTCGAAGTGGAGCTGGCGAACGGCGAGCCGGCCGACCTCGGCGTGCGTGAAGCGAAGCGGCTGATGGGAGCACTGCAGATTGGGGAAGATGCGCTCATCGCGCAGGCGTACGTCGATCTGCTCGCGCGCGGGCGTTGAACGGAGAGCGCGCCGCGACCGCACTCCTCAGATGAAGTGCTTCACCACCACCATGCAGCCGGCCAGCACGCTCAGCACCAGGATCGCGGGGCGCAGCCACCCGCGATCCATGATTCCCGTGAGCCGGCCCGAGAGCAGAAAGCCTACGAGCGCGCCGGGCAGAAGCACGGGCGTGAGATGCAGTTCCGTGCGTCCGAACTTGCCGGCCCAGGCGAGCCCGCCGATCGAGATCGCGGTGCCGACGACGAAGAACGCCGAAAGCGTTCCGCGCACGACCGGGCCCTTCTCGCGCTGGTAGAGGAGCGCGATCGGCGGCCCGCCGATGGCCGCCGTCGTGCCGAAGAAGCCGGACAGCGCGCCGGCTCCCAGGAACCCCGCGCGCGTGAGGCGCACCTCGGGACCGAACGCGCTGATCGCGGCGCCCAGGATCACGACGATGCCGAGCACCGTCTCGAAGGTGCCTTCCGAGACGCCGCGAATGAACAGCGCGGCGCCGACCGTGCCCGCAAAGCGGCCGACCAGCGACCAGGCGAGATAGCCGAACCGGACGCCGCGCCACTCGCGCCAGGTGAGCCCGACGATGAGGAAGAACGCGGTGAGGAGGAGCGGGCCGGGGACCAGCCGCGGATCGATGAGCAGCAGGAGCGGAGCGGCGAGCACGCCCACGCCGAATCCGACGGTACCCTGCGCGATGGACCCGAGGGCCACCGCGCCGGACGCGAGGATCGCCGAGTCGACGGTCATGCCGCCGGATCGCCGCATTGCCCGTGCCACCGCGCCGGCGGAGCCCGACTCAGCACCGTCGCTAGACGCCCGCGCGGCGTGGCGTAGATTCCGCGCCGTGACGGTTCCCGTCCCCCTCTCTCCAGACGCCGCGTGAGCATTCCCGCCCCCGCCCCCGCCCCCGC